>APMI01039175.1_pt1 | contig 14685 bp, 13 predicted proteins | sample 667938 | NCBI WGS metagenome assembly APMI01 (sample SAMN01084076, study PRJNA167559) | wastewater metagenome | biome: Wastewater | place: Denmark: Ejby Moelle, Odense | collected 2011-11-28 | reverse complement strand
ATATATAATCTATAATATATAATGTATGAGCAAGAATTAATTCATGCATTAAATATCTCTACAGAATAAGGAAATATTTAATGCATGAATACTATCAATGATTTTATTGTCATTCGATCCAATTTACCAGGTAAGAATATAAGGAGATCATCGTCAAACATATGAGTAAAATATCCAAGATAAGATTAAGGAAATATTGCATTGCATCTATTAATCTATTAATGCAATATTTCCAAGGTAAGATTACGGTATTATATCTAGCAAGGCATAACACTACTAGATATAATACCCGAGGTAAGATTAAGGAAATATTGCATTGCATCTATTAATCTAGCAATGCAATATTTCCAAGGTAAGATCAAGGAGAATGTAATAGATAAATTCTCCAAGGTAAGATCAAGGAAATATATGGGATATCAATGTTTATCGTCATATCCCATATATTTCCAAGGTAAGATTAAGGAGATTCCATCCAGCATAACACTACTAGATAAAATCTCCAAGGTAAGATTAAGGAAATATTGCATTGCTTCTATTGTTCTAGCAATGCAATATTTCCAAGGTAAGATTAAGGAGATTTCATCCAGTATGACAGTACAACATGACACTACTAGATAAAATCTCCAAGGTAAGATTAAGGGAATATTGCTCCATCCTCGAGTTTCTTATCGAGAACAATGCAATATTTCCAAGGTAAGATTAAGGAGATCCCATCCAGTATGACACTACTAGATAAAATCTCCAAGGTAAGATTAAGGAAATATTGCATTGCTAGAACAATAGAAGCAATGCAATATTTCCAAGGTAAGATTAAGGAGATTTCATCCAGTATGACACTACTAGATAAAATCTCCAAGGTAAGATTAAGGAGATATACACATAAAGATATGAGCAGTATTTGGGTACTAACATATAATTACGTGTATATCTCCAAGGTAGGCATAGAACCATTGGTACTAAATGCAATATGTGGGTACATATTGCATTTTTCCCTCAAGTATGGTATGGTATCGTATAATAGTACTAGATACGATATGTGGGTACATATCAAATCTTTCCTTAATCATGGTATAACCCCAGAATTAGACATGACAGAACATGCGAACTAATTCATTACCTTCCCCATCATCCATTTTAACCAATTAAGACCTACAGTGTATCGGCATATAGCCAGGTTAAAATATGTGGACCTCACTTGTTTTTGTGCTTCTCCCTTATGGGAACGGCGATTATTGCACTAGTTGTATACTAGACGCTACCGCGCACGTGAGTTTATTTCGGGTTAACTTAAGCCCAGAGTTAGCCCACCTTTCCCAATCTTCTAAGAAGAGGTCCGGGGTGAGTCTAAAACGGGAAGCAAGCACTCCTCCTTTTTTATATTTCGGGATCGCGCAAACCGCATTACCAGCTAAGTTTCCTATTTGTGAATGATGTATGTAGTTATTACTTTTCGGGGAAGAGATAAAATTATAAATATTCGTAATTTTCAATTTTATTTTTAGAAAATGGACATGAATATTAACATTGATACAATAGAGGGTCATAGTGCAATAAATAAGCTAATAGAACGTCTCAAATTAATACCAAGGATGGACGGGGAATATATGGAGAATATGTACTTCTTCATTCGTAAAAATTACAAAGCAATCCATATAAATTCATATGATATTAATGCAATCAATAATATTCATGAATTGTTAATATCTAATAATGTACAATGCATTATGGAGACAGAGTATGATATTATTGTGCCATGGAGTATTGAGAATGATAAGATTGTTAGATATTCAGTTGCTTATCTTAATTTTAAGGAGTTGGATGTTAGTGAGAGAGATATTCCTCATGTAAAGTTATCATCTGTGTTACTATTAACAGATGATCAATTCCTAAAAAGATATCCACATAATAGGCTGACACAATATGCGCTAGGTTCTAATCATTATATTAATGCTCTTAGAACTGAAGAGAATCTATTTAGAACACATAAATGTATTATATGTACTGGATCATTCCAAGATATAGAAAGATTAAAACAAATGTTAATAGAACAGAATATACCATGTGGAAATATTAATATGGATGTATTATGCATATCACCAAATGAACATATAGATCACTTATATAGATTGATCTTAGCTAGTATGTATTATTTTACCATGATGCAATTAACGAAGTAATATAGTACATGTACAGGAATAGAACATATGTACTAATACTATATGGTTATCTTTATTTTTACGTTAATAGAATATCATATGATATGATATTCTATTAACGTAAGACTATTCTATTACATGATATTCTATTAACGTAAGACTATTCTATTACATGATATTCTATTAACGTAAGACTATTCTATTACTCTAACACTATTGCATATAATAGAATATCATGTAATACTATTATATTGTCTCATTCATGATATTCTATTATATACAATACTTGATAGCTACATTATTTTAGAGTAGTAATGTCATAATATATAACGATATAGAGTATTAATTTCTACAACATTAATACTCTATATCGTTATATATCGTTATATATTATAGCATAAGTATTATTATCTTTATGCTATAATATATAAGAACATTGTCTATTATGGTACATATATCACATATTACTAGATTTCTCTACCATACATTAATATACAATATAAAGTTCCATAATGCTGTGTTGATCATATATTCCATAATACTACGATAACAATGGATTTTCACCTATCGTTATCATAGTATTATGGAATATACATCTATTTTGTTAGAGGATAGAAGAGTAATTCTTGTCCCTTAATAATTGTCTTTCTTTGCATATGAATAGCATATGATGCATCTCCTGATCTAGGATCAAACTCAATCTTAAATGTATCATCTCCTATCTTACTAACAATAGGATAATAATCTCTAGATTCAGTATCAATGTTAAATCTATATCCTCCTTTAGTATCATACTTTGCATAAACATTTCTAATATCTGAGCATGTGATGTTCTTTCCTACACCTGAACAACCAAGCATTGTTCCAATAGCATCTCTAGGTCTTGCAGGTAGTAATTGTATACCTGAATATTTTTCGTGAGTATAATAGCCTTTCATGAGAGGTGGAAGTATTACCTTCTCATATTTAGGTTGATAGTTTGCTTTAATATCATCTTCTTCCTCTTGATAATCAGCCCAAGAGAAATCTTTGCTAGGCTTCATATTCTTAGGATTAAACTTCTCTTCCCACATATCATCAAAGTATTCCCTATATAAGGATGATAACTCTCTTTCCATCTCCTTCTTAAGATCATTAGGCTTGGACTTATACTTATAATATTTGCACTTAACATCTGGTTTAAGCTCAATTCTCTTAGTACCATCCATATTCAATCCCTGAAGAACATTAACAGCTTCCTTTGAAACAATGTATGCATATGAATATATAGGTGCACCCTTAACCATGACTACATTAATATTATATTCTGGCTTGAAGTTCTTCTTCTTGAGGATCTTAGATACAGAGTTGATGAAACCACCTACGATCACTTCAATAGCTTCCTTTCTAAGTGTGCCTGAGTTAATATAATAGACTCCTGGATTAGTGCTGATATTCATGTTGTATATAATGTGTAGTTTGTTTTCATGGTATATATTATGAGATATCTGATCAATATATTATTTTTAGATTAAGACCTAACTTATCATTAGCAGCATATTATGTTGTGGTGTGTTATGTTGTCTTAACTTATCATTAGCAGCATGTTATATTGTGGTGCGTTATGTTGTCTTAACCTAACTTATCATCAGGAGCATATTGTGTTGTGTTATGTTGTATTGTGGTGTGTTATGTTGTCTTAACCTAACTTATCATTAGCAGCATGTTATATTGTGTTGTGTTGTCTTAACATAACTTAACTTATCATCAGTAGTATATTATGTTGTGTTGTGTTGTCTTAAGATCTAACTTATCATCAGGAGCATATTATGTTGTGTTGTGTTGTCTTAAGATCTAACTTATCATCAGTAGTATATACGCACATGTAGTATATATGTCAAACATAACTAATAAATATATCATTACATCATTACATCATTACCAACAGTATATTGCAATATTCTAGAATATCCGTATGTCTAGTTCAATCTATGGTAGTTATCATAAATACCTGAAAGATTATCTATGTGATATACTAACCTAGGTGAAGCTATTGTTCGGTCTATGTTCATAATCAAGTTCTATTTACAAATCTATATCAACCTATAGTATTTCTTCAAGACTCCTATGTACATATATAGAATAGGAGTCTTGAAGAAATACTATAGGTTGATATAGATTTAACATCGACATAATTTCCTACCCCAAGTCTCCTAGATCATGAATTGTATATTATGTATTATATCAGTCTATACAATTCATGATCTAGGAGACTTAAATATACGTTCATGAGTTCAACATAAGGAATTCAAGGTTTTTATGTACTATATCAATACAATTAGGTAGTTTCACCAATACCATTATTATAATTAAGATATAAATCTGTGGAAAATGGAACAAGTAGTTATCGTGGAAGGTTCTAGAGGATGTAAAGAACAATCATGTCCTCCTTCGAGAGTTCAATATTCTATGCCTAGAAATAACGAGACTGTCGTTACTAGAACATATCCTGTTAAGACTGTAAGGGATGATTTTCCGGAAGACTGTTGCTTACCAACAGAGATTGTAGTCCCTCTAAAGAAATCATGTGTATGTCTATCGCAAACACCAGTATTATTATTCATTATTCTATTATCATTAGTGTATGTTATATCATGTGTACAATGTTGGTGCGCTTGCTCATGTAATTCAGATAATGGACAATGTAAGAGTAAGTGCGATGACGGTGGATCATGTGATACAGATAGTACTGCAAGATGGACAGCATTTGCAATTAATACTCTTGTATATCTTCTATTAGCTATTATAGTATCTATGTGGTTATATAGATTAGCACAATATAAACAGACAACATTATTGGCAGTAACTATGTCTGTTGCAGTACCAGTATTCTGTTGGTGGTTCTTCTGGTATATTAACCAACTTATGTTATATGCAACAAATAATAACAATACTAACTGTAATTAATTATAACGATCGAGTCTGTAGATTAGTATAGGATAGATTGTAATGATACTAGTTATGTTATACATTATAACGGGTGATACTATTATATGATACTCTATATATAGAGTATCATGGATATGTTCGGTAGATATATAGAGTATCATGGATATGTATGTCACATAATTACTTTAGTTACATAACCTATGTAGATCTACATAGGTTATGAGATCTACATAGGTTATATACAACCATATAATAACGAATGAGACCTACATAGGTTATATATGTAGGTCTCATTCGTTATTATATGGTTGTATATAATAACGAATGATACTATTATATACAACCATATATAGGTTTCATTTGTTATTATATAACCTATATACAACCATATAATAGCCAATGATAGTAATCATATAATAGCTAACATTAGATCATCTTACTATCATAACACACTATATAATCACCAATATTATTATCATACCCTGTAGTTATATAACCATATATCATCATGATTACATTAATGTAATCATGATATAAGGAATAATGTTACGAAACATACCAGTACCATAACATTATTCCTTATATTACTATCTTATTTAGAGCTGAGTTCTCTCTTATAGCAATGAAGTCATTGATGAAATCCTTATAGCATATGCTAGATTCTAGAAAGAGTGACAATCTCATAACATTGTCTTCATTCATATCAGGTGTTGTATGATCCCCTCCAATAGTAATATATTCCTTAAGATACTTAGGATTAACCTTGCTATTAATAGTAGAACATTCATATGGTATATATGTATCTTCCTTACTATGTACTAGACATATAGGACTTCTTATCTTACCTATCCATTCTTTAATTGGTAGTGAATCGTAGAGTAGATCTGCAATTGCTATGACTGCTTCTATTACAATGCTTCCTCCAGAATGCATCTTAATAACATCATGTATATTGGAGAATGTACTAACAAGCACTACCTTAGATGGATTATTATTACATGCTATCCATGAAGCAATACTTCCTCCTAAACTTTCTCCCCATACTATTATCTTATCTTCCCCATATCCTAATTCATCTCTAATGTAAGAATATACATTCAGACCATCATCCTTAATATTACTAGTACTTGCTATTCCTCTAGATTTTCCAAATCCTCTATAGTCATACATGATGAGGGAAATTCCCAATCTCTTCGCTATAATAGGCATATGTGAATAGTAAGATACATTACCATAATTACCATGACAATAGATGATGATCCTATCGGAGTTATTATCAAAGAACAGAGTGTGACAATCATCTACGTAAAATTCCTCATGGTGCTGAATAGGAAACCATGCATTATCATACTTTACTTGAAAGATACTCTTTTCTCTAAACTTAGTTAGGTAACATAATGCTATTAAGACAACAAGAACAATGCAAACGACAATGAAGTATAGTTTCATTTTTCCTCCATATCATAGAATAGAAATGTTTTAATACGAGATAATATAATACTAGTTATATGTATACAATCTGGATTTAGTCTATCTATTATATCCTTCAATGATTGTCTAGCTTTATCTATGAAATTTGTCAAATCCTTACATGAATAGCAAGATAACCATGTATCTAAGATATCCTTATTAGATCTATTAGTCTTAGGTAAAGAAATAGCAAATGAATCCTTGCTTATTATCTCTTCAGATCTCCAAGCACAAGAAGGATATACTACTATTATGTTCTTGTTCATGTATCTTCTTAGATAAAAATCACTATCGTTGAGATGTACATTCCACCAACTATAATACATTTTCCATCTCAATACCATCTCATCTAATTCATAATCACTGCCTATTGTATATGGTTTTTCACCACACATGAAACTATAACAAGTATATCTGTAAGATCTAGACGTCAATGATATAGTTCCTGTCTTATATAATCCAAATAGTCCAGATAATTCATCTGCTATGCAACCAAATCTATATGTGTCTAATATCCTAACTACAAAGATATTATCTAAGTTGGGTATAGATGCAATTGTCTTATATTTACCCCACTTACTTATCATAATACAATTAATACTACCTATGTCTGATCCATTCCAATACATGTTTATGTAAAAAATAGTAGTATGTTACATATCATACTATATCACAATTTCATCTAGTATGTTATGTTATGTAACATACTAGATGAAATTGTCTAGATCTATTGTTGGTTGATCTTATTAAGAACAGCACTAACTAAGTCTGCTTTCTTACCCTTAGGAATTTCAACACCAAGGCCATTGAGCATCTGTTTAAGTTGCTCAATATTATATCCAGATCTACTATCAACGATCTTATTTCTTTGGTATTGAATACCACCGATAGTAATGATATCTGATCCTGTAGATAAGCTAGATACATAAGGAGTGGTTGAACCTACTCTAACACTGCTTTGTGTACTAGTACCTAAATACATATTACTACTGGATGCAATACTAGGTGGGAGTTCTGTTACATCTAATCTCTCTGTTAAGCTTTGTAATACTTTAACTTTAGGATCATATGATGTATTGTTAGGAACATTGTTAATTCTTGGTGGACCTACTGTTGGTGTTGGTGTTGTGATCACTCCTGTATTTGGTCTTAGGAATGGAGATTGTGGTTGTTGTACTTGTACTTGAGGTCTGCCATATAATGTTTGTTGTTGTGGCATCATACCTATTGTGTTAGGTACTTGAGATCTTAAACCCATTCCAGGTGTTAGGCTAGGTAGTTGTGGTGGCATTTGCACTTGAGGTCTTAGATTAGGTGATTGTTGTGGTGGCATTTGCACTTGAGGTCTTAGATTAGGTGATTGTTGTGGTGGATACTGTACTTGAGGTCTTAGATTAGGTGATTGTTGTGGTGGATACTGTACTTGAGTTGTTAATCCAACTCCAGGCAATGTTTGTTGTTGTGGTGGCATTTGCACTTGAGGTCTTAAACTAGGTGATTGAGGTGGATACTGTACTTGAGCCCTTAATCCAGGTAATGTTTGTTGTTGTGGTGGTGGCATTTGCACTTGAGCTCTTAATCCAGGTAATGTTTGTTGTGGTGGCATTTGCACTTGAGGTCTTAAACTAGGTGATTGAGGTGGATACTGTACTTGAGGTCTTAATCCAGGTAATGTTTGTTGTTGTGGTGGTGGCATTTGCACTTGAGGTCTTAAACTAGGTGATTGAGGTGGCATTTGCACTTGAGGTCTTAATCCAACCCCAGGTAATGTTTGTTGTTGTGGTGGTGGCATTTGCACTTGAGGTCTTAAACTAGGTGATTGAGGTGGCATTTGCACTTGAGGTCTTAAACTAGGTGATTGAGGTGGCATTTGCACTTGAGGTCTTAAACTAGGTGATTGAGGTTGTAGTTGTGGTGGCATTTGCACTTGAGGTCTTAAACTAGGTGATTGAGGTTGTAGTTGTGGTGGCATTTGCACTTGAGGTCTTAATCCAACTCCAGGTAATGTTTGTTGTGGTGGCATTTGCACTTGTGGTCTTAAACTAGGTGATTGAGGTGGCATTTGCACTTGAGGTCTTAATCCAACTCCAGATAATGTTTGTTGTTGTGGCATCTGTACTTGAGCTCTTAATCCAGGTGATTGTGTACTAATAGTAGGTTGACCCAATGATGGTCTTACGAATGGTGTTGTTAAATTCATAGATCTAGGAACATTACTAACTTGCGACAAGTTCACTGGTGTTTCTACAAGTTCAGTTCTTACAGGACTGCTAGGTGCAAGAATAGGACTGCTAGGTGATCTTACAGGTGATGTTACAGGACTTCTAGGTGATCTTACAGGACTAGTAGGTGCAAGAATAGGACTGCTAGGTGATCTTACAGGACTAGTAGGTGATCTTACCGAAGTTACAGGACTAGTAGATACACGAATAGGACTTACAGGTGATCTTGTAGGTGATCTTACCGAAGTTACAGGACTAGTAGATACACGAATAGGACTTACAGGTGATCTTACCGAAGTTACAGGACTTGTAGATACACGAATAGGACTGCTAGGTGATCTTGTAGGACTTACAGTTTCCAATGTTGGTGTTGTAGGTCTTACAAATCTTATAGGACTAGTTCTACCTGAAATAGTATTATTCTCAGTTAATGGTAATGCAGCTGTTCTAGGTGGTGATAGTCTAGTTGGTGAAGTGGGTGACATAGGTACATCATCTACTTCAGTTCTAGCAAATGATGGTACGGTAGGGTTAGTCTCAATACCAGGTCTCATGAAGGTTCTATTCATAGGTACTCTTGTATTTGGTGTTGTAGAACTCAATGAAGATCTCGGAGCTACAGGGAATGACATCTTTATAATAGGAATTAAAAATTACAATATTACCAATTTAATCAACTTGTAGTTTTAATAAATAACTATTACAACATATACTCGTGTGTATTGTAATGTTGTAATAGTTATTTATTTCTCATCCTCAGGTGCAATAAGCTTAGGATTCTTGATTCTAGCACCACATGTATAACATTCCAAGAATCTATCCTGTTCTTCATCCAAACTTCTAAGTTGAACAAATGTAACTGTTGTATTAGAACCTTTACATTTAGGACATACATAGCCTCTTCTCTTCTTGGATATTAAGTATGTATTCTGTAATTCATCAGAGATATCTCCTAATGGTCTAATATGAGGCATATTAAATACAATATCATTTCTATAGAATGTATTATGTGAATGTAAGAATGATTGCCTCATATGTTCATCATCACCATATGATGAGTACTCATAGAGCAAATCTAGATTCATAGTAGATTCACCATGCTTAAGTCTAGAGTTCTTATATAGTTCAGGAACATTAAATTCCTGCAATAATGTGTTAATATTCTTAGGTTCTCTACCTCTGATCATCTTTCACTTCGAATAATATTATAGAATGTTTTTCAACTTACCCAATCTTTCAAGAGTAATTTCCATGGCATTACATCTTAATGTACATGTTCTGAGGAGATTAAGTATATTTGCATAAGTTAGAGGTCTGCCTGATTCTACAGAGTTAAACAATACCTGATATACCTTGCTAATATCTTTAGTATCAAACACACTATCAAATATAATTGCCTTGAGGATATAATTAGACATGACTGTGTTAAATATATAGTCTATGCTAAGACATGATACTATGAATGTATAATAATCTAACGATCTATATTGTTCTAGACCATTCATGTTCTTGTATCCATCTAACCTATAGAATCCACTATCACTGCTTGGTATGAAATCACCCCTTAAGAACTTCTTTATAGGATTAACTTTAGGTTCTACCCTAACAATATGTGTTCCTGAAACAAAGGACATAGATGAATAACGTAGATCGCACACGATAACATCACCATTATTATTAAATCCTATCGATTCATGTGTAAGATTACCATGATTAAAGCCATGATCTTTAGATGCTTCAGTAAGAATATGTATTATCCTATCTACCAATAATACAATAAACTCTGTACCTAATGTTACAGTACCTGACTCTACAGGTATAACACTAGGCCTAATTAATTTCTCCACACTTACATATTTACCTGGTATCTTATTGGGATATTGTAAACCTATAGGATATACATCATATACCATATTATATACATTACCACATCTAATAGCATTATATATTCTCTGAAATCCTTCTCCTCCTAACAATACAGATACAATGATCTGATTACTAACACTATCGTTAATAATTCCATAATCACTTACACTTACTGGATTAGGATAGCAAATGGGATCAGAACACACTGATCCCACACATTCTCCTGTATTCTTCCTGTAATTCACTACTTCGCTCTTAAGCTCAGATATACTTCTTCCCCCATAACAAACAGTACCTTCATTGAAGTATTGGGACACATTGCCTAAATCTTGAAAATTTGATGATAATTTAGCAAATAAGGTTTTTAGGGTAGACATCTATTGATCCTTTTAAAACGATATGAGTGGTAAAATTAGTAAGTTGCGTAAGGGTAATATATTAGGTGAAGGAGCTTATGGTAAAGTATATCAGGCAGAATCTAGTCAGGGACATAAATTAGCTGTTAAACGACCCCTCGTTGATAGTAGTGCTGATAACTTTATTGAATCGTTAAGAGAGGCAGATATTGCTTCGAGATTTAGGCATCCTCATATCATCAATACTAGTATACATTGGAGTTCTCCATTCGAATGTCCATTATCACCCACTGCATCTGGTATTAAAGATGATTCTATTAGTTTTATCATGGAGAGAGCTATAGATATCAAGAATTACAAGAATGGAATAGGATATTCCATGAAAGATATTAAGACACTTATGGTCCATTGTCTTCTAGGATTGGAGTATTTACATCATTACAAGGTTACTCATCAAGATATTAAAACACAAAACATATTATATTGCGATACACCTTCTGGGCCAGTATTTAAGATATCTGATCTTGGTCTTGCATATTGGAATAATAAGTTCGGTTATAGAGCTAATATAGTATGTACTTCATGGTATAGAGCACCTGAAATTGTTAAAGGTAATTCATATGATACTAAGATTGATATATGGTCCCTTGGTTGTGTTATGTTCGAATTTCTTACTGGTTATCCTCTATTCAAGGATGTTACCGAAGATAAGAATGAGTTAATATCATATGTTATGGACAAACTTATACCTAACTATTCTACTAGGAGAGGTCATATAACATGGAATGTATTTTGGAATACACATCCAATTAAGGTACCTATTCATACAGATGAAGAAGACTATCATAATTGCAAATTATTCTTACAATCAATGCTAGAACAAGATCCTATGTTGAGGAGATCTGCGTCTGATCTTCTATCTCATCCATTCTTAGATTGTTACAGTAGTTATATAAGACATGTGAGAACATTACATCCATTGATATATAATATATATCCTACTATTAATGTTAGAACAACAAGAGAAAGATTATTCGCATCGGAGTTAGCTATTAGTATTATTAAAGCTAGATCTGATCTTGTAGAAGATAACTATAGAACAATGTTCCATGCTATGAGATTATTCGAAGCATATATCAATGATCAAGTACTAAATTATGAGCCAAAATATCAGTACGAAACACAAGAGAATGGTCTATATTGGAGTAAGAAGGGTACCACTATTAGATTTATGACATGCTTCTTCATTATGAATAAGTATCTATCTCTTCTAAAGAAACCATATACATGGTCAACACTTGTTTCAGATGGATATAACAATCCAGATAATTACAAGCTAGCTAAAGATTCTGAGAAGTATATTGTAGCTCATATATTTAAGTATAATGTATATGAACATACAATAATAGATATTGCAGGACATTTAGACATGAATCTTAGTAATAATGACATATATGATATATTTAAGATATACATTTCACATCAATGGACTAATATGCCTTCTAGGGATGTGCTAGAATACTGTATTCAACAAATTAATAAGAAGAGGCGTTGAATTTGTTAATAACAACCAATGCTTTATCTATTAATCCTAACATATAACTATATAATTCTCTATCATCACCACACTTACTTAATAATACGTAAGCATCATTAAGATTATCTTGAATTCTTCCAGATATCAAGATAATCTTAATATTATCATATGTACTGTATTGTCTCTTACTGGATAATTTCTCAAGATACTTAATATCATCCTCAAGTTGTATAATATTCTTATATTCTTCACATGAATGAGATATTCCCATCTTTTGATTTTTCATTCCATATATAATATACAAGGTTCTCCGAAAAGTTCATGGTTGGTGTTAGAAGGAGAAAGATTCCAAAGATTGTGTTTCCTCTTTGGAGTCAATGTGCGTCAATGACAGAGGATCCATATTGGAAGGAGATTTATACACAGGCATCGTATGGTAAAATGCCTAAAGGCTTTGGTTATTCCAATAACTTTCTAGAATATAATAGAGGACAGAAGTCCTTTCGTACTGTGATACCATTCGATCCTTCTGGAGCATTAGTAGCATCACAAGAATTCTTTAGACTACATGGTATTATATCAGAGGATGATATTGCAATGCAAGATAAGGAAGATGAAGATATTGAGGATGGATGGAAGCAGATTAATGCAATAGTCAAGAATGGTAAGAAGAAGGCTCAATTCGCAGAATTTGTTCTAAGAGAGTACTGTAAGGAATTCTGTGATGCATATAATCTATCCAGTGATGTTAAGAAGAAGCTATATCATACATTATTCTTAGCATATAAGAATAAGACTCTTAATGATGTTTATGTACAAGACTCTAAGATTATATGCTTAGATGGTCTAACTGTAGAGGATGGTCAATTCCATTATGTTTCTAAATACTTACCTAAGCAAACTAAGTCAAAGATATTACCCACAGTTGAAGTATTGGATTCACAATTCATAGTTAGAACGAAGGAAGGACTTAATATCCCTAAGATTTGGGGACAGTGGAATGTAACAAGACAGACAGAACTTGGTAAGAAAATCGAGTTCATTCCTACATCTGGGATGGGAGAACAAACGAGCTGTACAACTATCACAGACACAGAATAATTCATCGAATATACATTATGTAGCGTACCGTATATTCGATGAATTATTACCCTATAACATAGGCATTAATACCTCTGCAAGATATGCACCAATTTCTTGGATAATATTAACATATATATTCCAAGAGAAGAGAAGGAATTAAATTATGGTTTGCATTATATATTGCATTGTAATATATATTCCAAGAGAAGGAATTAAATTAAATTATGGTTTGCATTGCAAGATATATCCTAAGAGAAGGAATTAAATTATGGTTTGCATTGCAAGATATATCCTAAGAGAAGGAATTAAATTAAATTATGGTTTGTATTGCAATATATCCTAAGACAAGAGAAGGAATTAAATTATGGTTTGCATTGCAAGATATATCCTAAGAGAAGGAATTAAATTAAATTATGGTTTGTATTGTAAGATATCCTATGATATAAATTATATATTGCATTGTAAGATATATCCTAAGAGAAGGAATTAAATTATGGTTTGCATTGTAATATATAATTTAATTCCTTCTCTTAGGATATATCTTACAATGCAATATATAACAAGATTATATACATGAATTAATGTTAGAGAAGATTAATTCATGTATATAATCTAAGAGAATAAATTAATACACAATATATGCATCATAGGCGTAATTAATTTATTCTCTTGGATTCTAATCTACAAACTATGTACTAATAGAAGAATAATTTCATCTCATATAGTTACATTAGAATGTAAGACATGATAAATTATAGAGAATAGACGCAAATTAATCTTATATTATCTTACGATTAAATTATAGTTAATGTATCGTTATTAACATGTAATGTTATATGTGATTAGAAGAGACAAATATATAGTGTAATTATTCTAAGATTGTAATACAATAATTATTACACTATATAAGTTCCATCGATTATCTCTAATGTTTATCTTATATTAATCATTCTTGCTTACAATCTAAGATGAGATTATATTGTAAGAATAGACGCAAATTATATTTCTCATGATTAATATAGAACATGGATTATATCTCTCATGATTAATATAGAACATGGATTATA
>APMI01028192.1_pt1 | contig 14697 bp, 4 predicted proteins | sample 667938 | NCBI WGS metagenome assembly APMI01 (sample SAMN01084076, study PRJNA167559) | wastewater metagenome | biome: Wastewater | place: Denmark: Ejby Moelle, Odense | collected 2011-11-28 | reverse complement strand
GCCTTCGACAGTTCCTTGATGTCCTTGTTCAGGATCTGGTCGTTTTCCGAATAGTCGACCGGGCAGTCGATCAGGTGGACGCCCGGCGTATCCCGGCAATGCGCCAGCAGTTCGACAAGATGCGCTGCGCTTTGCACGCGATGCCCGCTGGCGCCGTAGCTTTCGGCATATTTCACGAAATCCGGGTTGTTGTAAGTCAGCCCGAAGTCCTTGAAGCCCATGTTCGCCTGCTTCCAGCGGATCATGCCATAGGCGCTGTCGTTGAGGATCAGCACGGTGAGGTTGAGGCCCAGGCGAACGGCCGTTTCCATCTCCTGGCTGTTCATCATGAACCCGCCATCGCCGCAGATCGCCATGACCTTGCGATCGGGATAGAGCATCGCGCTCATCATGGCCGATGGCAGCCCCGCGCCCATCGTGGCCAGCGCGTTATCAAGCAGCACCGTGTTCGGCCGGCACGCGGTATAGCCGCGGGCGAACCAGATCTTGTACACGCCGTTGTCGAGGCAGATGATCCCGTCATCCGGCATCGTGGCGCGCACCTGCTGCACCAGATGCGGCGGGAAGATCGGGAACCGGGCGTCCCCCGCGAGCTTGTCGGTATGCGCGACCTCCGCCTTGCGGAAGGCCAGCATGTGATCGAACGTCCAGCTGCCGGAAGGCACGATGTCCTCCTTCATCTGCCAGACCGCGTTGGCGATATCGCCGATCACTTCGATATGCGGGAAGTAGACAGGATCGACTTCGGCCGTCTTGGTGGAGACGTGGATCACGGTCGGCCCGCCTTCGTTCTTCATGAAGAACGGCGGCTTCTCGATCACGTCGTGCCCCAGATTGACGATGCAGTCCGACGCCTCGATCGCGCGGTGAACGAAGTCCCCGGCGGAAAGCGCCGCGCATCCCAGGAACCGAGGGTGGCGTTCATCGATCACACCCTTGCCGAGCTGGGTGGTCAGGAACGGGATGCCCGTCTTTTCGATGAATTGCAGCAACATCCGGCTGGTCATCGTGCGGTTGGCGCCGGCACCGATCACCAGCACGGGCGATTTCGCCGCCTCCAGCGCCTGCACCGCCTGCCGCACCGACTTGGCATCCGCGTTGGGCCGGCGAACCAGGCTGCGCTTCAGCGGCCGTGAATCGGTGTGTTCGTCGGCAATGTCCTCGGGCAATTCGATGTGCGTGGCGCCGGGCTTTTCCTCCTCGGCCAGCCGGTAGGCCTCGCGAATGCGGCTGGGGATGTTGTCAGACGACGCCATCTGGTGCGTGAACTTGGTGATGGGCTGCATCATCGACACCACGTCGAGAATCTGGAAGCGGCCCTGCTTGGATTTCTTGATCGGCTTCTGGCCGGTAATCATCAGGATGGGCATGCCGCCCAGCGTCGCATAAGCGGCGGCCGTCACGAAATTGGTGGCGCCCGGCCCCAGCGTGGCGATGCACACGCCAGTCTTGCCGGTATGACGGCCATAGGTGGCCGCCATGAACCCCGCGCCCTGTTCGTGCCGGGTCAGGATCAGCTTGATCCTGTCAGAGCGGGACAGCGAATCGAGCAGGTCGAGGTTCTCCTCGCCCGGCACGCCGAAAATGTACTCGCAGCCTTCTTCCTCAAGGCATTCGACGAAAAGATCGGACGCTTTCTTGCCAGTTCCTTCGGCCATGCAACGGTCGCTCCCAGCAGGCGCGCGCAGCCAGACGCGGACCTTTCCCCAACTCGGATACGACCCCGGACAGGCTGGCGTTGTCGTTCTGGCTTCCGCGCCTGTCCCTTGGCCTCAGGCCTAACAAACGGCAGGCGCGAAGTCACCCGGCAATGCGCGGAGACGCGCCCTTAGGGTCAGGACCCATTACTGGCGCGGTCGAGGTTTGAAGCAAAATGGCCTGTTGCAAGGAGAGAGGGCGCGGGAATATGTCGATATTTCAAGCCGTCTCGACGCCGCAGCGGGCCATTTTGGTCAAATCCCGCAGGGACGTCCAAATGGCTTCCATCTCGAACCGAAAGGCGCTTGCAAAGGCAACCAGCCTTCGCGGCGCGCCTTCCGGCCCGATATGTTCGCCATTTGGACGCCTCGATCGCGCCAGTAATGGGGCCTGACCCTAATATCCCCGCGCCAGATCGACCACGTGCGTCAGCGGTTCGCCCGCCAGGAAGCGCGGCATGTTACCCAGGAAGCGCTGCACGGAACGTTGGAACATCCGGTCCTGCGCGCGGCCCGAAAGGTGCATGGTGACATGCGCGTTGGGCAGCGACCACAGCGGATGATCCTGCGGCAGTGGCTCGGGCGTGGTCACGTCGAGAAAGGCCGCGCCGATGCGCTTTTCGGACAGCGCGGCCACCAGCGCGGGCTGATCGACCACCGACCCGCGCGCCACGTTGACCAGCGTTGCGCTCGGCTTCATCGCCGCCAGCTCGGCCGCCCCGATCATGCCATCCGTTTCCCCCGTGGCGGGAACGGCCAGGATCACCCAGTCGAATTCCCCCAGCCGCGCGCGCCAGGCATCCGGCGTCAGCACGCCTTCCCCCGGCGTGCGCCGCACCACCGTCACGTCCACGTCGAACGCGCTCAGCAGATGCGCCACCTTCTGGCCGATCGCGCCATAGCCCAGCAGCAGCGCCCGGCTGCCGGACAGCTCCATCTTGCCCGGCGAATCCATCAGCCATTCGTGCCGGTCCTGCGCGCGCACCACCTCGCGATAGCCCTTGGCGATCGAGAGCATCCCCAGGATCACGTATTCGGCGATGGTGATCGCGTTGATCCCGGCCCCGTTGGTGAATGTCACCCCGCGCTGCGCCATGACATCGAGCGGGAAACCATCGACGCCGGCATAGATCGAATTGAGCCAGCGCAGCTTGCCCGCACGGCGGATCGCTTCGGCCATGTCGCCCTTGTCGTGCAGATCGAACCAGCCGATCTCCGCCTCGGGTGCCAGATCCATCAGTTCGTCCGTGTGGCGGAAATAGCGCGGCTCGATACCGGCGGGCAAATGCCCTTCCACAAGCGGCGCCGCGAGGGCGTTCATCACGAGCACGGTCATTGACGCGGTTCTCTCCCCGGTGTTGTCTGATGACAGCGTAACGCGGAGAGTTCGTCAATGAAACTGATTCAGACGGCCGGCGCTGCCTGAACGCATGGTGGGGTGCCGCCGTTATCGCCGGACGCGTTGCACCGCCCGCATCAGCCGAGCTTCCACTCCCAGCCCAGCGGATCGCCGTCCATCACCTCCACGCCCCGCGTCGCCAGTTCATCGCGCAGCGCGTCGGACTTCGCGAAGTCCTTGTCGGCGCGCGCAGCCTTGCGTTCGGCCAGTACGGTCTCGATCTCGACTTCGGCAATCTCCGCGCCCTTCGGCCGCAGGCGCAAGGCGGTGCGGTCGAGCGTGAGCAGGTCCAGCCCGAGCACCGCGTCCATCGCGGCGATCGCGGCCAGCTTCTCTGCGGGATCGACCTTCTTCAGCGCGATCACCTCGTCCAGCACCGTCAGCGCGATCGGCGTGTTGAGATCGTCAGACACGGCGGCATCGAAGCGTTCGAGCAACGGCGCGAACTTCGGCCCCGGCGCCGCGGCCGGACCACCGGGCGCGCGCTCTTTCAGTTGCCCCACCGCCATCAGCATCCGCTTGAGCCGGGTCAACGCGGCGGCCAGCCCCTCCCACGAGAACTCCAGTTCGCTGCGATAGTGCGCCTGCAGGCACAGCATCCGGTAGGCAAGCGGGTGATAGCCCCGATCGATCAGCAGTTGCAGCCGCAGGAACTCGCCCGACGACTTGGACATCTTGCCGGACCGTTCGACCAGGAAGTTGTTGTGCATCCACACCTTCGCGCCGGAATTGGCCGGCACGTCGAGCCCGTTGGTGCAGCAGAACGCCTGGTTCTGCGCGATCTCGTTAGGATGGTGGATTTCGCGGTGATCGATGCCGCCGGTGTGGATGTCGAACGGGAAGCCCAGCAGCTTGCCCGACATCACCGAGCATTCGAGATGCCAGCCCGGCGCGCCGCGTCCCCACGGCGAATCCCATTCCATCTGCCGCTTTTCGCCCGGCGGCGTCTTGCGCCAGATGGCGAAATCGGCCTGGTGGCGCTTGCCGTCGACCTGTTCGATGCGTCCTTCGCCCTCTTCCGTGGCGGCGCGGGCCAGCCGGCCATAGTCCGCCACGGTCGAAACGTCGAAATACAGGCCGCTCGGCAGTTCGTAGCAGTGCTTGTCCGCGATGCCTTCGGCGAACGCGATCATCTGCGGCACATAGTCCGTGGCTATCGACCAGTGCGCCGGCTGGCGGATGTTGAGCGCGCGAATGTCGGCCCAGTAGGCTTCGGTATAATGCTTCGCGATGTCCCAGATGGATTGGGCGCTGGTGCGCGCCATCTTCTCCATCTTGTCCTCGCCCGCATCCGCATCGTCGGTCAGGTGGCCGACATCGGTGATGTTGATGACGTGGGTGAGCCTGTAGCCCTTGTAGCTCAGCGCCCGCCCCAGCACGTCGGCGAAGACATAGGCGCGCATGTTGCCGATGTGCGGGTAGTTGTAGACCGTCGGCCCGCACGAATAGACCCGTGCCTCGCCGGGATGGACCGGCTGGAATTGCTCAAGGCTGCGGGTCAGGCTGTTGAACAGCGTGAGCGGGGCGGATGGCGGGGTGGGTTGCATGGGCCATGCCCTTGCCCCGCCCCCCGCCATCCGGTCAAGCGTCTCCGTTCAGGCCTCGCCGCTCAAGCCCCGTCATTCAAGGCCGCGCGCAGTTTCCGCCCTCTTCGCGACACTGGCCGTCGCCCAGCAGGTCATCGTTGCCCGTGCCGGTCACCGGTTCGTCGATCAGCGGCGCGAAGCCCGGAGGGGTGATCTCGTTGATCTGCACCAGCGGGCTCTGCGTGAAGCTGTCGGCCGTGGGCACCGTGTTGGTGCCCGGAGGCGGATCGAGATAGGTGACGATCACGTTGCGCACGTCGCCATCGTCGACCCGCTTCGGCGTGCTGTCGCACGATCCCGGGTTGGCCAGCAGACACCCGTTCACGGTGGAGCCGGTCGCAAAGGCGCCATTCACGGAAATCCGCGGAATGGCGGCAAGGCCGGTCTGACCGCCGACGATGCCGTTGATCGCGATCTGCATGGGCGCCTGCGTCCCGCCCGCGCGAATGGTCAGCGCATCGACCACCAGCCCGCGCCGGTCGTCATAGGCGGTGCCGGCCGCTGTGTTCTGGACCAGGAACCGCTGGCCCACGCCAACATCCAGCGCGCCCGCCTCGATCACGGTGCGGCCGGCGGCTACGCCGTCGTTGGCGTCCAGCCGCTTGCTGATCGCGCCGAGATCGGTGAGGTCCGCAATGGCTGCGCGCGCCGCGCCCGTCACCGCGACAAGGCTCGCGCCCGAAACGGACAACGTGCCCCCATGGCCCTGCCCTTCGAGCAGGCGGATCGAGCCGGCTGCCGCGTCGATGAACGTGCCACCGCTGGCGTCGATCGCCAGCGTATTGCCGGCCATGCCGTTCATCGTCACGGCGCCGCCGAACGAGGCCGTGCCCGTCGTAATCAGCCGCAAGGTGCCGGTCGCGCCGATCTGGCCATCCGTGGACACGCCGTTGGCCGCAACGGTGCTGCCGGCCGTGCCGGTAAGCGTGCCGACCTGGAGCGAAGGTCCGGCATTGATCGTAAGATCGCCGCCCGAATGGATGTTGCCGAACTCCGCGTTGGACAGGCGATAGCCGGTCTGGCCGGTCAGCCCGTCGCCCAGCAACATGCCCGACTGGCCGTTGTTGATCAGCGTGATCGCGGTGGTGCGCGCCGCTGTGCCAAGCACTGCCTGCGTGCCCAGATCGAGGTCGGCCGACCGGAACGTGATGGTCTGCCCCACCGCACGCTGACTGACCGCGATCAGCCCTTGCGCCGTCACGTCCAGCGCCGTGCCCGCATCGATGATGCCGCCACGGATGTCGCCACCGATCAGGGTGATCGAACCGGTCGCCTGCATCGTGCCGAAAGTCAGCGAGATCGGATCGATCAGGATGTTTCCGCCAGATGTTGCGCTGCCGATCCTCGCCGTATTCACCACTGTCAGCGTCAGGTTTCCACCGGCGGAAAGGCTGGTCACGTCAAGGTCGTGGGCGGTGCCCACCAGCGTCGTGCCCGCGCTGATGCCCGCGCCGGTGAGGCCGCCGGTGGCCGTCAGATTGACCGCACCCGTCCCGGAAATCGTACCGAGATCAAGCGCCGTACCGCTGATGGTGATGTTGCGCACGCCGGTCGTGGCGCCAAGCCGCACGCTGCCGCTGGACAGGAGATCGACATCGCCGTTGGACAGCACAGTGGAGCCGATCGCGATCGGGCCGGTAGCCGTGATCGCCGCATTCCCCCCGATCGACAGCGTATCGAGCACGGTGAAGGCACCCGGCGTCACGAAGCGGGTAGCCGGCGCGGCATGGTAGCCGGTCAGCGTCCCGGTCGCGATCAGGCTGCCGGCAGCAATGTTTCCGCCAAAGCCCAGCCCGATGTCCCCGGCCGTGGCCTGCACGATCCCGTTGCCCGATAGATCGGTCGCGCCCGACAGGTTCAGCGATCCGGCGGTCAGGTTCGCGCCGGTGAGGACGATGCCCGCGCCGGTCGATTGCAAGTCTATCGTGTCAGCGATGTCGGCGGAGCCGCCGTCGAACGCCAGTGTGCCACTGGTACGGATGTCGAGCGTGCTGCCGTTGAGCGTACCTTCGCCCAGGAAGCCGAGAGGCGCGCCGCCCTCGCCCAGGCCGATCGCGATGGCATTGGCCACGTTTACGTTGCCCAGGCAGATCGAGCCGGTTGCGCAAGCGCCCGGTTCGGGAGCGCTTGCGGGCGCGGACGGGGAGAGCACGTCGGCCGAGAAGTTGCCGCCGAAGAAGGACGCGCCCCGCGCATCGATCGTTTGCCCTTCCAGCCGGATATCCCCGCCTCCGGCGTCAACCGACGTGCCGGCGCCGACGAACAGCGTCGTTGCCGGCACCGACGGCGGGTCGGTTGGCGGCGGGAAATTGGTTCCGGCCGAAAGCGTGATGCCCGGCGTACCGCTGACCAGCCCGCGAAGCGCGCCGCCCACCTGGCGCTTCTGCCCGGACGTGCCGGTGTTCGCCAGCAGGCTGTTGTTCTCGGCGATCCGGATATCGGCGCCGCTGCCCATGTATATGGTGGAGCCGGCGGTCACGCTGTTGCCAGCCGGCATCCGGATGTCCCGCCCGGCGCGGATGTCGACGAAATCAGACGCGACGATAGAGCCACCGCCGTCTTCCTCGCCCAGGATCACGTCGGCGGGGTTGGAAAAGCCGAAGGGCGTGCCCGCGTTCACCTTCACGCTCTCGCCCGAGGCGTTGCGGACGAAGATGTCGCCGCGCGAGGTCAGGCTGATCGCGCCGCCTGCGGTATAGGCACTTCCGGTGCCGCCACCGATGCCGCCGCTGGCGTATATGTCGATCGTGGTGCCCGCGTCGATCCCCGCATGATCGGAGAGGAACATGGAGTAAAAATTGTTGGAATAGATCGACCCGTCCGCCTGAAGGACCGTGCAGGTCACGGCCTCGCAGCCGAACGAATACACGTTCACGCCGCCATAACTGGATCCGCTACTATAGAGCGAAACGTTGCCGGCGCGAACAAGGCCGTTATTCTCAGCGAGAAAATCAACCGAACCCGCGCTATTGATCTGGAGATCTTGCGCAACACCAATAACGCTCCCGTCCGACAGGATCGAGACTTGTGGGTAATAGTTTGCTCCATAACCGTCCGCGTTCACGGTCAGCGAATCGAAGTTCATGGTGCCGGTTTCGGCGGCGCCATGGTTTTCAATGGAAACGCCGCCGGCACCGTAGTTGAACAGAAACGAAGAGTTGTCCTGCACCAGGGCGCTTGTGACATCGATCGTCGTGTTGCCAGCGGAGAACGTGCTGAAATTGCCCTGGCTGTCTTGCCCGGCGGCAATATGCACATGCCCGCCGGTTGGCGCGATGTTGCCGGAACCAAGGAAAGTACCGCTGGCCCCGGGCGGAATCGGCTGCGCCGGTGGCGGGGGATTTGATCCCGGTCCGCCCGCTCCGGGAGACCCGCCAAAGCCCAACCACCGCGTGGTGCCAGTCAGATCGAAGCTCACGTCCCCGAAATCGAGCGTCGTGCCGGCGATGTTGATGTCCACATTTCCGCCGACACCGGCATAACCGGTGCCGCCTTCGCCGCCATCACCGCCACGGCCGCCGATCGCGCTGTTGTCCGCTCCATTGCCACCGTTGCCACCGCCGGAGCCGAAGCCGGTCGCGATGAATTCGGTCTGGCCATAAAGTCCCAGGTGCAGCGTTCCGCCCGTATTCCCGGTGATGGAGATCGAGCCACCATACGCTTCGCCGCCGTCACCCCCACGGCCGCCGGCCCCGCCGGTGCCATTGACCCCCGACGTGCCCGCGCTGCCGATGCCGGAGATCGCGTTGGCCTGGAAGGTGGCGCGCGTTTCCTCCGCAAAATCGATCGTGCCGCTGTCCACGGCGCCGATCAGGATCGAACCGCCGGTCGCTGAACCGCCGTTCGCGCCCTTGACACCTGCCCCGGTCGTCAGATCGTTGCCCTGGGACGAACCGCCGTTGCCGCCTTCCGCGTCAGCCGTCAGAATGATCCGGTCCGAACGGATCAGCGAACCCTCATCGGCGGCCTGAAGCGATATCGTGCCGCCCTTGCCGGCGCCACCGGCGCCGCCGATCGACGGGCCACGGCCGAAGTTGTTGTCGATAAACAGCGCGCCGCCGCCGCTGCCACCAAAACCGGACGATTCGAAATCCGCGAAGTTCAGGTTGATATGCCCGCCGGCGGACGCGCTGATGTTCAGCGAACCGCCTGTCGCGTCCCCGCCTTTTCCGCCGTTGCCGACCGAATCCGCATTGAACACGGCACTGTTACCGCCATCGCCGCCCTGGCCGCCATAGGCGTTGGACAGCAGCGCATAGCTGCCTTCGCCCGACGTAAGCGTCAGGCTGGAAAGCGTGCCGGCCTCGATCGAGATCGAACCGCCGGTGGCCGAGCCACCCGCGCCGCCGTTGCCGGCGACGATGGTCGCGGCCGCAGCATCGCCGTTGCCGCCCCGGCCGCCATAGCCGGCCGAGGCCTGCACGTTGGCCGACAGGTTTGCGACAGAGGTCGACGTGCCATCGGTGTTGATCACCAGTTCTGCCCGCCCGCCGGTCGCATCGCCGCCGGTGCCGCCGTCGTATCCCTTGCTGCTATTGCCACCATCCCCACCGAAACCGGTTGCGGACAGGCGCGGACTGCGCAGCGTGACGGCCGGCGTTCACCTCGATGCGCGCCGTGCCGCCCGTGCCCGCGCCGCCCGCGCCACCACCGGCGCCGCCGGTGAAGGCGCTGGCACCGCTTTCGCCATAGCCATCGGCGTAGACCTCAATGCTCTGGACCGTGCCGCTTTCTGTGGTGCCCGTGAAATCGTTTGCGATAGTGAAGGTCGCCGTGCCGCCAACACCATCGCCGCCCCGTCCGCCGCCGCCGGGAATACCGCCGGAACCACCCGAGCCGCCCGAACCGTAGTAAGACGATGAGTAGTCGCCCGGCAGGCCGCCGCGAGCTGAACTGTCCAGCAAGGTACGCGTGGCATCGAACTTGCCCGACGTGATCGTCAGCTGGGCCGTGCCGCCCTGCGCCGCGCCGCCATCGCCGGTTATCAGACCGGCGTTCGCGGACGAACCACCGCTGCCGTATTGATAGATGTTTCCGCCCTGCCCGCCCTGGCCGGCCGCGGAAAGGGTAACTTCCAGGTTCGTCGGGCTAGTCGGATCGTCCGGCAGGTCGATCAGTTCACCCCCGTTCACCAGCAGCGATACCGTGCCACCCTGACCATAGCCACCCGTGCCGCCCTTGCCGGGCGCGGTATCCACCGTTCCGCCCTGGCCATAGCTTTCGGTGGAATAGCCATCGAAATAGTCGGTATTGCCTTCGGCCCGCAGCACGACCGCATTGCTGGCGAGCGAGCCGCCGTTGAGCGTCAGGCTGGCATTGCCGCCCACGCCGGCGCCGCCGTTGCCCGCGTCGATCCCGGCATAGGAGTCCTGATACGAACCCGCCCCGCCGCGTCCGCTCGCCTCGATCGTGAGGCTGGCAATGCTGGACGTGCCGCCGTTGACGGTGAGCGAAGCGGTGCCGCCCGTGCCCGCCCCGCCATCGACCGGGGTGGTCAAGCCATAACTGTCGCCCTGCCCGCCAAAGCCGTTGGCCGAGATGGTCAGTGTATCGATCGTCGCGGTGCCGTCGTTGATCGTGAATTCGGTCGTCCCGCCAACGCCTTCGCCCCCGTGCGGATGGCCGGAGGAAGGCGGAGCAGCGAATGCCGAAACCGTGCCGCCGGACAAGGCCGCGAAACCGAGATTGCGCACGGCGGTGCCAAGGCTGTCAAGCGTGACCGATCCCGCCGTCAGCGAAGCGTTGAAGCCATCGAGCGAGAGGGACACATGCCCGCCGGTGCCGAGGCCCGACCGCGCACCTCCGCCATAGTTGTACCCCGCATAGCCGGAGGACGTAAGCGAAAGGGAATCCGTCGAAAGCGACGAATCCTCGATCCGCAACGTGATGTCGCCCGCGGTGCCGTTGCCGGCGCCGTCCAGATCCTCCGCGCCGGTTGCTTCGGTGGATGCGCTGAGCGCGCCAGAGAGAGCAATGGCGCTGCCGCCACTGGCCGTGATGGAGATGTTGCCCGAAACGGCATCCGTGGCGGCGCTGCTCGTCCCGCTCGCACGAGCGCTGGCCGAAAAGTAAGACGAATCGATCGTGCTCGCGCCGCTGACGTTCACCACGATGTCACCGGTGCGCGATGCGCCCGCGAACGGAGACGTGCTATACGTCTCGAGCGAGATACCCTGCGGCGTATCCAGCGTGGAACCGTTGGTCAGAGACAGCCGCAGAGTGTTCGGGCCTATGGGCTGGCCGGTCTGCGGGTTGACGGCGCCCGCCGTCGCCGACAAGGAACTGTACAGCGACAGGCCATAGTTCGAAGCATCATCGAATGTCAGATGCGCTGCGTCCAGCGCGAGCGAGACATCGCCGACGACAGCGGATTTGCTGGCCGAGGCATCGTTGGACAGGCTGAGTCCGCCCAGGCTGAAACTGCCGTTGGCGAAGCTGGCGGAAACGCTTCCGGTGCGGGCATCGTAGAGGACGTTGTCGCTTCCCAGCGCGGTGCTGGAGCCGGCTTCCAGGAACGTGGCGCCGGCCGCGAAGATGCCATCCGCCACGTTCAGCGAAACGTTGCCCGCGCTCGATCCCGCGCCCGCGACCGGAAGCGTATAGATGTAATAGCTAGACGGGCTGTCAGGCCTGCCCAGCGCTTGCAACCGCAGCCACTGCCGATCGCCATCCGGGCCGATCTCCACGCTGGAATTGACGCCGCTCTGCGTGAAACTGATGGCCCCGGCGTCGGAACGGCCGAAGTTCAACGCTCCCGCGCCACCATAGGCGTTGGCAGCCAGAAGCGCCTGGCCAGTCACGGCAAGCTGGCCATTGGTGATCGTGGTGGTGATCGAGCCGCCACTGGCATCCTTGCCGGTGCTGCCCGCCAGGAATTGCTGCGGATTCTGGGGATCGAATTCGATGCCACCCTTGCCCGAAACGTCCACGTTGAGATCGCTGCCGACCGCCAGACGCCCCCCGCCGGTGAGGGTTATGGTCGCCGAGCCGCCAACCGGGCCGGTCGTGGCGTCGATCTCCAGAATGCCGCCGGTGCTGATCTGGCGGCCCGCCGCGGCCGAAAGCCCGACCGCGTTGCGCGCGCGCAGGGCGACGAGCTGGGTGGACTGGAAGTTCGTGGACGAGGCGGTGGCATCGACATCGATGCGGTCGCTGGCCGTCGCGAGGACCTGGTTGGACGTGGTGAGCCCGGAGACGGATATCCGCCCGCCCGCTGCCGCCGGAGTCGCGGGGAAGTTCACGTTTCCGCCCGACACGTTGTAACCGGCGGACAGCGTGATCGTGCCATCGATTTCGCTGTTGGCGGCAACGGCGGGCGCATAGCCCAGCGAACCCGACACCAGCATGGTGGTCACATCGTTCTTGGGCACGGTGACCAGATATATCCCGTGGTAGGGATCGCTGAAGGTGGCGGCCGCACCGGTGGTGGTGCCGGTGTGGACCACGCCGTTGGCATCGGTGGTGCCGGTATCGACCGTGATGTTGAACAGGCCGTTGTTCACCGTCAGCGTCGCGGCTTCGGCCCCGACATAGGCGACCGCCCCGTTGGCGCTGACCGTGCCGCCCTGCACCACGCGCGGCGCAACCAGCGCCACATAGCTGCCCGGCGCCACCGTGGTGATCTGCGCGCCATTCTGCACCGTGATCGAAGCGCCGGCGTTCGGCGCCTGCCCCAGGGTGATCGCGCCGTTCGCTCCCGCGAACTTCTGCCCATCGGGATTGCCGGCATTGATCGTCACCGGGCTGGCCGTCAGCAGCAGGCTGCCGACGTTGAACGCGCCGGAGGAGCCGACCACCCAGCCGGTCGGGTTATAGAACCAGATGCGGCCGGCATCGCCGGAATTGACCGTGCCGTTGATCTGCAACGGCGATGCCCCCGCCGCGGACGAGCTCACACGGTTGAGCACGGTATAGTCGCCGGAAACGCTGGTATCGGCATTGAAGGTCAGCGTGTTGCCGGTGGGCAGGAACACCCCGCCCGCGTCGGTCGCCGTCCAGTCCACCAGCGCGTCGTGCGCGTTCACGGTGATCGTGTCGCTGCCGGCCGCACGGACCGGCGCGTTGGCCCCGAATACGACCGTGGGCGCGCCATTGACGGCTTGAGCCCAGGCCGGCCCGGCCAGCGGAATGGCGTTGATGATCAGCGCCGCCGCGCCGGTCGAGGCGCCGGCGAGCAGCTTCTGAAGAACCCGGCGCGTGCCGGCCTTGCGGGAAGCCGGAGCGTTGCGCCCCGCGTGGAGTGCCGATTGAACCATGGCCTTGCCTTCCGTTCGCATCTGGAACGCCCCCTTCACAGCCGCCACGGGGCGAGCTGGATCGAAAGATTGATCAGGAAGCGGACATCACCCTTGACCTTCTGCAGCACCGTATCGCGCAGCGGCACCGCCACCACGCCATCGACCCGCACCGCGTCGAACAACGTTGCGCGCACGCCGGCGCCGGCCGAGAACAGCCGTTGCGGATCGGGCACGCCGGCTACCTTGTCGCGGTTCCAGACCCACGCCGCATCGAAGAAGGCATAGGGCTGGAACGCCGGCTTGCCCGGCTCCTTGGGGAACTGCGAACCGATGCGCAGCTCCGTGCGCACGCCGATGCCGCTGTCGCCGATGGCCGCCCCCGGATCATACCCGCGCCCAACGGTGTAGTTGCCGCCGGAGAACTGTTCGTAGGACAGCAGGTTGTCGAACGCGTATTGCGCGCGCGGCGCCACCGCGATCGTGACATTGCGGACCGGGCGATAATCGAATTCGCCCGAAGCGCGGATCAGCGACCCTTCGGGATCGCCGCTGAACCGGCTGGGCGTGACCGCGCCGCAAGCCGCCAGCGACAGGCCGGCGCAGCTCTTCGTGGCGTCGAGGATCGACAGGCCGTGCCGCGCCTCGACCGACAGCCCCCAGTTCCAGTGCGGTTCATAGGGGGTGAAGCCATCGCGGCCGAGCAGGCTCTGGCGTGAAAGCCCGTTCAGGTCGAGCCGCACGAAGGCAACTCTCAGCCGGTCCTCGTTGAAGCGGATCGCCCCGAAATCGACCTGCTGGTTGATCAGATCCAGCCCGCCCGAAGCCGACAGGTTGAACGCCTGCCGCCGCACGAACGGATAGCGCGCCTCCAGCGAGGCGACCAGCGTGCGCGAATGGAACTGGCTGGCCCCCACGGTGGTGGGATTGGTCCAGGCATAGGTGAAATCCCCGCGCAGCGTGAAGCCTTCGCCGCCCAGCCGCATCTCGTGCCCGATCTGCAGCACTTTCTGTTCGCGGAATTCGGGCGTGGCGAAGAAGCTGACTGTGGTGGTATCGCCAAGCCCCGTCAGCCCGTTGAACTGCGCGCGCAACAGGCCATTGAACCGGCCGACGGCCTTCGACCCGAAATTCTGGACCGAGAAATCGGCATAGACCGGCGTGCGCCGGACCGAGACTTCGCCGATCACCTCGCCCGGCGCGCCATCCACCGGGCGCAGCGCCAGCCGCACGTCCAGCCCCGGCACGTCCTTGGCCAGCAGCAGGTAGCGTTCCGCCTGATAGGTGTTGAACACCGGCTCGGCAGTCAGCTTGTTGAGATAGCGCAGCAGCGCGCCTTCGGACGCACCCGCATCACCCTTGATCTGGATGCGCGAAAGATGCGCCAGCAGCACGTCCAGCCTGACGTTGCCATCGGTGATCTTCTGCGGCGGCACCTGCACCGCCGCCAGATAGCCGGCGCCGCGCAGCTTGGTGGCGGCGCGATCGCGGATGTCGCAAATGATCGAAACCGGCTGGTCGGTGCCGACGTATTCGCGGTAGCTGTCGGACAGGTCCACGCCCGGGAGCTTGTCCATGCCCGCGAACGTCACGCTCGACAGCTTGAGGCGGATGCCGGCGAAATCGGGCGAAGACAGCGGACACGGCGCGCGCTCGACCGCCGACGTGTCGACCGCGACCGGCCCGCTCTTGTTCAGCGTGCCTTCGGCTACGCCACGTTCGATTTCCTCGCGCGTGGGCGGCTGCGCGCCGACGGGCGCGGGCGGCGGCACCGCCTGTGC
>APMI01007221.1_pt1 | contig 14705 bp, 15 predicted proteins | sample 667938 | NCBI WGS metagenome assembly APMI01 (sample SAMN01084076, study PRJNA167559) | wastewater metagenome | biome: Wastewater | place: Denmark: Ejby Moelle, Odense | collected 2011-11-28 | reverse complement strand
TGCGGACAACAGACCGTGGCATTAATTGATGGTATTTTACAGACTTTGCCAAGAAATAAATGTTGGCAAAGATTTATTCAACCGTATCAGGAATGTTGAATGACGTTATTAATCTTCGTTTAGACGTACCATACCTAAGCACAGAATTGCATGCAAAATTCTGTCAATGTTCTGTTTGTTGTAAAACTGCTCTGTATCAAGCATCCCATGTGCCACGTTATTTCTGATATTCCACCCACGCTTGTCTGTGAATAATGTTCGGAAATATAATGATTTGTCCTCGCCAAAAACATTAATTATTATTTCGTCATTAAGTAAATGGTCAAAGGTTTTCAAGTTAAAGGCATCACCTTTTTGAATCATTACGCTTCCACCATTCATTTCAACAAGATTTCTAACAGCTTCCTCAAATTGAGGTATTAGGATATGAATGGCAACCAAGTAATCTCCGCTAAAGTATGCTTCAAATCCTTTCTGAAAAATAGGAAGCCTATCTTTTTCTATAATACATGATTTATTCATAAACTTCAGGAGTTCATGTGCAGTTAATATTTCTCGGTTAATGGCTTCTTCAAAAATAAAGTGCTGAAAAATAGTACCTATCCGTATGGCATTTGATAGGTGTAGGACTAAATGACTTTCGGGGTCTTCCGCTATAGGTGCAATTTTAGCTACACGTCTTCCTTTCTTATCAAGCAAGTCCCTTGATATCATAAACTGCAATGGCGCCGTTTTTGCCAGGTTATTCAATTCTTCTTTTAATTCGTCTATCCTGGGCGTACATGCCTCAATAATCCTTGCAAAAAGGATTTCTGAATTGTCACCTGTCAGGATTTGGTCAACATATTTGTCAACTTTATCTTTCGGGATATTAAGTTCTGAAAATACAGATTTCATATCCTTATCTGTTTCTTTACTGAGTGCTCGAATCTTTTTTAGATAATTTTCTGCCTCTTCGTTTAGTTGAAACTTTTTATAGAATTGATAGAGTTGCTCAGTATAATGTACTTGTTGAATGGTAGCGAGTCCATTAGTAGCATTAGAATAAGATGTTTCCAAGCGATTTATTATCCTCTTAATTTCCTCTGGTCGTTTTTTGTGATAATAGTAGCCCATCAGGCGTTTTGCCGAGCATTCTGCACACCATGAATCCACCAGCAGCATATTTTCGAGACGTTCTTCAAGATCTTTAACGATTGTACTTTCTTCGTCATCCGATACAAACTTTCTTTTTCCGTCCATTAGTAAGTCAAAAGTGAATCCCCACAATCCAGGTTTATCGGAAATAGCAATGTCACGCTCTAAGTTGAAAATGGCCATTTTACATTTTTCTATTAAATCGGGATTATTCAAAGAAAGTGCAACTTCCAATGCCCGCCCAATTTTACCTATTGCATAAACAGGAACCTTATATAGCTTTTGTTCTACCAAGTCTAAAAGTGATTCAATGTATTTTTTCCCAATAGAAAAAAGCGGCTTTGACCCAGTAACATACAAACTCATATCGTATATCAAGCCAGCATAACGTGCGGTAAGGACAGGGTGGTTCGTTTGCTCTAATCGGGCTGACCAATAAGTAATGGTGTCCGTATTTACCATTGAAACCGACGGAAATTCATTAACTGTACCATCTTCATTCTTGATAACGGATAGAGGTTGGAAATAGAAGTCAGGTTTACGGTTTTTGTTTTTGCTGGGTTCGAGGAAACGGAAAGCGATCAGCTCGGCCATCTCTTCAGCCGAAAGTTCGCCGTAACCTTCAGGTATTTGCTTTTGTATTAGATTATAGATTTCATTTTCGAGCAGCGGCCTTAGAGGCGTTTCCTCAAATGTGGACAGGGTATCTCTGAAAAGCATTGCGGTTATCATTTTTGTATTTCTGGATGTCTAACATCCTTTCTGGATTTTTCATTGATCCTATAGAAGACTTAAAAATTGCTCATAGAGCACCTTAGCATAATATTTTCCATAATAGCGAATGATCATTTTGCTAAGGATAACAGGGATCAAAAATATAATAAAGCAGATAAGACCAACGGTGATTTGATCTGAAAAATCATTGCTGTAACCATACCAGATTATGATAGCAGAGAAAAATAAGGCAACGAGACTGCCGCCAATCAGGTTTCTCCAAAAACCATATTCAATATTGTGCTGTAGAAGCATAGAGTTTCCTCTAAGCGTATTTCTGATTTGCGAAACGGCTGTAGCTATTAATTTCCTTGCTTTTTCATAATTCTGTTGCTCTTCAACCGCATCGAGAAGGTCAAGCTGAAATTTAGCGGTAATCTTGTCTCTGATTTTACTTTTTATGGTGAGAGGATAGTAGGTGTTATTGATCAGCAAATAATTCGTCGTAGGCATATATAGTTCATCCGTAAAATACCAACGCTGAAAGATTTCTTTAGCAACAAGGCGATTGATTTGCACGAGTAAAAAAATAATCGCTGCGGATAATCCTAAATGAGTAATTAGTGGTAATACATCATAAATGTTTTTCAATGCTGTGGCGTATTTAACTGCTATAATTTTATTTATAAAAATTAACAGCGGAATAGATGTTATTAAAGCCGGAAATAAGCGAGCGCGATAAAAATATATATTCTTAAACATGGCGGAGTAGAGTTAATCATCGTTAATATTCAATTCTGTAAAATAGTAGCTTTTACCAGCGGGATGAAATGTACAGGATGGCTTACCTGTATTAGAAAGAATTATCATCGCCGGACAAGTAGTGAGATAATTCTTTTCGACGGATATTTCGGAAAGGCTCTTAATATCCAAACCACTTGGTCTATTGTCTTTTGATGGATGCGAGTGCCATTCACCTACATAAACATATTTCCTGGAAGAACTGATAAACAGGTCATCAAGAAACTGCTGGCAGAATTGAACGTCTTTTTCAAATCTGGTCGCCAATTGTACGGCTTTAGGTCCAGGACCAGATGCGTGAGTGATAATTACGTTACCATCTTCATCGGTGTAACCTGCCAACACACCTCCGGTTTCAATCAAAGGGTTTTGACTAACGAGCGATTGCATGAAATCAAACACATGCGCCGGGATAGACAAAGTCTTTTTCTGACTATTATTGCAATAAGGACAACCCGGATGTGGTGATATAAAATGATCGTACATCGAGTTTGCTTTTACCAACGGAGTAGCAGGAATTACTTCAGAAGTCCATATCCAGTGATTAGATTCAGATGCGCCGTTCTGCAAATGATCAATCACCATTCGAGAAACGGATGAGGCCACTAATTTCATATCGGCAGCGCTGGCAGGACGAACGGGGTTATTGCATTCGTTTTTCAGCGTGGGGTAATCGGCGTCTTCAGGTATGTCAATAAACTCCTTTTTATCATTTCTATATAAACTTAGGCAATAGAAGCATGCATCTTTACCGGGAATAACCCTGAATATGCGAGCTGCTTTCCCTCCACGCAATGCCCTGGCATAGAAGACTGTCCGATTAGATATAACCATTTGTTCATTGACAAACAATTCAGCATAATCATCAGCAACAGTAGAAATAGAGAGTGATTGGTCAGGCAAATAGTTGTATTCAAAGTTAAATAGGTTAAAAGGTAAAGGATGGACAGTAATATAATGGTTGTGTTGACGAAGCAGTTCCGCAACTGCAAATACCTTTAACTCATCAGTCATATCTATCCCCGCAAGATGACGGATAGCATTATGCGCACTGAGCCGCTGGTCGTCCACCAGACTAATGTAACCAATCCCGGCTTTGGCCATACAGTCGGCCGCTTCACCGCCGATTGCCCCAGCTCCAAATATGTTCACAGCTTGATTTTTTAGAACAGCGTAATCTGCCCTTTTGCTGTTGCGCTGGTGGTATGTTTCTTCTGTTAGTTTTTCGCACCTAATTGCTTCAACCCGTCCATACTGCTTCACCATTTCCACCATTTTGTCACGTGCATTCAATTGTATTACATATTCCGGAGGTTGTTCCAGTTTGCAAATCTTGAATAATTGGAACTCGAATAGGCCTTTTTTGTTTGGAAATCTGATAGCGAGATAAAAGGAATCCCGAATGGTATTGAATGTGTCCTGGCAATTGGTGACAAGCCGATCTGTTCCCATATTCATGTCACTATTTCCTATAATTTCTACAAGTTCAGAAAATGTCTGAAAGGGTGCTGGTTCTTTTTCAATATGAAACCATTGTGCCTTCAATAACCGGTTATTTTTAATCAATTCATTGACAACAGCAGGCTTGTTAATCAAATCCAGCGAGGTTTGAATCCTCTCGTCGTAGAAATGTTGTTGCAGGTTTATATTGGTAGCTTCTATGAGGCCACTATTACGTATGCCATCTATGAAAGTACCCAGGTAAATCCGTCTTGAAAATGAAATATAATTGTTTCTGTGCAAATCTTTATAGAGTACCGCATAACAATCACCCTGTATCAGGTCCGGGTTTAAAAAGGTTTCATTGTAGATGTATTTGGTGTCCTCATTTATGACATTAAAATGCGAACAATAATCCACTTCTTCACTGTCGGGCGGATAATTACCCGTTGTATGACCAGCATGCCAATCACGCAATCGCTTCAGTATCGTGGTAATTCCATAGACATTGTTGTCTTGTTCTAAATTCTCCCGCTCCAGCAAGCATATTTCACCCGATCCATTTTGATGCCGGAGCTGGTAGTAAAAATGTACTTCCGGTTTGATCTTTTCGTATAACCGTGGAATATCCATTGCTGCAAGTGCATCTACCTCTTCTTTGCTGAGGCTACGCTTCAAGGGAAAAACGGCTGGCAATACGAAAGGTGTTGCATCCAGGTACACGACCAACACAGGATAGCGATAACCCTTATCCAGACGAACAAGGATATCGCCATGCGAAATGAACAGATTATCCAGGCATTGGTGGCGCTCCTTATAATTGCTATCGTTAGACAACCTTGTGCTCTCATCACGCAGGAAGTCGGGGTGTTTTTTAAACCATTGCATTATTATCCGTTGGGTCTGTTATCAATTTTAGATGTTTGGGACCCGACGTAAATAGAGCTATAGTTTTTGGTTTTATCACCATCGTCCCCGTCCTCATCATCCCCTTGACCGTACTCTTCCACCAATTCTTTATCAAAGGTTATTTCCATGTTCCCGTCCGAATCAATGTCTACGATCACAGATTCGTAGTTTTTACCTAAATGGAATATGTTCTCCTCATCCACGTGCTTTTTATAAAGCTCCATCGCATCGTTGTGTGGATGACCATGTGGGCTGTCCTCTTGTTTGGGTGCGCTTATTACCAAGTAGGTAGGGTTTATCTCCTTTATATGTGCTTCATATATATCTTTATCGTCCTCGTTTTCCTTAAAAAAAGTTCTTGATCCGTGGTGACTGGCACTGAGTACATGGGATGGTAGGTTTTCCTTATGATAATTTGTTATATGTTCCTTCCACGCTTCTTTATCCGAATCCCCAGTGATCATAATACTCTTTGCATCTCTACCATAAGTGAACTTAATTACACCGCATTGCTCATGAATTCTTCTATCACGCTCATCAGCCGTGCCCTCCTCAATATCTTCACATAAATACTCTGCTGGTGACAATATCTGAAAGTCTATTAGACCAAGTTTTTTTATGATTTCCTTATTAGCAGATGTCCTGATTTTATTAAGGTCATTTGTGCCCAAAAGAAAATATTCATTGTTTTTCCCAACCGCTCTAACCACCGACATAAAATCTTCATATTTCTTTTTATGCTTACCACCAGCCTTGTGATTAGAATGCCAAACCTCTTTGAAGCCGATTTCATCATAAACTTCCTTGATGCCACCTACGTGATCATTATGAGGATGAGTATTAATAAATAAGCTAAGTTCTCCTGTCGTTTTGAAAAGATCCTTAAATAGAGTAATAAGATCTATTTCATTTTCCTCGTTATCCTTGTCGGAATCAATTAAAACATATTTATAATCTTCAATGGTTGTGCCGGTGGGAATTACTAATAGAGTTGATTCACCTTGACCTGTATAAAGGAAAACAGTCCTGAAAATACCGGGTTTGGTAGGCTTAATAATTTTCTCTGCTACTGTCATAAGCGTTTGCTTTGAATTATTCTGTATTACTAAAAATGTTGGCAATTTTAAGCCCAAACCACTGTATTGCTACATATTGGCAGAAATGGCTAAGTATTAGAACCTCGTAATTGCTTATATGCTTGCAGGATTGACTAATTGCAGAGTTCAATTGTTAAAGATATGCCAAAATGACAGCAGATAGGGAATTGTGTAGATCAGTCGACACCGTCTAAATTTTGACTTAACAGCTTTAAATCCGCTAAAAAGTGGTTCGAGTTTTGTACCACAAGGTTCACGGAATATAAAGCCGCTACATCAGCGGCTTTTTGCGTGTAAGGCGTGCACCATTCTCTGCACAAAAACGTTCATCCAACTCCATTTCCATTTTGGATACAACAACCTTCAGTATGGCTACATAGCCTCCGCAAGGGCGGCCGACTTTTGTATTCTAAAATCAAAAAAAGAAATGAATACAATTTTCATCACAGGCGCATCAACCGGTTTAGGAAAAGCAACTGCAAAATTATTCGCATCAAGGGGCTGGAAGGTAATAGCCACCATGCGCAATACAGAGAACGGGAAAGAACTGAACGGGATAGAAAATATCACGGTATTGCCCTTAGACGTTACTAACCCCGAACAAGTAAAAGAAACCACGGAAAAAGCCATTGCTATGGGCAAAATTGACCTCGTGTTCAATAATGCAGGCTATGGGCTGATGGGGCCGCTTGAATCGACAACCGATGAACAATTGGTACGCCAGCTAAATACCAATCTCTTAGGGGTTATCAGGGTTACACAGGCATTCATACCCTACTTCAGGCAGCAACAAAGCGGTGCCTTCATCTCTACCACATCTATAGGGGGGCTTATCACCTTCCCGTTCGCCTCGGTATATCATGCTACAAAATGGGCACTGGAGGGCTGGAGCGAAAGCATGGCTTTTGAACTGAAAACAATAGGTGTGAGTATCAAAACCGTTTCGCCCGGTGGCATTAAAACAGACTTCCTCAAACGCTCTGCAGACATGGCTGCACACCCGGCTTACGAAAAATGGATGACGCAAATGTTCTCCAGCTTTAGCGAAGACAACTTTACAGATGCAGCACATATAGCAGAGGTGGTGTACGAAGCCGCTACTGATGGCAAAGACAAACTAAGGTATGTGGCGGGCGAGGATGCCAAGGCACTATATGCACAGCGCCTGCAACTGGGCGACGAGGCTTTCAGGAAACAAATGGAACAGGTGTATTTCGCCAACTAAATCGCTAATTTCATACAGTGAAGAAAGAAGAACACATACCGCAAACATTCAATTCTATATCAGACCTGCACAGGGCTTTGGGTTTACCAAAGCCTGTGCACCCGCTGATAAGTCTGGCTGACAACTCGAAACTATCGGTAAGCAGGGACCAACTGGCATCTTCCTTCATGCTCAACTTCTATAAAATATCTTATAAAAAAGGACTGCCGGGAAAATTAAGGTACGGGCAGGGTTATTACGATTTTGATGAGGGTGGCCTTGTATTCACATCGCCCAACCAACTATTGGCGGTTACGGACGATACGGAATATTCAGGATTTACATTGCTCATCCATCCCGACTTTATAAGAAACTACCCGCTGGGGCGGAACATAAAAAATTTCGGCTTCTTTTCTTACGCCGCCAACGAGGCTTTGCACCTGTCTGATAAAGAAAAAGCAACCATTCTTACAATACTGAAGAATATTGATGAAGAATTGCAATCTGCCATAGATGATTTTAGCCAGGATGTGATTATCTCTCAAATAGAACTGCTGCTCAACTATAGCAACCGTTATTATAAACGCCAGTTCATCACCCGCAAAGCGGTGAATAACGACCTGCTGGCCAAGCTCGAAAACCTGCTGGGCGATTATTTCAACAACACCGCTTTGATGAAAGGACTGCCAACGGTGCAGTATGTAGCTGAACAGTTAAGTGTTTCTCCACATTATCTAAGCGACGCGCTCCGCTCGCTGATAGGGAGAAATGCACAACAGTACATCCACGATATGCTTATTGAAAAAGCTAAGGAAATATTATCCATCAGCACACTATCGGTAGCAGAGATAGCCTACCAACTGGGCTTTGAGCATCCACAATCTTTCAACAAACTGTTCAAAAAGAAAACGAATGTATCACCGCTTGAATTCAGACAATCGTTTAATTGATTGCATCTATTGCGGTGCTTCGAGTACCGTAGGATTCAAAGAACGTACAAGCTATTGAAATTTAGGGGCTTTTCTCGTTTTCTCATTTTATTAAGTTATTATTACATAGGTGATTTCAAGTCCGATGGAGTTTCGGATTAGTTTTAATTGAAATTGCTCTTTCGGCTACAACATTCGGAGATTTGGCTAAGTACACTATTTCAGTAATACTCATTTTTGCAGCTTTAGATTTTCGACTCAAAAATCAGAAAATGAATCAGAATTCGTAACACGAGGCAAGCTTCCTTTGGGCTGCAATATTCAGAATTGGCTAAAAATTACTATCCAATTCTTTATCAATTTTACTTTAACAAAAGATAATAAAATGAATGTACTTGTAACTATTTTTTTTTATTAGGTCGGTAAAGGTCGATCTCTAATTAAATTATGAAATACTTTTTATAACAATAATATCGCTAATGACGCAATATATAAATGGCCAAACGAAGGTAGAAGATGATACAGCTATCAGGGAAATATTGAGCGATTTCTCTAACGCATGGAACAAGCACGATGCAATGTGGCCGGTGCGCCTTAGGTCCTTAAAATTTTCTCCATTTTTCTTCCTTTGGCCAATTCATCGACCAACTTATCCAGGTAGCGGATCTTTTGCATGAGTTTGTCTTCGATTTCTTCTACACGGTATCCACAAATGAGCCCCGTGATCTTTGAGACATTTGGATTGAGTTGAGGTGCCTGCGCGAAGAAGGTTTCAAAATCAACCTTTGTGTCAATTTGCTTTTGCAATGTTTTTTGATCGTAACCTGTTAGCCAGAAAATAACGGTATCAACTTCTTCTTTTGTGTGTCCTTTTTTCTCCACTTTTTTTATGTATAAGGGGTAGACGGTCGCAAAGGACATTTTGAATGCTCTCGTATTATCCATGGTCGTTGTTGTTATCAATCAAATTTAATTTATTGCTGTCAGACGGTTGCCTTATTTTTTAGCATGGCTATAAGCCCCAACACCGGCCCGATACCTAGAAGCATATATATCCACTGCTCATTTTGTTCGTTTCGCAATGCGCTGATCAATTGAATGCTGAGGATAGTAATGGAGAAGCCAATGCAGTTGACAATAGTTAAGGCCGCACCACGCGAATCATCCGGGGCATTTTTTGCAACGAGTGTTGAAAATAGGGGAGAGTCGGCTATCACGGAGGTGCTCCATACAAACAGAAAAATAATAAGGGCGATAATACAATGACTATACAGTAAGAGCGGTGAAACTACGCAGCAAATGCCAGATGTAGACAGTGCAACCGTGGCAGTTTTCTTTACCCCAAGGCGTTGCGACACCAGGCCGCTAACAACACAAGCGATACTACCTGCGGCGATGATAAAAAATGACAGCAGTGGAACGTTAAGCGCAGCGGAGGGATAGTGGAAATTGTAGCTGGTCAGTATTGCCGGTACGAATACCCAAAAGGCATACAGCTCCCACATATGCCCGAAGTAACCAAAGGCAGCAGCACGGAATGAAGGACTACGGAATGCTTTCGAAAATGAGCTTAAGTTCATTTGGGGGGCTTGCCTGCGGTATGGTCCATCGGGTACCAGTGCGAGGATGGCCAGGCCTCCCAGTACAGCAAGCAGTGAGGTGGTATAGATAACATATTGCCATGGTAGGGCCACCGAAATGCTTTTTAATAAATGCGGAAATGATGTGCCCAGTACCAGGGCGCCAACAAGAAAACCAAGGGATTTGCCCAAACCCTCCCGGTAATGGTCTGCTGCGATCTTCATTCCGACCGGATATATACCTGCCAAAAAAAAACCTGTTGCGAATCTTAGCAATAGCAGTTCGCCGGCATTTATTCCATTAAGACTTACCCCAAGATTAACGAGCGCCGCCAGGACTGAACTGATGAAAAAGACGCGCGATGGAGAAAACCTGTCGGCGAGGCTCAATATGGCGAAGACCAAAGTGCCGGTGATAAAGCCGGCCTGCACCGAGCTTGCCAGCTGCCCCAGGTAGCCCGGACCAACATAGAGCTGTTTGACAATGTCGCCTATAATTGCATTTCCTGCAAACCACAATGATGTGCAAAAGAACTGGGATATAACTATTGCCGGCAATACCCTCTTCATCTTTCAGCATTTTTTCTTGTGTATCACAAGGCTATTCGATAAAGTCCTTATTTTTTGATCCTTGTTTTTAACAATGCCATTAATGCCGTCACGCCGTTCACTGTGCCGGCATAGTCGTCGCCGTTCCTAAAGTTTGGTATAAAGTACTTGTCGATTATACCCTTGGTTTCTTCGTCAGTGATCATCTTCCTGATCCCCTCTCCATTATCTATTCTTATGATACCATGCCCTTCGGAGATACTTATCAATATACCGTTGTTCTTATCTTTTTTCCCAATCCCCCAGGTATTGAAGATGCGCTGGGTCAGGGCGTTAAGATTTTCCTTCGAGGTGCAAAATGAATCCAGTGTAACTATGGCTATTTCAATGGTTGTCTGTTTTTCAAAACCGGAAATGATGCTATCAAGTGCGCGCGCTTCTTTTTTAGTGTATAACTTTTCGAAATCGCTCACCCAGTCTATAGCCTTCGGTATATTGCTCCAGTACAATTGCCTGTAAGCGGCAACTCTTTTTTGATTAGCTGTGTCGATGACCTGGCTATTCGCAGCAAATGGCAAAGCCGCCAATGCCATAATTATCGTAAGACGTAAAATGCGCTTCATTTCGTTGATGTTGTGCTACAAATGAAGTCTTTTTTCAGCATATTTAGCATTTTGTCGCAAAACACCCCTTAAATCGTCGTTTTTGCACATTAGTATTTGCCGGTTCTGCAAGTATGTTTGCAGTATCAATTTCTTAGAAACTAAAAAACAGCCGATATGCAAAAGATAACACCGTTTCTGTGGTTCAACGATAATGCCGAAGAGGCCATGAGCTTCTATACCTCGATTTTTAAGAACGCGAAGGTCAAAAATGCCAATCATTATCCTGAAGGCTTTCCGGGTGTACTCGGCGGCAAATTAATGACTGCGACCTTTGAGCTGGAAGGGCAGGAGCTGATGGTATTGAATGGCGGGCCAATGTACCAGTTAACTGAGGCCTTCTCATTATTTGTGAATTGTGAAACACAGGAAGAAGTGGATTATTTCTGGGACAAGCTCACTGCTGATGGCGGACAGGAAAGCCGTTGCGGATGGCTGAAGGATAAATTCGGATTGTCCTGGCAGATCATCCCCGAAGCTTTGGGCAGGTTGATGAGTGACCCGGACCGCGAGAAAGCGAACAGGGTGATGCAGGCTATGATGCAAATGGTGAAAATAGATATCGCGAAACTAGAGCAGGCCTATAAGGGCTAGGCTTTCTTTTATCTAATAATTCACGACCATGGAAAAGAAAGAATTTAAGATATCAATTAATGCCCCGAAAGAGAGGGTTTGGGAGATACTGTGGGATGATTCAACATATCGCCAATGGACCTCGGCTTTTAGTGAAGGTTCGTATGCGTTAACGGACTGGAAAAAGGGAAGTAAAGCGCTGTTTCTTGGTTCAACGGGAGACGGCATGGTATCCACCATTGCTGACAACATACCTAATGAATACATGTCGATAATGCACCTGGGAGAAATTAAAGACGGGGTGGAGGATACGGAAAGTGGAGGGGCGAAAGCATGGGCCGGCAGTATGGAGAACTATACATTGAAGACCGTAGACAGTGCTACTGAATTGACCGTTGACATGGATATTGCTCCCGGTTTCATGGACTATTTTATGAAGACCTGGCCGAAGGCACTGGAAAAATTGAAGACAATAGCTGAAAGCTGACACAAGTATGGCTGAATAAGGTGTGAAAGCCTATTCAGCCATACTTACAGTACGTGCATTTTATTTTCCAGGAAAGCTTTTTTAATAGCGTTGAGCTTTTCTTCATTTATGGGCTTATTCACGTAATTGAATACATAAGGGTTCTTCCCCGCCCTTTGTTTGTCTTCACTGTCTCCCGAGCTGGTAAGCATCACAATGATGCACTTTTTTTTAACATCCTCGGGGAGCTCGGTATATGCGTCAAGAAATTCGAAGCCATTCATTTCCGGCATGTTTATATCGAGGAATATAAGGGAGGGGAGTTCGTCCGTATCACTTGCGTGGGAGGCCAGGTACCCGATCGCATCTTTAGCTGAGTCCATCAATACGGTGTCTTCGGCGAAGGCGCATTTATCTACCATTCGTTTGGCAACATATAGGTCTATGTCATTGTCGTCAATTACCATTACTTTTTTGTACATAATTTGTTTTTTGGGTTCAATGATCACTTAATATTCTTTTGATGACCGGGCAGGGTGATGGTAAACTGTGTTCCTTGCCCGGCTTGTGAAATAACCTCGATCTGCCCTTTCAGTTTTGCTATGGTTTCTTTTACGATATAAAGCCCTAGTCCCGAGCCCACAGATCTTTTTGAAACACGGTAAAACATGTCGAATATTTTATCAAGGTTCTCTGCTGCAATACCAATACCATTGTCCCTTACTATGATTATTGCTCCCTGCTGCGTCACGTCGATGTTTATTTCCACGAAGGGTTCAGTGTTTCCCGGATCACTATACCGGATGGAATTAGAGATGAGATTGTTAAGTATGATGCTTAGACGTGTCTTATCCGAATAAAATGGCTGCCCGCTATTGATATTGATTCGCAAGGCAGTATTACTGTTGGCCGTTGCCATGTATTTCAGGTCGTTTGTTATCTCGTCCAGCAAATCCCTGAAGTCGATCTGCTGAGGGCTTATTTCCATTCTTGAATTGCGGGAATAATCAAGGATATCATTTATGAACCCATCCAGTTTATTAATGCTTTTCTTTAAGAGCGATATATCCCCGGAAACGTTGGTATTGACGTTTTCAGATTCAATAAGTGAAATTATACCCATCATGGAGGAAAGGGGTGCCCGCAGGTCGTGCGACACACTGTATACAAACCTGTCCAGTTCGGCATTTGTTTTTTTAAGGTCATCAAGTGACTTTTTCAGTGCCATTTCAGCCTCCGTTCTTTGTGTAATATCGGATGTTACACCATCGAGCCTTACCAGCTTTCCCGATTGATCCAGTGTCGGGATTATTGTACTTTCCAGCCATTTAATATTTCCCCGTTTGTCAAGTATCCTATAGATATTTACAATAGTTTCGCCCCTGTCCAGGTCGGCATTTTTTACCCAGATAGCTTCGCGGTCTTCTTCTAATACAACCTCTATCCACAAGTTGTCATTCTGCATGAACTCTTCAACGGAATAGCCATATATTTCCTGGCAGGAAGGGCTTATCTGAACAAGGTGATATATGGTTGCATCAACAGTAAAAAAACACTCCCGCATGTTTTCAAAGAGTGTTTTCAGCTCATAGTTCGCTTTCCTGAGCTGGTCTTCCGTTTTTTGTTTTTCTATAAGGTCTTGCACACGCTATTAGTTTTAAATTTCAATGATTTTTGAACATGGGTCCGGTATAATCGCCAAAAGTCGCCTTTCCCGTCTCTAATGCGCATGAGGGCCGTCATATTATATTATGACGCTTGTCATTTAGCCCAAAATGGGGCAATCCAGTTATAAAGGGGCATGAATGCAGGTATTTGTATCTTTATAATATTGTGCAAGTAATAGAGACAGATAATTTAGAGCCCCAACAAAGGGAAGCAGTTCATCAACTTTGGAATAGCGAGTATCCCGCTCAACTGGCTTACAAAACTATCGGGGAGCTTGATAACTACCTGGATAAGCTGGGTGCTGTAAAGCACTACCTGCTTGTAAATGGCAGTGGTGTGATATGTGCCTGGGCGTTCACATTTTTGCGCGATAGCGAAAGGTGGTTTGGAATAATACTGGACAATAAGATACAAGGGCAGGGCAATGGGAGGCTATTGCTCAACAGGCTTAAGGAAGAAGGGCAGACATTAAATGGTTGGGTGAGCGATCATGGGAGAGACCTCAGGCAGAATGGGGAGCCTTACAAGTCACCGCTGGGATTTTATGAAAAGAATGGATTTACTATATGCCATGACATAAGGCTTGAGATAGAAATATTATCGGCAGTGAAAATAAGCTGGCAAAAATGATGCTTTGAATAAAGACCAAACAAAGTACCTGCTAAAATTTCTGAAGCCGTTTGATGCGGTGATCGTGGAGTTGGTAATGTCGTTGCGGGAATTTGCATGGGACCTTATCCGCAACAAAGCATTTAAGAGAAGGATCAACAATAACCAAATCGATCGCGCCTGTAAAAAGGAAACTAAAGCCTGAAAAGCAAAAGACTTAGAGCCTGGGGATACTTCACTTATGTATAAAATTCTTACCTTGTAAGCCTATGAATATCTATAAAATGTTCAGTAAATATTTGTTTGTATGCTTGTGCACGATGGGATCTAATACAGCACAGGCACAAACAATTCCTTCTTACAGGTT
>APMI01046370.1_pt1 | contig 14728 bp, 14 predicted proteins | sample 667938 | NCBI WGS metagenome assembly APMI01 (sample SAMN01084076, study PRJNA167559) | wastewater metagenome | biome: Wastewater | place: Denmark: Ejby Moelle, Odense | collected 2011-11-28 | reverse complement strand
CGGCCGCGCCGGCTTCGGCCTGGGCGACGCGCACGGAGGCCTCCTTGCCTGCCTCGACCTGCGCACGCGCCGCACGCAAGTCGTCGCCGGCGCGGGCGAGTTCTTCCACAGCCACGCGTTGCCGCGCTTGGGCGGCCTCCACGGAGCCATAGGCCACGGCCAGCTTGGCCGCCCATGTCACCTCGGCTTCGCGGCGCCGGGCCTCGGCGACATCGAACTCACGGTCGGAGACCGCAATCCGGGACGCGCGCTTGCCGCCCAGCTCCAGCGGCTGGCTGATCGAATAGGTGGTCTGGCGCGGGCTCTGGCCGCCGTTGGCGGGGGCGCCCAGGTCTTCGGCCTGGGCATCGATCCTGGGGTTGAGCCACTTGCGGCTTTGCGCCGCGTCCAGGCGAGCCGCTTCGGCGTTGGCCTGCTGCTCCAGCAGGATCGGCGCGCGGGCCAGTGACTGTTGAAGCAGGACGCCGAAGGCCGGCGCGTCGGCCGCTTGTGCAACGGGGCTTGAGAGGGCGAGAGCGAGCCCGATGGCGGACAGCGCCAGGCTCGGCCACGCGGCGGCGACGCGGCTGCTGGCATGGCCAGCACCGCCACGCCTTGGCGCGGGCGCGCGAAGGGGAAATTGCGATGACATGAAAACTCCACGGACTGAGCGCGGGCGACGACGCGCCCGGGAAAAGCGGCTTGTGGCTTTTGCTTGCGGCTTTTCAGGCGTGGAGCGGAGGGGCACGGCCTGCGGGGGGCAGGCTCTTGAAGGAGGTGAATCGCGGCGGCCCGCGGTCGGGCCAGTCGGGAACGGGCGTGTCCGCTTCGATGGCGGGGAAGACCACGACGAAGGCAGCAAACGACAGCCGCGCATCGGCGACTGCCTGGACGCCGCTCAGCTCCGACGTGCTTTGGGAACGCAGCGCGATGGCCGAATGGCCGCCCTGCAACCCGTCATGGCCGTCTTCAACGTGGGAATCCAGAGCGAGCGTGGCATCGGACGGCCCATGGGAAAGCGCCAATGCAGCTTCGCCTTCGATGCCGAAATCGTGGTGGTGCTGGTGGAACGGTGCGCTGACCTGGTCGAACACCAGGACCATGACCAGCAGCAAGCGAAACGCCCACGCCCAACCGCGCTGCTGGGGAGCAACCCCGCGGCGCAAGCTTGTTCGTGGGATGACGCTGGTCGGCTTCACGATCCTCAGAAATGACGAGTTAGTTGGCTTTGCCTGCCCGCACTGTTGCGGGCTGAGGGTCGTTGACGGGCAACACCAAGGCAGTGATGCAGGGGGGTCAGTGTCCCCGATCCTTGGCAGTTTGACAAGGTACTGGGGGTCAGTACCTTGAGGCTCAACTTGCTTTTCACGGTCACGATTTCGCGCAGAGGCTATTTCTTGCCAGGACGGAACAGGCTCTTCTGAAAGCCCGTGACGGTGACCTTGACCGTGACCGGCTCCTTGCCCTGGTTCTGCCAGAACCATCCATGGTGGCCGGTGAACGGCGCCACCCAGGTGCCCGCGCCCTGGCGCTGCCTCACGCCGACGTCGTAGCTCGTGTATTCGTTGGTCGCGTCTGGCAGCTCGCCGTGCATGTCCACGAGGACCTCGCCGGATGCGGTCCACTGGAAGACGAAGCCTTGTCCCGCGTCGATGGCTGCCTTGACCTCGGCGCCCTTGCCAGGCGCCAACGTGATGGTCATCGTGTCGGTGCGCGGCGAGCCGAGCGAACTGGACAGGGCCTCGGCGTTGAAGCTCTGGCCAGGTTGCTTGCCGAACAGCATGACGGCCTTCTCGGCCAGCGTCATCGGAGGCGCGGGTGGCGGCAGCATGGGCTCGTCGTGCGCACGCGCAGCAGACGCTGCACAGCCGAGGACCACGGCGATGCCGACAAGCAAAGTGAGTCCGGCGGCCTGGGCGGGACGCGCGGTCGTCAGGGAGAGTTGCTTCTTCATTTCTTGCCTTTCACATGCCCTTCGAGTTCGGAGAACGTCGGGCGTTCGGTTGAGTAAAGTACCTTGCGGCCGAACTCGATGGCCACTTGAGGTGCATAGCCTTGCATTGACGCCAGCAGCGTCGTCTTGATGCACTGGAGTTCCTTGCCTGCCTCGTCGACCTTGATCTCCAACGCGCCTGCCAGCGGCTCGGCGAAGGCGTAGGCCAGCAAGATGCCAAGGAAGGTGCCCACCAGGGCCGAGCCGATCATTCCGCCCAGCACCGCGGGCGGTTGTCCCACCGAGCCCATCGTGTTCACGACGCCAAGCACGGCGGCCACGATGCCGAAGGCCGGGAGGCCGCCGGCCAAGCGCTGCAATGCCTGGACGGCCATGAAAGCCTCGTGGTGGTGCGTCTCGATCTCCGCGTCCATTAGCGACTCGATCTCGTGGGCGTTCAGATTGCCCGACACCATCATGCGCAGGTAGTCGGTCGTGAACTCGGCGACGTGGTGGTCCTTGGCGATGGTGGGGTACTTCTGGAACAGCGCCGAGCTGTGCGGGTCCTCGATGTCCTTCTCGATGGACATCAGTCCTTCCTTGCGCGCCTTCTGCAAGATGTCGTAGAGCAGCGCCAGCAGCTCCAGGTACCGGGCCTTGGTGTACTTGCTGCCCTTGAAGCAGTCACCCAGGCCCTTGGCCGTGGCCTTCATGACCTTCATCGGGTTGGTAGCGAGCATGCCGCCCACGGCGGCGCCGAAGATCGTGATCAGCTCGAACGGCAGCGCCTTCAGGATCACGCCGATGTTGCCGCCGTGGAAGATGAAGACGCCGAAGATGCAGGCCAGGGCAAGCCCCCAGCCGATGATGATGAACATGAGACGAACTCTGGAAACGGTTGACGGTGGCGCCGCCGGCGTCAGCGGCGCGATCGGCCCTTGGCGCCCCTGGTGCCCCTGGCGCCCTTTGCGCGCTTTGCCTCGTGCTGCTGCTGTCGCTTCTTCTTCTCACGTGCGTACTGACGCATGACGATCACCCACAGCACTCCTGCTGCGACCATCAGAACCAGCAGCGACCCCATCAAGTAGTTCACAAGGGCCGCGTTGTGCGTACGCAGATGCGAGATGTCCATGTTCCTCATCGGGCGCACGTGCGGCGCCCGCAGGAGCGCGCTAGGCAGGAAGACGGCTGTCCGGCTTAGCCGGTCACGGCGTCAGACGCCGACGGACCTCAAGGGCCACGCGACGTCAACGGACAGCAATAGGCAGCAGGGCTCAGGCGAGCGCCGGCGGAGCGTGACCGTCAGGAGGCAGGCTGCGGTGTGCCGGAATGGGCGGAGGTCGCCACCGGGCATACGCCAGCCCCGCATCGGCACCCTCCCGGGCCTCCGATGCGACGGCGGTCTTCAGGCCGGCCAAGAAGGCCAGCGCCAGGTCTTTCATGTCCTCGCCGGCCGCGGCGTCAGAACCCGTGCCAGCTGTCGACCGAACTGCCAACGCCCAATGGCCGACACCGTCGTGATCGGCATCTTCGGCGTGAGTCGCGTCGTCGTGAGGGCTGTGGGCCAACCAGGTCGCATCGACGCCGCCACCATGCCCGTGCGCATGCAACGGCGCGCTCACCTGGTCGACGACAAGCAGCGCGACGAGCACCCAGCGCGCGAGCAGCCACCACCACGCCGTCGCGGGGACGGCAGGGCTGGCAGAAGCGGCCGGGTTGGACATCCTGGGTCTACTTCAGATAGGTGCGCAGGATCGCAACGACTTCTTCGATTTCGTCATGGCGCTGCTCAGGGGTGATGTCTTCCGCGGCGACGTGCTCACGCAGATGCCCCTCCAGCACCTCGGCCATCAGCCCCGCGACGGCGCCACGGATGGCAGCGATCTGCTGCAGCACCTTGCCAGCATCGACGTCATGGCCGGACTCGATCAAACGCTCCAGGCCGTCGGCCTGACCTTTGATGCGCCGGACGCGCGCCAACAAACTCTTCTGACCTTTGACGGTGTGAGACATCTTGCAGTGCAGGTAGGGTACTGGGGTAGAGTATCAGAGACCAAATATTCATGCACGACCGGGGCCAACCGTTCGCGCGGCGATCATGACCGAATTCTCGACTTTGCTGCAGCAGGGCAATGCTTGGTTGTTCGTCCCCAGCGCCGTCCTGCTGGGCGCGCTGCACGGTCTGGAGCCCGGGCACTCGAAGACCATGATGGCGGCATTCATCGTCGCCATCCGCGGGACGGTGGGCCAGGCCATCCTGCTCGGCTTGTCGGCCACCCTGTCGCACACAGCCATCGTCTGGCTTGTGGCGCTGGCCGGCCTGCACTTCGGCAAGGGCTGGAACGCGGAGAAGACGGAGCCCTATTTCCAGCTGGCGTCGGGCCTGCTGATCCTCGCGGTCGCCGTTTGGATGCTGTGGCGAACTTGGCGCGAACAACGCGCGCATGCCCGCTCCAATGACCACGACCACAGCCATGGCCACGGCGAGTCCAAGCGGGTGCTGACCGGCCACGGGGTGGTCCGGCTGGACATCTTCGAAACCGGCGTGCCGCCACGCTTCCGTCTTTACCCGGAAACGGGCCAGGGCTGGACCGCCAGCGAGGTGGAAGTCACCACGACGCGGCCGGATGGATCGCGGCAGGTCTTCAGCTTCACGCAGGGAGACGGATACCTGGAATCGGTCGACGAGATTCCTGAACCGCATGAATTCACCGCCAGGCTCAACCTCGGTCACGAAGGCCATCGCCATGGCCACGACCTGGTCTACGAGGAGCACGGCCATTCGCACGAAGGCCTCGACCTCGGCGACCTGGAATACCAGGATGCCCATGAGCGCGCGCATGCCAACGACATCCAGCGCCGGTTCGCCAACCGCAACGTGACGACCGGGCAGATCATCGTCTTCGGCCTCACGGGGGGCCTGATCCCTTGCCCGGCGTCGATCACGGTGTTGCTGCTGTGCCTGCAGCTCAAGCAGTTCACGCTGGGAGCGGCGCTGGTGCTGTGCTTCAGCGTCGGACTGGCGCTGACGATGGTCGCCTCCGGCGCGATGGCTGCGCTGAGCGTCAAGCACGTGTCGCGCCGCTGGCGTGGCTTCGGCGAGTTCGCCCGCAAGGCACCGTACTTTTCCAGCGCGCTGATCATGCTGGTCGGCCTGTATGTCATGTACGTTGGCGCCCATGCGCTGATGACACATCGGCCTTGAGGGAGCACGCCAAGCGTGGAGTTTGGCGATGCCGACGGCGCCCGGCCGACCGGTGGCCACGGCACCTCGAGTAAACTGAGCTCACTCGTCATTGGGGAGTAGCCGTCCTGCGCAACGCAGGAGTCCGCGTCAACACACTTGGCCATCTGGCCATGGCGCCGACAGCTCCAACGCCTGGCAAGACCTTTGACCACACTGCCTCCGGTTAGGGCCGGGGAAGCCGTGCGGTCTTGGTTTGCGCTGGCCCTTGGAGACTCTCTTGGAAGCTTTCCTCGTATCGACCGGCGTCGTGGCGCTCGGTGAAATGGGCGACAAAACGCAGTTGCTGGCCATCGTGCTGGCCACGACGTTTCGCAAGCCCATCCCCATCATCCTCGGCATCTTTGTCGCGACGGTGCTCAACCACGCAGCGGCCGGCGCCCTGGGCGGCTGGGTGGCTCAGGCCTTGGGTCCTGAACTCCTGCGCTGGATCGTCGGGCTGTCATTCATCGCGATGGCCGGCTGGATGCTGATCCCGGACAAGCTTGATGACGACGTGGGCAAGCAGCGCCGGCAGCTCGGCGTCTTCGGAACCACCGTCCTTGCCTTCTTTCTCGCGGAGATGGGCGACAAGACGCAGATCGCGACCGTCGCGCTGGCCACGCGATACGCCGAGGTCATGCAAGTGGTGCTCGGCACAACGTTCGGGATGATGCTGGCCAACGTGCCGGCGGTGTTCCTGGGCGACCGGATCGCCAAGAAGGTGTCCATGCGCGTCGTGCACGGCATCGCCGCGCTGATCTTCGCGGTACTGGGGCTGTTGACGCTCCTGAACGTCGGCAGCCTCTTTGGCGGCTAGGCGTAGAAAACAAGTCCCCAAAATTGGCTTGGGCATCACGGGTCCGGCTCCCTTGGGGCCGAAGCCACCCGGCGCTTGGATCAGGCTACCGATCGTTGGCCTGCAATCGCCGACAGCGCTCGGTGAGGGACTGCAGCCATGCGTCGGGGAGGCCGCGTTTCAGCTGCAGTCGGCCTGCGCGAGGAAGGCACACGTCTATCCACTCACCCCGCGCCTTCCCTGAGCGCTTGAGAGAAGCCTCAAGGTCGAACGCCTCCCGACGGGAGTTGAATCGACGCACTCCCAAAAGGAGCCATTTGCGTCCGCGTGTCCACCCCGGGTTGTCGTCGGAGTTGTGCGTCCTGAATCGATGCCTCAAGTCGGTTGTTGCGCCGATGTAGGTGGCGCCACAGTGGGACACCAGCAGGTAGGTCCATCCTCGATCGGTTCGAACACGCCGACCATTGGCGACCTTAGGCTGAGCAATCGGAGTTCCGTAGCGTCCGCGCTGAAAGTGGGAGTTGACCCCCAGCACGACGTTCAGCGAAACGCCAAGCTGCTGGGCGATCTGCTCGCAGGAATGAGTGCCGGCCTTCAGCAGCGCCACGATCGGCTCTGTGCGGGGCGATGGCTTGGCGAACTTCTTTTGCGTCACGGGTCGAAGCTACGACTGCTCTATCGCCGGCGAGTCTAGGAGCCATGCTGGGCATGGGCGCCCTGGTCGTATCCCCTAACTTCAAGCTATTTGCTTTCGACATTTGATGCTCGGGCGCGCGGACCTGCCTCGACGGGGCTTGGGGGCACAGACCAGGCCTTTGAGCTTTTCGGCTACCTCATCATCAGCAAGTTCGTCGTGACGGACTCATCAGTCGCAGAATTGCCTCCATGGCCGCCACCGTCGAAGACTACGTCCTTACCGCCGACCGTGAGAACACGGTCCGCAGCTACGCCAGTGCCCTGAAGCATTTCGAAGAAGTGTGGAAAGGCCTGCTACCAACGACCGGGAAAAACGTGGCGCGCTATCTGGTCGAGCACGCGACCATCTACAAGCTGAGCACCATGCGGCTGCATCTGGCGGCCCTGTCGCGATGGCACGCCGACAACGGTTTTCCCGACCCGACGCGAGCGCAGATCGTCCTGAAGGTGCTGCGCGGCATCAAGAGCAAGCACGCGAGACCACAGCGCCGCGCCCGGCCACTGCAACTCGAGGTGCTGGAGTCCGTCTCGAACGCGCTGAGGCCGTGCTGGAACTGGTGCGCGAAACTGCAATGTGCTGCTTGGCCGGTGCGACAGAGTGATCAATGAAGGATCTGCGAGAGGAAGGTGCGGGTGCGCTCGTTCTGTGGGCGGGCAAAGAAGGCGTCTGGGGTGTTCTGTTCGATGATCTGGCCCGCGTCCATGAAGATCACGCGGTTGGCGACCTGACGGGCGAAGCCCATTTCGTGGGTGACACAGATCATCGTCATGCCCTCATCGGCCAGGCCCACGATGGTGTCCAGTACCTCTTTGACCATCTCAGGGTCCAGCGCGGAGGTAGGCTCGTCAAAAAGCATGATCTTGGGATTCATGCACAGGCTTCGCGCGATGGCCACGCGTTGCTGCTGACCGCCTGACAACTGCCCGGGGAACTTGTGGGCCTGGTCTGGAATACGCACGCGACGAAGGAAGTTCATCGCGGTAGCTTCCGCCTGCTGTGCAGACTGCCCTTGCACCTGGATCGGAGCCAGCGTGCAGTTCTGCAATACCGTCAGGTGCGGGAACAGGTTGAAATGCTGAAAGACCATGCCCACTTCGCGCCGCACGGCGTCGATGCGCTTGAGGTCGCCGTCCAGCGTGATGCCATTGACGGTGATTTCGCCCTCTTGATGTTCTTCAAGCCGGTTGATGCATCGGATGAGCGTGCTTTTTCCCGAGCCGGAGGGACCGCACACGACGATGCGCTCGCCGCGTTTCACGTCCAGGCTCACGCCGTTGAGGACACGGAAGCTACCGAACCATTTGTGTACCCCTCTCATGCGCACGACATAGGGAGTTTCTTTGGGGCTGTCCATAGAGATGTCCATCACGGTGACTTTCAAGGGCTGGTCTTGCCGCGTTGCTCGAGGAAGTCGGCAAAGCGTGCGAAGCCAAAGCTGATGACGAAGAAGATGGCGCCGATGAACAGGTAGGTCTCGGCAGCCGGCGACGGCCAGGCGGGGTCGGCCAGCGCCGCCTTGCCGGAGCTGATGATGTCGAACAGGCCCACCACCAATACCAGGCTGGTGTTCTTGATCATCACGATCACCGTATTGGCCAGCGCCGGGATGACGATGCGGATGGCCTGCGGCAGGATGACCAGGCGCTGCGCCTTCCAGAACGGCAGGCTCAGGCTGGCGGCTGCCTCGAACTGGCCCTTGGGTATCGCCTGCAGGCCACCGCGCACGACCTCGGCGAAATAGGCAGACGCGAACAGCGTCAGCGCCACCAGCGCGCGCGTGAACTTGTCGGGCAGCAGGCTCTCGGGCAGGAACAGGGGCAGCATGATCGAGGCCACGAACAGGATGGACAACAGCGGCAGCCCGCGCACCGCCTCGATGAAGACGACGCTGGCCATGCGCAGCGCCGGCAGTGGGCTGCGCCGCCCCAGCGCCAGCAGGACGCCGATTGGAAAGCCCAGCCCGATGGCCACCACGGTGAGGATCAGCGTCACCGGCAGCCCGCCCCACAGCGCCGATGGCACCGGCGGCAGGCCCAGCCCGCCACCCATCAACCAGAAGATCGCCGTCAGTGCGAGCAGCCAGAAAAGTGCCAGACGGGGCCGCCAACTCGACGGGCGCACGGACCAACCCAACAACGCGACGATCAGCGCGCAGACCAGGCCCGGCCGCCAGCGCTGCTCGTGGGGATAGATGCCGAACAGCAGTTGGCCCAGCTTGGCCCAGACGAAGTTCCAGCAGGCGCCGGTTGCGGCGCGACAGCTGGCCGGGTCGGGGTCGATCCAGACTGCGTTGATCACGGCCCAGCGCAGCAGCGGCGGGATCAGCAGCAGCAGCGTCCCGCCGATGAGCAGGCTGAGCAGTGCGTTCAGCGGCGTGCCGAACAGGGCTTTCAACCATGCGCGGCCCCGCGACATGGCGTGCGGTGGTGGTTGAAGAGGTTTGGCGGGCGTCATGGCCAGGTTTTTCATTCGGTGTCCATCAGCGCTCGACCAGCGCAATGTGCCGGTTGTAGGCATTCGCCAGGGCGGACAGGGACAAATTGATCGCGAGGTAGACCCCCAGGATGATTCCCACGCCTTCAATCGAATGGCTGCTCTTGCTGATGATGGTGTTCATCACGGCCAGGAAGTCGGGGTAGCCCACCGCGATCACCAAGGTCGAGTTCTTGACGACGTTGATGAACTGGCTGTTGAGCGGCGGCACGATCACACGCAGCGTCTGCGGCACGACGATGAAGCGCAGGATCTGGCCGCGCGACAGCGCCAACGAGCGACCGGCTTCCCATTGCCCTTTGCCGATGGCCAGCACGCCCCCTCGCACGATCTCCGCAATGAAGCCGGTGGTGTAGATCGTCAGGCCGATGATCACGGTGCTGAGTTCGGGCGACAGCTCCCAGCCTGCGGCTTGCAGCCCCCGCATCGACAGTTGCACACCCGGCAGCGGCTGCCACGCCTCATCGAGTGGCGGCAGCAGCTTCCACCAGAGCGAGTACAGGAAGATCAGGATGACGATGGGCGGAAAGTTGCGCGCCGCCTCTACCCACACGCGGCTTACGGCAGCGACCAGCGGATTGCTGCTGAGCCGGGCCAGCCCGATGGTCAGGCCGCACACCGACGACAGCAGGATCACGACCAGCGACACGAACAGTGTGTTGCCGATGCCCACCACGATGGCTCGCCATGTGGCGGCCCGATGGTCGTGTTCAAGGAACGATTCCGAGATCACGACCTGCGACGGTGAGAACAGGAAGTCGAGCCCCATCGGGAGGCCGCGCTGCTCCAGGTTCCTCACCATGGTGCTCACCAGCATGATCACGGTGGCGGCGATAGCTGCCAGCAGCGCAGCCTGGATGAGCAGGCCCCGGGTCTTCGCGTCACGAAACATCATTGCGTCCGGCCGTCAGAGTTAGCTTTCCTGCCCTCGCGTCCAATCGCGCTCGAGCCTTGGTCGGGCATTCACCGCCTTGCGCAAGGCACAGGCGCGGATTCAGTCCCATGGATAGGGGTGATAGAGGCCGCCGTTCTTCCACAGCGCATTCATCCCGCGGGGCAGCTTCATGGGCGACTTGTCTCCCAGGTTCCGATCCCATATCTCGGCATAGTTGCCGGTCTGCTTGATGACGTTGAGCACCCATTTGTCGTCCAGGCCAATGGGCTTTCCGAAACCGGGGCCACCCAGGACGCGTTTGTCTTCTGCATCGCCAGTGCGCCCGCGCTGTTCCGCGTTGGCGCTCGTGATGCCTCTGGCTTCAGCCCAGATCAGCGCGTTTAGCGTCCAGCGCACGATGTCGAACAGCTTGTCGTCGCCCCGTGCGATGACCACGCCATTAGGCTCGGCCATCTCGCCCACACGGAAAGTCAGATGGTCGTCGGGCACCTTGGCCACAGTGGCTCGGACGGCCGCAGCCGCGGTGCCGTCGGTGACGTAAGCATCGCAGCGCCCCGCCAGGTAGGCGTCGCGCGCCTGAGTAGTCGAGTCGAAATAGACCTTCTTGATCTTGATCTTGTGGTGCTCCTCGGTTTCGAGAATGGCGTTCTCGACCAGGCTGCCGCCGCCTTGCAGGCAGACAGTCTTGTTGTTCAGGCCTTTGCCGTCCTTGATGTTGTCCTTCTTCCGCACCAGCACCGCGTCGCCGTCGTACTGGTAGATCTGGACGAAGCGCACCGCCATGTCGCGCGTATAGGTGATGGTCGAGGTGCGCGGCAGGATGTCGATCTCGCCGGTCTGCAGAGCGAGGAAGCGCTGACCCGCGTTCAGCGGCACAAAGCGAGCCTTCTCGCGATCGCCCAGGATCGCGGCTGCGAAGCTGCGGCAGATGTCGGTATCGAAGCCGCGGAAGTAGCCTTTCTCGTCGGGCCGCGACAGGCCGGGCACGCCCTGGCTGGCGCCGCACGTCACGTAGCCGCGGCTCTTGATGCGATCCAGCACCGCCGACTGGGCAAATGCGGGTTGCGCCAACGCAGCCGCGATGACGGCGAGGATCAGCGGGCGCGCCGTGCGTGCGTACTGCTGCAGGGTCGAGAGCATGGGATGGTCCTTCAAAGCAATGGGCGTGTTCAGGCGGAAGCAGCTGTCAGGCGGCTGGAGGGTCCGCGTCGTGAAGACGCTGTAGGCCCTTGGCCAAATCCTGCATCAGGTCATCAAACGGCTCCAGGCCGGCATGCAGCCGCACGATGTAATTCCCGGCAGTACGTGGCGACACCGAGCGGGAGGTGGCCAGATCGGTCACCGCCGCCAAGCTGGAGATGCCCCCCCAGCTGGCTCCAATGCGGAAGTGCCGAAAACCGTCCAGCATCGCCGAGATCGCCGCCAGGCGCTGCGTGCGAGGCATGAAGCTCACCAGCCCGTTGCCGCCACTGAAGTACTGCTGAAAGCGCAGATGGCCGGGATCAGCCGGGTCGGCCGGATTCATCACCCGGGCTACTGCCGGCTGGCTGCGCAGCCACTGCGATATCTGCAAGCCACGGCGGGCCTGCTCGGCCAGGCGCAGGTCCAGCGTCCCCATGCCTCGCAGCACGAGATAAGCGTCGTCGGAAGAAACCCCGGTTCCCATGCCGGCGAAGGCCCGTTTGAGCGTCTTGAACAGCGATTCCTCGCGCACCGTAACGGCCCCCATGCAGACATCGGAATGGCCGCAGCCGTATTTCGACAGCGCAGTGGCAACGATGTCGACACCGTGCTCGAACATGCAGCTACGCCCGAAGCCCCAGGTGTTATCCATCAACACGCGCGCGCCGGCGGCGTGGGCCTGCCGGCACAGGGCTGCGATGTCCTGGATCTCCATGGTGAACGATCCCGGTGACTCCAGTGACACCAAGCGCGTGCGCGGCTTCAAATGGGCGCTCAGGTCGGCCGCGTCTGCGGCAATGAAGTCCACCGTGATGCCCAGGCGCTGCATGGCCGACACGGTGTACTCGCGCAGCGGGCCGTACACGCAGTCGGCGACGAGCACATGGTCGCCGGCGCTCAGCAAGGCCAGGGCGGTGTGCGTCAGCGCCGCCAGGCCCGAAGGCAGCAGCGTCGTACGCCGCCCCCCTTCGGCACGTGCCACCTCGGCCTCCAGCGCACGGGTGGTGGGCGTTCCGTACAGACCATAGGAATAGCCGTCGAAGAGTTGGCTCTTGCGTGCGAGGAAGGCCGCAGTGTTCTCAAACACCAATGTGGAGGCGCGGTACACCGGCACGTTCAACGCGTCGAAGCGCGGGTCAGTCACCGCGGACTCGGTGGTGGATTCTGCGGCGATTTCGGCGGGACCCATGCTGGTCGTCTCCTTAGCGGGCGGCGGGACTGCGCTATCGTGGGGCATGGACATGCGTGATATCGAAATTTTTCGCGCCGTGATGAACGCAGGCAGTACCAGCAAGGCTGCCAGCCTGCTGGACATCTCCCAGCCTGCAGTCAGCCAGGTGATCAAGAAGTTCGAGGCCGAATCGGGCCTGCGCCTGTTCGACCGCGTGCGTGGACGCCTCGTGCCGACCCAGGAAGCCCAGGCGCTGCTGGGCGAGGTCGACCTCTACTTTGCCGGCTTCGAGAATCTGAAGCACCGCATCCGCAGCCTGCGCCAGTTCGGTCTGCAGCGCTTGGCCATTGCATGCTTCCCGGCGCTGGGAACCGGCTTCATGGCGCGTGCAATCGCCGCGTTCGAACCCGAACGGCGCGGCATCGCGATGTCGCTGCAGATCATGAGCTCGCGTGAGGTTCACCAGCGCGTCAGCTCGGGCCGGGTTGACTTCGGTCTGATGGCCGATGAGCTGGCGGTCACGGGCATGGAGAGATCGAGCTTCACGAGCTTCCCAGGCGTCATCGTGATGCCGCGCGACCATCCGCTTGCCCGCAAGTCCCGTGTCGAGCCGGCAGACCTCGTGCACTATCCATTTATCTCCCTGAACCCCGAAGATGCGGGCCGCAGCCGGCTTGAGGAGGCGCTGCGAGCGCTGGGGCTGAGCCTGAAAACGGTGATCGAGACGCCGTTCACGAACTCGGTGTGCGAGCTGGCGATGCGCGGTGTGGGCATCGGTCTGGCGAATCCGATCGTGGCGCTGGACTACGCCGAGCGCGGCTTGGTATTGCGGCCGCTGTCCATCGACGTGAGCTTCAAGAGCCTGCTCATTTTCAGGGCCGGCGTGCCCCTGTCCGAGAATGCTCGTGAGCTGCTGACGACGATGCGCATTCAGCTGGAGCACGACGTGCGCCAGCTGCAGCCTTTGCTGGGCGGCCGCGCGCGTAAGCCGCCGCTTTGAATCTGCGCGGCCCGGGCGCTGTTGAAGACGGTACTGCATTTGGCGTCTTAAAACTTGTACTCGGCCTTGGCGAAGAACGCTCGCCCGGTGTAGCCGAAGGGCGAGATGTACGGATAGGGGAAGATGCCCGCGTTGTCCGAGCCATTGGTGCCTGCGGCGACAGAAGCAGGGGTCGACGCGAGATTCTTGTCGGGATAGACGTCGAAGACGTTGTTGACCCCCGCGGTCACAGCCACCGGCCCGAACTGATAGCCCAGGCTCAGATCCGTGATCAGCTTGGCGCCGAAGGTCTGCACCACCTGCGAGTTGACCCCGGGGGGGGCGGTTGGCTCCAGCCGCACGTCATAGCCAGGCGTCAGCGCATCGATGCGCGCCGGCGACAAGCTTGTGCTTGCGACGGTGGCTACCTTGCCATAGCGCACGAAGGAGACGTTGCTGCTCAGGTCGCCCTGTTTCCAGTTGAAGGCCAGCGTGAGCTTGTCCTTGGGAGACGAGTCGGTCACCCGCACTTGCTGCGTGAGGTCGAACAGCGGCGCACTGATGCCGATCGCCGCCAGAGGTGCCGGTGTGCCAGCGATACGGTCGATGCGGGTCCGGTTGAGGTTGGCCGCCAGGGTGGTGGTCAGCTGTCCGTGCTGCTGCAAGTTCAGGCGCCAGTTCGATGTTAGGTCCACGCCGCTGGTCGTCGTGTCGATGGCATTGGTCATGAATTGCACGGCATCGATACCCGGATAGCCTTGGCTGGCCAGTTGGGCCGTCAGAGCGGTGCTGGCGAACTGGGTGGACAAGGCCAGCCGATCGCGGACCTTGATCCGGTAGGCGTCCAGGGAGCCTGCAAACGCGCCTTCCGTCAGCACGAAACCGACCGAGGCATTCTGCGACTTCGCCGGCTTCAAGTCGGTAGCGCCAAGCAGCCGCGCAACCGGGTTGGATACCGGCAGCAGGCGCACGTTGGAGGCGACAAAGTTGTTGAAGTTGATGGTGGTGGTGCTGGTGTAGGACTGCGCCAGGTGCGGTGCCTTGAAGCCGGTGCTGTACGAGCCGCGCAACGACAGCGGTCCGGCCAGCTTGTAGCGCGTGCTCAGCTTGTAGGTGCTGCTGTTGCCGAAGTCGGAAAAGTGCTCGTAGCGCGCGGCACCGGTCACCGCCCAGCTGCGCGTGATGTCCTGCTCGAGTTCGGCATACAGCGCTGCACTCCTGCGATTGGCCTTCAGCGCATCGCCGGGTGTCAGGCCAGGCAGCATCTGCATGCCCACGGGGGCCGGGCGGCCGGCGTTGGGGCCATCCAGGATGGCGGAGCCGCCCGCCCGGTAGCTGTCAGGCTCGCCCGCCACCGATTCGAAGAACTCGCGCCTG
>APMI01026134.1_pt1 | contig 14729 bp, 14 predicted proteins | sample 667938 | NCBI WGS metagenome assembly APMI01 (sample SAMN01084076, study PRJNA167559) | wastewater metagenome | biome: Wastewater | place: Denmark: Ejby Moelle, Odense | collected 2011-11-28 | reverse complement strand
GAACTGTCTCCTCCACCCTCCTCCTTTGGTGTGGATTTAAACCCGAGTGCGAATAGCACTCGGGTTTTTTTTCGCCTAGTTTTGCTCTCGCCCACAGACACAAAAACCCCGGCAGAGCCGGGGTCGGGGATCACACTGACTTTCAAATCGTCGCCGAACGCTGCCGGCGAGTCTGGGATTACTCCCACTCTATTGTTGTTTAAAGGCAAAAATCTTTGTTTTTCAATGTCCTACAAAACAACAATAATTGGACACCATGGATAATACCATCCCCAACCATTCACCCCCATCAACCTCTTGATCCGACACCTGCATCCCCGCCCATTTGGCCTGCAGCACTAAAACAATGCGGGCTGCGGCTTCTGCCCGTTGCTTGAGTTCCTGGCCGTGACCGTCTCGATTGGTCTGCCCAGCAGTAGAAAGTCTGGGATGCCGAGCGGGGGGACCGTCTTCAGGACGCCATCCGCGTCGTCCTTGAGCTTCTCCCGCAACTCCATCAAGAGCCGGCCTAGTACGTTCTGTCCGATCAATGTGCTGCCAGTCTCATCCGTCAATTTGGCGCCCCAATAGTCATCCTTGCGTGACTGCTCGACGATCGGCCGATCGCGGGTGGCAAGCAACAGCCGGCCGAACTCCTCGTAGTTCTGCGCGAGCTTCACGCGAAGACACCAACGCATTACCTTGTAGCGGACCTCGTCCCAATCTAGCCTTGAGTCCTTGCGATGCGGCTTGCTCTTCATCTTGGCGGTCATCGGGCTGTACTGCCCGATGATTTCCCGCTGGACCTCCGGGAGGTGGGGGAAACGGCATGCCTGATACAGCGCCTCCGTTGTCAGGATGCGGACGCCGTTAATCTGCAAGGGGTAGCCCGACGCCATGTTCGACAGCCCCCCAAAATCCTCCTTCGTCTTGTAAATGACAATAACCTCGCTGCGGACGTAAGTCCGCAGGAGGCTGTTCGCAGGCTGAACGACGCTAGAGCGTGAGGTCATCAAAGATATTCCTCGCGGAGGAATAAACTTCGCGCTGCAGCAACGGATACCAATGCAGTGCGCCCGATGTTGCCTCAGGGTCGCCCCACCACAATGCAAGCGGACAATTGTTAGGGCAGTTGCGATAGGTGACGAGCAGGGAACCGAAGCCCACGCCGAAATGACTGAACCCAAGCGGACGCATTACGGACTTCGGACTCTCGCTCATGGCCCTGATCTTGGCGCCGGCGATGAAGAACTCGCTCTCCAAGACCTGACGCCCGGCCTCAGACGAGAATGGCTCGAGAGCCTTTGCACTGGGCTGCCGTGGCTCGAAAGGATATTTCGACGGCAAGGCCATATATGCCTGAACCTCTGCCACGTTTGGAGCTATCGTCGGCCAAAGAACTTCTGAGATGTTCTTGTGCGCCCTCTGGTTTTCGATCTCGTGGGCGCGCCAGTATTTGATGGAGATTTTCTTGCCTGAATTCGCGATGACCTCTTTGAGTTTCCGCCCGACGAGGAACTGCCCCAGCGTGTGATAAGCAGCAACTATGACGTGAACACGGGCCGATTGCGGGGCGTCGTTGCTGATCCACTGCTCAAGGTCATTGCCTACTCGGTTACCGCTGAACATCACATCGTCGAGGTAGATGAAGTCGCCTCCATCCTCTCCGCAGTCATCCAGATTGAGGTGGCACTCGTCTTCAAGGCATTTAGAGAAGAGCCTCAGCATCTCCTTCTGGCTCTGCCCGTTCTGCTGGATGCTTAAGAAGTTCGCTGCTGACCAGTACGCCGTGGGATCGTCACCGGCTAGTTCCTGGTTCGTAACGAGGCGGCGCAGGAAGTCCTTCACATTCTTTCGAGTAATAAAGGTCTGCTTGATGACGTGGTCAAACTCACGCAGGAACGGCAACTGCTGTGCGGGCGTGAACTGATGAAGCCAACGATCAACATGTTCTGGTGTCGGTTCTGGAAGCTCACCTTTCCGATAGGTCTTGATCTCGTTCGCTACGGAAACGAGAAGGTCGTCACGTTCACTCATTCCACCCCCTGAAAGCAGCTATCAGGCGCTGCACCACTCCTACCAATTCAAACAAAGATCGAGTAGATACCAAATACACCATGTCTTCACCGTTACCACGCCTTCATTTTGAAGAGTCGCCCCTGCTCTCCTTCATCGTGCAACGTGATTACAACTTCATCAGATGAGAACACTGGTCCTTCATCTACAGCACGCACGGGTAAATCAGAATCGATGAGCGTAATAATTGGCTGCAGACCCAACTCAGCATACCGACGAATGACCGCCAGCAGATTTTCCTTTTTGCGATCATCCAGGGATTCGAATACACCGTCGTGATAAACGAAGCGCGGAAATTTTTCGTCCAAGTGGGCACGCAAAATAGCCAAGTCAAAGGCAATACACAGCAGTTTTCTGTACGTGTGCCCAAGGTCGGCGCTGGTTGCATTACCGGATTCATCAAGAATTTCCGCTCTAAACTCTAGATGCCCCGCCTGGTTCGGCGATACGCTCAACAGCGCCTTGCGGTCGATCACCTCTTCGACAATCTCACTGAAGAACACGCGAATTGCCGAGAACAAGCTGTTCTGATCAGAGTTTTGCTTCTCGACATCCGCCTCGATCTGGGTCTGCAGATGTCCACGCTCTTCGGCCAATGCCCTGATCTCAGTTCGCAGCTCCTGCAGACGATGGAGGAAACCGCGTTGGCGCTCCAGCGAAGTAATGTCGGCACGCAGCGTCACCATCTCGTCGGATACCTGCTTGTACTTGCCAAAGATATCGGTACCGCTCAGGAATGAGAGCATCTCCGAGCGTTTCTTGCCCAGGGTATTCAGTTCTGCATTGATGCGCTTAAGTTCAGCCTCGACCTCGGCGCGTTCTTCCTGCAGATAGCCTCGGCGCTCATCGGTAATGGCCCGATTGAAGGCAATCAACTGTTGGAAATCCTTCTTGATCTGCCCCTTGAACAGGACACCGGCCTCTTCGAACAGGCGCTGCGCCTCATCAGGATTGAAGAGGATCTGATCATCTTCCAGCGAGGCAATGATCTTCTTCTTGTTGTGGTTGAGCGAGTAGCGTTCAGCATTAAGGGACGCAATGCGCTCGTCGATGTCATCAACCAACTGCTTGGTGCTGTCCTTATCCCGTGCGCGGAAGTCGAAGGCGTCGAGCAGTTTCTGCTTCTTCTCAGCCTCTTTCTGCTTGAGCAACAGGATGCCCTCGATCTTGCTGATGTCCTCAATGGACCCACCCAGCTCATTCTTGATGGTCTGCGTGGTGGCCTGCTTCTCCGCAAGCTGCTCTTCCTTCTCATAGTGCTGTGCCACGAGTTGAGCGTCAAAGCCGAGAACGTGAGCCAGGAAAGGCTTCCAATCAGAATGCGCAGCCGCGAACTTGCGCAGATGAAACACGTCGCGGAAATCGTCCTGGGAGCGCAGCAGGTATCCCAAACCTTTACGGAACGCCCAAGGTTTGAGTGCGCGCCAGTCCAGCAATCCATCTAACAGATCACGCGCCCGATCAAAGGGCATGTCTTGGTGATCCCACTCCGCCAGCGGTAACCCTGACAAGTCCTGGTGCCCAGCCTCGTGGCGTTTGAAGCTGATCTTGGTGGCTTCTTCTACGCCGCGCCGGATCGTCACGAACGAAGCATCTTTCAGCTCGATCTCCAGGAAGAAGATGAAGTCCTTGAACAGTTCGACATGCTTGAAAAGAAAGAACTTGGCATCGCGCTTGGCGAGAAAGCCGAAGTCGAGCAAGCGCCCAAGCGTGGTCTTGCCGAGGTTGTGAGTATCCTTGTTTCGGTTCTCCGGGAGGCGAATTTCGGCCATAACAACGTTCAGGCCCTGGACGAACTCCACAGGCTCGAACAAGTCAGGCTTGCTGGAATAAAGTCTAGATAGTTTCATTTGGCCCCATGTACTCCACGGCGTCGGTTTTGGGGCGATATTCGATCAGGCCCATGAGATACAGAAAATTCAGTGCCGGCAAGAACAGCACATCCCCGCCGACGACACTTTTTTTTGCAAACTTGCGCAGCACGTCGTACTCATCCACGCGCCGTGCTTTCAGGCGAGCCAGTAGCAGCAACGAGACGTTGATGACCGTACGATCAGGATGAGAGTGCTTGGTCGGCCGCAGCATCACCCACCTCCCCGATATCGCAATTCCAGTACATGTAGAACAGCACGGCGCGAGTCAAGCGCTTGTGGGCGTGCTGCCGCAAAACAGGATCGCGGTTGAACAACAGGTCCACCAAATACTCCATGACCTCGTCGAAGGTCTGGTAGTCCTTGCGCTTGGCGATGATCTTGAGTTGGAACTCATCGACAACAGACTCGTACATGTGCAGCAGGTCGAGGTTTTCCGGCGCTGCCAAGAAAGCCCGAATTTGAGCGGTCTCCTTCAGGTACTTCCGCCGCTGTGCCTTGGCGTAATCTGCACTCATGTTATTGAGTGTGTTCTTCTGCTCATAGGTCACGCGCTCAGTCGGTGGATCGTCAAGCAGTGCAACCACACCATCTTTCTGTCGGGCAAGTGCTTGCACTACTTCGGCCAAGTCATCTGGACTGACGATCAACGGTGAATCGACCGGATCAAGGTCTGCTTCTCTCGCAACTTCCGGGAAGCGTTTCAGCCAGATCTCCAGTTGCTCCAGTCCGCAGAGGTAGATCGATGAGGCGGGAACACCACATTGAGACGCGATGTAATTGCGTATCTCCGTTTCGGCATTGCCAGCCAGACGACGGTTAGCGAACAGCATGTAGTAATCGAGTTGCTTGGCCTCGCGCAGTTTCTTGACGCGGGGAATTTCTTTGCCCAGCACGGTGTTCGCGGCTGTCGTACTGAAGAAATCGGATTCGGAGAAATTACGGTTATATCCGTTGGTGTGCTTGGCCTGGACGATGGTTGTACCGACCCACGGCGCAGACTTGCTAGGGTGTAGCTCAGCCGTCCCAACGAACTTGGCATCACGTCCACCATCGGGCCCTTTTGCAAAGCCCTGTACGGCTGCCCCAAGCAGCCGCTGACACAGAAAAACGATCAGGGTCTCAAATTGATCATCGCTCAGGTCCTCGTATGCGAATTTCATTGGACTCCCATTTCTCTTAGTTGCTCACACCACAGTGCTTTTAGATCGTCGTTCGCGACACCATGTAGCCCAAACACAACTTTCCGATACGTTTTCACACCAAAGAAAAGTGAGCGGGAATTTTAACATTCAGGGAGGGCATCGGCCAGCGAAAGAGGCCACACATGGAACCGCCTCGAAAAACGATCGCTTTCTAGACAGCACTGCCAAGTCCGCGATCTTGCTGCGCTAGCGCCAACCACGTTTTGATTCTTGAGGGGCTGTTTTGACTGATGAGGGGCGCACAGTACCTTTCCAAGTTGCGGGAACCGGCAATCCCAACTGAGGGAGCCCCTACACTTGTTATGATGTACGACACCGACAAATGGTCTCGGGCATTTCGCATCGATACCACCCAGATCTTCCATAGTTCGGTGACGGCGAAATTCAGCACGCATCAGCGAATTTCATTAGTCGGCTTCGCTATAAATGCCGAATGTGGCAACCCCTATTGCAAGACGTGCTCAGCGATTTCTGCACGAACCCTCGCAGCGCTGCGAAACGCTCGAAAAATACTCGCGGATAAGACTCTTGTTTTTGAAATAGGAATCAAGAACCAGGAAGAGAAAGTAGCGATCGCCACAGCTGAAGTCGAACGGTATCCGTGCCTTGTCGATCTTGAAGGTTTTGCGCTTCTTTTGCCCCTTGACGCCTGCTTCATAGCGTCGGCGCTCGTAGGCGTCCACGGCATACAAAATGTACTCGTGGTCTAGATGGCTGATGAAGTAATGACCTTGATCCAGGAAGAACTCCAGATGGACTAACTGAGTGACGACATTTCCATCTAATGTCGGAAAGTCAGAGCACAGTTCTTCGAATGTCATGCTGTATGGATTCGTGCTCACCTTGACCCATAGTGCATCTTCGTAGCACTCCTCATCGTAGAGCTTCGATACGGGAGGGAGCTGCAACGCTTGGAAGCTAAAGAGACTGCCGAACTCCATGGCCTCGAAAGCTGGAGTTACTTCGGTGATCAATCCAATGTCAAAAGCGATATGTGTCACCCAGTGCTTATCCATCGCGTTCTCAATCGCTGTAAGCAATTCACGTGGCACGTCGATCCAGAAGTGCTGTCCGATCCGGTCGTCCACGATCGTGCGGCTCTCCTTACTGTTGAAGATTGAGAATTCGGAACCCATCGACAATAGACCGTACCTGCCAAATTGTGGGTCTGCAGCCTTCAAGTCGATATCAAGGCGTTCCCTATACAGAGATATCAATTTCTCAGCACAAGGTTTTTCAAAGCTCTCGAACACTGACAGCTTCGCCAGGTAACGCTCATATAGGAATGATCCTATCTGATAAAGATGGTAGTACTCCTTCACATAATCGGTACCGTTGTTGCCGGCATGCTGCTGGGCATAGTCCTGGGCCAAGAGATCGATGATTTCATCATGCCTCTCTTCAGGGTTCCGCAGAAATTTCAAGTAGCCGTCCAAAGAGCCAATCGCTAATTTCCGATCCAAAGATGGAAGCTGCCTGCTGTAGAACAGCGCATCATTTCCTGCAACCACACACTTATCTACCTCAGTAAGTAGCTGATCTCGCTCCAAGTTGATCTTTTTCCGAAACTGTCGAAGAAACTCCTCCTGAAAATCCGGACAGGCCAGTCGATTTTGCAGGGCCGGGAATATTCCGTCGATGACCAACGGGCTATGTTTGAGGAATAGCGTCTTGAAGATACCGCCTTCCAGCAGACGGCTGTCATCTGACCTGCCCATATCTTCAACACGCATCTTGGAAAACAGTTCATCCATCGTTATTCGCTCCCTCCATCTCTACTATTTGTTTGCTGACCATGACCTAGCGGTTTGCCAAGTCACCATCGCCCCTCAAGAGTCAAGTTCTGTTATGCCACGGGAACAGTCTTAACCGTCGTCAGTGCAATGCGCGGTCACCAAACAAAGTGTTGTATCACCAGAAACCACGACCTTCAGCAATTATCCAGATTGGTGGTGCGTGGCAATTTTCCGAAAGTGGAGCAACTGGCCGTTACGATTTGACTCTTGAAGGGCTGTTTTGACTGATGATCGGCGCATCGAATTATTCTAGGTTGCGGTCACTGGTAGATGGCCTCGGACACTTCAGATTAAAGCCATCCTGCTCGGCTATACTTCGGCGAAGACGTAGCTCAGTACGCATCCACTGAGATGCCTCGCGCATGTCTAGGCGCAAGGCATCCAATTCGGATAGGCTCAGAAGCCGACAGGCAGGTTTCTCAGTTTTCAGCATTTTTTAGCGGCTAAAAAAGGTGTGGCACGTGTAGCGTGTTGTATGTTGTAGCTTACAACATACAACACGCTACACACCTACCCGATGATTTCGTCATCGTGATTTCCCCCTGTCTCGATGCTTCGCCTTCTTTGCATCCATCTCCGCTTGCAACTTCGCCCGCCGGCGCTCATGCTCGCTGACAGCCACGGTCTGCTTTGGTGTAGTAGTTTGCGGCGGCCGCTTCGCCTTGCCGCCCTCGATGCCCAGCACATCGAGCTGGCCAAGAGTCCGCAAACCATACCGGCGATGCGGCGGAGGTTTCTGGCCGACATGAGGGACGCCGGGGCGGCTTGCAACTGGCCGGGTGCTGGCGTGGTCGGCTTGCTGTATCAGCGCCAGGCGGCGGCGCTCCAGGCTCGGATCTGTGAAGGTAATCGGAAGCTGATCTTCTGCGGCCACCAGGATGATTTGAGCCTTGAACTCGGGTAAGCCCGTGACAGTGATGCGCTCGCCGTACTTCTCCATCGCCATGCGCAGCGCGGCTCGCACCCCGTCGCGGTCGGCCTCACGGGAGACTTGCAGGCGGTCGCCATCGTCCCGGACGGCCGACCGGCCTGCGCGATAGATAATCGTGCCGTTCTTGGTGATGTTGTCGATAGCGGGCGCTTGTTCCGGTCGTGGCTGGCCCTGCCCCTCGATAGTGTTGCCCTTGAGGCCCTGGGCTGCGTTCCTGGCGCGCAAGGCAGCCAGCGCCTCGACGTTGCCTTGGGTGGCCTGTTGTTTGAGCCAGTCGGCCCATGGCTTCCGCTGAAAGCCCCGGTAGTACTTGGCGCGCTCTTGGTCGTAGTGCTTGCGGATCGCATCCAGGTCGGCACCCAGCGAGGCGCGAACCTGAGCATACAGCAACTTCTTGGTCAGCCGGCCATCGGTCAGCTTGACTGCCGACCGCTTCGCGGCCGCCTTCTTCTTGGCGTTCTCGATCGCCCTATCCTTCTGCCGCTTGGCCTTGGCCAGCGCTTCAGCCCTGGCCGTCGTCAAGGTTTTCTGTTCGTCCTTATACTTGGCGTAAAGTTCGATCGTGTCGATCCGCATGCGCACCGGATCTTTCCGGTAACTGCGCTTCGCCTGCACCTCCCGGCGCTCGGGTGCGGCCTCGAAGCCGCCCAACCGCGCTTCGAGCGCCGACTTGGATAGATCACGGGCCAAGGTGCTAGCCTTGACCGTGGTGCCGTCGCCAGCTTCGATGACAATCCCATTGCCACGGGCGCGCAGCACCAGGTCATTGTCGCGCATAACCTGGTGCAGCTCGACCCATGTCTGCGCCCCTCGGATATCGTCCAGGCACTCGCGCTTTATCCAGCCTACCAACGATTCGATGCCGGCGTGACGCTCCATATCGGCCGCCCTGGCCGCAGCCCCTCGCTGGTTCGGAATGTGGTTGTCCCTCTCCAGGTTGTAGTCGCGTTCCAAGACTTCGCAAAGCTCGGCCAGCGTTCGGTACGGGTAATAGGGTTCGTGGATGGTGTGGCGAGTCGGGTGAATCTTGTTGATGGCGATGTGGATGTGCAGGTTGTCGGTGTCGTGATGCACGGCGCTGATGCGCTGATGCTCGCCGTAACCCAGGCCGGCACTGATGCGTTCCTCAATGGCCTTGAGCGTATCGGCGCTGGGTTGCTCGCCGGGGCGAAAGCTGACGATCAGGTGATAGGTCTTGTCGCTCTTCGCTCGCGTGTTAATGAACTGGGCTGCAAGTACTTCCTCGATTGCCGCCGGCAGCATCGCTGCCGAGCAGTTCGTGAGCAACACCTGTCCCAGCCGATGGTCTTTGCTCTGCGCGTCGGTGATGTAGTTCGCCAGGCCGGAGAAGTCACTCTTGCCGAGCGAGCGCATCGGAACGTGCTTAGCGATCATGGGTCGTTTTTTTAGCCGCTAAAATGGATCGGGTGACGCACTGGCCGCCCTGGGTTTAGGCCCTTCGGGATCTGGGTGCGAGGCGAGCCACCTTGGCATGAAGCTCTACCAGATTCTCGGCTGGGAGATGTCGGCAATTGAAGTGATACAGCACCATGCTGTTCACGTCCGTCATGGCATCAAGCAACTTCGTGACCGCACGGCGATCAGCTGGTGACAGGCACCGCTTGGGGGCATACAGAAGGGTCACAACATCATTCAGCACGGCGGCGTAGTCCGCCATGCGTTCTCGGATCATTGTTGCGCTCATGATTAGGCTCCTTTGCTCTTGTTCACGAAGGCCGCGACTTCATCATCACCAGCCGCCAGGCTGTTGCCCTCGAACATCGGCGCCTCCTGGGCCATGCTTGCCCGGATCGTTGCGGCCATCTGGCCGCCGACCGTTTCGCTTGCTCGCTCCTTGAAGTCGGCCGCCAACTGCACGGCCTTGTTCTTCGCCAGACTGCCGGCACCTTTTGCTAGCTCGGCCGCAGTGCCCACGGTTAGCGCCGCAGCTCGTGCCATGCCACCGCTGGCGCTGCCCTGGCCGCCTTGTTGGCCGCCCTTGGTGCTGTTGGCCTTACCCTGGCCAGAGCCGCCAGTGTCCTTACCCCCGGAGTCCAGACCTTCGGCCTTGTCATCCTTCGTGCTAGCTGACGCCCCACCACCCGATGAAGAGCCGTCAAAGCCCGCAGCATGCGCATACGGAGAGTTGTCGCCGCCACTAGACGAACTACCGCCCGCGCTACCGCTGTCGCCGCCGAAACTAGGCATCTGGCCACTACCGCCATCCATCGCGGCTTGCGCCTTTGCAAAAGCTTCCTTCACGGCTGACATACCACCTGCGATGCTCTGCGCCCCACCCATCACAGCAGCGCCGGCCATACTGGCCGCCGTTGCCGCCATGCCAGCCGCGCCCAGCGCAGCACCGGCAACAGCGCCCGCGCCGAAGCTGCCAATACCCGCCTGACTAACCCCCGCGCCGGTTATCACGCCAGACAGCAGCCCCGGAATCTTGTTGATCAGCATCAGCAAGGCGAAGCAGAAAACCAGCATGACGCCGAGTTCCTCGAAATTCAGCGTCCCCTTTCCCATCCTGGCGTAAAAGGATGAAAGCAGATCGACGCCGATACCTACCAGGAGCACCATCGCAAAAATCTGCACCGCAACCCCCAGAACTGTCTTGTAGTAGTTGATCGCCATATCGGAAGTCCAGCGCGAACCACCGAAGCCCAGGAAGAAAACGCCGGCATACATCAATATCCAGGAGGACACGAAAAGCAGGAGCATGTTTACGCCAACGGTAGCGAGCAGCAGCAAGATTCCCAGGCTCAAAACAAAGCCAATGACGCTATCGATGGGACTCCAGAGCGACATATTGACGATGGATTGCTTGAAGATCATGAACCCAATGTCGACGATTCCTGATGGCGTGACTGAGGACACCCCGGATGCCTGCTCACCGAGCCGCTGAAGCGATTGGATGATTGACGAGGCAAACGCCGGCCCATTCCTGAGCAGCCAAAGGAAGAAACCGAAGAACATGATGAAGCGGAAGAACTCCGCGAAGAACTCGCCAATGTCGGCTTTGCGCAGGATCATCATGCCGCCGGTCCAGACTAGGCTGATTGTTCCCAGAGTCCAGAAAAGCCACATGGCCGCGTTCATCACCACCGACTGCCAGGACGTGGCCCGCGTGGCGAACTCTGTCACAACCTGGTCGAACAACCCCTGATTGGTGAGCTGGGCTGCAGCCCCGGCCGAGTAGAACAAGAGGACAGCGCCAGTCAGCGCCGCTTTGTGCAGTGCTTTCATGATGTCACCTCTTTTGGCCAGGGTCGGTAAGATCAAGCCAGTTCTTCGGCTTGTCGGTCGGAGCAATGGACACCGGCCGCCGAGAGCAGAGACCGCCGAATTCGCGGCGCACCGCCTCATCTTTGATCTGCATGATTTTGTCGAACTGGCAATTAGCGTCGTTCACCTCGGGCACGGGCGCACTGTCGCAGCCGGCTAGGCCGGCGGCGACGAAAGCCGCCCACAGGACGATTTTCACTTTCATGGGGAAGCCTCCGGTTAGCGGGTCAGTTCAAGCCAGTTTTTCGGGCTGCCAGTCGAACCGATGCGGCTTTCGGTCGACGTGGCATGTGCGGCGGCCTGCCGGGCCTCGCGGTCGGTATCGGCTTGCATCTTGGTCGCCACGGCGTTTTGCTGGGCTATCAAGAGGCCGCGAATCTGCAAGAGCTGGTTGGCTTGTTGGCTTGCGAGCTGGTTGGCGTAGCCGATGGCCTGCATCTGACCCGTCGCCCCTTGGGCGGCCGATTGCAGGCGTTGCAAGGTCGATGCATCGTTCTGGAGGTTGTCTTGCTGCTTTTCCAGACCCCGGAAAAGTGCGTCGTTGGCCTTCTTCTGCGACTCGCTGGCGAGCTGCTGAATTTGCCTCATGGCGTTCCACTCTGCTGCCGAGCAGCCGGCAGCAGAGAAGCAAGGCGACGACTTGTAGTAATTCACGTCCTGGAACTTGTCCAGATAGCCGTCGATGCTGCCGAGCTGTTGCTTGTAGTAGTTCAGCGTGTTGGTGGCGTTCATCAACCCGTTAATGGTCGATTGCGCCTGATCCCAAATGTAGGCGGCCGGCGCAGCGGTGTTTTGCAGCATGTTTTCGTACTGCTGCAACTGCGTCCGGTATTGCTCAATTTGCTTGAGCGTCTGCGCCACCGATTCAATGGCCGTCATGATGTTTTGGGTCAGATTTCCACCATCAATGACGGGAATGCCGGCATAGGCTGGCATCGTGGCACCGCCGGTAAGGGCAAGTATCACCGCAGCGGTCGCGGCTATTTTGGTCTTTCTCATGTCAATCTCCTTTCCGTTTTAGCGGCTAAAAAATCAGTCTCCAGCCTTGGGGCGAACGATTGCCCTCATGACTACAGCCATCTGGTCTTGGGTTGTTTCGATCCGACCCAGCAGCGCCCGAACGGTGGTCTCACCAAACCTGGCGGTGCGTACGTCATCAGTGAGCCATAGCTTCAGGAGGCCGCCCAGGCGACCAAGATCGCCATTGATCCGCGCCAGCTCGCGAACCTGCTCGAAATCCACGATTCCCCGCACGCGGTAGCCCTGACCAACCTCGCGCAGAAAGCCGGCGACGCTCATGCCGGCGTCCCTGGCGTTGGCCTCAATGCGCTCGCGCTCGTCTGAGCGGCAGTACACCTTGAGCGGCGAGCAGTTCTTGCGGGTGGGTGCCTTGTCGCTCATGGCGTACCCCATGAGCGGCGGAAGCCGCTGGCCCCGCAGGGCAGGATTCCCGTTGAGTGCCCCCGGCGCGAATAAGGGACAGTGAAAAAGGGACGCCCGCTCGCGGGTGGGCCTACTTCACACATCCTGCCCGCACTTCGGCGGCCACTTTCACGCGGATAAAGCAGCATTTCCTTCGCTGCGCCCGCGCTATCGAAATTCAACAGTGCACCAACGCGGCAGTAACGGCCGAAAACGGCCGAAAGCAGTGCTATTGCAGCGTTCCGGTAGCGTATCAGCAACGCAACAGACACGCGATTGCAGCGAGTGAGCGCGGCAATCACAACAGTTCCTCTTTATTGGGCATTGGATCAAAGTTGAATCGCCCCACCGGCGGGACTCCACTTTTCTTCGGTTCGGGAATCTCCTTCGATTTGGACTCGTCGCTTCCCCGGGCCTGTACCTCCGATTTCACTGGGGCGGGCAATTTTGGACGCTCTGGCGGCGCATTCGTGATGTGCCGCCGAACATGCCGAAGGAAGGTTTCGTAGCGGAACGACACTCGGCCGGTTTCGTGCATGTGCTCCCAAATGGTCTTGAGGGCGTAGCCAGCAGCGGTGGCCTCCTTCACGTCATCGCGCACGGCCAGGAAAGCCGCCAAGGTTTCCTTACGCCTTGGTTTGGTGGTCTGGCTCGCTCCCGTTGCCCACTTGGCCAGATCGTCGAGGAACGTACTCATTCGCCCGCCCCCTTCTCGCCAACCAAGAGATCGGCCACAGCTTCAGCGGGAAAATGAACACGACGGCCAACGTAGACCTTGCGATTGTTCAGCTCGATGGCCCATTCCTCGGAGCGCATCGACAAAGCTGCACGAACGCCACCAGGTTTGCGCTTTAGAGCCTCGGCCAATTCATCAAGGGTCAGTGTCGGGCCATATTTTTGCAGCAAGAAGCGTAGAGTCGAACTCACTTCAGTTTCACCTCAATAGCATTTAAATAGTGCTTACTGAGGTGAATTTTTCGCTGTGCTAATGCAGAATGACAGGTAAATCAGAGAAGATTTTTTTACCCGGACAACATACCCTAGGAAGCCATGAAGGGGTATGACCGGGATGAAGGAAAAACATATACACATCCCCTGTAAGCCTATGTTTTATATACGTGCAAATTTCAACATCAGGTAGTTCCATACCTGCATGCCCGCTCAAAATGCCATAGACTGTCGCTCGTCTGGTGATGACAGCGGAGAGCAAAGTGGCATCTCTCGAAAACACAGCGTACCCGCAGTTTCTGAGCTTCTACTCCCAAGGTGACTTGGAGCAGTTCTTCCCGTTCCCCGAAGACGACATCACTTGGCTGAACGGTAAAGCACGCTCGGCATCTTCAAGACTAAGTCTTGGAGTGCTGCTCAACTGCTTCCAACATCTCTGGCACTTCCCTCCTGAAGAGTCAGTCCCGCCAGAAGTCATCAGCCACATCCGCAAGAAGCTGAACGTCGGCAACTCAATCGCCTTCGATTATTCGAAAGGCATGGCTTTGTCTCGTCGCCGGACGGCTGTTCTTGAGTATCTTAAAGTTCAGTCGTTCTATGCCAGCGGTGCGAACTCGATGGCGAGGACTGAGCGCTTGGCTCTCGAAGCGGCCGAACTGCTGGATCAGCGCTCTGACATCATTAACACCATGATCGAGGGGTTGATCATGGTGCGTTACGAGCTTCCTGCCTTCTCCACGCTGGAGAGTCTGGCCGAGAAGGCCCATGTAGCTGTACAGACCCGGATCTTTGAATCGGTTTCTGGGCGCATCGCAGACGCACACCGTGAAAGCCTCAAGGCGCTGCTACTCACAGATACGTTCGGGCAGCGCCAGAGTGAATACAACCGTCTCAAGAAATCAGCCAAGCGCCCTACTCGTAAGCACTTGGAAACCTTGGTAGTTCACTTGGAGTGGCTGGAGTCGATCCCCCTACTGGACAGGGTTTTCGAGGGAATACCGGACACGAAGGTTCGTCATTTCGCCGCACAGGCCATGGCCTATGACGTCTCTGAACTGAAAGAGTGCGGCGAGGCCAAGCGCTACACCTTGATGGTCGCTTTGATCCAACGCATGCAGGTTCGCGCCCGGGACCAACTGGCCGAAATGTTCCTTCGCCGAGTGGCCACCATCCACAAGCGGGCAAAGGAAGAGCTCGAAAGGATACAGATCGA
>APMI01009693.1_pt1 | contig 14730 bp, 15 predicted proteins | sample 667938 | NCBI WGS metagenome assembly APMI01 (sample SAMN01084076, study PRJNA167559) | wastewater metagenome | biome: Wastewater | place: Denmark: Ejby Moelle, Odense | collected 2011-11-28 | reverse complement strand
CCCATCCCGGTGGCCAAGCGCGTGGGTACCAACAGCCATATCCGCCCGCTGAAAGATGGCGTGCGCTTTCTGCTCATCATCTTCAAAATCGCCAGTTTGTATTCGCCGTTGAAGCTGTTTGTACCGACGGCAGCGGCATTCTTTCTCGCGGCGCTGGGCTGGTATGGCTACACCTTCGCCACCCAGGGCCGGCTCACCAACATGAGCACCTTGCTGTTCAGTGCAGCGGTCATCATCTTTTTGATTGGCCTGATTTCGGAGCAAATTACAAACCTCACCTATCGGCGTGATGGCTGAGCCCCGCCCACGCATCCTCCACATCACCCGCAACCTGCCGCCGTTGGTGGGCGGGATGGAAAGGCTCAATTGGCATATTGCCGATGAGTTTTCGCAGTGGGCTGACGTCGATGTTGTTGGGCCACAAGGTGCAGCATCGCTCAAGCCCAAATCTGTTGTGCTGGCCGAGGTGCCGCTGCGCCCGCTATGGCGCTTCCTGTTGGTCTCGGCATGGCGTGCGCTGTGGCTGGCACGCACGCGTAAGCCAAGTCTGGTTCTGGCCGGCAGTGGCCTGACGGCCCCAGCGGCATGGCTGGCGGCGCGTGCCTGCGGCGCGCGTGCAGCGGTGTATGTGCATGGGTTGGATGTGGCGGTGCGCCACCCCGTTTATCGCGCCATTTGGCACCCGGTCTTGCGGCGCATGGATCACGTGGTTGCCAATAGTCAGCCTACGGCGAAGCTGGTGCGCGCGCTTGGTGTGGCCGAGGAAAAAATCCACATCGTCCACCCGGGCGTGACCTTGCCCGCGCTGCCACAGCCATCGGAAGCCCTGCGTGATTTCCGCGAGCGACATGCGTTGGGCGATGCACACTTGCTGCTGTCAATCGGGCGGCTAACCACCCGCAAGGGGTTGCGCGAATTTGTGCAGAACGCATTGCCGGGCATCGTCAAACAAGCGCCAGATACACTGCTTGTGGTCATTGGTGAAGCACCCAATGATTCATTGCTGGCCGGCGTGCAAACCCGCGACAGCATTCAGGCGGTAGCCGATGCTGCGGGTATCGGCTGCCATTTACGTTTCCTTGGCGTAATCACCGACCCGCATGCGCTGGCCTGCGCGTACGAATCCGCCGCCGTCCACGTATTCCCCGTGCGCGAAATCCCCGGTGATCCCGAAGGCTTTGGGATGGTGGCGATAGAGGCAGCAGCCCACGGTCTGCCCACCGTGGCGTTTGCGACCGGCGGTATTGTGGATGCCGTGGCCGAAGGTGAGTCGGGGCGGCTGGTGCCCCCCGGTGACTACGCATCACTCAGCGATGCCGTGCTGCAGGTGCTGGCGGCAGGTGATGGCGCAAGTCGGGTGGGTGCGCAGCGCTTTGCCAGCGGCTTTGCTTGGCCGGTGTTTGGGGAGAAGTTGCGGGCGGCGTTGGAGTGATTTGGACATGATTCGGAGCCACACGAAGTATCTTTAGAGTGATTTTTACGTCTTGCATTCAGGACAAATAAGGATATATTCTTTGAATCGTCCTATATTACGGACATTCAAAATGACGGAATTACCCATCCGCACCCTCGCAGACCTTGGCGAAGCCGTGCGCATTGCGCGGCGCAAACAGGGCTTGAAGGCGACCCATGTCGCCACGCAGTCCGGGCGCAGCCGGGATCTGTTGCACCGGCTGGAAACCGGCAGCGATATCACCACCGGGGCACTGCTCGACGTATTGCGCAGCATGGGCTTTACCCTGCGGTTGGAGCCGCTGGGCTTGCCCACGTTGGAGGAAGTGCGCCAGCGCTTCGCCGATGATGAAGACTGACCTGCCCGTGGATGAGCGTATCAAGCTGCTGCAGGTGCGTGTGGCAGGCCAACTCTCGGGGCAGTTGGTGCAGCAGTCCGGCTTCGAGTACCGCTATCTTCAGGAGAATCCTGTCCAGCCTGCGGTTGGTCTACTGATGCCGCCCGCACGGCTCACGTGGCAGGACGGCGCGTTGTTCCCGGTGATGGACCAGAACCTGCCGGAAGGCGACCTGTTCAACCGCCTGCGTCAGCAATTTCCAAAACAGGCGATGACCGCCATGCGACTGCTTGCGCTAATCGGCGACAACGGCATCGGCCGGCTGGGCTACCGCGTGCCCGATAGTGTGGCGCCAGTGCCAGCCGTGCCGATCAGCCGGCAAACCCTGCTACGCATGCCATTTACCGCACAAGTATTCGACGAACTGGTGCATGCCTATCTGGCCACCGGGATTGGTGTGGCCGGCATGCAGCCCAAGATCATGGTGCCCGACCGCGCCACCATTCCCATCCCCAATCTGATCGTCAAAACCGCAGGCGTGGGCTACTCTGGCCTTGCCGCCAATGAATACTTGTGCATGACCGCCGCTGCGCGCGCCGGCATCGACGCAGCGCAGGTGGCTTTGAGTGACGACGGGAAAATGTTGCTGGTGGATCGCTTTGATATTGATGCAAGCAATCAGCGACTAGGTTTTGAAGACGTGGCCTCGCTGATGGGCCTGCGCGTGCGCGACACCTTGTCCGAGCGCAAATACCACGGCAGCTACCAGCGCGTGGCCGAACTGCTGGGCATGATCACTGGCAATCGCCACGACCTGCAGCGCTTCTACGAACAGTTGGCGTTTTCAATCATGGTGGGCAATGGCGATGCCCACCTGAAAAACTTCGGTGTGCTCTACCACGGCGTGGCCGACGGCATCCGTTTGGCGCCCATGTTCGACGTCGTCACCACCCGCATCTACCGCTACCAGCGCTCCCCCGGCGGCGCTGAGCTGGAAGACAACACACTCGCGCTGCGTCTATGGTCAGGAAAAGCCAATCGATCCAAGGTGTATCCCCTGCCGGAGGAGTTACGCCGATTTGGCCGCGATGTCTGCGGCGTACGCGATCCGCAGACGCCGCTGAATCGAATTGCCGAGGCCATGGCCGACACCCTACGCGCCGCCAGCAACGACCCACGTATTCCTGCTGACCTGCTGGCGCAAATGCGAGCAGTGTGGGAAAACGGGCAACACTATGCGCACTGAAACACGCCAGCCGCACGAGGAATATCACATTGTCACCCGTGTGAACTAGGTTTTTAGGCGTGGCCGACAACTGCCCGCAGCTTGGGCTCAATTGAAGCGATCAGTGCATGCCAATCCTTAATTTCCAGCGATGGGGACATGGGAGTAGCCAGTTGCGAGAGTACGCAGCGAGCTAGATCTATGGCATCGTCAGGCCGGAATAAGCAGGCTGGCGCGGTTGCCAGCAAACCTGAGACGGCGCCGATATCGGCGGCGACAACCGGTAGCTCACATGCCAGCATCTCGTAGGCCTTCTGCGGGAAACAGTACCGGCCAAAAGGGGTGTCTAGTACGCTGATGACACCCACGTCCAATGCGCAGAATAGTTCTGCAATCTGTGCATGTGGGAGCATGCCGAGGTGGTGCACACGAGATCCTTGCGGAATGGGGAGCGACTTCTCAACGGGGCCGGCCAGAACTAGATGGACGTCTGGTTGGTTGGACAGTTGTTGCTCCCAGGCGGCGTAAAGGGCCGCAATGCCTTTTTCGCGAGACAAACCACCGGCCGTACCCACCAAGCGAGCCATCGGTGGGAGGTTAAGTGCGTGCCGACAGGCGGCCTTGTCGCGAGCGTAAAATACAGAAGTATCTACACTGCTCGGCATGGCAATGACCTCGCCACGGGCCTTGTAGACACGGGTGACCAGTTCCTTTAGCGGCTCGCTGGTGGTGGTGACCAGTGCCGCGTTGCGCGTTGCGCGGCGTAGCGCCGTAACCATGCCCGGGATGCGCGCCTGGCCAAAACCTTCGAAGTTGTCGTAGAGATCCACGGCGTATGGGATGCCAAGCCGCTTTGCGAGCCAGGCGGACAAGGCGACATGGGGAATGTCCGATGCGCCGATCAGCAGATCCGGTGCAAACTGACGCAAGCGCTTCAACAAATGGTGCGGGTAGTGCAGTAGCGCGGGTACGCGCACGCGCCCCAGTGAGGATGAACGCCAAGTCAGTTCGCCAGGGCCAGCCTCATGCGTCCATTGCCCCTCATCATGGCCGTGATAACTCAGGCAGAACCCGCCTACTGTATGGCCGAGACGAGCGAGCTGATATGGAATTTCGTACAGCCGCGCATAGCGGTCGAGGATGACGTCCTTGCCCATGTATTGGCGCTTGCAGATAAATGCGATTCGCACTGGGTCAGGCTCCTGATGGCGCGAGCAGCAAGTCGATGCAAGTATGGTCGCGACGCAAAAATTTCCCCTCAGTCGATCAGACGTTTCGCGGCGGCAAGTGCGGCGCCGACCACTTGATCCATATTGTAGTAACGGTATTGCGCCAGGCGCCCCACGAAGGTGACGTTTGATTCCATCTTGGCCAGTTCCTCGTAGCGTTTGAACAGTGCTTCGTTCTCCACGCGTGGAACTGGGTAGTAAGGATCACCACCCGCCTGCGGGTACTCACGCACGATCGACGTGCCGGCATGCTGCTGCCCGGTCAGGTGCTTGAATTCGGTGATGCGGGTATAGGCGTGGTCGTTCGGATAATTCACCGTACCGACATCCTGGTAGCGATCCACGTTGTCTAGGTGTTCGTGCTCAAAGCGCAGCGAGCGATAGGGCAAGCGACCGAAGCAGTAGTGAAAGTAGGTGTCGATGGGGCCGGTGTAGACAATGTGCCGTGCTTGCGTGGATGCGCGGATGTCGTCGAAATCCACGCCAAGCGCCACCGTAATGTTCGGATGGTCAAGCATGGCTTCGAACATCTTTGTATACCCGTGCAGCGGCATGGCCTGGAAGGTGTCGGTGAAATAGCGGTCGTCGGTGTTCGTGCGCACAGGGATGCGCGCCGCCACACCCGCCTTCAGCTCCGATGGGTCGAGCCCCCACTGCTTGCGCGTGTAATTGAGGAAAAACTTTTCGTACAGGTCGCGGCCCACCGAGTTGAGCACCACGTCCTCGCTGGTCAGCGCCGGTTCGCGTGACTCGCGCACCCGCTCGAAGAAGGCGGCAGCACCGGCTTCGTCCAGATCTAGGCCGTAGAGCTGATTCAGCGTGTCGCGGTTGATCGGAAACGGGTAGCTATGCCCATCCACCACACCGCGAACCCGGTGCTCATAGGGACGCCAGTCGGTGAAGCGCGACAGGTACTGGAAGATGCGCTCGCCGTTGGTGTGGAAGATATGCGGGCCGTAGCGGTGCACCAACACGCCATGGGCGTCCAGCTCGTCGTAGGCGTTGCCGGCGATGTGGGGGCGCTTGTCGATCACATGCACAAGTTGGCCGGCATCGGCCAGCTCGCGTGCCATCACGCTGCCGGCGAAACCGGCACCTACGATCAAGATGTCATGTGTGTCAATCAATGTGTGCAGGTATTAAGGTGCTGCGCGCAGCGGGCCACCTAACCGTACAACGTTGGCACAGTGGCGGCAACTCATTGGAAGGAGGTGGAATACGTTGATCGGTTGACCTATGCGGCACCATTGATGATGCACCCGGACGCTTCAATCGAACCTTTTGCCTCTACATGGCACTCATGTATCGATCCACAACTGTTCGAACGAATTCAACGCTCACGATCGGGAATTTTGCTTTGACGGCCATTCTGCAAAGAACATGAATGTTACGGGACGGCCCGAAACCGTGCTGCGACAGCCATAAAAACGCATCGTCCATGTCCTGAAGGTTGCGGTTGCGCAACGCTGCTAGGTAGACCCACCTGTGCATGCGCATTAATGAAAGATATGCCGTAACTTTATCTACCGGGAAGGACGAAAGAAACAATTGAATGCAATCCCTGTTTGCGATAGCCATGCGCAGCTTTGCTGGTAGCCCGGAGTTGCTAGCAGAGCCAAGCATCTTGCGGAACGTGGCCGTGGACTTATCGATGTAGCCAACGGTTCCGCGAAGGCTTGCATACAGCATCAAGTTTCTGTCGCCGAAAGGCCATTCGTGTGTATAGAACGGCGTGCGCGTGAAATCAGAGACGATATCGCGGCGATACAGTGCTGTTGCCGTCATGACCGACCAATCCAGCAGCAGAGATTCGTAGGCGTTTCCTTGGGCCGGGTAGGTGGCGCTTGCCTTGCTGCGGTGCACGCTTCGCTTGGTTCGGAACCGCGTCATGCGGTCAAAGTCGGTATGGCACAAGACCATCGCCGGATTTGATTCCATGAGATCGACTTGCATCTGCAATTTCTTGGAATCGTGCCAAAAATCATCGCCCTCGCACAGGGCAATGTACTTGCCCCGGCACAAAGCGCCACTACGCTGCGCGTTCTTATGCATGCCAACGTTGTGTGGCCCGGTCACAACCCGAACAAGTTGCGGATATCTGGCTTGGTATGCACGTGCAATTTCAAGCGTGCTGTCAGGCGAACAATCTTCGCCGATGATCAGTTCGAACGGAAAGTCACATCGCTGTGCGATAACGCCCTCGATGGCCTGCGCAATAAATTTTTCGTGCCGATAGGCAAGCATATGCACGCTCACCAACGGATCGGCCGGCAGCTTGCTCCAGTCTGCGGTTTCGATGATGGAAGCGTCATTGCTTGTATCGTTCATGTTGCTTGATGGCCGGTCTTGGACTGGCTGCGTGCCAGATGGCGAATCATGATCGTCAATTCCCGCCATGCCTTGCAATGGCTGATAGCAGCCAAACTTACGTAGATGGCTATGGCGCACAGAATCGATGCCGTCGTGTGCAGCAAGCTGGGCGTAGTCCAATGCAGGATGGCCCAGGCGGGGAGGGCTGCCAGCACGGTCATCAGCCAGGTTGGCCATTGTTCGGCCAGTTGGGCGGCAAGGCCGTAGCCCAGCATACTGTGTGTGAACCGCGTATTGATGTAAGCCGAGCACACGCCAGCTATCAGCATGGCGCCGGCCACAGCCACTGCACCCCAGTGTGCTGCGATCAACGTGGCGGCAACGACAGCAATGTTCTTGAAAATTTCAAGTTGGAAAAAACGATCCGACCGTCCTTGTGCGTTAAGCGCCGCAAGATTGAGAGTGTGGATCGGCCAAAGCACGCCGGCCAGCGACAGCAAAGCCAGCATAGGCGTGGCGGGTACCCAGCGTGAGCCATACACAAGCTCAATCAACGGGCGCGCGACGATGGCCATCCCCGCCATGCATGGCACGAACAGAAACATTCCTAAGTTCAAGGCCCGTTGCAGTGCCTCACGAAGCCTCGCCTTGTCATGTGAGAGTTCTGAAAAAACCGGTAAGCCAACACGACTAAGCACAGCATCCATCAGGCTGGCGGGTACGCCGGATGCGCCTTGTGCCAAGGTGTAATAGCCCAGTGTGCCAGCATCGAACAGACGCCCGATGACCAGTGTTTGGATACGTATCGATACCGTGCTAAGCAGACCCGAGAGCAGCATGAAGCCACCAAACCCGAACAGTCGGCGGAAGGCGACACGGCTGAAATGCCCCTTTGGCCACCAACGCGAGAACTGCCACAGCATCACGCTGCGCAAACCGGCGGCACACAGTGCTTGCGCAACCAGACTCCATACGCCCATTCCGCGCAACGCCATCGTGACGGCAACGCCACCCGATACTAGTGATGCTGCCAGTTGAGCCTTCGCCCTTGCCTTGAAATCAAGCCGTTTGGTTAGCAAGGCATCTGGCACCGTGCCTAATGCACCAAGCGGCAAAACCAAGACTAATACACGGGTGAGGTCTTGCAGTTTGGGTTGATGATAGAAGCTGGCCACCCAGCTGGCAGACAGCCAAAGCGCGAGGGAAAGCGCCAGCGCGACACCCACACTGAAGCACAGTACGGTGACCTCATCATCGCCATCGATAGTCTGACGCTGTACCAAGGCTACGCCGAAACCAGCATCTGCTAACACGGTGCCGACGCTTACAAACACAAGAATCATGGCGACCAAGCCAAAATCTGCGGGTGTCAGCAGTCGCGCCAACACGATCGTAACGAGGGTCAGCACGCCATAGCGTGTCGTGATTTCCAGTGCGCTCCACAGCGTGGCTTGTGCGGCGCGGTGATGGATGGGTGGCGTCATGTGGCAGTGTGCGAGGATGGAAATATGGTGAAAATGACTGGACGATCCAGCGAGCGCCGAAGTCTCACGCCTAAGCGTGAGACTGGTACGCTCAAATCGCTTTCGTACTTTCGGGGATGATGACATGACGACTCACCAGCGGCCATTAGTGATCTTCGGCGTCGGGGGCCTTGCGCGCGAGTTGTGGGGCTGGATGCGCAACGCCCGCGATGCGACTTCGCGCGAGCGCATGGCCGCCTTCGTGGTTGATGGCAAGCCAGCCGGTGATTGTTATGACGGCATCCCCATCCTCAGCCGCGAGCAGGCCCGCACGTTGGGCGACGTCGACTACCTCATCGCCGTCGCCCATCCGGCAGAGCGCAAGCGCCTTGCCGGCGAGCTCGATGCGCTGGGTTGGCAGGCCGATATCTACGTGCACGAATCGGCCATGCTCGGCATGAATCTGGTGATCGGCAAGGGCACGATGATCTTTCCGCGCTGCTCGATTTCCTCCGATGCCACGCTGGGCGAACACGTGTTGGTCAACGGAAACACCGCCGTTGGGCATGACTGCGTGATCGGTGCCTACAGCTCGCTCTTGGGCGGCGCCAGCATCAACGGAAATGTGGTGCTTGGCGAAGGCGTGCTGGTGGGCGCCGGCGCGCTCATCCACCCCGGCAAGAAGATCGGCGACGGCGCCACGGTGGCCATGGGCAGCGTGGTGTTTCGCCACGTCGGCGCCGGGTTGACGGTGTTCGGCAACCCGGCTCGAACAATGGATTGAATGCGCGTCAGGCGGTGATGTTGCTGCTGCGCCCGCCATCCACCACCAGTTGCTGGCCGGTGATCCAGCGTGCCTTGTCCGACAGCAGAAATTCCACGGCATCGACGACATCGGCCGGTGCGCCGATACCCAGCGGATAATCCGCCACCAGCCGCTCGGCCAGCTGCGGGTCATCGAACATCGAGGCTGTCATCGCGGTGCGCAGGGCACCGGGCAAGACCGAGTTCACCCGCACCACTGGCGCCAGCTCCACCGCCAGCGCTTTCATCAGCGCATCGAGCGCCGCCTTGCTGGCGCCGTAGGCCGAAAAGCCCTTGGCGCCAAACTGGCTGGCAATGCTGGAAACGAACACCACGGCACGCAGCCGTTGCTGGTTGATCCGTTTTTTCGTCAGCGTGCGAACCAGCTCCAGCGCAGCCAGCACGTTGGTGCGGAATGTCGCCTGCACCCGTTCCGGTTCCAGGCTGCGCAAAGGCAGCACATCCAGCCGCGCGGCGCAGTGGATCAGGCTCTCCACCTGCACGCTTTCGGCGGCGAGGAAGGCCCCCAGCTGCCCGGCGAGGCCTTCCACATCGGCCAGGTCGTGGCGCCAAACCAGGTGACGCTCCGGCGCATGGCACGCCAGCCGCGCGGCTTGCAGCCGCGCCTCGTCGCGGCCGGCGAGAATCAGCCGATGATCGGCGGAAAACCGCAGCGCCATCTCGCGACCAAGCCCGGAAGAGGCACCGGTAATCAGCAGGCAAGCCGGCGACTGCGCATTCATTGGCGCACTCATATCAGGCTTTCGTCGTCATGGGTTGGGTCGCGCGGCATGCTTCGTCTCCGTCACTTCGCGAGGTAACCGCCATCGACCACCAGCACGCTGCCGGTGATCCAGCGGCCGGTGGCGGCCACTAGAAACGCTGCCGCCTGCGCGATGTCCTGCGGTTCACCGAAACCCAGCGGATGCAGGGCTTCGACTGCTTCGCGCTGGCTGGCGTCCCAGTCACGCTCCAGCCGCTCCAGCATCGGCGTGCGCACGAAGCCGGGCGCGATGCAGTTCACCCGCGTGCCCTGCGGCGCCAGCTCCAACGCCAGCGAACGGGCCAGCCCGTGCAGGGCGGATTTGCTCATCGCGTAGGCCACCGCCCCGGCGCTGCCGGCCAAGGCCATGACGCTGGAAATGAACACCACCGAGCCGCCGCCCTGGCAGACCCGTTTGCGCGCCATGTTGCGCGCCAGCGCCAGCGCGGCCTCCGTGTTCACCGCAAGGATGCGCCGCCAGACCTCCGGCTTCAGATCCTTCGCCGGCTGCACCGACTGAATGCCCGCCGCGTGCACCACGCCGTGCAACGGGCCAAGGCCCGTCACGATGTCGCGCACGAGGTCATCAATGCCGTCGACATCGGAAAGGTCATGCACATGGCAGGCATGCGGGCCGTTTGGCAACGCTTCGGCAAGCGTGCGCAGCGACGCTTCGTTGCAATCGACCAGGGAGACGCGGGCGCCCAGCGCCGCGAATAGCTCGGCGGTGGCGCGACCGATGCCGGACGCTGCGCCAGTAACCAGACAATGGCGACCGGCAAGATTCAGAGGATTGAGAAACGGCGTAGCCACGCGCTCAGCCGGCCTTCGCGCCGGTCGACAGCAACCGGTACAAATCACCCACCGTGGCTACGTCGCGAATTTCCCGCGCCGTGAGTGTGGTGTGATAGCGCGAGTCCGCCATCGCCACCACCGACAGCACAGCCAGCGAATCCCACGCCCCGAAGCCGTCGAGCCGGTCGCTTTCCTGCACCGATTCCTCGTCGAGGATGTCGGCTATTTCCTTCAAAAAGTTATCCATCAGTTCACCTTTGGGTAGTCGATCATTTCGCAGAATGCTAATGGCCCCAGCGGCATCAGCAGTGAGCTCCAAGTGAGCCCGACGCCAAAGCCACCGAACACCGCCGTCAGGGCTTCCCGGCACACCCGCTCGCGCAGATTGAAAGCCAGTGCCAGCGGAATCGTGACGCCGCTGGAATTACCGAAATGCTCCACCACGTTGCTGGGCATTTTTTCGCAGGGAACGTGCAGTTTCTCGGCCAGCTTTTGCAGCATGAAACGGTTCGGCTGGTGGAACAGGAAGGCATCCACCGCCGCCTTGTCCCTGCCCGCGCTGGCCAGCAGCGCCTCGATCATCGGCGGCACTTCGGTCTGCACGAAGTTGAAGACGGCCGAACCGTCCATCACCAGATCGTCGCGGGCGCGCAGGTTGCCCTCGGCATCGGCATGCGCCTCGCGCGTTGCCGCACTGGAAGGCTCGCGCAGCCCGCCGGCCGGTATCATCAACGCCTCGCGCCGGCTGCCGTCCATCTGGAGATTGGCGTGAATCGGGCGCGCATCATCGCATCGACCGACCACGGTGATGGCGGCGGCGTCGCCGATCAGCGGGTAGCTGTTGCGGTCGCGCGTCGATACCTTGCGACTCATCACATCGGCATTGACCAGCGCGACACGGCGGATGGCCGGCTGCTCCAGCAGCATAAAAGCCTGATACAGGCCGATCAGGAAACCCGCGCAGCCTTGGTTGATATCAAGGCAGAACAGGTCTTGCTTCAGCCCCAACCGTCCTTGAATCACGAAGCTGGTGGCGGGCATGAGGTGATCGGGCGTCTGGGTCACCACGATCAGCGCATCGAAGCCGTCGCGATCCAACAGGCCGTGCGCGAACAGGTGCTCGAAGCCGGCCACGGCGAGGTCGGAGACGCACACGTCGCCGTCGACGATGCGGTGGCGGTCGTAGCCCATCACTTCTTTCAGCTTGAGCGATCGCGTGCGCGGGAAGTCGAACTGATCCATCTCGTCGACGAACAATCGCTCGTTGGCGGGCAGCACCGTCAGCAAGCCCTCGATACGTTTGCCGTGGAAGACCAGGTTCATGCGGTCACGCCATGTTTGGCCAGCAAGCGCTGGATCGCTTGCAGGTTGCAGAAATTCTCCGGCAGGATTTCCGTGCCTTCAATGCGTATGCCGAAGGCGTGATCCAGATCGGATACCAGCGCCAGCATGTCGAACGAATCGAGCATGCCGTCGGCGAGGTAATCCTGCGATACCGAAAAATCGAACTCGGGCCGGATACCGGACAGAATGTCGAGAACACGTTTCATCCGACTACCTTCGCACGCTTCACCATGATGTCGTCAATCATGCCATCCTCGCCGAACCCGTAATGGTGATACTTGGCAATCGCCGCCGCGTTGTCGGCAACCACCCACAAGGTAACGCGACGACTCTCCGCGCAGCGCGCCAAGAAGGCGTGCATCAACCGCGAGCCGATGCCCTGTCCATGCCGGTCGCCGGCCACGTGCCAATAACGCAGCGTCGCGCTTTGGCCAACGATGTCGTACATCAGAAAGCCGGCCAGACCAGCGCCATCGCGCACCACCAGCACGCTGTGCGCCGCCACCGCCTCGCACAACTCCACGATGCTCTGGATCTGCTCGGAAACGGGATCGAGCCAGCGCTCCATGAAGGCGCGCAGCGCCGGCACGTCGTCCATGCCAGCAAGGTCGACGCCGGCCAGGCCGTCCATCGCCATCGGCCGCGCGCCGCTGCGCTGCATGCGCCGCAGTTGCGTGTGTCGCACGAAGCCATGTTGCCGGTAGGCCTCGGCGACGCGTGCCACATCCTCCGGCCGACCCACCAGATCGGCCACCATGAGCCGATCCGACATGGCCGTAACCAGCTTGCCTAGCGCGGCATCCAGTGCCGGCTGGTCGGCCGCCACATGACTGACGCGCAATAATCCACCATCCTCGCGATGGATTAACAGGGCTCCCTCGCACGACATCACACCCAGCGAGCCTGCCGCGACCCACGCTTCGATTTTCGTGGCCGACGCGAAGAAGCTGACCGCAAAGCCCGCACCGCCACGCTCGATTCGGCCCATGGCTTCCTGCAATACGGCGGCGGACAGGCGACTCATCGCGCCTCGGCCAATTGCATTGCCAGCCCATTGCGATCCACCTTGCCGTTGGGATTGCGCGGCAACGAAGCCATTGAGTGAAATGCCGTGGGTATCATGTATTTCGGAAAGATCGCCGCCAAGCATCGGCGGATATCCGCCGGTGTCACCTCGACCGCAAGCGCCTCGTAGAACACCGTAATTTCCTTGACCGCCGCGTTGTACAACACGCAGGCCTGGCCGATGCCGGGCACGCAATGCACCTGGTGCTCGATCTCTTGCAGGTCGATGCGATAACCCATGTGCTTGATCTGGAAATCCTTGCGACCCACCAAGTAGAGCTCCCCGTTCGCTGCGCGATAGGCCACGTCGCCGGTACGGTAGATCCGCTCCGGGTAACGCGTGTTCAGTGGATTTTGCGTAAAGGCCTTGGCCGTCTTGTCCGGATCGTTCCAGTAGCCCAACGCCAGCGAGCTGCCGCGCACGCACAGCTCGCCGCGCTCACCATCGGCGCACAACTGGTCATGCTCATTGAGTATCAGTATGTCGGTGTTGCGGCACGGGCGGCCAATCGGCAGCGGCTCGTCGTCAACGAACTCGCGATCTACCACGTAGGAAGTGCAGTCCACGTGGATTTCGATGGGGCCATAGAGGTTGACGAAGCGCGCCTGCGGCAGCGCCCGTCGCCAGTGGTTGAGCTGTTTGGTGGGAAATACTTCGCCGGCAAAAAAGACGTTTTGCAGTGCCATCAGATCGTACTTTTCCAGCAGATCGAGATTGGCGATGGCGACCATCACCGAGGGCACCCAAAACAGGAAGCTGATCTGCTGCGCCTGCAAAAATTCCAGCAGGCGCGCCGGGAATGCCGCCAATTGCTCCGGCACGAACACCAGCGTGGCGCCTTTGTGCAGGCACAGAAACAGCTCGAGGATGTAGATGTCGAAATACAGCGGCGACAGGCTACCGATGCGCACGGTCTCGCCGAGATCGAAGCTGGCGAACAGCCATTCCATGAAATCGATGGTGCCTCGATGGCTGAGCGCTACGCCCTTGGGCGTGCCGGTGGAACCCGAGGTGTTGATGATGCACAGCGGATCGGTATCGACGATCTGGCACAAGCGATCATGGATCAGCGCCTCGTCGGCATCGCCCACCAGCAGATCTTCGATGCAGGCTATCTCAATGGCCGTGCCAACCGCATCGCGCAGCCCACCCACCAGCGCCCGCGAGGTGACGATACAGGCCGGGCCGATCTTGTCGAGGATGTTGCGCAGGCGTTGCGGTGGCGACTTGATATCGAGATTGCAGTAAGCATTGCCGCTGTAGACGATGCCTAGATCGGCGATCACGGTCTCGGCGCATTTGGGCAGGTAGACCGCGACGGCCTGATTGATCCCACCTAGGAGATTGGCGATACGTGTGGCGCAGCACTTGGCGTCGGCGGCCAGTTCGTCGAAGGTGAGGGAACGCTCGCCATCGACGATGGCGGTGTGCGCCGGAAAATTCCGCAGCGCACCTTGCTCGAAAAAGTCGACGACATTCAGCTTCATGCTCGTCCGCCCGCCACCAGCACCCGCAAGACATCGGCAATCGTCGTCACCGCCGTGTCCGGCAGCGCCGTGCCATTAGGCAGAACGATCACCCGTTCGGCCACGGCCCCGCTATGCGGCAGCAACAACCCCGCATGCGGGAACAGGTCGCGGTAGGGTTTCATCATGTGGCAACCCGGCCAGAAATACTTGCGCGCCAGGATGTTCTCGGCGTGCAGCGCAGCGATGATGGCATCGCGCGACACGGGGCAGGCTTCGCCCACTTCAAGCACCACGTAGTGGTGGCTGTTGCGCTCGACGGCGTCGTAATCCAGCACGGTGATGCCTGGGATGCCGGCTAGCGCTTCGCGGTACGCGGCGTGGTTGCGAGTGTTCACCGCCACCACATCATCGAAGCCGCCTAGGTTGGCCAGCCCCATCGCGGCGCAGGCCTCGATCATCTTGCCGTTGGTAC
>APMI01015055.1_pt1 | contig 14747 bp, 16 predicted proteins | sample 667938 | NCBI WGS metagenome assembly APMI01 (sample SAMN01084076, study PRJNA167559) | wastewater metagenome | biome: Wastewater | place: Denmark: Ejby Moelle, Odense | collected 2011-11-28 | reverse complement strand
CGCCCGACGGGTTGCCCCCGGCGATGCCGCTGGCCCAAGCCATTGCCGAAATCGCCGCCAGCCGCCTTCGCACCGTCCAGCCTCGCCCCGCGCCGTTCTATCTGCGCGGCGCCGATGCAACCCCGCCCTCCGACCCGCCGCCGGTGATCTTGCCGTGACCCCGCAGGACATGGCCGCCCTGCACGCCGCCTGCTTCACTACTCCGCGGCCCTGGTCGGCATCGGAATTTACCGAGCTGCTGGCAAATCCCACGGTCTTTGCCCTGACCGCCCCCGACGCGCTGCTTCTGGGCCGCGTCGTCGCCGGAGAGGCGGAACTGCTGACCCTCGCCGTCGCCCCCTCCGCCCGCCGCCATGGCCTTGCTCGGCGGCTGGTGCAGCAATTTCTTGTCGAATCGCAACAGCGCGGCGCCGAATCGGCTTTTCTAGAGGTTGCGGCCTCGAACGAGGCGGCAAAGGCGCTTTATCTGGCGACAGGTTTCACCCAAGCGGGCAAAAGGCGCGGTTATTACCGAGGCGCCGATGGCTCTCAGGACGATGCCCTGATCCTGATTTTTGCTTTTCCCCAAGAAGTTTAGCGCGCAAGCGCCCGCTCGATGATCCAGCTCCAGATTTCTGTTGACCCTTCGGTCAGGTTTTCCCCTACTATGGCCCGGAAACCGCCGCATGGCGCCCGGTCAGGGCGATGACGGCGGGGCAACGAACCTTGTAACCGGGAGATTACCATGACCATTCTCAAGCACCTTCTGGGCGCGGCCGCGACGCTGGCGCTGTCCTCTGCCGCCGTGATGGCGGAACCGGCGCTGATCTTTGACCTTGGCGGCAAGTTCGACAAATCCTTCAACGAAGCCGCCTTCAACGGGGCCGAGAAATGGGCCAAGGAAACCGGCGGCACCTATAAAGAACTGGAAATGCAGTCCGAAGCGCAGCGCGAACAGGCGCTTCGCCAGTTGGCCGAAAGCGGCGCGAACCCCATCGTCATGACCGGCTTTGCCTTTGGCGACGTGCTGAACACCGTCGCCCCCGATTATCCCGACACCAAATTCGCCATCATCGACATGGTGGTGGAACAGCCCAACGTGAAATCGGTGGTCTTCAAGGAAGAAGAGGGCTCCTACCTCGTCGGCATCATGGCCGCCAAGGCATCGAAAACCGGAACGGTCGGCTTTGTCGGCGGGATGGACATTCCGCTGATCCGCAAGTTCGGCTGCGGCTTTGCCGAAGGCGTAAAATCGGTGAATCCCGATGCCAAGATCATCGCGGGCTTTACCGGCACTACCCCTGCCGCCTGGAACGACCCGGTCAAGGCCGCCGAGATCGCCAAGGGTGAAAAAGCCCAAGGCGCGGACGTGATCTTTGCCGCCGCCGGTCAAAGCGGCCTGGGCGTGCTGCAAGCAGCTGCCGACGAAGGCATCCTGTCGGTGGGCGTTGATTCGAACCAGAACCACCTGCATCCCGGTTCGGTTCTGACGTCGATGCTCAAGCGCGTCGATGTCGCTGTCTATGACGCCTTCAAGGAAGGTGAAAACCTGACCCCCGGCATCAACGTGCTTGGCCTTGCCAATGACGGCGTGGGTTATGCGCTGGACGAGAACAACGAAAAGCTGGTCACGCCCGAAATGAAGGAAGCGGTCGATGCCGCGGCCGGCAAGATCAAGTCGGGTGAACTGGTTGTTCATGACTACATGGCCGACAACACCTGCCCGGCGGTGGCTTTCTGATGGTCGAAACGACCGATGCGGGGCGGCAGGCAACTGCCGCCCCCAATTCCTTTGCAATCGAGCTGAAGGGCATTTCCAAGGCCTTTGGCCCGGTGCAGGCCAATCGTGACATCAACATTGCCGTCCCGCGTGGCACCATTCACGGCATCATCGGCGAAAACGGCGCGGGCAAATCCACACTGATGTCGATCCTTTATGGCTTTTACAAAGCGGATGCTGGCGAGATTCTGATCAACGGCACCCCCACCGCCATTCCCGACAGCCAGAGCGCCATCCGCGCCGGCATCGGCATGGTGTTCCAGCATTTCAAGCTGGTGCAGAATTTTACCGTGCTGGAAAACATCATTCTTGGCGCGGAAGAGGGCTTTGCCCTCAACACCTCGTTGTCGAAGGCCCGCAAGGCATTGGCCGACCTGTCGCGCGAATACGAACTGAACGTCGATCCCGACGCGATTGTCGAAGATCTGTCCGTCGGCCACCAGCAGCGCGTCGAAATCCTCAAGGCGCTGTATCGGCAGGCGGAAATCCTGATTCTCGATGAGCCGACCGGCGTTCTGACCCCGGCCGAGGCCGACCATCTGTTCCGCATCCTTCACAGCCTCAAGGCGCAGGGCAAGACCATCATCCTGATCACCCACAAGCTGCGCGAAATCATGGAGGCCACCGACAACGTGTCGGTCATGCGGCGTGGCACCATGGTGGCCACAGTCAAAACCGCCGACAGTAGCCCGGAACAACTGGCCGAACTGATGGTGGGCCGCAAGGTGCTGCTTGATGTTGCCAAAGGCCCGGCCAACCCTGGCCCTGTCGTTCTGTCGGTCGAAAACCTGCGCGTGCTGGACGACCAGAAGGTCGAACGCCTGAAAGGCGTCAGCTTTGACATTCGCGCGGGTGAGGTTCTGGGCATTGCCGGGGTTGCCGGGAACGGCCAGTCGGAACTGCTGGCGGCCCTTGGCGGTATTCAGAAGGCCACCGGCGCCGTGATGCTCAAAGGCCAGCCGCTGCCTTTGAGCGGCCCCGGCGCCGATGGCCGCACCCGACGCGAATCCGGCATGGGCCACATTCCCGAAGACCGCCAGCTTCTGGGCCTGATCATGGATTTTGCCGCCTGGGAAAACGTGGCGTTGGGGTATCATAACGCCCTGAAATACCAGAAGAACCTCCTGCTGATGGATAATGCCGCGATCCGCGCCGATACCGAGGCCAAGATGGCCACCTTTGATGTGCGCCCGCCGATCCCGACGTTGGCCGCCAAGAATTTCTCGGGGGGCAACCAGCAGAAAATCGTCGTGGCACGAGAGATTGAAAGCAATCCCGACCTGCTGTTGATTGGCCAGCCGACGCGTGGCGTGGACATCGGCGCGATCGAGTTCATTCACAAGCAGATCATCGCGCTGCGCGATGCGGGCAAGGCGATTCTACTGGTTTCGGTCGAACTGGACGAGATTCTCAGCCTGTCGGACCGTATCGCCGTGATGTTCGATGGCCAGATCATGGGCTTCCGCGATCCCGAAACCACAAACGAACGGGAACTGGGCCTGCTGATGGCAGGCGTCACCGATACCGCAGGCAAGGCGGCATAACATGGCGAAACTTCCTCGCTGGGCCGATCTGGTCCTGGTTCCCCTGATCTCGCTGATCTTGGCCGCGCTGGTTTCGGCCGCCGTGCTTCTGGCTATCGGCCAAAGCCCGATGCAAGCATTGTCGGTCATGTTTGACGGCGCGCTCGGCTCGGCCTCGGGCTGGGGCTATACGCTGTACTATGCAACCTCGTTCATCTTCACCGGGCTGGGTGTGACCATCGCCTTCCATGCCGGTCTGTTCAACATTGGCGGCGAGGGGCAAGCGCAGCTTGGCGGTCTTGGCGTGGCGCTGTGCTGCCTGTTTCTGCCCTGGCCGCATTGGACGGTGGCCCTTGTGGGGGCCTCGCTGGCCGCGGCCCTGTTCGGCGCCGCCTGGGCCGCGATTCCCGCCTGGCTGCAAGCGAAACGCGGCAGCCATATCGTGATCACCACGATCATGTTCAACTACATCGCTGCCGCGCTGCTGATCTATATCCTGGGCGAAGTCCTGCGCCCCGTGGGCAGCATGGACCCGGCCTCTGCCCGCTTTCCTGCCGATCTTGGCCTGCCGCATTTCCATGAAATGCCTATCCTGCGCGATCTTTTCGTAAAGTACGGCCCCGACGGCGCGGTCAAGCTGAATGCCCAGGGCCTGCCCGTCTATTCCCGCGTTCCTGCCAACATCACCTTCTTCCTGTCCCTTGTCGCCGCCTTCGGGGTCTGGCTTCTTCTGTGGCACACGCGGCTGGGATATGAGATGCGCGCCTTCGGCAAACAGGAAAAGGCCGCGCGCTATGCCGGGATTTCCGCCTTCAAGATCATCATGGTCGCCATGCTGCTCTCCGGCGCCCTCTCGGGCCTGATGGCAATCAACAACGTGATGGGCCAGGCCGAGCGGCTACTGCAGAACTCGGCCGAGGGGGCGGGTTTCATTGGCATTGCCGTGGCACTGATGGGGCGCAACCATCCCCTGGGTGTGGTGCTGGCGGCGATCCTGTTCGGCTTTCTCTATCAGGGCGGTGCGGCGCTTGGCCTCAACACCACCATCCCGATCGAGCTGCGCACCGTGGTGCAGGGCCTTGTCATCCTGTTCACCGGGGCGCTGAACTATATGGTGACGATGATGCTGGCCTGGATTTTCTCGGTCGGTCGCGCGCGGGGGGCAAACTGATGGATTACGCCACCCTGCTGCAAATCCTCGATTCCACCATCCGTCTTGGCACGCCCTTGCTGCTGGCTTGTCTTGCCGGTCTTTACTCGGAACGCGCGGGCATTTTCGATATCGGGCTGGAAGGCAAGATGCTGGCCGCGGCCATGGCCTCTGGCGCGGTCGCGGCCATCACCGGCAATGTCTGGCTGGGCCTGCTGGCGGGCATTGCCGCATCGATGATCTTCGCATTGATCCACGGCCTCGCCTCGATCACCTTTCGCGGCAACCAGCTTATTTCGGGCGTGGCGCTTAACTTCGTTGCCTCGGGCATCACGGTTCTGATCGCGCAAAGCCTGTTCGGCCAGGGCGGCCGCACCCCGCCCCTGGAAGGGGCCGCCCGTTTCAACCCGATCACCCTGCCCTTTGCCGATTCCTTGCAAGCTGTGCCCATCCTCGGCCCGCTTTATGCCGAGGTAATCTCGGGCCATCCGATCCTGGCCTATATCGCCTTCCTTGCGGTGCCGCTGACCTGGTGGCTGCTGTACCGCACCCGCTTTGGCCTGCGCCTGCGCGCGGTGGGTGAAAACCCGGCGGCAGTCGATACGGCGGGCATCTCGGTCACTGGTTTGCGTTATGCAGCCGTGGCGATCACCGGGCTTCTGTGCGGCATTGCAGGCGCCTATATGGCCACCGCCCTGCAAGCCGGCTTTGGCCGCGAAATGACCGCCGGGCGCGGTTATATCGCGCTCGCCGCCCTGATCTTCGCCAAATGGCGACCGTGGCAAGCCCTGATGGCCACCATGCTTTTCGGGCTTTTTCAGGCGCTTGCGCTGCGCCCCGATGTGATCGAGGGCGTGGCAGGCTTCAAGATCCCCTCTGCCGCCCTGGATGCACTGCCTTACGTTCTTACCGTGCTTGCGCTGGCCGGTTTCGTCGGCAAGGCCATTCCGCCCCGCGCGGGCGGAGAACCGTACGTCAAGGAACGCTAGCCCCTTCCACATTGCCTCACACATCCTTGGGGTGCGACCATGGTTGCATCACAAGTTCAAGGAACTCAGGTCACGGGGGGCAGAAAGCCCCGCGCAGGTCATAAGGAACCGCGATGGACGCCCTTTCCCTCATCCATGCCCGCGCAGGAACCGAACCCGTACGCCTTGGGCTGATCCTCGGCTCTGGTCTTGGCCATCTGGCGCAGTCGGTCGAGGGGGTGGCCATCCCCTATGCAGATCTGCCCGGCTTTCCCCATGCCGGGGTTTCCGGCCATAACCCAAACCTTGTGATCGGCACGCTGGAGGGGGTACGGGTCGCTGTTTTCGGCGCACGCGAGCATTATTACGAAAACGGGAATCCGGCCGCGATGCGCCCGGCGCTGGAACTCCTGAAAGCCCTGGGGGCAACGGCGCTGATCGCCACCAACGCCGCAGGCTCGTTGCGCCCCGACATCCGGCCCGGCGACCTGATGCTGCTCTCGGACCACATCAACTTTTCCGGCCTCAATCCTTTGATTGGGGAACGCACCGACGCGCGGTTTGTGCCCATGACCGACGCGCATCACCCGGTCTTGCGCGCGGCCCTGCGCGCGGCGGCGCAGGCCGAAGGCATTCCGCTGCCCGAAGGCGTCTATGCCTGGTATTCGGGCCCCAGCTTTGAAACCCCCGCCGAAATCCGCGCCATCAAAACACTGGGCGGCGATGCCGTCGGCATGTCCACGGTGCCAGAGGTCATTCTGGCCCGCTTCCTTGGCCTTAAGGTCGCCGCCATATCAACCGTCACCAACATGGCGGCGGGCCTGTCGGATGAACAGATCAGCCATGACCATACCAAAGCAATGGCGCCGCTTGGCGCCGCCAAGCTGGAACGTATCCTGCGGGCCTTCCTGCGCGCGATGTGAGGCCTTCAGGCCATGATGGGAAACCGAATGAGTCCAGCCCGGACAATCGTTTGACAAGCCCAGCCCATCCGCGCATGGCTTGAAAAAACAGGCATCGAACCATCACCCGACCATGCAATTGTACCTCCCCATTGCCGAGGTCTCGATAAATGCCTTTCTGCTGACAGGCATCGGTGGGATCGTGGGCTTTTTGTCCGGCATGTTCGGTGTGGGTGGCGGATTTCTGATCACACCCCTGTTGCTGCTGATCGGCGTCCCCCCGGGCATCGCGGTGGCCACCGGCGCCAATCAGGTTGTCGCCTCCTCTATCTCGGGCGTGTTGGCGCAGTTTCGCCGCAAGGCCGTTGATGTGCCGATGGGTCTGGTGCTGATGAGCGGCGGTCTCGTCGGGTCCTGGATCGGCTCCAAGGTGTTTGCCTGGATGACGGCGCTGGGGCAGGTCGATCTGTTCGTGCAACTGTCCTATGTGGCCTTTCTGGGCGTGATCGGCACGGTGATGTTCGTCGAATCGGCGCGTGCCATCTGGCGCAGCAAGCGCCCCGGAACCGTGCCGGTCCGCCGCGCCCACACCCATGGCTGGATGCACCGCCTGCCCTTCAAGATGAAATTCCGCGCCTCGGGCCTGTACATCTCGGTGCTGCCGCCCATAGCGGTCGGCACGTTTGTGGGCTTTCTGGGCGGCATCATGGGGGTTGGCGGCGGCTTTATCCTTGTGCCGGCGATGATCTATCTGCTGGGAATGCCGACCAAGGTGGTTATCGGCACCTCGCTGTTTCAGATCATCTTCGTCTCGGGCTTCACCACCGTGCTTTATGCGGTCAATACCCATACGGTGGACATGCTGCTGGCTCTGCTGCTGATCGTGGGCGGCGTGATCGGCGCGCAGATCGGGGCGCAGGTCGGCCTGCGCCTCAAGGCGGAACAATTGCGCATCCTGCTGGCCATTCTGGTGCTGGCTGTGGCCATCAAGATCGCCTTCGACCTGCTGTTCCAACCGTCAGAGCTGTTTTCAATCAACATCGGGCGGCTGTCATGATCCGCGCGCTGGCCCTTGCCATGACCCTGCTGGCGCTGCCCGCCGCCGCCTCGGAAACCATCGTCGCGGGCCTGTCGCAAAGCCGCGTGTCGATCACCGCCAATTTCGATGGCTCGGAAATCCTGATCTACGGCGCGGTCAAGCGGGATGCGCCCGAACCCGAAGACGCGCCGATGCAGGTGATCGTCACGGTCGAAGGACCGTCAACCCCGCTGACCATCCGCCGCAAGGAAAAGACCGCCGGCATCTGGATCAACCGGTCCTCGGTCAATGTCGGTTCAGCGCCCAGTTTTTACGCTGTCGCCACCTCTGGCCCCTTGGACAAGATTCTGTCCAGCACCGAAAACCTGCGCCACAAGGTGTCGCTGGATCAGGTGATCAGCGATGTCGGCATCACCGCGCAGGCGGAAAATTCCGATGATTTCATCACCGCGCTGAAACGGATCCGCATTGCCGACGGCAGCTATCGGCTGGATGACAACAGCGTCATCCTGAAAGAGCAGACCCTGTTTCGCGCCGATGTCCAACTGCCCGCCAACCTGACCGAAGGGGCCTACCGCGTCCGCATCCTGCTGACCCGCGATGGTAAGGTGGTTGACAGCTCTGAGCAGCGCATCTTCGTGCATAAAGAGGGGCTGGAGCGGTTCCTGTTCAACATGGCCAAACAGCAATCCTTCCTTTACGGCCTCGCCTCGCTGGCGATGGCGGTGGTGGCGGGTTGGGCGGCCTCGGCCGGGTTCAGGCTGCTGCGGCGCTGACGCGGGCCAGCACGGCCGGGAATATGGAGCGCATCGTCAGGCAGCGCGTGGCATTCAGCACCAGCAGGGCAGCCCACAGCCCATGATCGCCCATCGCCCACATCAGCCCCACGACCGCAACCGCATAAACCGCCACCGAAAGCGCCATGGTGCGCAACATTTCGCGCGTCATCAGCGCGCCGATGAAAATGCCGTCGTAAATCCAGCTTGCGAAACTGATCACAGGGGCCACGATCAACCATGGCAAGAGCTCGCGTGCCCGTTCCCGCACATCGGGCGCGGTGGTCATCAGATCGATCAGCCAGGGCCCAAAGGCCAGAAACACCAGCGAAAGCAGCCCCGCCCCGATCAGCCCCCACTGCATCGTCAGCCGGGATGCCTGCCGGAACTGAGTCAAAGACCGCGCGCCCAGCGCTTGGCCCGCCAGCGTTTCAGCGGCAATGGCAAAGCCGTCCAGCGCATAGGCCGTAATCTCCAGAAACTGCAACAACACCTGATTGGCCGCCAGCGTCACATCGCCATAGCGCGCGCCCAGAAACAGGAATGCGGTGAAGGACAGTTGCAACAGGATAGATCGCAGCATGATGTCACGGCTGGCATGGAACATGCGGGCCAGCGCCACACGGTCCCACAGCCGTGCCAAAGCCGGGGCAAGGCTGGCGCCAAATGCGTCCCGCGCCAGCCAAAGCGCAAAGATTACCCCCACGACTTCGGCGATCAGCGTGGCAAGGGCGACACCCGGCACGCCCCAGTGCAGGCCCAGCACAAACCAGACCGACAGCATCACGTTCAACCCGTTCTGCACCAGTTGCAGCCACAGGACACCCCGCGTCCGCTCCATCCCCACCAGCCAGCCGGTCAGCGCGTAAATCGCCACCGTGGCAGGCGCTCCCCAGATGCGGATGCCAAGGTATTGCCGCGCCAGTCGTTCGACCTCCTCACTTGCGGGTGCGACCGCGAAGGCGGCGCCGAACAGCAGGGATTGCAGCGCGATCAACCCTAGTCCCGCCACGCCGGCGACCATCAGGGCACGCAACAGAATGGCCGTCCGCTCTACCCCGTCGCCCGCCCCGTGGGCCTGCGCGGCAAGGCCCGAAGTGGACATGCGCAGGAAACCGAAGACCCAATAGAATGTGGCCAGCACCATCGCCCCCAGCCCCACCGCGCCAATCGGCGCGGCAAGGCCCATCTGGCCGATCACGGCGGTATCCACCGCCCCCAGCAAGGGCACCGTGGCATTCGACAGCACCACCGGCAGGGCGATCTTCACCACGCGGGCATGGGTAATTCTACTCATTCCGCAGGCTGCCCCGGTGCGGGCGGCATCAAGAGATGCACCGACCCCAAGGCGAAAGGCCGCTCGCGGTTGTCTTGCCAGGCCTCGACGGTCACGCTGGCATAGCGGCGGCCCGACCGAAGAATGCGCGCCCGCGCATAGGCATCACGCGGCAGGCCCGACCGCAGGTAATCGACCGTAAAGTCGATGGTCCGCGGCAGGGGCGGCAGTGCCTTGCCCGCCACCTCCGAAGGGTCGATCCGCCCGGTTTCAAATTCTTCCCACAGCGTCGCCCAGGCCAGGCTGACAATCGCCGTCACCTCAAGAAACGCCGCCGTCACACCGCCATGCAGCGCCGGGATCGCGGGGTTGCCGATCAGCTTGTCGTCATAGGGCAGCACCGCCGTCAGCTCATCGCCGCGCCTCTCGAAGGCAATGCCCAGGAACTGCACATAGGGAATGCCGCCCACCAGCCAGGCCAGCGCCCCGTCACGCCGCGATTTCACCACCTGCACCGGCTCTGGCCGCTTGCGCATCCCGCTCATTCCGCCTTCCCCCGCTCCAGCGTGAAGGTGCCGTTGCCCATGGCAACGGGGCGCGATTCATCCTCGTCAGTCGCCACCACGCGGATGAAAGCCACGCTGCGGGTGACATGGTGGCATTCCGCCCGCGCCGTGATGGCCTGCCCCGGTGTCGCCGGGCGCATATAATCGATCCGCAAATCCAGCGTCGCCGTCGAAAGCGGGGCCGAAGGATGGCTCATCGCCGCCGCCCCCGCCGCCGTATCCATCAGGGCCGAGATTGCCCCACCATGCAGCACCCCCGTCGCCGGGTCGCCCACCAGCCGGGTGTCATAAGGCATCCGAATGTCTGCCAATCCGTCGCCCAGCGCGATCAGGTCCATGCCCAGCTCGCGGGCATGTGGAATGGCTTCGATAAAGCGGCGCGCCACTGTCAGGTTCTCGGTCATCGCGTGTTCCCCTCGCGCCCCATAATCCGCTGCTTGCGGGCAGGCGCAAGCCCCGGCGGTTGTTGCATCGAATGCCGTCGCGTCCTAGGCTTGCTGACAAGAGGAGAACCATGACCGACACCCCCCGCCTCAGCTTCAAGGAAATGTGCGCCCGGTTCGATGTGACGCCCCGAACCTTGCGATATTACGAATACATTGAGCTGCTCGCGCCGCAGAAAGAGGGCCGCTCGCGGTTTTACGGCGCGCGCGAGGTGGCGCGCATGACGCTGATCCTGCGCGGGCGCCGGTTTGGCTTTTCGCTGGAAGAGATTCGGCAATGGCTGCTCATCTACGGCAAGAAAGGCGAAAAGCAGCAGTTGGAGGCCTGGTTGCAAATGGCTGACCGCCAACTGGCCGAGCTGGACCGCCAGCGCACCGAGCTGGATGGCACAATCGAGGATCTGCGCAGCCTTCGCACCACAGCGGCGGCAGAGCTTGCCAAACACGGTTGAGCCGACATCACGTCAGATCCGGTTCTGACGCGACGTCATATTTACGTTAACGTCAACTTTGATCTTATCATGGTATCGATGCGCACGAGGCCTTTTGCCTGCGCCATGGAAACCATGACCCGGACCACGACAGACACCCTTACCATCCGCCAGATGTGCGACGCGTTCGGCGTGACGCCGCGCACCTTGCGGTTCTACGAGTCGAAAGAGTTGCTGTTCCCCCTGCGCCAGGGCACGAGGCGGCTGTTTTCGCACAAGGACCGCGCGCGGCTGACGCTGATCCTGCGCGGCAAGCGCTTTGGCTTTTCGCTTGAGGATATCAGGCAGCTTCTGGGCATGTATGACCCCGCCGGCTCGAACGCGGCGCAGTTGGAAAAAACCCATGAAATCGCGCTGGAGCGCCTTGCGCAGATGGAGGCGCAGCGCGCCGATCTGGATATCGCGATTGCCGAACTCAAAGGGCAACTGATCGAAGTCCAGGGCCGAATCGCCCGGTTTCGCGCCGCTGCCGAATAACTAACCCGATACCCACCTACTGAACGACCCGACGGGAGGAGCCGCCGATGACAACCTACACCGCCCCCTTGAAAGACATGCAGTTCCTGCTGCACGACGTCCTTGAAGTCACGTCATCCGATGTTCCGGGCTATTCCGATCTTGATGCGGGCTTCACTTCGGCCGTTCTGGACGAAGCGGCCAAGCTGGCGCAGGATGTATTGGCCCCCCTGAACGCCGTCGGCGACCAAGAGGGCTGCAAGCTGGAAAACGGCATCGTGCGTACCCCCACCGGCTTCAAGGCTGCCTTTGACCAGATGCGGGAAGGCGGCTGGACGGCGCTGGATTGTGACCCGGAATACGGCGGTCAGGGTCTGCCCTACCTCATGAGTTCGGCCGTGGGTGAAGTATTCGTGTCGGCCAACATGGCCTTCAACATGTATCAGGGCCTGACCCACGGCGCCTATTCGGCGATCCATGCCCACGGCACGGCGGAGCAGAAGGCCAAGTATCTGCCCAAAATGGTGACCTGCGAGTGGACCGGCACCATGAACCTGACTGAACCGCATTGCGGCACCGATCTGGGCATGATGCGCACCAAGGCCGAACCGCAGGCCGATGGCAGCTATCTGATCACGGGGCAGAAAATCTTCATCTCGGCCGGTGACCATGACATGGCCGATAACATCATCCACCTCGTGTTGGCCAAGGCACCGGGCGGGGGTGAGGGCACCAAGGGCATTTCGTTGTTCATCGTGCCGAAATTCCTGGTGAATGACGATGGCACCCCCGGCGCGCGCAACGCGGTTTCCGTCGGCAAGGTCGAGGAAAAGATGGGCATTCACGGCAATGCCACCTGCGTCCTCAACTATGACGGCGCGAAAGGCTGGCTCTTGGGCGACCTGCACAAGGGGATGCGCGCCATGTTCACCATGATGAACGAGGCGCGTCTGGGCGTGGGCCTCCAAGGCTATGCGGTGGCCGAAGCCGCCTATCAGAACAGCCTCGCCTATGCCAAGGACCGCTTGCAAGGTCGCGCCGTGACCGGGGCAGAAAACCCCAAAGGCCCGGCCGACCCGTTGATCGTCCATCCCGACATCCGCCGCAACCTGATGGACCAGAAGTCTTTCGTCGAGGGCGCCCGCGCCCTGACCTTCTGGGGCGCCAGCCTGATCGACCGCGCCCACCATGGCGATGCCGCCGCCGACGGGCTGATCGGCCTGTTGACGCCCGTGATCAAGGGGTTCCAGACCGACAAGGGCTTTGACATGGCGGTGCAGGCCCAGCAGATCTGGGGCGGCCACGGCTATATCGAGGAACAGGGCATGTCGCAATTCGTGCGCGACGCCCGAATCGCCCAGATCTACGAGGGCGCGAACGGGGTGCAGGCGCTTGATCTTGTCGGCCGCAAGCTGGCGGCGGACGGCGGCAAGCATGTCATGGCCTTCTTCGAACTGATCAAGGCCGAGTGCAAGGCCCACGACGGTGACGACCGGATGAAGGCCTTCACCGAACCGCTGAAAACCGCCTCGAAGCAGCTTCAGGCTGCGGGGATGTTCTTCATGCAAAACGGCATGAAGAACCCCAACGCGGCGCTGTCCGGCAGCTATGACTTCATGCACCTCATGGGCCATGTCTGCCTTGGCCTGATGTGGACCCGCATGGCCAAGGCGGCCTATCTGGCGCTGGATGCCGGCGGCGGCGATATGGGCTTTCTGGAAACCAAGATCGCCACGGGCCGCTACTATATGGCGCGCCAGCTTCCCGCCTGCGCAATGCACCTAGCTCGCATCGAAAGCGGGGCCGATCCCGTCATGGCGCTGGCGGCCGAGGCGTTCTAAGCTGCCGCCGAATTCCTTGCAGAAAGGAATTCGGCCAAAGCCTGACCGGAGGTTCCCGATGCCAAAGCGTTTCCGCCTGACCCGCCGCTTCCCCGTCGCCATGACCGAAGAGGGCTATCGCAGGCTGAAACGCTTTGCCTCGGAGGCCGGGCTTGATGAGGGTGAGGCGCTGTCGTTCCTGTTCGAGCATTTCGACAGCGTGATGCACAAGGACAACCTGACCCACCGGCTGCGACTGTTCAATTCGGAGCTGGAAGATCGAAAGAAGTAACGCCAGCGCCCGACCGTGCGAATGCCTTTTGCGGCGAGACCAACGCCAAGATGAAGGGAAAAGCGCCCCGCCCCCTTCCGCCATTACCCATGTTTTGGCGACCCGGTCGGGAGAGGTATAGCTTCGTCTTGGGCTGCCAACGGCTTGTCAGTCGTGCCGCAACGGAAGACTTGCAGAAGAGCGGTTATTAAATCGTTCTTCATCTTGGCGAAAATACCTCCGGGGTGTCCCCCGGTTCCGGCGATGGTCAGGGAGGACCAGATGACGGCTGAACTCTATTGCTTTGGCGAAAGCGGCAATGCCTACAAGGTGGCACTGATGCTGACCCTGACCGGCACGCCGTGGCAGCCGGTGTTCGTTGACTTCTTCAATGGTGAGGCGCGCAGCCCCGCATTCCGCGAGATCAACGAGATGGGTGAGGTGCCGGTGCTGAAAACCGGCGGGCGGACCCTGACGCAATCTGCGGTAATTCTGCGCCGCTTGGCCAAGGACACCGGCCAATTTGGTGGCCACAGCGAGGAAGAGGATGATGAGATCCTGCGTTGGCTGATGTGGGACAATCACAAGCTTTCGACCCAGGTTGGCACCACCCGGTTCCTGATGAACTTCCTGCCCGAAGACAAGCGGCCCATGGCCGTGATCCCGTTTCAGCAGGGCCGGCTCAAGGCCGCCTACACCATCCTGAACGACCATCTGGCAGCCCGTGACTGGGTGATGGCCAACCGCCCGACCATTGCCGACCTGTCGCTGTGTTCCTACCTCTATTACCCCGAGCCCTTCGGCTTCGCGCGCGCCGACTGGCCCCATATCGACGCCTGGCTGGACCGCATCGCGGCCCTGCCAGGCTGGCAACACCCCTATGACCTGATGCGGCGTGCCTTCCCGCCCGCCACCGCCTCCTGAGGAGACCAGAAGATGACCGAAGCCTATATCTATGACACCCTGCGTTCCCCCCGCGGCAAGGGCCGCCCAGACGGCGCGCTGCACGAGGTGACCTCGGTTTCCCTGTCCGCCCAGATGCTGAACGCGGTCAAGGACAGGAACGGACTGACCGGCCATGCGGTCGAAGATGTGATCTGGGGCAATGTCACCCAGGTCGGCGAACAGGGCGGCTGTCTGGCCCGGTCTGCCGTGCTGTTATCGGATCTGGACGAGTCGATTCCCGGCCTTGCCATCAACCGCTTTTGCGCCAGCGGCATGGAGGCGGTGAATCTGGCCGCCAACCAAGTCAAGGGCGGGGCGGGGCAAGCCTATATCGCAGGCGGGGGGGGAATGATGGGCCGCGG
>APMI01023353.1_pt1 | contig 14750 bp, 17 predicted proteins | sample 667938 | NCBI WGS metagenome assembly APMI01 (sample SAMN01084076, study PRJNA167559) | wastewater metagenome | biome: Wastewater | place: Denmark: Ejby Moelle, Odense | collected 2011-11-28 | reverse complement strand
GCGGTTGAACCTTAGTTGAGCCAAGGGAAAAAACAAAGGGGTTACATTTCTGTAACCCCTTTGTTTTTATGGTGGGCCCGCACGGACTTGAACCGTGGACCAAAGGATTATGAGTTTACCACTAACGCCCTATGTCTGGGGAAATTGGGCATTCATGAGCGTAATCTAAAGAAACGAAAAGTAATTACACATCAGTAACTTAGCGTAATTTTTCGAAGTCGGGCAAACATGGGGAATGTACCGCAAATGTACCGGTACTTGCCTGAATTGATTTTTGCGCCCACGCCATTTTCATGCGCCATAGCTCTCGCTGAAGAAACCTCCGTAAGGCTTGCTGCGCGCTAATCGCCTCTCAAAACACTCTCAATCCGGTTCTGAAAATATGAATTTGGAGTAAAGTGCTGCGAAGCTAGCAAAAATAATCAACTCGGACAAACATGCTGTTGAGGGGAAATGTCAAAACTTAGTACCTTTGTCTATGGCCATGTCCGCCCCATGGTCATCCTACTTGCTGGGTTCGTCTCCCTTCTCGAAGTAGGTAGCTTAATCAGATTGGTTCTTCACAAAGGAACTTGAATGATCAATTTCCCTGTCTTTGAGCGTGTTTGTGTCCGTAATTACGCCTTGTATGCTGGTACATCGGATTCGCCAGGTCTGGATCACACGTTTCAGCCGGGCGTAAACGTTATCGTAGGAATAAATGGTCTCGGCAAGACCACGCTATTAAACATATTGTTGCGCTCATTGACCGGCGCGGTGGATATCCCTGGTGATGACCAGTTAGGTGATAAAAAGCGCCGCCTTGTGCCTGTGGACCGGCTTTGGTTTCGTCGCAGGGTGCCCGACGATGCTGTTGACGCAAAAGTTACTGTCTGTTTTTACCTCGGGGTGAGCTACTTTGAGGTTACACGCTCATTAGCAAATTTGGACATCTTGGAACTCTCTGTTGATCAGCAGCAGTTCCAGCAACTGCGCCCGCCTGAACTGGAGGCGGCTTTCCGAGAGCAGATAGTCAATGCGTCGGGCCTATCGTCGTTTGATGACTTCGTGTTTTTATTGCGTTATGTCATTTTCTATCTAGAAGACCGCCGCAGCCTTGTATGGGACCCTGCTGCCCAAGGAGATATTCTGGGCATCCTGTTTGGTGAGCAGACAGCAAATCGTAAGGAGTATGTGGAACTCTTTAATGAGCTTCTCAGTAAGGATAGTGAGTATCGCAACATGTACTCGGTAGTAAACAAGCGCCGCAAAGATGTTGTTAAGCAAACAAGCAGCATCGAAGGTGGGCAGGTGGACATGCTTATCAAGACGCTAGAGGCCCGAAATGAGGTGCTAGCAGATCTTGTTCAACGGAAGCGCCAGGTTTCCCGTGAACGCGATTCGTTGCGTGAGCAAATTGAAAATAGGCGACGTGAGATTTATGACAAACGATCTGCGCTCGCTTTGGGGCTTAACACTTTCTATGAGTCTTTTTTCCCTAATGTGAATGATGCAGGCCGCTATCTGCTTGCATATTTTGAAGCAGGGGCGGGTTGTTTGGTTTGCGGTAGTCGGGAGCTTGAGGCGGCTAAGCGCATTGAGGCCAAGCTTTACATGAACGTCTGCCCTGTGTGTGAGAGCCCTGTTGAAGAAGGGCACGCCGCGTCACATGATCCGCACGCAGGAGAAGACATAGAACAGCAGCGTCTTAGGATCGCGCATGCAGAGCATGAACTTGAATCCATGCTTCTTCCGCTCCAAAAGGCCGAGCAGAACTATTCTGAAACATCGGTTCAATTGGTAGCTGTTACTGCCGAAATTTCATCGCTTGAACAACAGCTACATGCGTTTGGTCAGACATTGCCAAATGCGATAGAAAAGCGCAATGAACTTCAAGAGCGCTTAACTACCTTCGAAGCTGCCTTGAACCAAATCGATGTTGAGCGTATTGAATTGACCGAGCAGTTCAGAGGGCTAGCCCAAGGCATTGACCGCGACGTTCAAGCAGTCTCTGAGCAAATTGAGGCAGCGTTTGCGAAATATATTCGTGGTTTTTTAGCGGAACAGTGTCAGATTAAATACTCTCCCCGACAGAGCCGAGTCGGGCAGCGCACGGCTACTGAGAGCTTCCCTTTTCCACACTTTGTTCCTGCTTTAACGTCTGGTGTGCATCGAGATACCGCAACGGTCCGTGAGTTCGGCCAATCTGTATCAGAGTCCCAAAAGGAGTTCATCGATCTGGCATTCCGTATGGCATTGCTTGAATTGGCTGCGCCGAATGCACCAAGCATGCTAATACTGGAGACGCCGGAGGCTAGTTTGGACTCGGTTTTTGTTCCACGGGCAGCAGATCTGCTACGACGCTTTGCATCATGTTCAGGTGGGGCTGAGGCAACCAGGTTGATAGCCTCTTCAAATGTTAATCGTGAGCAGATGATCCCAGCGCTGTTCGGTGCTTACCCTGATCAGCGCTTCTATGGACAAGTGGTTGATGAGGCGCCTCGGGATATGCCGGCCATGGTTCCTATAGAGGAGCGGGAAAATCATGTGCTGGATCTTTTGCGAATTGCCGCACCGACCCGTGCTCTGGACCGGTTTCGACAAGCGTATGAGGAGGAGCGCGACCATGCTATCTATCCCGAGCGATACTTGGCTGCTAGCCTATGAATATGTCGACACGTGAGCCAATAGTAGAGAATGCTGGCTTGTGGAAAGTATGGGTGCTTTCATGTGTGGCGGAGGCTTCACGCATGGGGCTGGCTCCTCTTGCGACTCCACACCTGCATGTTATTTTGTATTTGGCAAACACACTGGCGGAGCTTTTTGAGGTTACACGCGTTCGCGGTCGAGTTCTCAAGCACGGAGTCTTTCCCTTTTTCCCAGATGTGCAGCGAGAGATTGATCGTCTAGCATTCGCGGGAATCTTGTCTATTGAGCGGGTCGATTTTGGTCCTAAAGACCATTTCTCAGCCCACTATGAATTAGGTATTCGGGGGCATAGTACCTATACGGCGCTACTTGCTCACTCCAAAGAAGCTCAACGTACTTCTCGCTTGTTTCGTGAATTGGTCTCAGCATGCTTCGGGCGTTTTCTCAATACTCGAGCAGGCATTGGTCCTATCGATGCCAACTATGGCAACTCCGCAGTCTTAGATGGAGAGGTTGTCGATTTTTCAGAATGGACCGACGAAAACAAAAATATGGAAGTGGCCAACTTTTTGATTGAACGGCTACGAGCCCTTCGGCCCAACGCTGACCGCGATGGCGTGAGGCTTTATTGCGACTACCTCGACAACGCGATGGCACTGATATGAGTAACTCATCTATTAAAAGTCAGTTTGGTGGCGCGCTGCAAGTGGCACTAGATGCAGTGGTCGAAGGAGGGGCATCTTCAATTTCTGTAGACTACGCCGGCACGAAAGTGGAATTTCTTGACTCATGGACGCGCACGCTGACTGCTCATGCACGTCAATTGAGACTGAAAAATCAGACTTTAGCAGCACCAGTAGTGCTGGTTTATGTCGATGACAGCTCTGAATTTGCGTCCGGAAAAGGCTGGAAGCGTCAGCCAATGCTTGGAATTGCTTCTACAGATAATTTTGCGGGGATTCTTGCAGTGGGCACGGCAGGGTTCGGTGGGTGTATCCATCCCCAACACCTCAAAGACACTGCTGAGTTTACTGCTGAAATTGAAAGAGCAGGACTCGCCGAATTCTTGACAATCTCTCTAGTGAGCACTGACAAGCTCATCATTTGGCCCGAAGGGATTCTCGGTGGTGTGCGGCCGAACGTGAGGGAACTGGATGATGCCCCATTTGTTTTAGATCTTAAAAAAATTGAGCGAGATCTAGAAATATTTTATGAAGAAGAAGCACGTCAGACTTCGAAATGGTGGAAAGATGCAGATTCGCGAATCACTGTTGAAACGCCCGAAAAAGTTGTTCAGGAGGCTCTGAGAGTTTTCTTGGTTGGTAGGTATGCTGAAGTTGCAAAAGTTAGAGAAGAAGTTGTCAGCGGCAATGGTCGAACCGATATAACTGTTCGACCGAGCCCGGCGGGTGGCAGCCATCAGTCTGCCGTGCTTGAACTCAAAACCACTCGTGATGTTCGGACTCCAAAGCGAACGGGGAAAAAGCCAATTAAAATGCCTCTTGCGACGAACATTAGGTGGGCAAAGTCGGGAGTTCAGCAGGTGGCTGCTTATCGTGATCACGAGAGTTTTGCAGGTGCTTTCCTATGTGTTTACGATTTCTGCGCGAGTCATGGCAAAGAAATTGACAGCGCTATCCAAACTGCGGCAAATCTGTACCAAGTAATAGCCAAACGTTACTGGATTACTGCATCTCACCAAGAACATCGCGACGAGCGCTATCCTCTTGGAGATTGATCGGATATCAAAGCGGACAATTCACAATTGCAGTTCTACTATGCTTTCTGCAAGCTGGAAGTGTCCCCCTTGTTGTGCGCTGGATCGCATCTGACGGACTTCTCGCGTAGTTACTCGTCCGTAGCCCATGTCTGATGCAAGCTCAGCTAGGATCGTCGCTACCTCGATTCGGACATTGGCGTAGCGAGAATCTCCTACAACCATCATGACCTTGCCTTCCGGTGTTAATAGCCGTTTGCTTTCTTCCAGTACTTGTTCTAAATCCCGGAAATATCCCCCCACCATCGAAGGTATATCCGTATCCCATAGCGATTCTCGCTGAGCGTTCAGCGCGCTCAGCGTGGCAGTCAGCGTTAACGATTGCCCTCGCGGCATCTCGTATTCACGACTTATCTGCACGTGTGAACGTAATGTCTCATTACGAAGCTTTCGGTTATCGGCTGAATTACCGATATATCCGAGTACCCATAACTCTACGTTGTAGATATCCGTGTAGTCGAAAGAGTTAGGGTACGGTGGAGAAAAAACAATCAAATCTGCGGGTTCTACAACCTGCTTCAACACTACGCGTGAATCACCGTGGGTAACCGAAATTCGTGATCTGGGGCGCTGCTCAAACCGCAGAACATCTTCGAATGAGGTGCTGAACTGGCTTGCAAATCGCTCATTTAGGAGTTCTACGCTTGGCTGATTTTCCTTCCATCCTCTACGATAGCGCCGTCCCTTGCCGTTTACGTAAACGTTGCTGCAGTCCACTAATATTGCGCCAAGAACTACTCTGAAGAAACGCTGAGTCTCTTCGTCCTGGATAGCCTCAATACAGGCAATGTATTGCGATAATCGGTGGGCTACGCTCAGAGGGAAAATCCAGCGCGTTTTATCTTCAGACTCAACAAACGTTGCTGGCCAATGACGGAGGCGTGAAAGGTCACTAGGCGTATTCGAAAGCATGGCTCGGAAATCAGCTTCAGCACAGCGCAGCTTCTCGGCACCGAGAGAACTCACTTTTGCCTTAATTACATCAGAAAGAAACGGGTTGACCTCTATGGTCGTTGCATCGATCGACAGTAACTGTGCTGTCAGGGCGCTTGTCCCCGATCCCCCAAAAGGGTCAATGATGTGCTGAGGGCGAAATCCAAGTGAGGAAATGGCCGCGCTCACAAATGCAGGTGAAAATGCCTCCTTGAAATGAAACCAGCGCTGAAATGCAGTGTATTTTCCGTTCTGATTAGTCGTGGAAGGGGCGTTCGGTAAACGCTCGGGGCCGGCGGCAAGTTCTTTCCCTGCGCAGAACCACTGCGGAGCCTTTGCAAAGTGTTCTTGCAATGTCTGAATGTAGCGCTCAGGTGCGTTTCGCATAATATCTAGCTAGCCTCTTTAAAGGTCTGTAATGATTTGGGGGCCCCTGTCCTTGGCTGCCAATTCTTCAGTTCGGTCTTTGCAAAATTTGCCACGCCCAAAAATTTTATGCATTTGGGGTGTTCTGGGTGTGAATTTAAGTTACATCATTGTTGGCTAACCAGAGCCTGCAAGCTGAGAGGCTGACTCCTTGGGGGGCTAAGTCGAATTAGCAAGGAGCTTAACAGTATGAATCCTGATTCGGATAGCACAATGCGCTCCAGCTGGCACCTCTCACACGTGTTGTCTCTTTGCCACTGGGTAGGAGTCGATCATGGGTCACGAATTGTTACTGGCTTTCGTCGGCTAGAGATGCTATAAAGGCGCATGTACTTAGAAAAGTACGCAAGGCCTCCATGTGCGCTTACCTTAGTTTCGTGTGAAATAGGCGATGCGCTTTACGAGTTAGCTAATGATGTTCATTTACTGGCGTCTTTGGCTTGGCATGATGAGCTAGACGAGCGGCTCGGTTTCTAGAGACCCCCGCCCGTGGCCGGCTTGCCATCAGACATGTGTGAGAATTTACTCCGAGGCGATCAACAGTAATTAGTTATAAGTTACAACGACAAAGGCCAGCAATGCTGGCCTTTGTCGTTTTCAGATTCGAACGAAATCATTTGGCGCTATATTGATGTGCCTATCACCTTCCATCGATTCTGGCTCTAATTCATGGCATTGATAGAAGGTCCCTTTGAGATTGCCTCTCAGCCCTTTTACGCAGTCGTAGTGAAAGGCCGCATTGAAAGGTGCACCCAAACGACGGTAGCCTCCAAGAATGCATTTTGCAGGGTGATTGTCAGCGGCATGAGGCATCCCATGCAAAGCTTTGCCTGGAGTGTGAAATTCCACTGAGTGCTCGTCCAAATAGCATGGCTGTTTCCTCTTTGGGTCTTCCACCATTTTTAGAGGATGGTAGGCCTCAAAGCGTTTTGCTGCGGCTTTAATGGCTGAGTCAGCGGAGGAGACGTCTTGTTGAAGTGCCAAGTTGATTTGCAGCTCACGCATCCAAGCATGTAATTGTTTTGAGCGGAAATTTCGATATGGTAGCAGCAGCGGTGTTCTGCTGGCGCGCTCGACTACCTCCTTGCGAAGTGCAGTAATGGCAAAGCGAGCACGTATAGTTGCTTGGAGGAGTAACTGGAATAATTGCTTACAGGACTGATTTATTTCTTGAGGGGTGTGTCCTGTTATTTGCCAATCAACGGGGATGGTCAGGGTTGATGGGAAAAATGCCTCTTCAAATCTGGCCGAGATTTCTTCATTAGATCGCACATAAATTACGGCGAATCCAAGATCCAGTTTGTTGTCACCCCTATTTTGGATTGCACGCTCTTTGAAGCGCTGCAAAAAATGACTTGCGCATTGTGAATCAAGGAGTGTCCCAGATCGCCCTGAGGATTTGCCTTCGAACTCCACATTGCCGTTGGTTAATGTCTGTCGCATTCGATAAATACGATCATAGGCTTCAGCCGGTACTGCGTACCCGATGACAAAGCGCATAGCGTTTCAGATGCGACGGTTAAGTTTTGCCACGATATCCAATGGTAGTTGTATACGTTTTAGTTCGGGTTCATCTAAGGCTGCCAAGAGACGCTCCAAAACTGTTATGTTGCTCAACTCTTTTTGCTTGTCATGGTCTGGTTTTTTTTCATTTTTTGCCAATACGGTGTCAATGTCTATAGATTGAATTTGCAGCCACGATTTTATTTTTTCGTTAATGAGGTTGATGCGCTTTGTCGGATTGCTTTCGATAGTCGGATCAATGATCGAATCACGCTCGAGTATCTTTTGGGTGTTCTCAGGCGTGGGCTCACCCTCAACGTCCATATAATTTATCTGTGGCTCGAACATTACAAGGCGAGCATACCCCTCAGCCAATGGATGCGAGAAGGCCGCCCAGAATGCTCGGTTATATCGTGGCAAGCTCGTCGTTAAACCGTTGGTGTTACTTCGCGTTGGTATGAAATCAAGCACGTTGCTAACTTTTACTTCTGTGGGAAGAACGATTTTCACAATTGAATTTTCGGGCGAAGGATAAATGCGAACAGAGTCCGCGAGCTCTTCGCCAATGAATCCTGCTAGCTTTCGTTTTCCTAGTGCGTTACGAAGTTCGGGCTGGTCTTTGGAAACTATTTCCCCAATGCGGGAAAGAAGGATCCCTTTGTTTTCACTACTGTAATTTGTTGTTACGAGATTGATAATAAATGATTTTAGTGTATTGGTTTGTTCGTCAATCAATGTCGTCATTTTGTTCACTCCGAGCTTATGTGTCTGCTGGCAGCGTGCCAGCAGAGTTAATTTTTCCTTGTGCGAATTTAAACATACGCAGGCGATTCCTTCTTCAAAAGGACATAAGACTAGCGCTCTAAACCAGCTAAAGTCGCTGCCTCCTTCTGCTTTTTTGAGGATCGACGGCGTCGCAACTCCGCCCTCATCCAAGCAGATGACTCCGCCATTTCCGTCCGCAGTGTAGCCCTCTCCTCCGGGGTCAGTTCTCTGGGAGGCGATGCCATGTTGCGAGGGGGGGCGATCCCGCGTGGACGGGTAGTCATATTTTGAAGTTCGTTGTAATTTTAGCCGCTAAAAAATCAGTTATTGATATGCCTATTGTAGGTGCTCTGTCGGCTCCAGCACACTAGACGCTGCAAGCCAAGGGCTTGCTACTCATTCTTGCTCACATCCTCCCTTGTGAGCGGCGCCAGTCGCTGGCCTCGCAGGGCAGGATTTCCGTTGAGCGCTTCAGGCGCGAATAAGGAGAAGTGAAGAAGGAACGCTCGCTTGCGGGGGGGCCTACTTCACACATCCTGCCCGCCTATTAGGTTGCGGAAACGCCAAGGAAAGTCTTGTGTGAGCATTTGGAAAGACTCGGTATTTCGCTGCAATGTTGCATGAAATATGTCGAGTCCGTGAAGTGCTGCGATATACAGTGATTTGGTGGCACTTAACCCTAACTTTCCGCGCTGTTTCCTTGCGGTTTCCGTGAGTTCGCCTCGCTTTGACGCAGGGGCACAGCGGGAGCATATTTGTAACAGATGCAACCGCATTGAGGAAAGCGCGGTAAGGAAAGATACTTGCCCGCTTATCTCTGTTTTTAAAACTTTGTTAGGCAGGAAAGGCGCCGGAATGGGAATGTCTATCGCAAAGCCAGAGACTTACTTTATCTATGTACTTCGCCTTGAAGGTGGTCGCTGGTATGTAGGCTCTACCAGGAGCATCGAACGTAGAATGCGTTCTCACTTCTCTCGCGGTGGAGCCATCGCGACGCGAGAGTGTTGCCCCATTACGATAGAGACCGTTTACAAGCTATTCATCTTGGCGTAGAAGCCCGAAAGCAGGTCATTGCCGATACCGACCAGGAGCACCATCGTCATGAGCTGCACGCCAATGCCAAGCACTGTTTTGTAGTAGTTAATCGCCATATCAGATGTCCACCGCGATCCTCCAAATCCTAGGAAGAAGATTCCGGCGTACATCAAGATCCAGGCCGACACCAAGACCAGGAGCATATTGACCGCAACGGCTGCCAGCAGGAGCATGATCCCGGCGCTCAGGGCTACACCGACAAAGCTATCAATGGGGCTCCATAGCGACAGGTTGCTGACGGCCTGTTTCCAGATCATGAAGCCAATATCGACGATGCCTGAGGGTGTAACCGACGAAATGCCAGAGGCTTGTTCACCGATTTTCTGCATAGACTGGATTATTGCGGATGCCATTTGGGGGCCGTTGCGCAACAACCAGAGAAAGAGGCCGAAGAACATGATGAAGCGGATAAATTCCGCGAAAAAATCACCAATGTCGGCTTTGCGTAGGATGAGCATTCCACCGGTCCAAGCTAGGCTGATGGTGCCCAGCGTCCAGAACAGCCAAGTGGCGGCATTCATCACTGCGGATTGCCAACTTGATGCACGGGTGGCGAACTCCGTGACGACCTGGTCGAGCATGCCCTGATTGCTGAGTTGGGCGGCTGCGCCGGCCGAGTACAGCATCAAGGCCGCGCCGATGATTGCCGCTGTTTTCATTCCCTTCATGGTGTCACCTCTTCGGGTCAGTCAGTTCAAGCCAGTTTTTTGGCTTCTCGGTCGGTGCGATGCGGCTTTCGGTCGATGCCTTGTGGGCGCATTGCTGTCGTTCCTCCTGGTTGCGTGGGCTCTTGCAATCAAGCTCATGCTTACCGCACCCGGAAACCAGGAGAGCAGTGGCCACGACGACGGCCAAAGGCAAGATGTATCTGATGTGCATTAGATGCTCCAGTTAACGGTTCAGGTCGAGCCAGTTCTTCGGGCGAGCTGTCTTGTCGATCCGCCCTTCGGTCGAGGAGGCATGCGCGGCGGCATGTTGTGCTTCTCGGTCGGAATCGGCCTGCATCTTGGTTGTCACTGCGTTTTGCTGCGCCATCAACAGGCTGCGAATTTGCAAAAGCTGATGGGTCTGGTTGCTGGCGAGCTGGTTGGCGTAGCCAAGGGCGGCCATTTGACCATCGGCACCTTTAGCGCTCGATTGCAAACGTTCGAGTTGTCGAGCATCTGCGGCAATGTTTCGTTGCTGTAGCTCCAGCCCCTTAAAAAGCGCATCGTTGGCTTTTTTCTGCGACTCGCTGCCGAGTTGCTGGCTTTGCTTGATGGCGGCCAATTGGGAGGGCGAGCAGCCGGCCGAGGTGAAGCACGGCGAAGATTTGTAGTAATTCACGTCCTGGAACTTGGCTAGGTAACTATCAAGGCTACCTAGCTGCTGCTTGTAGTAGTTCAGAGTGTTGGTGGCATTCATCAGTCCGTTAATGGTCGATTGCGCATCGTCCCAAATGCTCATTGCGGGCGCTGCAGTGTTTTGCAGCATGTTCTCGTACTGATCCAACTGCGTTTTGTACTGCTCGATTTGTTTGAGCGTCTGACTTACGCTTTCGATGGCCGTCATAACGTTCTGTACCAAGTTGACGCCATCTGCAACCGGGATGCCAGCGTGTGCCGGCGTTGAGCATTCCACTGCAAGAGTGAAAATCCAAGCCGCAGTCGCGGCGACGTTGATTTTTGGCATATCAATTTCCTTTCGATTTTAGCGGCTAAAAAATCAGCTTTCGGCCTTGGGGCGCACGATTGCCCGCATGACCTCGGCCATCTGGTTTTGAGTTGTTTCAATTCGTTCAAGCAACCTCAGAATGGTGTTCATGCTGAACTTTGCTGTCCGCACGTCATCCGTGAGCCAGAGCTTCAACAAGCCACCTAAGCGGCCTAGATCACCGTTTATTCGAGCCAACTCGCGGACTTGCTCGTAATCAACGATTCCTCGCACTCTGTAGCCTTGGCCGACCTCGCGCAGAAAGCGGGCGGTACTCATGCCTGCATTCCTGGCGTTGCCCTCAATGCAGGTCTTTTCTTCTGGCAGGCAATAAACCTTGAGGGGCGTGCTGCTCTTGCGGCTGGGGGACTTCTCGCTCATGGCGACTCCTTTACGTCGATGAGCGAGAGCTGGCCGGTAAGTTGCTGGTGAAGCAAGGCAAGGCGCGCTTGTGTGACTTCGCGAGTAGCCGGTGGGGGCTGCTGTTTTCTCTGTTGTTCTACTGCAATCCGTGTTTGGGCCGCTATGGCTTGGGATTCACGGACGCGTTGATAGTCGAGTGCCGCGGCCGGAACAAACAATCCTTGTTTTGCGCGTTGAACGAGTTTGCGCAGAAGACCTATCGGACGACGAACTTCATTTTTGTCAGCGAGGCCGCCAATTTCATCGAGCACGTTCTGCCGATCAACATCAGGGCAGTCCTGCAGAATTTTCACGGCAGATGCATATGCAGCATCGGCAAGTAGCGATGGCCATTTCAATTCATCAAGGCTTACTAAGTTGCAATCGTTCCCTTGGTTGCGGGTAGTAGTAGGTTCACTGATGGTTCTTGATGGTTGGGGTGCAAAAGCTTTGCACCCTTTTTTGCTGTCAATTGCACCCTTTTCAGCGCCTTGTTGCACCCTTTTTGAGGTTTCTGGAAAGGGTGCAAATTCTGCGGGGTTGGAAATCCATGCTGGATTGACGCGGTATTCGGTCACTCGGCCAGCGCCACCCGTTGCGTACCGCACCGTCAGCAGCCACCCCATCCGCTTCATGGCTGACAAATGCATCTGGATTGTGCGTTCGCTTTGTCGAGTCTTTCTCGCCATGTATGCAACGCTTGGCCGAATGCCCGTGCCGTCATCGTGAGCGTGATCGGCATATGCCAAAGCGCTCAGCAACTCCCCTCCACCGGTTGGGTAGTGTTCCCATACGAGACTCATGATCTTGATACTCACAATCTGAAAGCTGAGCCGGTTGGTTTAGTTGCTGGCAAACAGTTGAGCAACCTGCGACGTGCGGAAATACACACGCCGGCCGATTTTCAGGCGAGCTGAGTTGATTTTTGATGACCAGTCGCCAGGACTGCGAAGACTGATGCGCAGCCCCTCTGGTGATCTGTCGAGTACCGTCGCCAATTGGCTGATGCTGAGTAGCGGGCCATAGCGGTTCAGAAGCGTGTCTTCGATCGTTGTCATGCGATGTTCTCCGGTGGGTCACGTAAACAACACACAGATTCGCGCACATGACATCGAAATTTTGGGAAAATAAATTCTGGCAAGAAGGCGAGAAAATGAACGACGATCAGGTTTCGAATGCAAAACGGGGAAGAGGGCGGCCGCTTGGTGCCGTCAAGTCGAATGCCGACCGTGTGCGCGACCGGGTTCGAACCATGGCCACTCTCTATGAATTGTTTGTTCGGACCAGCCGCGCGAATAACGTGAACCAGTTCGCATCCTGGTTTGATGGCGCAATGCGTCAGCTGCGCCCTGGACGAGCTTGGGAGACTGCTGCGAACAACAAGTGGCGCAAGAATTTTTCGGGCGATGTGGCGCTGACCACTGATTCCGTCAACTGGTTGGGCGAGTTGTTTCCGGACGCGGCTTCCCTATTCGATTGCGGACCGGGAAATCTGTGGCAAGCCCTGTGGCGGTCCGCCTCGTCTCCGGATGACCTATGGAGCATCTACGATGCCGCCGATGCGCCATGGGGCCGAGAGTGTTACGGCGACGCCTTGGAGGCACTGCAAATCAAGGTGTATTGCAGTTACGACTTCAATGAATCCTTGGATGAGGAAGATCTTGGTCGGGCAGTTGTACTCAAGAGATTGAACGAGCAATTCGGAATGGGGACGCCAGAAGATGGCATCGATCTGTACTTGTGCATTAAGGCTGCCTTTGTCTGCCTGGGTACCAGATGGGGTGGCGCCGGCGTTTTCTACGAGATTGCTGACCATCTCGCCGACAGGGAGCGATGCAAGGTCGAGACGGATTGGGTGTATCGCAAGACTGTCAAACAGCACTGGGCGGGTGGCCGTGGGTTTGGCGAGCGCGGGTTGTTGGAGTATCTCGATAATCCATTTCTTCGAATGGCCGAGTGTGCTCCTAGCCCGCATCAGGCGGACCGCTGGTGGTCTCTCGCGGCATTGACGTACGACAACTACCGGCGATCCGAATCCGCCGCTCGGAAATCGATTCGGACTTACTGAAAACCGGGAGGGGTTTCAGTTCTCGTGGTTGTTTGCCGCAGACGTGCGTTTGCGCATGCCTGATTGGTTGGCAAGATCGTCCAGTCGTCCCACCAGGTCTTCGGCGCGAAGGTGGGTGTAGCGTTTCAGCATCTGCATTGACTTGTGGCCGCTGATTGCAGATACCTCCTGATCGCTTAGGCCGGCTTCTACGAAACGGCTGACTGCCTCATGGCGTAGGTCATGAAATCGGAAGTCGGCACAGCCAGCACTTCGCTTGATATCGAGCCAAACTTTGTTGAAGTTGTAGGGGCGGCGGTTTTTGTCTTTCCCCGGTTCGCCAAAAAAAATCAGGTCCGTATCGATGGGGCGTACCGGGTTTGCCAGCGCCTCCCTGAACAGCGCTGTGGCGGTTGTTGTGAGGGGTACTGTGCGTGGAAGCGTGTTCTTGGTTTCAAGCAGTCGAACAATGCGCCGATCAAGGTCGACCTGGTTGCGGCGTAGGGTGGCAATCTCGGACGAGCGCATGCCGGTTTCCAGTGCGATTCTAACCATCCAGCGAAGCATGGGGTTCGAGTGAGCGTCGACGGCGGTTAGTAGCTTTTTTTCCTCCTCCGGGTCGAGGCGGCGATTGCGGCCGGCGCCAGGCGCGGGGCGGCGAACATTCAGCGCCGGATTGTAGGGAAGGCCGAGCCCCCATTCTTTGACAGCGACGGTAAAGAGGTGGCCAAGCAGTGCCAGCTCCAGGCGAACGGTATTCGAGGCGCGTGGAATGGGCTGCTCGTTGTCATCCTTGCGGTCTTCTCCGGCAAGGCGCTTGTCGCGATATTGCGCGATCAATTCGCCAGTGATTGCTGCCAGGGAGTATTTTCCGAAAAAATCGATCAATGGGACGGACTTTTTGTGTTCGCCCCGTTGTGTCATCGGCCGCTTGGTCGGGGTTACCTCCGCAAGGTAGCGCTGCATGGCTTTTTCGAAGGTGAGCTTCTCGGCGGGCGCACGCTGAATAAACATGCCGCGCACCATCTCATCCTCGGTTCGTCTGGCCCAGTCTTCTGCATCCCTTTTGAGTCGGAATGTCTTGATCGTGGTTGGGAAACCGGTCTTCCGAACGAGAGCTTTCCAGGTGCCGGAAGGTGTCTTGACGATGGTTGCCATAAGGCCTCGGTATGGTGCTTGTGTTTTGCTACTGTACCGAAATTGTACCTTTGTGCAAATTTTTGCTTATTGAAATACGCGTGCGCAAAGAAAAACCCCATGCAATATATTGATTGCATGGGGTTTGTTTGGTGGGCCCGCACGGACTTGAACCGTGGACCAAAGGATTATGAGTCCTCTGCTCTAACCAACTGAGCTACAGGCCCGGAAAGCTTAACTACCGTTGGTGTCGATGAAACTACGCAGCTTGTCTGAACGGGTTGGATGGCGCAGCTTGCGCAGTGCCTTGGCTTCTATTTGACGGATACGCTCGCGGGTAACGTC
>APMI01001878.1_pt1 | contig 14757 bp, 17 predicted proteins | sample 667938 | NCBI WGS metagenome assembly APMI01 (sample SAMN01084076, study PRJNA167559) | wastewater metagenome | biome: Wastewater | place: Denmark: Ejby Moelle, Odense | collected 2011-11-28 | reverse complement strand
GCCGGCGCGTGTGTCCCGCGCGCGGGGCGCGCGACCATCGATGTGGGACAGGCCGAGGGCCCGCGGACGTACCTGACAATGCGGCGCCCGACATCGCCACCGTTGCCCAACCATGACGGAAAACCTCTCGATTCTGATCGATCACTGGAAGGCCGATCCGCACAGCAGCTTCAACAGCTGGTTCCTCTGGGACGAGCGGCTCAAGAACTTCCGCTCGATCAGGCGCGGTATCGGGCAGGTGGTTCGCGATATCGATGCCGGGACCTTCGGTAACCAGTACCGTGGCTCGTCGCTGGAGACGGTGGTGGGTTCGGTCGCCGAGCAGCGCCAGATCTTCAAGGGGGCCGACCACGCCTTCCTGTGGAAGCCCAAGCTGCGGATTCCCGACATCTACGAGAACGGCGACAACCAACGTGCGTTTTCGCGGCTGTTGAATGCCTGCGACTGCTGTGACACGGCCGAGGCGGTGATCGCGGCCATCCAGCGCATAGATGCCCTCAAGATCAAGGGGTTGGGGCCGGCCGTGGCCAACCTGCTGTACTTCATCCACCCGACGCTGGTCATGCCATTCAACACGGCGATCGTGAAGGGCTACAACGCCATTGCCGGTGGCAATGTGAAGCTGGGGCGCTGGGACCATTACCTGTCCATGCGTGAAGGAGCAATCCGGCTGAACAGCGAGCATCGGGCCCGGCTGTCCAACGATCTCGGCGCGATCGCGGGCCTGATGTTCGACGTGGGCAGCGGGCGCTATCCGGCACCTCCGCGTCCGGGTGATGTGGATGGGATGCGGGCCTGGGAGGAGGACCTGGACAAGGTGCGCCAGGAATCCGCGGCCGCGCAGAAGCAGTGGGCCGCCGAAAGAGAGAGCGACACCAGTCACACCGAGATCCAGAGTTGGCTGCGCGACATGGGTCGCTCTTTGGGCTACGCAGTCTGGATCGCGTCAAACGATCGCGGGAGGCTGCATCAGGGCGTGCCCCTGGGCGACGGATGCCTGACGCAGTTGCCGGTCGGCGCCCAAGCCGGCGCCGAAGCGGTGAAGCTGATCGATGTGGTCTGGGTCGATGCCGCAACGCAGTCGGTGGCGGCGGCGTTTGAGGTTGAGCACTCGACGTCCATCTATTCCGGCATCGTGCGGATGCTGGATCTGGCCCTGGGCACCGAGGTCGGCGCGAAGAGCACGCTTTTCCTGGTGGCACCGGACAACCGCCGTGACGAGGTGGCCCAGCAATTGCGCCGTCCGGCGTTCTCGCGGGTCTCTGAACTCGGCATCCGGTATCTGCCGTACAGCCAGCTGCAGCAGCACCGGGAGGCGATCGGGCGGTTTGGCTCGGGGCTGAAGCCGCTCCTGGAGATTTCCCAGGCGCTCTAGAGAGGGGCGAGGCGGTGCCTTGCGGCGCTACGTCGGGTCGGGAGTCGAATGCATCGTCAACCCGACGCGTGTCTCGTCATCATTGGACTGCACAAACGGCTCACCGCCGTGCATTCGAGCGATCGCCGCGACGATGGAAAGACCCAGACCATGGTTGACGCTGGCCTGGGTACGCGAGGGATCGGCGCGGTAAAAGCGATCGAACAGGCGAGGCAGGTGTTCTGGCGGGATGCTTGGGCCTTTGTTCGCGACGGACAACTCGAGCATGCCGGGAGTCGCGGCCTGGATGCGCACCTTGACGATGGAATGCGGTGCGGCGTAGCGGGTCGCGTTGCCCAGCAGGTTGGACAGAGCCCGCTTGAGCAGCGATGCATCGAGATTCCCGGAGCCGTCCCCCTGGATATCTACCGCCAGCCCGGCTTCGGCGAGGGCCGCCTCGTGATACTCCACGACGTCGGCGGCGAGCGCGGCAAGGCTTTGCACAGGCTGGCGTCGGGCGACAGTGCCACTGTTGGCGTGGGACAGGAAGAGCATGTCGTTGACGATTCCCGTCATGCGGCGCAGCTCTTCCAGGTTGGACCCGAGCAGGTCGGCGGTGGCGTGCGGCAAAGCCGGATCCCGCAGCGCGACTTCTGTGCTGGTGATCAAGGTGGCGAGCGGGGTGCGAAGTTCGTGAGCGACATCGGCATTGAAGCCCTCCAATTGAGCGTAGGCCCGGCTCAGCCTGGAGAGCAAGGCGTTGAACTGCTCCACCAAAGGTTGAAGCTCTCGGGGCTGCTGGGACCCATCCAATCGCTCGTGGAGCTTCTCGGCTGCGAGACCACGCGTCTGCGTGACCAGGTGGCGCACGGGCGCCAAACCTCGCCGCACCAGAAGGAAGCTGCCGACCGACACGATCATCGACCCGATGAGCGAGGCGGTCATCAACGTCAGCCCCAGTCGTTTCAGGAACTGCTGGTCCGCGGAGATGTCCAGCACCATCTCCGCCACCAGAGTGCCGCCACCAGGCTCCCAGTGCGGCAAGTCAAAGATGCTGCGCTTATTTGCCTTGAACGAATGGGCGGAGCCGGCGTTGTCGTAAAGCGTGGTTCTGTCCGGATGGCGCAGCGTCAAAGCCAAGTCGCGGTGACCAAGAAAGAAGTCGTCCAACTTGTGCTTGAGCGATTGGAGGTCACGGTCCCCCCGCGCTTCGTCCAGCACGTGTTCGATCAGCTCCCGCTTGTGCTGCAAAGACTCCGTCTGCCGCTGCTCCAGGTCGACGACCATCAGCAGGTAGACCGCCAGCGATACAAGCCCGAGGCCGACGAAGGTCTGGGCGGCTAGCCATAGCGAAAGCCGCTGACCGAGGGCCGAGGGGATCCTGCGGCTTGGCGGAACAGTCGTCACGGCCGGTCTTCCAGCACGTAGCCCATGCCTCTCACGGTATGCAGCAGCGGCCGTTCGAAAGGCACATCCATCTTTCCGCGCAGCCGCCGAATCGCGACTTCCACGACATTGGTCTCGCTGTCGAAATTCATATCCCAGACCTGCGACGCCAGTTCAGTCCGTGACAGCACCTCGCCCTGACGCCGCAATAGCAGCGTCAACAGGTTGAATTCCTTGGCAGTCAGGTCCAGCCGCTGGCCGGCTCTTGAGGCTTTGCGCCTGAGAAGATCCACCTCCAGGTCCGCCAGTTGCAAGGTGGTCGATTCGACTCCCGCACGCGGGCCTGCGCGCCGCAACAGCACCTGGATGCGCGCAAGCAGTTCAGAGAATGCGAACGGCTTGATGAGGTAGTCGTCCGCCCCGGTTTGCAGCCCGTGCACCCGATCCTCGATGCCTGAGCGGGCGGTGAGCATCAACACAGGAGTTTGCTTGGTCCGGCGCAGCGTGGCCAGAAGGCTCAGTCCGTCGATGCCCGGCAGCATGCTGTCCAGCAGCAGGAGGTCGTGATCTCCCTCCAAGGCCAGGTGCAGGCCCGTGATGCCGTCGTTGGCGACCTCTACGGCATAGCCCGCTTCGGTCAGACCTTTGCGGAGGTAGTCAGCCAGCTTGGCCTCATCTTCAATCACCAGCAGCTTCATACCCTGCATTTTGTGAGGAAGCGAAATCGGCGGAGATGACAAATTCGTAATCCGCGGGACGGGTGGCTGTCCAGACGACCTTCCTAGAGTGTCAGACATGGTGCTGCGAATCAGTGCCTAAGCCACCCGACACGCTACTCATTGCATCAGGAAACTCCATGTCTCTGCTCTCCGCCGCCCGCGCCACCGCTGCCACACTGATCATGGCCGCCATGACCTTGCCCGTCTTGGCCGGTGGTCAAAACGGGGCTCCCGCCACCGTCGCAAGCCAGGCGAGGCTGCAGGTTGAGCAAAACGCCATTGCGCCGACGGCCCCGTCGCGCCCCGAGCTGTTGGCGCTGCAGTCGGATCGACATGGCAACCTGTCGCTGACCCAACCAGCCGCGGCAAGCGCACGAGACGGCACAGCGGGCACGGATCGCTCGCGTGAGCAGGTGATCCGCGACCTCCAGCGGGCCCGTGCTGACGGTTCGCTGCAGCGTATGGTCATGATCGGATACTGATTTAGAACCCGTCGCACGCCGAACAGGCCTTAGACTTTGGCAATGAGCAGATTCTTGCGCATGGTGTTGACGTGGGTTCTTGCAGTGGCGCTGCCGCTGCAGGGCTACGCCGTCCATGCCATGGCAGCCTGCGGGCCTGCTCATCACCAAGGCCAGGAAGCGGCGCTTCAGATGCCTCACAGCCACGAGGATGCGGCCGAAGCCCACGAGCACGGTGGCCACGATCATGCGCAGCTCTCTCAGAGTTCGCACGGCGAGATCGCCAAGTCCGTCAAGTCAGGCCACGCCCACAAGTGCAGCGCCTGTGCTTCCTGCTGCCACCTGACGGCCATGGTGTCGACCGTTATCCATTTCGATGTGATTCGGTCGCACCCGGTGGTCGTGGCGACCACGCCAGTTGCACACGACCGGATCCTGGTCGGTGGACTCGATCGCCCCCCTCGATCCCTGCACGCCTGAGCACGGCGACGTCGCCGCACTGCGGCGCTGTGTGCTCGCTTTGAACTCCCTTTTGCGCTGAAGTCTGCGCGCGCTTGACGCGACGCGGGACGTCCGGCGGTTCAACAGCAGGATCATCATGATTGAAGTTTTCACGCGCCATCGCGTAGCCGCCGCATGGGCAACGTTCGCCCTTGCACTGTCGGCCACCTCGCAGGCTCAAACCTCTGCGGAAGCACCCAAGCCCGCCACGCAGAGACAGCGCGCAGACGCCGCTGACCCGCGAGTCGAGGTGCCGCCACTCATCTATCGCTCCCCGATGCTGGGCTATCGCCCCTATGCCGACACGGAGCCAGCCCCCTGGGTCGACACGAACAACAACGTGGGCCGCATCGGCGGCTGGCGGGTTTATGCCAAGGAGGCTCGACAACCGGATGCACCCGATATGCCGGCGGCGCCGGCTTCTGTGCCGAAGAGCGAGGCCGCCAAGCCTCAGCCCGCAGGGCATCAAGGCCACAAGATGAATTGAGGACGACGAATGACCACGCCTTCCCCGACTTACCCCGTCCTGCGACGCCTGCGATTGGTGGCGCTCGCCGTCTCCCCGCTGCTGCTGGCAGGTTGCGCCACGCTGAGCGCCGATGGCGGCATGCAGCCTGTCCAGGCGGTCGCCAAGCAGCACCTCGGCCAAAGCGTCGAGGCCATCAAGACCGATGCCGATCAGGACCGCGTCTCCACCCGCGTCTCGGAACTGCTCGCACAGCCGCTCACCGCGGATAGCGCGGTGCAGATCGCCTTGCTGAACAACCGAGGCCTGCAGGCAAGCTTCCAGGAGCTGGGTATCGCCGAAGCCGAGTTGGTGCAGGCCAGCCGCTTGCCCAACCCGGGCTTCAGCTTCGCCAAGCTGCGCCAGGGCGATGCGCGCGAGATCGACCGCACGTTCTCATTTGACCTGGCACACCTGATCGCGTTGCCCCTGACCCGCCAGCTCGAGGCGCGGCGGTTTGCCGCCACGCAGCGTGCAGTCTCCATGGAGATGCTGTCGCTGGCCGCCGAGACCCGCAAGGCCTACTACGCCGCCGTGGCCGCCGAGCAGACATCGCGCTACATGCGCGACGTCCGTGAAACGGCCGACGCCGGTGCCGAACTGGCCAAGCGCCTGGCTCTCGCGGGCAATTGGACCAAGCTGCAGCAGGCTCGCGAGCACGGCTTCTTTGCCGAGACGACGCTCAATCTTGCGCGTGCGGAGCAAGCAAGGGTGGGGTCTCGCGAACGCCTGGTGCGCTTGCTGGGACTGTGGGGTGCGCAGATGCAGTTCACGCTGCCTGAGCGGCTGCCTGATCTGCCTGCGGAGCCGAAAGATCAACCCGACATCGAGAACATCGCGATGGCGCAGCGCCTGGATGTTCAGGCGGCCAAGCTTCAGGCCGAGGCGACTGCCAAGAACCTTGGGCTGACCAAGGTGACGCGCTTCATCAACGTGTTGGAGTTCGGCTACCAGCGCAACACCTTCAACGATGCACCTCGCCAGACGGGCTATGCGGTGAGCGTCGAAATCCCGCTATTCGACTGGGGCGCGGCGAGGGTCGCTCGCAGCGAGGCGCTGTACATGCAGAGCGTACACCGCGCCGCGCAGACGGCGATCGATGCGCGTTCCGAGGTGCGGCAGGCCTATTTGGGCTATCGCAGCGCCTATGACATCGCGCGCCATTACCGCGACGACATCGTCCCAACGGCAAAGCGAGTATCAGAGGAGAACGGTCTCCTCTACAACGGGATGTTCATCAGCGTGTTCGAGCTGTTGGCAGACGCACGCGCTTCGATTGCTGCCGTGAATGCCGCCATCGACGCACAACGCGATTTCTGGATGGCCAAGGCCGATCTCGACATGGCGATGGTGGGCTCGCCCAGCCTGGGCGGCGGGGGTGCCTCTGCCGAAATCGTTGGGGCTACTGCCCCCGCCAAATGATTTAGGAGCAAAAGAATGGTTTCTCGACGTGATTTGTTTCGCAGTGCCGGTGCCATCACTGCTGCGGCCTCCGCGGCTGCGGTCAGCCGTGTGGCCATGGCGGCACTGCCTGAACCGGTGCTGCAGACTAAGCCCGACACGATGGCGCCGCTGCTGCCGCAGACCGGTCGACCCTACAACCCGGTGGTGACGCTCAACGGTTGGACGCTGCCCTGGCGCATGAACCAGGGTGTCAAGGAGTTCCATCTGGTGGCTGAGCCCGTGGTGCGCGAACTCGCTCCCGGCATGAAGGCTCACCTGTGGGGCTACAACGGCCAGTCGCCGGGCCCCACCATCGAAGTGGTCGAGGGTGACCGGGTGCGCGTCTTCGTCACCAACAAGCTGCCGGAGCACACCAGCATCCACTGGCATGGCCAGCGCCTGCCCAATGGCATGGATGGCGTGGCCGGGCTGAACCAAAAGTCCATTCAGCCGGGCAAGACCTTTGTCTACGAGTTCGTGGCGCGCCGCCCCGGCACCTTCATGTATCACCCGCACGCCGACGAGATGACGCAGATGGCGATGGGGATGATGGGCTTCTGGGTCACGCATCCGAAGACCAACCATCCGCTGATCGAGGCGGTTGATCGCGATTTCTGCTTCCTGCTCAATGCCTTCGACATCGACCCGGGCGCTGCTACGCCCAAGATCATGACGATGACGAACTTCAACCTGTGGTGCTGGAACAGTCGCGTGTTCCCGGGCATCGACACGCTGAACGTGCGCAAGAACGACAAGGTGCGCATCCGGATCGGCAACCTGACGATGACGAACCACCCGATCCACCTTCACGGGCATGAGTTCCTGGTGACGGGCACGGACGGCGGACCGACACCTAAAGGCACGCGCTGGTATGAGGTCACCACCGACGTGGCCGTCGGCCAGATGCGCCAGATCGAGTTCCTGGCGGACGAGGAAGGTGACTGGGCCTTCCACTGCCACAAGAGCCACCACACCATGAACGCGATGGGGCACGACGTGCCAACCATGATTGGCGTGGACCACCGCAGCGTGGCCAAGAAGATCACCAAGCTGGTTCCCGACTACATGGTGATGGGCGAGCGCGGTATGGCCGATATGGGCGAGATGGAGATGCCGCTGCCCGACAACACCCTGCCCATGATGACTGGCCAGGGCCCCTTCGGGGGCGTCGAGATGGGCGGCATGTTCTCGATCGTCAAGGTACGCAAGAACCAGAAGGCTGGCGACTACAGCGATCCGGGCTGGTACCAACACCCCAAGGGCGAGGTGGCCTTCGAGTGGAGCGGAGCCCTGCCTGAACCGGCACGCTTCGCCGCTGAAGGTGGCCAGTCGATGCCGCGCAAGACTCCCGCCCCTCCATCTGAGGTCAATGTCCGCAAGCCCACTGGCCACTCCGGCCATTGATCCGATCTACCCGAACCCGTTGTTCAACCCCGCCAATCTGAAACGACATCCCAAGGAAGTAGTCATGAAATTCATCTCCCCCCGCGCACTCTCGGCACTGGCTTTCGCGCTGATTTCCGGCGCTGCTTTGGCTAGCGGCAATCACCCCGGCGGCCACGGCCACGACAGCGACGCCATCGGCAAGCCTGGTGTTGCAGGCAAGGCCACGCGCACCGTCCAGATCGACATGACCGACGCGATGCGCTTCACCCCTTCGAGCGTCGACGTCAAACAGGGTGAAACCGTGCGCTTCGTCGTGAAGAACTCCGGCCAGGTCAAGCACGAGATGGTGCTGGGCACCGAGAAGGAGCTCAAGGAACACTACGAGGTCATGAAGAAGAACCCGGAGATGGAGCACGCCGACCCCAACATGGTCACCGTCTCTCCGGGCAAGACCGGTGAGATCGTGTGGCAGTTCACCAAGGCCGGCAAGATCGACTTCGCATGCCTGCAACCCGGCCACTACGACGCTGGTATGAAGGGTGCGGTCAACGTCGCCGGCAAGGCCGGCGCTGCAAAGGTAGATGGCCATGCCGATCACAAGCACTGAACGTCAGCGCCGGCTGGTGCTGGGTCTAAGTCTGGGCTTGGCCGGGCTTGCGCTCCCTTGCCTCGCGTTGGCGCGGCCTGACGCAAAGCAGCCGCTGGTGACCGTCTGGAAGGACCCCAACTGTGGCTGCTGCAAGGTCTGGGTCGAACATCTTCGCTCGAGCGGTCTGGTCGTACAGGTGCGGGAAATCGGCAACATCGGCGCGCGCCGGCGGCTCGGCGTGCCCGAGAAGCTTGCGTCCTGCCACACCGCTGAGGTGGCTGGCTATGTGGTGGAAGGCCATGTCCCCGCCCGCGAGATCCTGCGTCTGCTCAAGGAAAAGCCGGAAGCGCTGGGTTTGGCCGTTCCATCCATGCCCATCGGCTCGCCGGGCATGGACAGCCCCGAATACGGTGGCCGCAAGGATCCGTATCAAGTGTTGCTCGTGGCCAGAGACGGCAGCACCCGCGTTTATCAAAACTACCCCTGAAGGAGATCCCCATGAAAGCTTCGAAGAACCTGCCTCTTGCCGCCTTCGTCGGCCTGGCCCTCACCGCCGGCGCCGCGCTGAGCCTGCCCGTGCGCGCTCAGACCATGGACCATAGCAAGATGCCGTCGACGGGCATTGCTGCTGAGTTGACCGATGGTGAGGTCAAGAAGGTCGACAAGGACACCAAGAAGATCACCATCAAGCATGGCGAGATTAAGAACCTCGAGATGCCGGGCATGACGATGGTGTTCCAGGTCAAGGATCCCGCCTGGCTGGATCAGGTGAAGGCTGGCGACAAGGTGCGCTTCAAGGCCGACAAGATCAATGGCGCTATCGTCGTGACAGAAATCCAGCCCGCCGGCAAGTAGTTCTGCCGCCCGGCTTACACAGACCGCCTTGTTCGGAGCGCGCCGCCGCTGGCGGCGGCGGCGCCGACAGCATAGATCGCAGCCACCTGGAGGGATTCATGTTGATTGCACGCATGTCGCTGATCGTGCTGGCAATGGTGCTGGCGCGTCCGTCGCTGGCTTCGCAGCACGTTGTCGAGATTGCCTGGGACGATTCCGGCGCGTTCGCGCGCGGGTTGTCCGTCCCGGCCGGGAAGTTTGTCGAGGTATGTGGTGGCCTGAAGGCTGGCGAGTCGGTTCGCTGGCGCTTCAGTGCCGCGGCGCCGCTGGACTTCAACGTCCACTTCCACGTCGGCAAGTCCGCTGAGTTTCCTGCCAAGCTGACCCAGGCCACCGCCAGTGACGGAGTGCTTCAGGTCGGTGTGCAGGAGACGTACTGCTGGATGTGGACGAACAAGTCCGCTGACGCGGTGCGTCTGGACATGCGCCTGCAGCGCTGAAGCTCAGGCGCATCGATGTTCGCCCGACCAGGCAAGCCCATCGCGCTGAGTCGATTCGAGGATGGGCAGGGCAGCGAGGTTCTGGTGATGCTTCACGGGCTGGGTGGCACGCATCGCTACTGGACCTGTGGCTCCGTACCGTTCACCGTTCCGGGTCACCGACGCGTCCTGGTGGATCTGCTGGGATTCGGCGCGTCGCCCCGCCCCTGGATGCGCTACACGCTGGAGCGGCATCTTGATGCACTGGATGCCTCGCTGGCAGGGGAGGGCCGCATCACGCTGGTCGGCCACTCCATGGGGGCGACGCTTGCCCTTGCATACGCGGCCCGGTGGCCTGAACGCGTTGTCCGACTGGTGCTCATCAGCCCCCCGTGCTTCAAAGGCATGGCCGGAGCCGCGACCTGGTTCGCGCGGCAGCCCGGTGGCTGGATTTACACCAACATTTGGGCGACCGCATTGGCCTGCCTCATCACCCGTCGCGTCGCCGGCAGGCTGCTGCCTCGCTTGTTGGCCGACATGCCGCGCGAAGTGGCGGAGGATCTCGTGGAACACAATATGGCATCGTCGACCACGTCGTTGTGGGAAGTCGTCTACCGCCACGATCTCATGCGCGAGGCGACGCACTTGAAGCCTGATATACCAGTCTTGGTAATTCACGGCTCTGAAGATTCCACTGCACCGCCCGAGGGCTCGCGGCGGTTGACGGCCGGGCGGAAGACGTGGCAGCTCGAGATGCTCCCAGGGCAGGGCCATCATCCTTGGCTGAAGGCGCCCCAGCAATGCCTGGACCGCATGTTGACTTGGCTGAATGCGCTTCCATCGGTGGCGTCATGAACGACCTCGACAGCGCCACGCTGACCGGTCTCGGGCTTGCCCTCGCTGCAGGCATGCTGATCGGCACGGAACGCGGTTGGCATCAGCGGGATCTGCCCGACGGGCACCGCGTGGCCGGGCTGCGGACGTTTGCGTTGATCGGGGTGCTGGGCGGCCTGGGCGGGCTTCTCGCGCAGCGTTGGGGAGCGGTCGTACTCATCGCGCTGCTCGTGCTGGTCGGCCTGTTGCTGACGGCCGGCTACCTGATCACGGCACGCATGCACGCCGTGATGGGCTTGACTACTTTCGTCGCCGCGCTCGCAACCTTCGTGATCGGGGCTTTGGCGACGAGCGGGGCATGGACGCTATCAACCGTGGTGGCCGTGGTCGTGCTGGCACTGCTTCAGTTCAAACGTCCCCTGCATACCGGCATAGGGAAGCTCTCTGAGGCTGAACTCAACAGTGGCACGCAGCTCCTGCTGATCAGCGTCGTCGTGTTGCCTGTGCTCCCCGATCGGGGCTTCGGGCCATACGAGGCGCTGAATCCTTATAGGCTCTGGTGGGCGGTCGTGCTGCTGGCCCTGCTTTCGTTTGCCGGGTTCGTTCTGATGCGCTGGCTCGGCGCAAGGCGGGGATTGACGGTGACGGCGTTGCTCGGCGGATTGGTGTCCAGCACGGCCACAACGGCAACGCTTGCACGCTGGGCCCGCGAGACGCCAGCTTGGCGCGCATTGGCTGCTGGTGGAGCAATCCTGGCCTGTTCTGCAATGTTCGCCCGGATGGCGGTGCTTGTTGCGGTGGTGGCACCTGCGTTGGGATCGGGGCCGATCCTCACCTTCGCGGCGATGGCCGTGACGGGGGGCATTCTCGGTGCGCTTCTAGCGAAGCGCTCGGTCGCCGAAGGCTTGCCTGATCTGAATGTCGGGAATCCGCTGAAGCTCAGTGCAGCGCTCCAGTTCGGGGCGTTCCTGGCAGGCGTCATACTCGCTGGTCGCTTTCTTGCGGATCGCCTGGGCGACGCCGGCGTCCTCATCACGGCAGCGGTGTCGGGGCTGGTGGATGTGGACGCGATCACGCTCTCCATCGGACGCATGGTGCTCGAGGGTTCGGTAGCTGCTTCGGTTGCGACGTTCGCCCTGTTCATCGCCGCGACGGTCAATCAGCTGACCAAGCTTGGCCTGATGACTTCGCTGGACGGAAGGGGCCTGGCTTTGAAGGTGCTTCCGGCCTACCTGGCGATGGCTGCCGCCGGCATGGTCGTCGCCTTCCTGGTGCCGTAGCACATGGCCTTCGAGCTCTGGCATGGACTGCTGCTTGCCAGCGCGGCGTTGCTGGGCGTGCTGTTTTTGCTTGTGCTGGCTGAGCCGGGACTTCGCTACACGGTGAACGAGATGCCACCACAGCCGGGAAGCCACGAACTGCTGGGGTTGATCGCTGCGCTCGCGGATGCGCCGGTGGGCAATGCGACGGGGATCGAAGTGATTCCCGACGGGGAGGGCTTCTACCAGGCCATGCTTGAGTCGATCATGCAGGCCCGGCGTACGGTGCATCTCGAGGCTTACATCTTCCGCCGCAGCCGGATCGCCGATCGGTTCCTGTCCACGCTCGCCGAGCGGGCGAAGGCAGGCGTCCGAGTGCGGATCGTGGTCGATGCGATTGGCTGCTGGAACACACCGGACCGGTACTTTGCCGCGCTGCGCGCAGCCGGTGGCGAGGTGGCGTGGTACCAGCCGGTGCGTTGGTACACGCTCAAGCGGTTCAACAACCGCACGCACCGGGAACTGCTGGTTGTGGACGGGCTGGAGGCATTTGTCGGGGGCGCCGGGATAGCGTCTTGGTGGGACCAGCCACAGGCGGGCCTTCCGCCTTGGCATGGTGCGGCTGCAAGGCCCGGTGGTGTCGTCGTTGCAGGCCGTCTTCGCGGAGAACTGGCTGGAAAGCGCCGGTGAACTGCTGGCAGACGCTGGATCCTTTCCTGACTGTCGGGCCCTGGCGCCCAGCGCCGCCTCGGGGCGTCAGGCCATCGTGGTCGCCGGCACACCGTCCGCGGGGAAGGCAACGCGCGCGCGGATGCTGTTCCAACTCGCGATCGCCAGCGCCCGGCGATCCGTGCTGATCCAGTCGCCCTACTTTTTGCCAGATCGCAGCATGCGGTCAGAGCTGCAACGTGCGACGAGTCGCGGTGTCAGCGTGCGAGTACTCGTTCCGGGGCGACACAACAACCACCCCATCGCGCGCCGGGCGAGTCGACGGCGTTACGGGATGCTGCTTGAGGCCGGCGTCGAAATTGCCGAGTACCAGCCGGGCATGAACCATACGAAGCTGCTGGTCATCGACGATGGCCTGGCGGTTGTCGGGACCAGCAATTTCGACAACCGCTCATTCGGCCTGAATGACGAGGTGAACGTCGTGCTCGTCGACGCCGAGGCCGTGCAGGCCCTGGTGCAGGGCTTTCATCAGCATTTGGCAGCCAGCTTGGCGATTCAGATGGCGGACTGGCGCGCTCGCCCCATGTTGGAGCGTGCACTGGCGCTGCTGGGAATCGTGCTGGAACGGCAGCAATGATCTGCCCGACATGGGCAACTGCGCTCTCGCGATTGCTGTCGGATCGAATGCACCAGGCTGGCGCTTGGCTTTGGACAGGAAGTTGCGGCTAACACGTACGCGCGCTGAAGAGACCGCCAGTCCGGACTCCGTAGCCGAGTACGGAATGCGGCTTGATCCACATCAATGGCGAGTGGGGGGCTGATGCCTATCCTGACCTCATGGAAGACAGGATTCGTAACTGACCATGTTTGGCAGCCGTCGCAGTCTCCGCCGCTGGGCCTCCCGAGTGCTATTGCTGTGGTGCTTCGGTATCGCCGTGGGTGTCGTGCATGCATGCGCGTTGCAGACGGCCGATCATCACCATGACGCCCCCCCCGAGACGATTTCGGCGCACGCTGCGACACACCATGGTCATGACGGGGCGCCCGAGGACGAAGAAGGCGCCCAAGCCAACTGTCTGGACTTTTGCGACAAGCTGTCGGTATCGACTCCCTCGTGCAAGTACACGCCCGATGTGAGCGGCAGCGTCCAGCCGATAGCCCTTCTCTCTGGCCAACCGGCTGCCCTGGTTGATGAGCCAGCACGCATTTCAGGCCGATCGAACGGCACGTTTGAGCGACGCGGCGTGGGGCCACCCTTGCGCATCTCGCTCCTGCGGTTGGCGCTTTAGCGCGCCCTGACGCTCGCCGTCCGCCCGAGTGCGCTGGCGGAGGGTGGAACGTCGTTCCTTGCTTCAGGCATCGGCACCCGGTCGATGCCAAGCGTATCCCCCTTGTTTTCCTACCACTCCATGAAGGAGCCTTTGCCATGCGTACCTCTACGTTCACCACCGTTTCGATGGCGCTCGCCATCGCCCTCTCTGCCGGAGCTGTGTTCGCCCAAGACGGCAAGACCGCTGCGGCACCGGTCGCTGCCTCTGCGGCCTCCATGCCGACGGAGTGTGGTTCCGGCATGAAGCGCCATGACCACGGAGCCGAGCGCAATGCTCCGTCGAGCAAGGCGATGCCCTGTGCGCCAGAGAACGCAGCCTCGGGGGCCAAGGCGAAAGCCAAGCCCCTGCACGACCACGGCAAGGTTCACAAGAACCAGTAACCCGCCTCGTCAAGGAGCAACGTCATGAATCTGTCAAATGAACCGGGACAGGGCCGTCAAAGCCGCCCGAACTGGTCCCGCATCAACCAGTGGCTGCTGTGGCTGGGTTTGGCCGCAGCCGTGGCCTGGATGTTCTACCGCCACAACGCCCATCTTCTGCAGTTGCTGCCCTTCCTCTTCATTCTGGCCTGCCCGTTGATGCACGTCTTCGGACACGGAGGTCATGGGGGGCACGGAGGCCATGCAGGACATGGCAATGCCCCGTCTTCCGATGCAGACGACCAGACAACCCGTCGCCCTGGTCAAGATTCGGCCCGCCCCCCAAGCGCCGGCGGTCATGGCGGCCACCATCACTGACCGAATCTTGGAGAACAGCATGGAAACCACCGAAATCAAAGTTGCAGGCATGACCTGCGGATCCTGTGTCGCGTCGGTCACCAAGGCACTCAAGCGGGTGCCGGGCGTGGCGGATGTACAGGTCGACCTGGCCAGCGGTACCGCTCGAGTGACGGGTGAGCAGGCGGGGCAGCATGTGCCGGCGCTCCTGGGCGCGCTGTCGGATGCGGGCTATGAGGCGTCGGCGTCATCGGCCCCCGCTTCCGCAGGCTCGCCGCGGCCGGGGGGCTA
>APMI01012945.1_pt1 | contig 14762 bp, 13 predicted proteins | sample 667938 | NCBI WGS metagenome assembly APMI01 (sample SAMN01084076, study PRJNA167559) | wastewater metagenome | biome: Wastewater | place: Denmark: Ejby Moelle, Odense | collected 2011-11-28 | reverse complement strand
TGAATATGTTTTTTCATTTTATTTCTTTTTGTTTTGTTTAAATTATGTTAAATGCCTGAATTACTGCTCAGGCTGCAGTTCCGGAGAGTATAGCATATGGCGGTGATGGCCCCGATGATGGTTTGCCTAAATGCTTGAAGGTGTGTATCCGAAAATCGGGTACATACCCGTAAACAGGTGATATTTTCCTCACCTGCCAAAGAATGCGAATCGCGCCTGCTGCTAACAGGTAATTAAATTCGAAAAAGCTGACATATAAATGTTCTTTATTTGATTTACGATACCTGATACCCTGTTCAATTTGCCAGGCTAATAACGAGAAATCAGGTTCATACGGGAATAATAGTTGCCACTTATCATGGTAATTAAAATCCGGTATAACAGTACTGTCATAATAGCAATCGTCTTCAGTCAATGAACAAGGTGAGGTATTTAACCTGGTGGATTCACAATCGGACAGTTTTGAAAATCGGATTATTTTCCACTTTATTCTTCTGAAAAAACCTGCAAAACTATTTGCTGCCCGTGCTATCAGACCTGCTGGTTGCTTTTGCAAGCGCACTTAATTCAAAAACAATGGAATTGGATGTTAAAACAAACCCGTTGAACTTGGGAGCAGGTGAACTGGTTTTGTATACAAAGCCGGTTGATGCAACTGCAGGAGTGTTTGCCTGCTGAACAAAGCAGGTGATTGGGCTTGCAAAATCACTGGCTGAATAGGCAGGCCTTGTGGCTTTTGCATCAAAATTGCTGGTTGAGCCTGCAAAACTTGTGGTTGGTATATCAGGCTTGTCGGATACCTTAACAGGAGTATTGTTTATAACAACAAAGCCATGGGTTGCCTTTGCAATAAGTGTTGCCTGCTTGGCTGTATTAGTTCCTTTAGCAATTTTGAGTATTGATTTTGACTTAGGGAAGGGAAAAACGTTAGCTGCTATAGCCTGTTCCGTTTCTTTCCTGCCGGTTATATATAGCCATCCTGCACCCCATTGCTTAACTTCTAAAGTTAATGAGGAAAACAGTTGTAATATTTTTGCAGGCATAGTGTTCATTTAAATATTTTCTCTTCTAATGGTTAAGACGGAAATTCATGACAAAGCCCAAAAGAGAACATTCATATTTTTATATTTGATCATACAATTTCCCCGGTGAATACCAAATCGGGACGTCAAGTCATGGCTTATTTTCGTACCAGCCTTGCGTCATGCCAACAATTTGAATGGTTTAGCTTAGAGTTTTTATTCGGCCGGTTTATTCCTGACGATAATTTATATGTTAGCCGGTTTGTTTTGATATAAAAAAAATATTTGGTGTTATACATTATTAATATCTAGATATTTATTATTTTAGCAGTGAAGATTATTTAAAGTATAGGCACCTCAGGGTTTACCTGTCATGAATTTGAGTATTAATTAATGCACGATACTATGATTGATCCTATTCCTGATTTACCGCTAAGTAAACTGCCACTCGAAGAACTATTCCTGATGATGAGTTACAAGGATGATGATGTGCTGCAGGCCAACACAGCTTTTGCAGAGTTTCATCGCCGGTTTAAAGATTTCTTTTGGAACTATTGCCAAAGGTCATGCAAAAAACTTGAAGGCTATTACCACGAACCAGCTCTTACCATTTTCGACAACGTGATGAATAAGGTTTACTTTAAAGCGGGTAGTTTGCTTAAAATATCTGCACCCACAGAAGAAGCAATGAACAACATAATGAAGGGATGGCTTGCCCAGACAGCCGCCCGCGAAATTATTGATCTCTACGATGATAATAAGCAATTCGCCGAGATGCACGATTTAAAAGATGACGATGAAAAACTTGATGAGATTATGGAAACCTGGCAGGCAAAAAGTACGGATGAATACAAGATATCGCCCGAATCAGAATTTATAGATACTGCACTAGGGTTACTTAAAGAACGGGAACAGCATATTTATATAGAATTGCTTGGGCTGGACGAAGAAAATAGGTACTTGCCGAAGGAAGATGTAAAACGGCTTGCCGATCATTATGGCATTACCCAAGGTAATTTATACCAGATCAGGCACCGCGCAACCACGAAAATAAATGAATTTATTAATGCCAGAACAAAACCCACCGGACATGGAACCCTTAGATATATCCCCCGAAGAGAAGAAGACTGAAGAAAAAGTAAAACAATATCTTCGGTCGCAGGGCTATTTGCCTCCCATATCGGAAGCTGATATACTGGCTTTTGAAAAAAGCAACCCGCATGAACCATTGCCACCCGAAGCTAATGATCCCATGGCTGTATTGGCACGTGGTTACCGGAAACCTGTAAAATTGCAGCCCCGGGTTGAGGATAACGAAATATCAGCCGAATTTGGAAGGCTTGCCGCAAGGCATGGCGATAAGCTTACGCCTGATATACTGAAACAATTGGATGAAGATGAAGCAAGGGATGGAGGGGAAAGTGAAGAGTGAAGAGTTTTGCTTCTCCGCCTCTGGCGGATCGCAATGACAGTGAAGAGTGTTCCTTCGCTTTGCTTCGTTTCACTCGCAATGACTGCTCGGAATGACAGTGAAAAGTGAAAAGAGTGGGGTAGTAGTTATAGGATGAGTAAAAATGACAGATTAAACGGAATGCAATATTTGATTATTAAAGATGAATAATTACGAGATCTCCCGCACGAGGATGGAAGAAATTTCGGATATGGCTGAATATTTCGCCGAATCATGCTGCCGTTCGTCGGCAGTAATACTTCCACAGGATATTGCGGGAACTATCGGGTTAAAGTATTCGACCGGAAATTATAAAGAAAGTTTTGATGGGTTAACACGATACCGGAACCGACGTTTTCATGTTTTTATCAATACAAGGCAGTCTGATCATTTATTTATAAACAGGGTAAGATTTTCGTTTGCGCATGAGTTGGGCCATTATACCATGCCCTGGCACCGGCAGGTCCTGATGCAGCCCGGAGTAAAACCCCATGGCTCGAAACTCGACTATTGTTTCGACAGCAGCGCCGAACGTGAAGCCGAATATTATGCTGCCTGCTTGCTGATGCCCGAAAAACGAATGCGCAGGGATATTGCAAACCGCAGGTTTAGTTTTGTGCTGGTTGATGAACTCAGTAAAAAATACCAGGTAAGCATTACTTCAACACTTATCAGGTTGATTGGCCTGAATGTATACCCGCTGATGGTGGTTTGCACCCGCAATAATAAAATTGCCTGGCAGCGATGTACCACTGATTTCCCGTTTTACTCCGTTTTGCGCGGGCTTACAAGCGAAGTGCCGGTAAACACCTGTGCCGGCGAATACTTTAACGATGGACGAAAATACGACAGCACCCAGGAAGTATATGCCGACGATTGGTTTTTGCTGCGCAACCCCTCCGACCGTCGCCGTAAATTTTCGGAGCACTGCGTTTACTACGAGCCTCTTAAGCAGGTAATAAGTGTGCTTTGGGAAAGGTGATAGGGGGGCAATTTTGTTAAAGGGGGAGGCATGGGAACTTGAGGGGCTAATAAAGTGAAAAATACAACAGGAGTTATTGAAGATAAAAAGCTTATTTAATTGATAATTATGATGGTAGGACATATTAAAAGAAATGAAGATGGAAGTTTTGAAGTTCAAAATTTGGATAATCATTTAGCCGGAACATCTTTATTCGCCAAAGAGTTCGCTGCAGAATTCGGGAATGAGGAATGGGGAAAGCTAATAGGGCTATGGCATGACTTTGGAAAGTATTCCGATGAATTTCAAGATTATATTAAGGTAAATTCAGGTTATGAGGAAGATGATCAGATGAGAGCAAGAACTGATCATACCTCTGCTGCTGCAATCTTGGCCAAAGAAATTTATCCTGGGTTATGGCCTCCAATTGCCTATTGTATCGCTGGTCACCATGCTGGCTTGCATAATTGGCTGCCTGAACCAGGTGTTTCAGGTGATTTGTCCGACAGGTTAAAGAAACAAGAGTTTTTGGAAAAAATAAGAACAAAGATTCCTACTGAATTACTTGAGAAAATAAACCTAAATCCGCCTATAGGAAAACCAATCGATCCGAAGCAGATGCACTTATGGGTAAGAATGCTCTTTTCCTGTTTGGTCGATGCCGATTTTCTCGATACTGAACGTTTCATGAATCCCGAATCGTTTGCAAAAAGAGGAAAGTATGATTCGCTGCGTGAATTGAAAAGTCGATTTGATCTTCACATGACAGAAATGTCGAAGATAGCACCCATAACAACCGTTAATTCGATACGCAGCAAGATACTGAAAGATTGTGTCGCTTCCGGCAATTTGGAACCTGGTTTCTTTTCAATTACAGTACCAACCGGAGGAGGCAAAACATTGTCCTCGATGGCATGGGCATTGGTTCATGCGTTGAAATACAACAAGTCAAGGATTATTTTTGCTATTCCATACACAAGTATCATTACTCAAACCGCACAAATTTATCGCTCAATATTTGGCGATGACAATGTAATAGAACATCATAGCAACATCGACGAGGATACAAATACACAAGAACGAAAACAGGCTGCTGAAAACTGGGACGCACCAATTGTTGTAACTACTAACGTTCAGCTTTTCGAATCCCTTTTTGCCAATAAAACCTCGCGATGCCGTAAGTTACACAATCTGGTAAACAGCATTATCATTTTAGATGAAGCTCAAATGCTGCCACCTGAATTTTTAAATCCAATTCTTATAATATTAAAAGGCCTTGTTGACAATTACTCCATTTCTGTCTTGTTATCAACAGCTACTCAGCCTGCCTTAACAGGCAAAATTGGAGGAAGTGGTCAGTTTGCGTTCGAAGGAATTGCTGATCATTCGGTTCGTGAGCTTGTTCATGATGTTGATGAATTAGCCATAGACCTGAAAAGGGTAGAAATACAACTGCCTGAAAATATCAATGAACCAATTGATTGGACAAGTATTTCAGATGAACTACAACAACATGAGCAGGTACTTTGCATTGTAAACACGCGGAATCAGTGTCGTGAATTACACGATTTAATGCCTGAAGATACGCTGCATCTTTCACGGTTAATGTGTACCGCCCATATTATGGATGTTATTGACGAAATAAAACTCCGGCTCAAAGAAAATAAGCCTGTAAGGGTTATCAGTACCCAACTCATTGAAGCTGGTGTGGATATTGATTTCCCCGTGGTTTACCGGGCTATTGCAGGATTGGATTCTATTGCACAATGTGCAGGGCGATGCAACCGCGAGGGAAAACTAAATAAGGAAAACAAACTTGGGTTGATGAAGGTTTTTGTACCCTCGAAGGGAACACCCATTGGATTAATGCGAAAAGGTGCCGATACGTTTAAAGAGATCTTAATCAATAAGGCGGATAATGAAAATTCATTGCTCGAACCACAAGCTTTTCACAATTATTTCAAACTTTTTTATAGTAAAATCGACAATTTTGATAAAACTGACATTGGAGATAGTTTGTGGAAAGATGCCCAATCAATGAAGTTTCAATTTGCCACGGCGGCGCGGGATTTTAGATTGATTGATGATAAAAATGCCCAAACAATTCTGGTGGAATACAAAGATGGCAACGAACTGATTCAACTGCTCAAACGTAAAGGGCCGGAACCTTGGTTGATGCGGAAATTACAGCGTTACACAGTATCGGTAAACGAAAGGGATTTTGCAGAAATACAAAAAGCAGGCTTGATCGTTGAACTACATGGATGCTGGATTCAGGATTATCAGAAATTATATAACCAACATTCAGGATTACAACTGAAGGGTAAATGGCTAGAAGAAATAAACATCATATAATAAACCCAATATGGAATATTACAACAAACAATTTTGCATTGAAGTATGGGGCGATTATGCTTGTTTTACTCGACCCGAAATGAAGGTGGAGCGGGTAAGTTACGATGTAATCACCCCATCGGCAGCACGTGCCGTATTCGAAGCCATATTTTGGAAGCCAGCCATACAATGGAAGGTGAAAAAGATAGAGATTCTCAATCCAATTCGCTGGATTTCTGTTCGCCGCAATGAGGTTGGAAAGCTGATGAGCGACAAATCGAAGGAGATTTTTATAGAAGAGGATCGACAACAAAGAGCAGGACTTTTTCTGCGGAATGTGGCATACCGACTCTATGCCGAAATGGATTTTATTCCCCTTCGTAACAGGAATCGGTTTGAAACGCCTGATGATTTGAAAGACCAGGAAGAAGAAACCATTCTGAGAAGTACTGAAAATCCTGGAAAGTACAATGCCATATTCGAACGCAGGGCAAAGAAAGGACAGTGTTTTAATCAGCCTTATTTAGGGTGCAGGGAATTTTCATGCAATTTCAGATTAATCGAAAATCCTGAACAAGAAGAGAAAAAGCCTATAAAGGAAACACGCGATTTGGGCTTTATGCTGTACGATATGGATTTTTCTGACGAGAAAGATCCAAAACCTATGTTTTTCAGGGTTCAACTCAATGATGGGGTAATTGAAATTCCACCAATTAGTAGTGAGGAGGTACGCCGATGATACTGCAAGCATTATACAATTATTCACAACGTAAGGCTGAATCCGATCCCAAATATCCAATGTTTGGTTATGAATGGAATAGTAAAATTTCGTTCCGGATTGTGATAAAGGAAAATGGAGAATTCTTTCAATTAGAACCCAATACGGTATCCTATTTAGTTCCAAGAGCAGTTAAAAGGTCTGGCGGTAATTTTCAGCCTAATTTCCTTTGGGATAAGGAAGAATATATATTGGGAACTTTTGATAAAAACCAGACGAAACACAATATTTTCAAGAAATATGTTTCTGAATATATTCCCGAACAACTCAGGGATAGCGACGGGATTAAGGCAATCAATGATTTTTATGCGACAAACCAAATTGAAGCGATACAGAAATCACCTGATTGGGAAATGGTTAAAAGAGCAAAGAACCCATATATGAGTTTCTGGCTTGTAGGACATGGTGAACCAATTGCCTCCGATGAGCGATTTAAAGAATTTGTAATTTCAACAGAATTACAAGAGACGGTAGAGTCTACTGAAAAGATTATTAGAGGAATTTGCTCAATTACTGGAGAAAAAACAATAATTGCTAGGACACACCAAAAGACTTTTATTAATAAAGATGCTAATCTGCTTGTCAGTTTCCAGAAAAACTCCGGTTATGACTCTTATAAAAAGGATCAAGCCTATAATGCTTCTGTTGGTGTTGAGGCTGAATTTGCTTATACAACCGCTTTAAAGATATTGCTTGAAAGCAAGAGTAATAGATTTAATATTAGGGGAAAACAAAAGAGTGGCACTACATTTCTTTTTTGGGCCGATAAACAGAATGTATTGGAAGAGAATTTTAGTTTTTTCTTCAATACTTCTTTTCAAATGGATAATCCTGACAAGGAAGTGAAGACTGTAAAAGCAGCTTTAGAATCAATTTTCACAGGTCGTTTGAATGACGAGGGAGCTATTAGATTTCATATCCTTGGTTTGTGTCAAGGTGGTGGCTCACGAATAGCCATCCGATTCTGGAATACAAATACAGTAAAAGAATTTGCACTGCATATTAAAAAGCATTTTGAAGATTTGGAAATAATTTCAGATTCAAAGACGCAAAAAGACTATATCAATCTTTATAGCTTTTTCTCTAACATTTCCTTAAAAAACGATATTGATAATTTGCCACCGAACATTCATGGAAGTGTAATTGAAAGTATTCTCGATAGCAGAATAAAATATCCAGACACTCTTCAACAGCAATGCATCCGGCGCATTCGTGCTGAACAGCACGTAAACTATGTCCGTGCGGCAATTCTTAAAGCCTATTTAAACAGAAAAGAAACAATTTATAATACAAACGAAAAACTCATTACCATGTCACTCGATTTAGAAAACAAAAACCAGGGCTATCTCTGTGGTCGCCTGTTTGCTGTACTCGAAAAAATCCAGGAGGATGCACAGCCTGGTATTAATGCAACTATTAAAGACAGATATTATGGTGCTGCTTCAAGTACCCCTGTAACTGTTTTTGGTCGGCTGCTCAATCTCTCGAACCACCATCTGGCAAAACTTAGCGGTGGTAGCAAAACTTATTTTGAAAAGATGATTCAGGAAATTATGACTGGGGTAAGCAGTAATGGCTTACCTGCACATTTGTCGTTAGATGACCAAAGCCGTTTTGCCATTGGCTACTATCATCAACGTCAGGACTTATTTACAAAAAAAGATAAAAACAACTAAAAAAAAGGAGATCATATTATGAACGAATTAATTAAAAACCGTTACGATTTTGCTTTACTGTTCGATGTTACAGACGGAAATCCAAATGGCGATCCCGATGCCGGAAACCTGCCACGAGTTGATGCCGAAACTGGAATGGGGTTGGTTACCGATGTTTGCCTCAAGCGTAAAGTGAGGAATTTTGTACATTTAGTAAAGGGCGCCACAAAGCCGTATGATATTTTTATTAAAGAAAAGTCAGTATTAAACAGGGAGATTGATAATGCTTATATAGAGTTAACTATAGATCTGTCTAAAGATCCTTCTGATCCTACTGATGGGAAAAAAAGAAATAAAGATGGGCAGGCTCAAGGTAAAGAGATAGATAAAGGTAGAAGTTTTATGTGTCAAAATTTCTTTGACATCAGAACATTTGGTGCTGTATTAACAACTGGGGCAAACGCAGGTCAAGTTAGAGGTCCTGTACAATTAACTTTTGCACGTTCGATTGACCCCGTGGTTGCATTGGAACATAGTATTACGAGAGTAGCAAAAACAACTGATGAAAGGGCTGAAACAGGTGGCTCTGAAATGGGGCGCAAGTTTACCATTCCTTATGGATTATACTTTTCTAGAGGTTTTATATCATCTCATCTGGCAGCTCAAACAGGTTTCAATGAAACTGATCTGGAATTATTCTGGGAAGCGCTCAAAAATATGTTCGACCATGATCATTCCGCGGCCCGTGGTATGATGAGTACCCGTAAGTTGATTGTATTCAAACATTCAACAGCTTTGGGGAGTGCTCCGGCACACCAGCTCTTCGATGCCATTAAAATCGAAAAGAAAGATGGATCAAAACCTGCACGCTGTTTTGCTGATTACTCAGTTTCTATTGACAGAAGTTCCATACCACAAGGTGTAGAAGTAATCGAAATGTTGTAATAACTATTAAAACAACTTTTCCACCACTTCCTGTTTCGAAATCCCTAAATGCTGTGCCACATCGGTGAGTATGGCATTTAGGGTTCCGATACGCAATGGGTCGTGGTTAGGAATGGTAATATGATGTTGTCCGTTTTGCAGGGTGGTAAGTCGGATATGGCTGCCGGTTTGACGCGTGGGTTCGTACCCGTATTTATGAAGGGCTTTGATTAATTGCTGTGCATCAATATTACGCGGAATTTTCATAAAGAATAAGTTTCCTCGCGGGTAACATGCAAATGAATTAATTCCGGCATTTCTGGTTCATCAAAATGGCAGCGCACTGCATCACTGATCATAGGTTTTAACTCCTCAACAGTATCAGCCTGGGTAAAAATTGAATGATTTACCGCCCGTGCAAAATAACCACCGTCCTGCGATTCTTCTACTAAAAAAACGATCTCTTTCATGGCGACTGAATTTAATGCAAAAATACAAAAAAACATAGATAGAAAATGTACTCCGACGATGACCTGTTAATGCTTTCCGGTATTCAGCATATGGCCTTTTGCGAACGCCAGTGGGCACTTATACATGTTGAGCAGCAATGGCGCGAAAATGTTAAAACAACTGAGGGGCATCACTTGCACGAAAGAGTGGATGATCCATTGGAAAGTGATAAGCGCGGCAGGGTAATTACTTACCGTGCTTTCCCATTAATCAGTTATCAACTTGGTGTCACTGGCCGGGCTGATGTTGTTGAATTAATCTATTCGGAAGAGGGTGTGCTGATTGATGGCTATGAAGGCAAATGGTTATTGCATCCTGTGGAATACAAACGCGGAAAACAAAAGCCCGATGTGCGCGATGAGGTGCAGGTTTGTGCACAAGCCATATGTCTCGAAGAGATGTTTAATACCAAAATAGTAAGAGGGTCATTGTATTACGCCGAAACCCGCCGTAGGATAATTGTAGAGTTCACGCCAGAATTACGACAAAATGTTTTTGACCTTGCACAAAGGATGCACGAATTATTCGATAATGGAATAACGCCTTTGCCTGTGTATAAGACGCATTGCAAATCATGTTCCTTATTTGATATTTGTCTGCCGTTGAGCATGTTTGGCAATGGGAGAGCTTCAGAATATTTACAAAAAGAACTTGAAACTGATTAAATGCTATGCGAAAATTACTCAATACGTTGTATGTTACAACACCGGGAGCTTATCTGAGCAAGGATGGCGAAAATGTTGTGATCAAGGTCGAAAACCAGGAGCGATTCAGGATTCCTGTACATAACATTGAAGGTATCGTATGTTTTGGCTTCATGGGGGCTAGTCCGTCGTTAATGGCACTATGTGCCGAACGGAATATTTCAATAAGTTTTTTATCTGAAAACGGGTACTTTCTTGGAAGAGTAACTGGTCCGGTGTCAGGCAATGTATTGCTTCGACGAAAACAATACCGGCTGGCAGATGATAAACAATTCTCCTGTTCAATAAGCAATATTTTTATTGCCGGTAAAATTTCAAATTCCAAAACAGTTTTACAAAGAGCAATGCGCGATCATCCGGACGAAGCCAGCAGAACGGAAATGGAGAGTGCAATACATACGCTTGGCATCAAACAAAAACAAGCGCTGAAATGCATCGATAATGAAATTCTTAGAGGGATTGAAGGCGAAGCAGCAAATAATTATTTTGGGGTATTTAACCATTTAATCATTGCCCAAAAGGCAGATTTTATCTTCAATGGGCGAAATCGTCGTCCTCCAATGGATAATGTTAATGCAATCTTATCCTTCGTCTACATGTTGCTTATGCACGAAGTCAGATCGGCACTCGAAAGTGTAGGTATAGATCCCTGTGTTGGTTTTTTACATACTGACCGGCCTGGCCGCCAAAGCCTGGCACTTGATATGATGGAAGAATTCAGGCCCTACCTTGCTGATAGATTGGTTCTTTCGCTGATTAATCGGAAACAGGTGGATGCAAAAGGATTTGAAAGCCGTGAAGCTGGTGGTATACTTATGAATGATACAACAAGGAAGGATATACTAACAGCCTGGCACAAGCGAAAGCAAGAGGAAATCATGCATCCCTTTCTGAATGTTATGGTTCCCATTGGTCTGTTGCCTTATTGTCAGGCTTTATTGCTAGCACGATATATTCGGGGTGATATCGATAATTATCCTGTGTTCATTAATAAGTAAAAGTTATGATGGTTTTAATTACTTATGATGTGGAGACTATGACTCCTTCCGGGCGTAAAAGATTACGTCATGTTGCAAAGCAATGTGTAAATTTTGGGCAACGAGTTCAAAATTCAGTATTCGAATGTATAGTTGATCCGGCACAATTTTCTGAACTGAAGCACAGACTTGAATTTATAATTGATCCGAAGAAAGACAGTTTAAGATTCTATATGCTTGGTAACAACTGGCAAAAAAGAATAGAACATATTGGTGCAAAATCATCGTTTAATCCGGAAGACGTAATGATAATATGATCCGCGAACCCAAAGTAATCACTAAAAGTTATAGGGTATCGCGAGCGCTCATAATCAGTTTTTTACTTGTTTCTTTCAATAGTATCATTCGTTTTTCATAAAGCTAATTACAACTTTCGCGGAAACGGTCTTCTAACATTCAGATTATTATTAATTTAGAGGCTCTACAGTCGCGCCCCCCGCGGGCGCGTGGATTGAAACGATGATGAGCCGGTGCGTATTATTGACCTTGCAGTCGCGCCCCCCGCGGGCGCGTGGATTGAAACAATAAGCAGCATGTTAGCCCGGCCTTCGAACTTGTCGCGCCCCCCGCGGGCGCGTGGATTGAAACAAAAATTTTACAAAATATGGTCGGAACTCAATCGTCGCGCCCCCCGCGGGCGCGTGGATTGAAACTATTTTTGGAGGTACCGACGTTGAGCCGGACGGAGTCGCGCCCCCCGCGGGCGCGTGGATTGAAACATTGCATTCATCCGTGCTCTATCGTGTTACTTGCGTCGCGCCCCCCGCGGGCGCGTGGATTGAAACTAGGTCTATAGCTGTTATTGGCGCTTTGGCTAATGTCGCGCCCCCCGCGGGCGCGTGGATTGAAACACAAACCCCCGCATCGCCGGTAAGCCGCTCAACGTCGCGCCCCCCGCGGGCGCGTGGATTGAAACACCTTGAGGTTGAGTACCAGCTTGCCGGTTGAGATGAGTCGCGCCCCCCGCGGGCGCGTGGATTGAAACCAGGTGTTAGTACAGCATACGTGTATCGCAATTTGTCGCGCCCCCCGCGGGCGCGTGGATTGAAACATAGTCGGCCCATTTCCCGGCCATTTGCGCCGATGTCGCGCCCCCCGCGGGCGCGTGGATTGAAACGAGTATGTATGCCGGCCCGGCAGCTGCGGCCAAGTCGCGCCCCCCGCGGGCGCGTGGATTGAAACACGCTCCAGCAATATGCTGTGATGCACAGCCAGAGTCGCGCCCCCCGCGGGCGCGTGGATTGAAACCAATATCCTTCTACGTAGCGTTTGTCGCTTTCGGTCGCGCCCCCCGCGGGCGCGTGGATTGAAACGATAATAATAAGGCAATGCTTGTTAAGCGAAGCGGTCGCGCCCCCCGCGGGCGCGTGGATTGAAACCGGGTGTATTTAAAGTTCCGGATTCGAACACAAGGGTCGCGCCCCCCGCGGGCGCGTGGATTGAAACAGGTGCACCGATTTCTGATTTGTTATACAGCATTGTCGCGCCCCCCGCGGGCGCGTGGATTGAAACCTTTTTGTCAGCGGTAATTTTACCGGCGGCAACGTCGCGCCCCCCGCGGGCGCGTGGATTGAAACATATTAGAAATCGTGATTAAATTTTTCGCGGCTAGTCGCGCCCCCCGCGGGCGCGTGGATTGAAACATTTATAAAAGCCTCGACGCCGCCGGAAGTACAGTCGCGCCCCCCGCGGGCGCGTGGATTGAAACGTGGTAGTCGTACATCCATTTAACCACCTCTGTAGTCGCGCCCCCCGCGGGCGCGTGGATTGAAACAAAGCAAATTACGCGAAGCACACCGCAAGGGTAATGTCGCGCCCCCCGCGGGCGCGTGGATTGAAACAGTTTCCAGTTCCGGAACATCCTCGGTATATTCCGTCGCGCCCCCCGCGGGCGCGTGGATTGAAACGGCAATGCAGTTGGTAATGCCGGAGGGATGCTGAGTCGCGCCCCCCGCGGGCGCGTGGATTGAAACAGCTCGCGCTGCATTTCTGGGCGCCGCAGGCTGAGTCGCGCCCCCCGCGGGCGCGTGGATTGAAACAGGTAATATTCGAACCAGAGCTTATAATCACTCTGTCGCGCCCCCCGCGGGCGCGTGGATTGAAACTACCAGCTCGGCATGTGTTTTGCATCCCGAAAAAAGTCGCGCCCCCCGCGGGCGCGTGGATTGAAACTGATCCGGATCGTTGTATTTTGCGAATACATCAAGTCGCGCCCCCCGCGGGCGCGTGGATTGAAACGAATTCACTCATGACTACCTTTTATTTTGGCCTGTCGCGCCCCCCGCGGGCGCGTGGATTGAAACAGGATAGGTACGACCGTGCGATTGACTGGCTTGAGGTCGCGCCCCCCGCGGGCGCGTGGATTGAAACCTGGTAATGGTTATAGTGCCGCCCTCGTTGTGTATGTCGCGCCCCCCGCGGGCGCGTGGATTGAAACTGAAAACGTTACCGTCCTCAACATGCACGTGCATGTATGTCGCGCCCCCCGCGGGCGCGTGGATTGAAACGCTATCGATACCATTGGCAGATTTACTATCAAAGTCGCGCCCCCCGCGGGCGCGTGGATTGAAACTGGTCTCAAACCCTTAAATGGTACGTATTAAAAAACGTCGCGCCCCCCGCGGGCGCGTGGATTGAAACGATTCAATTCAAAAAATCAAAAAAATGGATATGAGTCGCGCCCCCCGCGGGCGCGTGGATTGAAACTGCTATAATCCCTCCAGTGTTACTTATTATATTGTCGCGCCCCCCGCGGGCGCGTGGATTGAAACAGCGAAAGCGCCCTCGAGGCGCAGGGATCGTTAGTCGCGCCCCCCGCGGGCGCGTGGATTGAAACGGCCGGTTGTGGTTTGAGCTGCTGGCGCGTCGGGGTCGCGCCCCCCGCGGGCGCGTGGATTGAAACTTGACCCACCATACAGCCACGACACCAGGCCGAAGTCGCGCCCCCCGCGGGCGCGTGGATTGAAACCCGTCTTTATCCATCAGGAAAACACGCCCGTTGGTCGCGCCCCCCGCGGGCGCGTGGATTGAAACGGCTATCTTGCCAAGTTGTAACGGCTGCGGCTCAGGTCGCGCCCCCCGCGGGCGCGTGGATTGAAACTATTATCTGGCATCTTTCGGATGGGGTGAATTGCCGTCGCGCCCCCCGCGGGCGCGTGGATTGAAACATAGTACTCGGATTCGCTGTTGAAGTCCAGAGCCTGTCGCGCCCCCCGCGGGCGCGTGGATTGAAACTTTTTTGCTAATCCAAACATGTTGCCATTACCCCGTCGCGCCCCCCGCGGGCGCGTGGATTGAAACCGCTATTACAACAGCACCACCGATAGTATTGTCGGTCGCGCCCCCCGCGGGCGCGTGGATTGAAACAGATTATAGGACTGCGCACCG
>APMI01002666.1_pt1 | contig 14772 bp, 11 predicted proteins | sample 667938 | NCBI WGS metagenome assembly APMI01 (sample SAMN01084076, study PRJNA167559) | wastewater metagenome | biome: Wastewater | place: Denmark: Ejby Moelle, Odense | collected 2011-11-28 | reverse complement strand
GTAGGTAAAGGTGATTATTCCGTGGTTTTAACTTCTAATAACACGTGTTCTTACACCCAAAAGGTGAGTGTTATAGAATCTCCGAAAGCGATAATAGATGTTTCTAAATTTAACACAACCGTTTGTGATGATAATTTAGACGGAACCGTAGAAGTAAATCTAAATAATGTTACTTCTGCCATTCTTCTAAATCCTGGAATTTATCGTGTAAAATACTATTCAAATTCTACGGATGCCAATGCTGGAAACACCAATATTCTTGGCACTAACTGGTCTTATACTACAGACACTACCATTTTTGTAAGAGTGGAATCTGATTATTGTCCTGCTCTAGTTTATCCTTTAGATTTCAAAATTGGCAATAAAGTTGGTGTATTGGCTGCTTCGGTTTCGCAAGTGGTGTGTGATGATAATTTAGATGGAATAAAAACGGTGAATCTCAAAGATTTCGATGCGTATTTTACGACTGATGCTTCGGTTACCATTACATATTTCAACTCGGAAAGCGATGCTAAAAACAATGTAAATCCTATCAATAATTCTTTATCGGTTACCAATTCTAGAACTTATTTCTTAAGATTGGAGAAAGCCAATTCTTGTCCGAATTGGGCTCAATTAAAGGTAAATGTTAAAATACCAAAAGCTTCTTCTTCTCTTCAAGATATTCAGATTTGTAAAAATGCGACTACTCTTCTTAATGCTGGGACGGATTTTGATTATTATTCTTGGTATAACGAAAATAATCCTTCTGTACCTATTACTCAAGGTGATGCACTTGTTGCTTCTAGCATCAATGTTCCTATTGGTAGATATTATGTGGATTTATCTTACAATGGCTGTATTTACAGACAATGGGTGAATGTTACGGCTGCACAAGATCCAAATATAGACAGTATTATCGTAGATGGAAACACCATTACCATTAATGTAACTGGCGGAACCCCTCCTTACACCTATTCTATAGATGGAATTAATTTTCAATCATCTAATGTATTTACAAGTCTTAAAAGAGGTTTACAATCCGCTTATGTAAAAGGAGTAGAACTTTGCGCTCCTATAGAAAAACAATTTTTAGTTCTTAATCTTATTAATGCCATTACACCAAATGGTGATGGCAAGAATGATGTTTTAGATTACTCTGACCTCAGAATTAAAAAAGATGTGAAAATACTTGTTTTTGACCGCCACGGAAATCATATTTTTTCTAGTCAGAATAAAAATTCTTTTATTTGGAACGGAATGTCATCTGCCGACAGACCTATACCAACAGACACCTATTGGTATGTTCTAGAGTGGATAGAACCCGACACCGATGTTAAAATGACCTTTAAAGGATGGATTCTCGTTAAGAATAGAAATTAAAACAACTCAAAAAGCTTTCATTATATAGATGAAAGCTTTTTTATTAACAAAAAATTAATTTTCATAGTAACAAAAAATCTATTAATTTTGCAAAGAAAGTAAAGATGTCTATTCACAACAAAATTGTAGAGACTGCCATCACTTTTGATGACGTTCTTCTTATCCCTTCTTATTCAGAAGTTTTACCTAATCAGGTTTCTCTTAAATCTAGAATTTCAAATAAAATTACGCTTAATGTACCTATTGTTTCTGCTGCTATGGATACAGTAACCGAAGCAGAATTAGCGATTGCCTTGGCTAGAGTTGGTGGTTTAGGTTTCATTCATAAAAATATGCCCATCTCTGAACAAGCATCACAAGTAAACCGTGTGAAACGTTCAGAAAACGGAATGATCTCAGATCCCGTTACCCTTACCAAAGACCATACTTTGGCAGAAGCTAAAGAATTAATGGCTAGATTTAAAATCTCTGGCCTCCCTGTAGTAGATTCTGAAAATAAATTAATTGGCATCATCACCAATCGTGATGTAAAATATCAAGAAAATCTTAACGCCAAAGTAGAAGAATTGATGACCAAAGAAAATCTCATCACTTCTGATAAATCTACCACGCTAGAACAAGCCAAAGAAATTCTTCTCAAAAATAGAATAGAAAAATTGCCCATTGTAGATGCAGAAAATCATTTGGTTGGCTTAATTACAATTAAAGATATAGACAATCAATTAGAATATCCTTATGCTAACAAAGATCAAAACGGAAGATTAATTGTAGGTGCAGGTGTTGGCGTTGGTGATGACACAATAGAACGTGTAACCGCTTTAGTAGAAGCCGGTGTAGATATCATCGCTGTAGATTCTGCTCACGGTCATTCAAAAGGAGTTTTAGATAAAATTTCAGAAATTAGGAATGCATTTCCAGAATTAGATATGGTAGGTGGAAATATTGTAACGGCAGATGCAGCTGAAGCATTGATAAAAGCAGGCGCTAATGTTCTAAAAGTAGGAGTTGGCCCTGGTTCTATCTGTACCACCAGAGTAGTAGCCGGAGTTGGTGTTCCTCAGTTATCTGCCATCTATAACGTTTACGAAAAAGCTAAAGAATACAACGTAGCAGTGATTGCAGATGGAGGTATCAAGCTATCTGGAGACATTGTAAAAGCTATCGCTTCTGGTGCTGGTGCTGTAATGCTAGGTTCTCTTCTAGCAGGAACAGAAGAAGCTCCAGGTGATGAAATTATCTTCCAAGGTAGAAAATTCAAATCATATCAAGGAATGGGAAGCTTAGCCGCAATGAAACGTGGCGGAAAAGAGCGTTATTTTCAATCTGAGGCTAAAAAATTTGTACCCGAAGGAATTGAAGGCAGAGTTCCTCACAAAGGGAAATTAGAAGACGTAATTTTCCAATTAACTGGAGGTATAAGAGCTGGTATGGGATATTGCGGAACTAAAGATATAGAAACCCTACAAAAAGAAGGAAAAATGGTGATGATTACAGGTTCTGGTCTTAAAGAATCTCATCCTCACGATGTAATTATTACTCAAGAAGCTCCTAATTATTCTTTATAGAAATACATTTTTTTATGAATATTGAACCTCAAAGTTTTTGCTTTGAGGTTTTTATTTATAATAAACTTTTGAAAATTATATTTTTATTTCATTACATCACTTTCTTATCATTCTTCACAAAAAAAGTAAGCAAAATTCCTATTAAAATTAACACCAAAGCCACCATAAAAGAATTGGTTCCAGCTTCAGCTCCGAAATGGTCTTTCATATAAGCAGTAATTTGTGGCCCTAAAATTCCTCCAACTCCCCAAGCTGTTAACGCTACACCGTACATTGTTGCCATTAATTTTGCGCCGTAAGATTCTTTAACCAAAGAAGGAATCACCCCGAAAGCACCACCATAATTTAATAAAACAATACAAACCCCTACTGAAAATATCATCGGATTTTTAGTGAAAATTAATCCTGTAAAAACCAAAGCTTCTACTATTAATAGAATTCTAAATGTATTAATTCTTCCCAATTTATCTGATGCACTTCCCCATACAAATCTTCCTAACCCATTAAATAATGCACTCAGTGCAATGAGAGTAGCTCCTTTATGTTCCAAAGTAAGCTGATCTGTGAGACCTTCTGCTTTTAATAAATCTTGTAAAAGAGGCGACTGAAATGAAATAAAAATCATTCCTGCAATTACTGCAAACGTGAACATTACCCAAATAAATATGAAATTTTTAGAAAATATTTCGGGTAAAGCATTTACTTTTTCATTTGTTACTTCGGAAGTTTTTTCTTGCACTGGCATCGACAAAAAATTCGCGAACAATGGTAAGAAAATCAACATAATTATTCCTATAGCTAAGAATGTTTTGGGTAAACTATTTTCAAAATAATTTAAGAAAACAGGTGCTAATAATTTTGCCATTAATAATGCTCCTAAACCAAAGCCCATTACCACCATCCCAGTTACTAAACCTTGTTTATCTGGAAACCATTTAGACGCTACTGCAACTGGTGTTACGTATGCTAAACCTAATCCTATTCCGCCTACAATTCCGTATCCGAAATACAATAAAGGCAAACTCTCATTTTTTAAGGCAAAATAAGAAATAATGTAGCCTAAAGAATACAAAACAGAACCAATAAGCGCTAATTTTCTAGAACCATATTTCGGTAAATTGATCCCGCCCCAACTTGCCGTAATCCCGAGCATAAAAATGGCTATACTAAAAGTCCAAGCTGTTTCAGAATTAGACCAACCGAAAGTTTCGGTTACTTTTCCTTGAAAAAAACTCCACGCATAAACCGTTCCTAGAAACAAATGTACTAAGGTTGCCATTACTGCGATAAACCATCTTTTTCCTGAATTTTGCATTGCTGTTTTGTTTAAAATTAGACGCTGCAAAGCTACGATGATTTACATTTTCTGTGAATTTTTACAGGGTGAGTTATGGCAGGTTTTTAATAAAAAAAACGAACCTAAAGTTCGTTTTCTCTCTTCTCTTTTTTCCCGAGGTTATTTTTAAAATCTTCAATCCTAAAATCCGTCCCGAAATTACCTTTTTCTATTTTTTCTTTAGAATACAATCGATAGTCATTTTCGGTTTTATCAAGAAGGTAATCATAAGGTCCTACAGATGAGATTAATTTTACCAAAACTGGCGATATTTCTAGCGTAATAAACATCATCATAATGAAAAACGATGCCAAAGCCATCACTTTATTGGTGTCTCCTAATTCTGATAAAGCTTGTAATCTGGCAGCAAAACCATCAAATTTATTCTCAGCTTTTTCAGAATTTTTTTGTTCGGTTTGTAGATTTTTATACACTCCAGATATTTGTTCGTCCAGATATTTCAATCTTGGTTGCATCTGTTTTTGATAATTTTCTAAATCTTTTTTGCGCTGCTCTTTTAGCTCTTGTTTTCTTTTGGCATTGCTCCCAAAACCTACTTTACCAGAGGTAAGACCTGTTTGTTTCCCTAGAATTTCTTTTTCTAATTCTACCGTTGCAGAATCTAAACTGGTTTGCTTTGCTTGAATTTGTTTTTGAATTTGAGATTTTTCTTCGGCAAAAGGACCAGACTGCTGAAGAATTCTACCATTCATTGTTTTCTGAAGCTCGGTTTTATTTCTTTGAATAATGGTATTCAGTTGTTTATTAACTTCTTTCTCAAAAATTTTCAGTTCTAACGGTTTAGAAATCACAATTCCGAGGAAAGTTGCCAAAATAAGACGCGGAACTGCCATCAAAAATTGATTCCAAAAAGTTCCTGTTTTTTTAATGGAAGAAACAATGTATCTGTCTAGATTAAAAATCATTAATCCCCAAAGAATTCCGAAACCAATTGCGGTAAACTCATTCTCAAAAACAGTGTACATTGCATAACTTGCCGAAAGCGTAGCAAAAACTGCGGTAAAAAGTACAATTCCTCCAATTCCTGCATATTTATTCCATTCGCTGGGAGATTTTCTAAGGATATGAATATTAGCTCCTGAACAAATCATTAAAAACTGTTGAAACCAGTTCATCTGATGCTGTTGAGCGTTTTTATGCGGAGTTTGATTTTTATTTTCCATAAAATATTTTGTTGATTGGTCGTATTATAACGTTACAATGTTACGAATAGTATTAGGTTTTACACAGTAAAATATTGATGAAATGCTTTTTAACTACTATTCATTTGATTTTCTGATGATTAAATATTTCGTCACAAATTAATTCTGCTTTACTTTATCAACAACCTTGCCAAAATTTAACATAATTTTAAGAAATGAATAATAATTTGTTTTTATGGAGTGAAAATTTTAGTGATTTTGGCGCGAGCGAAGCGAGCGTCAATTGTTTTCAAAGTTTTACACACGCAAATTCCCCTTCTTTTAGAAGGGGCGTCTTCAAAAATTTACAATTTTTGAAGACGGGGTAGTTTATCAATAGTGAAAGAATTACTGAAAGTGAATAATAGCCCTGATTGACTCCTTATAGTCGTCGAACCACTGCGTTAGGTTTGAGCGGTTTGTCTGAGCACATCCCGATTTATCGGGATTGCGAGTAGCGAAAGCAGGACAGAAAGTGGGAAAAGCGAAAGCTAATTGCTTCAAAAAATTTTAAAAATTCTAGAATTTGCTGATGATTCCCCAATGAATTTTGGTGTCTTGAAATTGGAAAGGATTACCAAATTCTTGTCCGTTTGAAATCTGAAAAGTCATTAAACCAATCGGTAAAATAAAGTTAAAACCTAATCCAAAACTATACAATTTGCTGGTAGTTTTGAGCGAAGAATTTCGCACGTTTGCCAATTGCCCGAAAACATCAAAAAACGCTTGATTGCTTACCAAATAACGATATTCTACGCCACCGAAAGCATAAAAATCTGTAAAAAGAGACTGCTCATTAAAACCACGCAACGAGTTATAACCGCCTATCCTAAAGAGTTCATTCGTGGTGATTTCTCCATCTGAATCTAGCATTGCAGATTCTGCTTTCACATTGAAGTAATGATTTCCTTTGAGATGAAAATTGCGCTCTGCGAACAAAAAATAACGATTTTGTTTGAACGTTTTTTCTAAATTTTGATAGTAAGAACTCAGCAAATCTGCTTCGGCGATGATTTTGGTTTTGTAAATAAAAAGTGGCTCTTCTGAGGTTTCTGCAAATTCATAAAAAGCACCAATTCCTTTCTTGCTAAAATCTTGTCCCGAAGTATAAGTATCATCTAAAACCGAAGAAATCTCAAAGTTTCCTCTTGCTCCAATTTTTTGTTTTGGCGAAAGATGATAATACAACGCAGGACGAAATTTCACATTGGCAAAAGTAGAATCTTGACGGTAAATATTCATATTAAGATTGATACCAATGTTAGAGCCAAAAAGATAAGGAATATCGGTCTGTAAGTCGAAGTTTTGTCCGCTTTGTTGGTTTCTTTGCCAGTACAACGAGATGCTTTCAAAACTATTGAACACATTTTTTAAATTAAGATTAATGCTTCCTGTAAAGCTAAATTTCTTCTTATCATTATTCCCGAAACCGATAATTCCATCAAAATTATTGGCCTTTTTCTTCTGAAAAGTAAGGTAAATCTGGGTAGAATCTTTCGTAAAAAGCGTTTGTGGAGTTTTTTCAAGAATCAAAAAAGGATGGTTTTCTAACCTTGAATTGATTTTGAGAAGATTTTCGTCATCATATTTTTTGCCTACAAATTCTTTTTCTAAATTCTTGACGAAACGTTTTGGAACTTTGGTAAAACCTTGCAAAACAAAACCATTAATCTGTCTTTTATCTCCTTTGAAAACTGAAATTTCAACTTTTGGAACCTCATTTTCTAATCCTAAAAATTTGGTTTTTACTCTGTTAAAAGCAAAACCTTCGTCTGTATATTTTTGATTGATTTGCTTTTTTAAAGAATCTAAATTTTTGGTGAAAATTTCTTTTTTAAGTTTTAAATTTTCTGAAATTTCGTCTGAAAGTTTTACTTTGGCTTCATTGAAATTTTTGCCTTTATCAAAAATAATTTTTGTGGCTTTATCTATTTTTTCAACGTTTAAAATCTTGGTAAAATAGTAATTATTTTCCGCCAAAGAATCTAGAAATTTCACTGCGGAAAGAGAGTCTTTTTTTACAAATTCTTTTTTGGTTTGAGTATCAATTAAGATGAATTGTTTCTGTTGCGCATTAAAAAAAACGCAATAAAGAACAAAAAATATTTTAAAAAATAACTTCAATAATTTTCAACTTTCAATTCTCAATTTTCAACTAAAATTAATCCATTTTATTATATTTCTTCATCAGATTTTCATAGGTTTTCTGTGGAAGAATCCATTTGAGAGGAACGCCAATTTTCTGTCCGAATTTCCCGAAATAGTAATGCGCTTTCCAAGATTTTTTGGCTAATAATTTTTCGATATAAAGTGCCACTTCTAAAGGTTGGGTTCCTTCATCTACGTGAGCATTCATCACAGAATACACTTTTTCGTATATTTTTTTATAAGGTTCAGAGATTTGAGTTTTAACTCTATTTTCAGCAATTTTAGTTTTAATATCGCCCAAATGTAAACTACAAATTTCTACATTCCATTGATAAACTTCGTAACGCATTGCTTCCGTCACTTTATCTAAAGCCGCTTTTGAAGCCGAATAAAATCCACGAAACGGAAGTCCCATTTCAGAACCAATACTCGAAATATTAATGATTTTCCCAGATTTTTGTTCACGCATTTTTGGCATTACAGCACTCATCATTTGAACTGCACCAATTAAATTCAGATTAAATAACTCTGAAATATTTTCTTTGGTAGAATCTTCTATCGGACCAGGCATTCCTTTTCCTGCATTATTGATGAGAACATCTATTCTAGTTTCCGTTTTCAGAATTTCTGAAATGGCAGCTTGAACTTGTGCGTTATCTGTAATATCTGTTGGTATCGTAGTGAAATATTCACTTTCTACATTTTTTCGACTTAAGCCAAAAACTTTGTGCCCTTTTTTGCCGAAATATTCAGCCAAAGTAAAGCCAATTCCTGTTGAAGTTCCGGTGATGATGATTGTTTTAGATTGTTGCATTTTTATGAAAAAATATTTTATGAATTCTGAAAGGAAGAATAATTACCCAAATTAATATATTATTAAAAAATGACAAATTTAAACTATGAAGTTTTATTAAATAAAGATAGCTATCATAATGATTTATAGGATTATCATACCAAGATAAATCTTTTCTTTCTGTGATGTTATAATACCAAAATAAAATATTAAAAATTATTAATACTATAGTTGTAAACTTATTTTCAATTCTAATACTTAATATAAATATCAACAAAATAATTATTGAATATATTTTGGGTTGTCCATCAAATTCCCAAAATTTTATTCCTTCAATAAAAACCAATAATAAACATACAGCCAAAACTGTTGAAATAAAGTTTTTGGTATAAATATTTACACTCAAAAAAGTGGAAAAATCTATTTTCATTATTTAATTATCACAAGGTTCATCAATTTAAAATTATTGAGACGCTTTGCTTTTTCAAGATAAATATTTTTAATCTAAATTTTCTTTTTCTACAAATACTATAATTTTGTCTTTATCAATTCTACAAAAAATAGAATCTCCTATTTTTCTTTCAACAGTATAGATTTTTGAATTGTATTTAATTCTGTCTGAATTTATTACTTTTAAATCCAATATTTTGAATCCTTTATCTTCTTTCAAATAATGATTTTCGGAATCAAAGCTTATAACCAAAATACTCTCAACAGTTGGAACTATTTTTTTTATCAAAACTTGATTTCTATACACTAATTTACTATCAAAAAGGTATTTTTTCCCTTTATAAAAGACATAACAATTTTTTGGATATAAACTATAAGCATCAAATTCTGCCGTAATTACTTGATAATCTTTTTTAACAAAAAAAGAAGCAGTAAATACAATTCCAATAAGAATTAGTATTAATAAAAAGAATTTTTTCATTTGCATAATTTAAAAGCCTTTGCATTCTCCGTGTAAAAACTACGTGAACTCTATGTTATTGCCTCTTCGTAATTTCAAAAAAATCCTTCCAAAAATCTGGATAAGATTTTTCTACTACGTCTTCGTTTTGTATATTCAATTCTTTCACCAAAGCAAAAGGCGCAAAACTCATTGCCATTCTGTGATCATTATAAGTGGTGATAGAAATATCATTTTTTGGTTCAAAAAACGCTAAAGATTTGATGGAATTTTCTGTAATTTCTGTGGTACAACCAATTTTTTCTAATTCGTTTTGCAATGCAACCAATCTGTCTGTTTCCTTCACTTTCAAAGTTCCTAAACCAGAAATTTCAAAAGGCAATTTCAGCGCAACACACGTCACACAAACGGTTTGTGCAATGTCTGGACAATCATTCATATCCAAAACAAATTTTTCAGGATATTGAAAACCACTATCTGGAACCAGCGTGATGAGATGTTCAGCAGCGTCTGAAATGGTATTTACTCCGAAAAATTTAAGATAAATATTTTTAAGCGCAGAATCTCCTTGCAAAGAAAAGGCGTAGAAACTTTTCAGATGAATTCTTTTCTTTCCAATTGCTGCCAAAGAATAGAAATAAGACGCTGAACTCCAATCACTTTCTACCGTGTAATGCTTGATTTTAGACGAATGAAAATGCACATCTAATTGTTGGTTCAACAGAGATGAATCTGTACTTAAAATTTTAATTAAATTGCCTTCAAAACGAGTTTCAATACCGATATCTTTTAAGATTTTCAACGTCATTTTGATGTAAGAACGAGATGTAATTTCGCCTTGTAATTCTATTTCTAAACCGTTTTCTAAACTTGCACCAATCAATAATAATGAAGTTATAAACTGTGAAGAAATATTGGCAGGAATTTTTACAAAATTTTTCTCAATTTTCTTTCCGTGAATTTCTAATGGCGGAAAACCTTCGTTTTCAAGATAATTAATTTCTGCGCCTAACTCACGTAATGCATCAACCAAAGGTTTTATTGGTCTTTGTTTCATCCGTTCAGAACCTGTGAGAATGGTTTTTCTACCTTCTTGAATCGCATAAAAAGACGTTAAAAAACGCATTGCAGTTCCTGCGTGGTGAATATCCACTGTTTCAGAATCTTCGTTGAGTGCTTTTTGCAACAATTGAGTATCTTGGCTGTTTGATAGATTTTCTATTTTTAAATCTCCGAACAATTTACCCAAAATCAAAAGTCGGTTCGAAATACTTTTCGAACCTGTGATGGCAACGGTTTTTCCGTCTAGTAATTTTACTTTTTCTATCTTCATTAATACAACAATTTATTTAAATTTTATACCAGTTTACACTGATTGAGTAAATTTTCTATCTTGGAATTTCTATACTTTCTAAAATTTGTTTGATGATTTCATCGGCAGTTAAACCTTCCATTTCACGTTCTGGAGAAACCATTACTCTGTGTCTTAAAACACTTACCGCAGCTTCTTTAATATCTTCCGGAGTTACGAAATCTCTACCTCTAATTGCAGCGAAAGCTTTACTTGCCATAAGAAGCGCTAAACTTGCTCTTGGCGAAGCTCCTAAATATAAAAACTGATTTTCTCTAGTATTCACCGTGATTTTCGCAATGTATTCTAGTAAATGAGGTTCTACAATGATTTCTTTTACCAAATTTTGGAAATTCTTCAACTGATTTCCAGAAATTACCGATTGTACTTGAGAAATTTTATCGTCTAATCTATTTTCGTGATGGTTTTTCACGATTTCCATTTCTTGAGAAAGATTAGGATAATCTACATTAATTTTAAACAAAAATCTGTCTAATTGCGCTTCAGGAAGTCTATACGTTCCTTCGTGTTCTATAGGATTTTGAGTAGCAACTACCAAAAATGGTTGTTCCATTTTGTAGAGCGTTCCGTCCATTGTAATTTGGCGTTCTTCCATCACTTCGAAAAGTGCGGCTTGCGTTTTTGCAGGAGAACGGTTAATCTCATCAATCAAAATAAAATTAGAGAAAATAGGTCCTTTTTTGAATTCAAATTCGGTGTTTTTAACATTGAAAACGGAAGTCCCCAAAATATCTGAAGGCATTAAATCTGGGGTAAATTGTATTCTGCTGAAACCTACAGAAATGGTTCTTGCCAATAATTTTGCAGTGATGGTTTTCGCAACACCAGGAACACCTTCTATAATCACGTGTCCGTTAGAAAGCAATGCTACCAAAAGATGCTCAATCATAGATTCTTGTCCTACAATTACTTTAGCGATTTCAGATTTTACTTTGGCAAGACTTTCGCTCAATTCTGTCATATCAATTCTTGAGTGAAATTCTGTCGCAGTTGGTTGTTCTACAGATGGTTGCTCTACGTTTTGTGACTCCAAATTTTGGTTATCCAAGTTTTCCATTTTCTAAATATTTTTTATTTCACGCAATGTCGCAAAGATTTTCGCAATGCGCGCAATGTTTTTTCTAAATTACTAAATTCCAAAAAATTAGCACTTATACAAAGTTATTTTAAAATTTCGTTTAAAGCTTTATTTAATTTAATCAAATCTTCATTAATGACTTGTGCAGAAGGATTTAATGATTTTTTAATTAAAATAACGGCTTCATTTATTTTTTCAGGAGATTTCCCTGTTTTTAGTTGTAATTTTTTCTCAAATTCTTCGTCTAAATTCTGAGTATCGATTAAAAGTTCAGTTCTTACTCTGCTCAAAAAATACTGTGACTTTTTTGCCATCATATCGTGAAAGTCTCCTTCTTGCATATATAAATTCCCGATGGTTCTTATAAATTCTATAGATTTATTTTTAAGAGGCTCTATGATTGGGACGATTCTTTGTCTTCGCTTTGCATTAAAAATAATGAAAAGCAGAATCGAAAATACAAAAATATACCACGCATTTCGTAAACCTGGTTTAGACAAAATAAAGTCTAAAAAAGGAAACCACGATGACGATTTTTCTCGGTAAGCATTATGAAACCAATAGGTTTCTCTATCTGGTAAAAGCGAAAATACATCTTGAATATAATTCTGATTTTGCTTTTTTAAAATATGATAATTGGTAACAATTAGAGGTTCTGAGTGGAGATAAAAATGTCCTTTCCCGAAATTAACTTTAATAAAGTTAGCAGCAGAACCTATATCGAAATCTTCAGAAGTTTCATAATATTCTTCTCCTAAAATTTCAGTTTTATTAAGATTCATCTTAGAAAAAATACCGTGAGCTTGGTCTTTATCAATCACCAAACTATCGTAAGGCACTTTTTCGTCAGTAAGATAGATGTTACTTTCTTCTCCGTAATTGAAATCTCGGTGTTCTATCTCTAAAGTATCTTGCAATTCTTGCGGAAATTCTTCTGCCAAAATCATAGCATCTGAACCTTTAGAAACTTGATTGAGGATTTTTCCCCAAGAAAGCGCATCAAGCTCAGATTCAATAATTAAAATATTATGTGGTTTTAGATTTTTCTTTTTTTCATAAAAAGCATAAGGCGATTTTTCTATGCTTTCTATTTTATTTTTGAAAAGTGTTTTAAATTCTTTATTAAAAACAAACAAACCATAAGGTGATTTTTCTGTGGTAGAAAAATTCTTGTCCCAACTTATTTCTCTCTCGCTGCTAAGATTGATAAGCACAATCAGCAAAAAGAGCACAAATAAAATGATTCCTATGGTTTTGTAGTTTTTCATTTAAATATTCGCTTCAAATTTCTTTTTTAATTGTAGATAAGCTTCTTCATTGATTTTGAATTCTCCGTACCAAACGTATTCAAAAATGTAAAGCAATTCTGCAAAATTGGTTTTAGAAGATTCGGATTTTAATTCTTTTAAATAATCGTGATTGGTTTTTTCGGTATTCCAATCTATTTGTTTTTTGTCTGAAAGTTTTTTCAAAACATTCAAAAATTGGTATCGAATTGCCGAACGAAAATCTTTATTTTTCTCCGCATTCATTAATTTTTCTCTAAAATCTATTTCGTGGATATTTTCTATAATTTCCTCGTCTTCGATAGAAATTGTCTTCTTGTTTTTACGGAAAAGGAAGTTTCCTTCTTTAGAAATAAAATAACTGATGAGGATGTACAACACAAATCCTAGAACCAAAAAGCCAAAGATTTTTAAGAAAACTCCTGCCCAAAATCCATCTTGATTCCCAAATAAATCTCTTAACCATTTTCCTAAACCATCCCAACCTGTTTCTTTGGGTTTTGAAGTGGTATAATTAAAATCGTCTGATTGGTATTTTTTTCTGAAATCGTCTTTAAATTTTCTGTTGTAATGAGGATTATCTGTATTATAACCAGACCTAATCACAGAATCTACCACCTTTGCATCATTATAGGTTTTTTGATAAGCGGAATCTGATTCTAATACTTGATTATAATTTTCCTGAGCTTCACCAAAAGTAAAACTTAAAAAAACAATTAAAAAAGTGTAGAATCTGCGAGTCATTAGTTTAAAAAAATCAAATAGAATGATGGTTTCTTAGTTTTTTGTTGACGATAAAAGGATAATAAATATAGTAATAACTGATGATAAATAGCGTCCCAAAGATAATAAAAAGGTTGATTCCTAAATTCATTTTCAGCGCATATCTGGTTACATAACCTTCTAAAATTCCTGCAAAAATGGTAAAAGGAACCGTGCTTAGAAATATCTTGAAACTATCTTTAAAACCTCTTTTAAAAGAATTAATTCTAGAAAAAGTTTTCGGAAAAAGAATAGAAGCTCCTAAAACCAAACCTGCCATTGTTTCTATCACCATAGAAAAAATCTCGAAAACACCGTGAACCCATATTCCTCTTGCACTTTGTCCTAAAACACCTTGTGTTAGAAAAAAATATTGAAAAGAACCTACCATTATGCTATTAAACATTGCAAAAAGCACCGTCCCTATTCCTGCAAAAAGTCCATAAATATAGAGTTTGAGCCCTACCATTAAATTATTTTGGATAATATACAAAGTACTTCCCCAGTTAGAACCACTTTCATAAACACCAATCGGATTACCTTTTTTAATGTTTTCAATCGTCATATTTACATAATCTTCACCTAGAATCATCGTTACAAAATCTTTGTCGTAATGTGATGAAACAACGCCAATCAAAATAAAAATAGTAAACAAACTGAATGCAAAAAAAAGATACTTTCTGTAATGATATACCAACAGCGGAACTTCTGTCTTAAAGAAATACAAAAATCTATTTTCCTCTACTCTTTTGGTCTTATAAATTTTCTGGAAAATAAGCGTAGAAAGGTGATTAAGATAAACCGTGGTTTTACTTTTTGGGTAATAGGTCTTGGCAAAAGACAAATCATTAACAAGGTTAATGTATAGAGACGACAATTCATCAGGATTTTTTTTCAATTTTCCTGAAATTACGTGCTCAATTCCCAACCATTTTTCTTTATTTTGCTTAATAAAAGC
>APMI01000758.1_pt1 | contig 14773 bp, 10 predicted proteins | sample 667938 | NCBI WGS metagenome assembly APMI01 (sample SAMN01084076, study PRJNA167559) | wastewater metagenome | biome: Wastewater | place: Denmark: Ejby Moelle, Odense | collected 2011-11-28 | reverse complement strand
TTTTTGTTGTTGTCAATCACGGAGACTGCATAACCGGTCTCTCTGCCCGTATTATAAATCAACGCACCTTTATCCAGTTTTGAAAGTCCGATCCCATAATCTTTTTCAATTTCAAAGGTTTCGTTTTGAGGGAAAATTTTCAGGAAAGGATTTTTATTTTCTGTTTTAAATATTCCAATAGAGTCTATTTTATTTCCGTCCGCGTTTTCCTCCCCTTCAAAATAAACGATGAAGAGTTCACCGCTTTGAACACGCGGATTTTCGGTGATTTCGTAAAGATGTTTTGCCAAATTCTCGCTTTCCCAAACGAATTTATTTTTGTCTTCAAAAATTTCGGAAACTGAGGAATAAACGGGATTGTTCACCAAATAAGAATCGCTGTAGAAACGAAACTGCTCTTCTGATTTGAAATTTTTCAGGAAAAAATCTTGCAGAAGTTCTTTCATATCATCTTCCAGTTTCAACTCTTCTTGTGAGAGAACTAAAGATTCCTGATTGATTTTGTTTCCGACTTTGTGGACGATTATTTTGGAGAGCATTTTTAGATTTTTGAAGTGCAAAGATAATTTTAAAGAAAGAGGAAGCAAAGTTTTACATAAGTCTAATCTGGATTTAGAAAAATTTTTCTCACTATATTTGTTAAGTAAATTTTACGAAGATGAATTTGGCAGCTGAAAAAAACGAAATCATCAAATGGGTTAATTCTTTAGAAAATCCCGTTACCATTGCCGAAATCAACAAAATACGAAAAAAGGAAAAGTTTTATTTTGAGAAGGAATGGAAAGAAGGCATGAGCATTTCAGAAGCACGAAAAAAATCCGCTGAGTTCATAAAATCTTTACCTTGGAAGGAATAAATGTAATTCTCCGACGTAATGTGCTATTTGATTTTCTATAGTCATGTTACAGATGTAAAAAAAATCTTAGATAATCGGAAAAATTCCGATTATCTACGTGATATTTTACAAAAATTTATTTTGAAATTCTCCATTATATGGAAATAGAGGTTATGTTTGACGAGTTGTATTTTGTGCATTAAGTGTGTTATTAAAATTGCAAAAATACTTTTTTACTCAAATCAACTACACAATGACTGATTTCCACTTGAAACCATTCACACAATGTTTTATAATCTCTTTTTTGTGGCCAATCATTTTCGTCCAGCCAAATTCCTTCCAATTCGTTTTCAAAGATTTCTTTATAATATTTTTTCAGATGTTTTTCTGCATCATCAAAATCGGGATTGGTGAGATGGGTTTTAGATTCACCTAAAACTCCCAAACTCAATTGAAAATCAGGAGCCAAAGCATTTGCCCAATCAATAAAAGGATGTTTTGCGGTTATGGCAATTGAACTTCTGTTAGGGATATTCATAGGTTATTATTTTTAAAGGTAAAATTATGATAGGTGAAAATCTATCAAAAGTTTTTACTAAAATATCGAATTCGATATTATTAATAATCACAATTTTTCAAAAGCTTTCTGAACTACTTTTGCAATTCTTTTTCTTCTTTCCATAAGAAAATCTTGGTAATTCATTTCCTCCCAATTTTCTGGTAAGGCATGCCAATAATACATTTTTTGCCAAACATCATTATCAAATCTACTTTGATAATAAGATAAATATACTTTTGGTTCTTTATCACTAATCGCAATATTGTCACTCCATTCTACTAAAGCAAAGTTTGCTATTTGATTGATATCTCTTTGCTCAGTAATTCCGTTTCGCATTAACCAAGCTTTTGGAAATAAATGATGCCTTTCTAAAGCAGATTTATTTGCTCTTAAACCAGATTCCAAAAGTTCTTTTACTTGCAGTTTTGAAAAAAGACCAAGTGCATGATGAATATTTAAAGATGCATAATAAGCAAATAAAGATGGAGAACGGAATGATGACGTTGCCAAATCCATAGGAAGCGTTACCTCCCAAAAATCTGATGTCAATTGAGAATCAATAATTGAGTTGAGTTCTTTTAAAAAATCATCAGCATTATCCACAGAACGGAATTTTGCTAAATCCATTTCCATAGCAGTTTCTGGAGAACCAGTGTACCTTCCGGTAATAGAACACATAAAAAACCATTTGGCTATTAGTTTTTTTAATTCATATAAATCTACTTTATAATCTATTCTGCCAATCAAAAAGAAGACATAAGAGTATAGAATATTGTTATTAGAAGAAATGAAACTTTCGTTATTATAACCTGCTTGTTTTAATGCTTTGATGAACTCATGCCAATTCTGAATATCTAATGCGTGTGCTTGAGCAACTTTCAATTTTTCAAACTGTTGCTCTCTTCTTTCTTCACTAAACAAACCTGTATCTAAATCTTTTCCTCTCAAGATACTGTAAATGTATTGCAATCTCGCTCTTCTAAATGCCAAACCAACACTTGCTCTTAACATTTGTTCTGGTTTCGGCACAATGAGGTAATTAAATGGAGTTGCGTAAGTAGTAGAAGGTAATCTAGCATCACGACAGAAGTTTTCTAAATTGGTTCTTCCTTCATCCCAAAATACACTCATTAAGGTTAAAATGAAATCTGCTTGGTTGAGGGTTTTTCCTTCGGAATTGATTCTTACAAAAACATCTGCAACTTGTTCTTCGTCTATTTCTTGTGAAAGTTCTAAAACAGAAAAGGGATAGTTTTCTAAATTCTTCAATCGCATAAATGCTTCTTGAATTTTCATCTCTAATTCATCTGAAACCACAATATGATTTTTCAAGTTAGCCACAAAATCCATGATGACTTTAAAAATATTGATGTTGGGTTGCCATAAATCTGAAATGTTTTGATAATATCTAGGATTCCTTTTTATGGCGGCATCTGGAACTTCAAATTTATTTTCTAAAGGATTGAAAGCAATTATAATTTTTGTCTTTTCGTAGTTTTCTCTTATGACTTCTTGTCCTTTCAGTACCGCATACAATGATGTTAATCTTTGCTGACCATCTACAATTAATAAATTAGCAAATTTTTGTTTTACATCTGTACCAATTCCTTTTACCCCATCTATATTGGCATTTTCCCAAAAAAGAAAATAACCAACAGGATAACCTTTGTATAAACTATCAAAAAGGTCTCGCACTTTGGTGTCTTTCCATACAAAAGGTCTCTGAATATCGGGAAGACCAATAGTTCCCAAATCTATGTTTTGAATGAGTGAATTGAGATTGTATTTTACATCTTTAAAAAGTGTTGCCATGGTTCTATCATTTTGATTTTATTTTATCACTTTCTGGAACTTCTTCATTTACTTTTTTCAAAATGCCTTTAGAAAGTGTGTAATAGTTTTCTTTATAATGTTTCAGCTTGTTTTTTAAAATATAATTTTCAAACAGGAACTTGCCTGTCCCGTTGTAAAGTTCTTCTAACTCACCATTTTCTAAAATATTAACTGCAAGAAAATAATCAGGAATCTTTTCTTCACCAAAAGGAAAGTAACAGTAATTTCTAAAACTTGATTTTATTTGTACTTTTTTATTCGTCCCGTTTTGGTATGCATCATAAATAGGAAAATTACTCGGGTAAAGTTGTAAACCGTATTTCTCAGCACATAAAACTTCGCCAATATCACCAACCAATTTCCCATCAAGAGAAAATTTTCTCCCATGTGGTTTGTATTTTTCTTGTAGATTTTTTATAATTTGAAGTAACTGTTTTATTTCTTGCATATTTTAAATTATTAATATGAAATTATCAAAAGGTTACATTCGATTTGTCTAAAACTTCTTTTAAAGTCCAAATACTGTTTTCAATTGAAATATTTTCTATAAACATATCATTCGTGATATTTAATGGAACTGCAATATTTTCGACATGTCTATCTCTTATCTGATTCAATTTTTGTTCAATTGGTTTTGATAGTGTGACTTGAATCTTTTTGTCAAAATCCCAAAAGGGTTTGTTTTCAAATTGCCAAATTAAAATCTTACATTTAGGAATTTCAATCACTTTTGTACCATTCAATCCATCAATATAAAAATCCGACAATAGTTCAAATTCAAAACTATAATCTTCTTTAGGATGTTGAAACTTTAATTTCATTCCTTTGTTTAATAAAATTGTATAAATAGGAATTGGATACTTTGTATTTATCTCGTTTATTAAATTTAAAGCATTTTCGATTTCTATTTTATAAATTGGCAAAGAAATTTCTTGAAAATGAGCTTGAGGATTTAGTACTAATAATTTACTCTCTTTAAAAAGTTTCTTTATTTCATCATTTATCGGATTTTTTAATGCTTCATATCTTTTACACAGATTAGTCCATAAAGATTCGAGGCTTAAATAGTTACCATCAATTTTTTCTTTTAAAACAGGAGGTAATCTTTGATTAACAATTTTTTCTAATTCTTTACGAATATAAATTGATGAAGCTGTATAATCCTTTGCTTCAAAATACTTTTTAGCTTTAGTGTAAAAATCTAATTCACTTGCTATGATGATTGGATGCTCTTTTTTATTAATAGTATCACTACCTGTATACATTTCTTTGTAAACCCAATTATCAATTCTATCCCAGTGTTTGATTTTGTTAGCCAAGAAATCAAATAAGTTTTTATCATGCGTCAAAAAAAACAGCTGATAATCTTTTGTAAACCCATTGGTTTCATCTAACAAGAAATCAATCAATTTATCACGATTATTCATATCCAAACTTATCATCACATCATCTAAAACAATGAATTTTAACAAATCTGGGACTTCTGTATTAATTCTTTTTCTTAATACAGCTAAACGAATAGCAATAGCTATTGCCGTCATCTTGGCTTCATTAAGAAAAGATTGTGGGCGATGTATATTTACTGTTTTGCCTAAATAATTGGTTATTCTAAGCTCTATTTTAAAAGGAGAACAATGATAAAGTACATCTGCTTTTTTGTGCGTATGTCGTGTATAAGCTAAATGAAAATCAATATCATAACCCAATTTTTTTAGAATTTCTGGTGCATTGGCATTAATAAAATCTACTAAGCTTTGCATTTCATCTTCAAAATGCGCACAAAATCTTTCAAACTGTTTATTTTCTTCGCTATGCTTATAAACTTGTATGGTTTTACCATTATCATTTTCTCTTGTTCCTGGTCCTTTTTGGATTTCTCTCCACATTTCATAAGCGTTGGTTCTTTTTTGTAAACTTCCATCTCTCCAAAGTTCATATTCAGAAAAAGTAACATAGGGTAAAATATATCCAATGAAAATATTGGCTAAATCTATAGGTTCACCATTCCAAAAGTCTTGAAATTTGTACAAAACCTTGTAGTTTAAAAAGTCGGATGCTTGGTTTATTTGTTTTGCATCTGTATTGGTATTAATAGTAGTGTTGAGTAAAGAAATTTCAAAAGTTTTAGGATGTACAGAATCTGTAATCACCTTTATAAACGAATTAAAATGTTCTGTACCATCTGTTTCTATTATTTGTTCTGCATAAATATTGAGTAATGTTTCTTCTGAATCTGTCTCTTTTTTAAAATATTTTTTAATTTTTTCACTATCTTGCTTTTGAGACGCTTCAAACAAAGTGTAAAGTGCCCAATAAATAGAACTTTTGCCACTGCCATTTTCACCGTAAAGCAGCAAATGTTTTCCTCCTAATTTTATAGGTTCTTGCTGATCAAAAAACTTGAAATTATGGATTTGCAATATATCTATCTTATCCATAATCTACATACTTTTATTTATTACTGCCAAAATATCAGGACTGCGTGTATCTATAAGCATTATCCTTTGGCGAACTGCGTTTTCTGGTTTCTGATACCACTCATACAGTTCTTTAATCTGCTGTTCTATAGGTAAATTTTGCAAATTTTCTATTACAGGAGTTACAAACTGTAAAACATCTAAATCTACCTCTTTCATATGCTCTTCAAAATACAGTTCGTACACCATCATATTGAGAATATCTTCTATATGAGATGCAATGCGAGAATTTTCGGTGTGGGAAAGAATATTATCTAAATTTAAGTATAAAAAGTTCAAATACTTTGTAAGTACTGCAAAGGAATATTGTTTATCCAAAGGAATGATTTTGAGTGGTAAACTATCAATTTCATAGCAATTGACATTACTATTTGTGCTACTTTTTCTAAAAATCCAATTAATAATTTTTGAATTAGCAATTGATAGCAGATAATGAATATCTAAATTATCCTTAAAATCGTTTTTTACAATTATATAATTACAAGAATTTGCACAAAAAATATTTTCTTCTAATATAGACATTACAAGCCTAATTTTGTCATTTGCACCAGTAATTCCTTGTAATGCAATTCTTTTTTCTTTATGATGATTAGATTTTTCAGTTTTACCATAGTCTATTAAGTAACTATCAACATCTAAATATTGAACTTCGCCTTGACTAGGTTTTCGCGTCACATAATATCTTTGTACTTGCGCTCCTTTAACAATTAAAGGCAAATCACTATTATTTGTAAAATATTGTTTATGAAATGTCATATTTAATTCTCCTTCAATACATTTAGTAAAATCGTTAAAAGTTGAACTTACACTTTTCTTTACCTGCGAGTAAATTTTCATTTCTTCTGAAGTAATTGTAGGTATTACAAAATTTTTATCATCGAATCTTATAATACTATCTCTATTTATCTTGACACTAAATTTTAATTTATTTTTAGATTCCCAGACATTTAGATCAAAGTCATTGCAAGTTGACTTTTGTTTTTTGCAGAGTAGAATACATACACTCATTTTAGCACTTTCAAATACTCTTTTATTAACGTCATCTCTTTCCGGATATGAATCTATTTTAATTATTTTACTATCTTCAATAATAAATTTTCTAATTTTTTTTGCAGAATTATCGGCTAAAAAAGAGTTTTGAAATATTTGGCAAAATATTCCTTTATAATTCAACAAATCAAAAGATTTAGCTATAAATAATTTATATGCATTTAGTTTTCCTCCTTTAGCTTTTTCATATAATTCGATTTTGTTCAAAATTTGAATTTCATCCTTTTTGCTACCTTCATAAACATCATACGGCGGATTCCCAATTACAATATCAAAGCCGTCTTTTACACCAAACATCCACCAAGGATCAAACCAAGAGCAGCTTTTGTCTGCAAAAGGATTAAACTCGCTTATTTTCTTGTAGATTTCTACATCTGCTGCTGTTGCCCATTCTTTTGCGGTAGTCCACAGTTTATTTTGAAGATTTCTAAACTGCATTTCCAGATGTTTTTTGGCATCTTTGTTGGCGGTAAAATATTCTTCTCTTATGGCTTCTATTTGGTCTGCAATTTCGTTGGTTAATCCTAAATCGCCTTTAGGTTTTCCTAATGGTATCAAGGTATTGGCACAGACAATTTTAAAGGATAAGTTGGGCAATGGCTGTGGTTTGGGTTCATCTACTACCAAACTGAGCCAAAAACGCAAACGGGCAATATCTACTGCACCTTCGTCTATATCTACCCCATAGATACTTTCTTCTATAATGTGTTTTTTGATTTCGGCATCGCTTTTGGCTTTGGTAAAACCTTTGAGCTCTTGTAAATAGACTTGTGCATTAAAAATCTCTTGCAGCAGTCCCATAGGAAATGCACCAGAACCAATGGCAGGGTCACAAATCTTGACGTGGTCTAAAGCATCTATAATTTTGTAGGCGTATTTGTCTGCATACTTTAGTTCGTCTTTGCTTAATTCTTGTTGCAAAATAATATTTTCTAAAGCAGATTGTGCAATGCTATTTTCTGTGGCATCCAAATCTTCTTTTGCCAATAAATAAGCCTTTAAACTTTCTTTGCACATATAATGTACAATTTCTTTTGGGGTATAGAAAGCCCCTTTGTCTTTATTATCTTCTAGCAAATTTTCAAAAATATGCCCCAACATTTCTGGATCTACCGCTACAGTATGTTCATCTGGAGCATCCTCATATATGGTAAAATTATACCGATTGAAGGTATCAAAAAGCTTGTCGAAAATAGCAGAAGGTAAAGCCAATTTATCATACAAAAAATCTTGGGACTTATCAAACAATCCTCCATTAAGATAAGGAAAACGAAGGTCGTTTTTCTCATTTTCAGAATCTGGATTATTGAGGGTGTCAAAAAATAAGGGCACTAAATAATCACTATAAAAAAGTTCTTTGTATTGAGCGTTTTTGAAAAGTTGATACAGATAATCTGGATTTCCTTTGTCCCAATTTTCATTTTTGGGAACTGCCATCCAACCTTTCTTTTGGATAAAATATAGAAATACGATACGCCCCATCATTCTTTTAAAGAAATCACGAACAGCTTTAGAATCGCCTTTAAAGATATCAAGAAAATCAAAATGTGGTTCGTGAACTTGGGTTTTGGTCCATTTGCTACCTTTCTTTACATAGCGGTAACCTGTAATATATTCTACAAAATCTTCATAAATTTCTTTGTAGTTTTTGAAAAATTCTTTTCCTAATTTTTCTACAGAGAAAGCATCTTCAAAATCATCTAAAGAAAGTAAATCATAAAGATTTCCTTTTTGCTTTTGGATGAGTTTGTCAAAGTTTTGAGCGGCAGTTAAAGCTTTTTCACCTTTACCAAAAAGATAAGTGTAACGTTTCGGTGCGGTTTCTTTGTCTTCTATGGTATTGGTCTCTTTATTGTGAAATTTTCTTTTGCTGATGTAGCTAAAACGCCATTGTTCACCTTGTACAAAAACCACCATTGCACCTGCCATCTGCTTGGTGATGTCTTTTAGTAAATTTCTTAATTGTACTCTATTTCTGGCAAGGTTTACTTTTGGGGAAAGTTCTATTTCAAAAATTCCAATTTTAGTATAATCGTCAATTTCGTAAAATCCTAAACTAACACATTCTTTGCTAATGGGATTATCAGATAAAGAAATTTTACGGTCTTCTGCATTGAGTTTATTATTGGTAAACTGTGTTTGTAGAAAGTTTTTCCAGATGCTTCTATCATAAGGACTTTCTAATATTTGTCTAATTTCTGTAACAGTCATATTTTATCTATTTGGAAACAAAAGTTTCTGAAATAATTATTTTAGGTTCTATTGGCTCTACTTCTTTCTTTGTTGGTCTTTGGATTTTAGAAGTATATTTATTGGCCAATCTTACGATTTCGTTTTCTATTTTTATAGGGTCTGTTTCGTTTCTTAATTTATAAACTTCGTTGGTAAGATTAGAATATGTACCATTTTTAATCAATGGTAATAAATTTTCACCTGCTTTTACAGCTTCTGTAGTTTTGATAAAGCCAAGAGAAAGCCAGTTTATTAAGTCATTTAAAGCCTTATTGGTTCTTACATCTTTTTTGTCTTCAGCGCCACCTATCATTTCTGGAGTGGTAATGTCGCTCTCAAATTGATTCAGAATTTTATTAATTTGCTCGTAATGAAATTCTGGGATTTCTTTTATCCCAACTTCATTTTTTTCAGCTTCAAAAATCTTTACTGCTTGTTCAAATGGAAGTGAATATGATTTATTTTCTTTATTCAAATAAATATTTTTATGTTCCCCATTCTTCACAAAAGCAATACTGTAAGAATTATTTTCTTTGGAATTTCTGATGCATCTTACTTTTAATGGCATTCTTCTGATTCTACTAAAATCATCAGGATGTTTTTCTCTAAAATTTCTAATCCATTCCAGATATTGAGTTCTTAAATCTTTTTCTTCATCTTTTTCTTCAAACATTTTAAACTGCTCGATGATTTCTTCTATTGTATAAATCTTATTATCCTCACCAAATGTACTGTGGCTACTTTGAAGTTTAGCCAAAGACTTTTGACGTAGATTAATTCTCTTATCCCCATGTTCTGAAGGATAAAAATTATAGTTATAAATAAAACGTGCTTTGGTTCCGATACGATTAATACGCCCAAGTCTTTGAATAAGTTTTGTAGGATTCCACGGCGTATCATAATTCACAATAACATTGGCTCTATGCAAATTTATACCTTCTGCTAAAACATCAGTGGTTAAAATAATATCATAATCATTTCTGAAAGTACCTTCGAAATTGGCATCAAAATTTTCTCGTATCGCTTCAAACATTTTATTTCGGTTGGTAGAAGTAATGCTTAAAACTCTATGCAGTGTTTCATTATTCAATCTTTCAGTCAAATAATCAAGAGTATCCGCAGATTCAGTAAAAATAACGAGTTTGCCCAATTCATTTTTTTCTTTATTAAAATATTCAGAATTTAACATTTCAAAGAAAACATTCCACTTTGGATCATTTTGATCATCAACATTTTTCCAACGCTCATTTAAAGCCGATAGGTTTTCATAATCTTTTCTTAATCCTTCAATAAAGCCTGGCTTAAAATCAGATTGTTTGAATTTTCTATTCTTAGGTTTTTCATCGTCAATTTTTAGAATCTCCAATTCTATTTCTTCGTCACTATAACCTTTATTTAATAAGTCTGTAATGTCTAAATCTGGTGCAATAAAAATACTATCTCTTTCATACATTTCTATCATATGCAAAGTAGAAGTAGTAATTTTATTTAATGATTTTTTAAAAGCATAAAAACTACTTTCCAATCGTTTTATTAATTGTGTTTGCATGATATATGCTAACGATCTAGAAATGGTTAATGCACTTTGATATAAACCATCGTTGGCTTCATCTGTTAAATAGGCAATTGCTTGATATCTATAAAAATCTATTTTATCTTTATCAATAATGCTGTTTGCTGTGTCTAAAAAAAGTTCCGCCAATTCTGGATTTAATTCATATTCATTAGCAAATGGATCTACAACATTTGGGAATATAACTCCTTGAGAAGCTAAATCTTTGGCATAACGTTCATTTTTTAACAAATCTGTACGTGTTCTTCTAATGGTAATATCTTTTACAACTTTATCCCTTATGTCGTTAAATATCTCTTGTATGCCTTCTAAATCTAATGGCGTTTGTCCTATAAGTTGTTTGTATCTTATAATATGTGGATAAAAGAATTTCTGAAGATTTGGTTCATTAAGATTACTGTTTCTTACATCTTGAAATGTTTGCAATAAATTATAAATATCTTCTGGTCTATTATTTAGTGGAGTAGCAGAAATTAAGACCACCCTTTTTTCAAATCCTTCTATATTACCAATATTTTCTCTCCCTGATTTGCAAATGATTTGTAGATTTTGAAATTGACGACTTGCATTATTTCTAAATTTATGCGCTTCATCTACCAAAACCAAATCATATTTTTCTTTGTAAATTAAAGGATCATCTTCATTGATAATTTTATCTAGACTACCGTTGGTAATAAAATCACATTTCTCATCAATTCTAAATTCTTTGAAAGTACTCTTCCAGTTTTTTTCTAATGTTGGTGGATATACTATTAGAATTTTAGTCTTTGCACCATTATTGATGATAAACTTTTTTGCTAATAATGCCGCCATTACTGTCTTACCTGTTCCTACCACATCTGCTAAAAAGAAACCATTGTGTTTCAACAATAATTCATACCCCTGATTTACAGCATCAATTTGATAACTTAATTTCTTAAATTTCTTTAGTGGAATATCACTAATACTATCAGGATCGTACTCTATATTTTTTCCAAAAAATTCTATTAAGAACTTTACATACAATTCAAATGGTGTAGGATTTATTTCTAAATAAGTTTTTTTAATGAGTTCTGGTGCATCTACAGGTAGAATTGGCGAGCTATCTTTCCATAATTTTTCAAATTCTACATCTGCAAAATTAACATTATCAAAATCTCTTAATTCTACATTCATTTCATAATTATATTCCACTGCTTCTAATCCTAATCCTTGTGCAGTAAGATTTGACGAGCCCATTATGACTAATCCATTAGGATTGTGTTCATTAAAATTAGGCGAAAGGAAAATATAAAATTTAGAATGAAGCTTTTTTGAATTATGTGCTCTAATCTCAATTTTTTTACTAGAAATATCATTAATTAATTGAAGAATACCTTCTTCAACATCTTTTCCGTATTTTGAATTAGCAATATCTTCTTGTATAGATTCTACAAAGGCATCTCTTGCGTGTTTGGCATTTACATTTAAAAGCAAACCTTGTTTCTGTGCTAATGCAATAAATGGATCTACATTTATACCAGCTATAATTTTAACCTTTATATCTTCTGGGAAATGCTTACGTATAGCAAAATAACCAGACGCTCTAAAGTAACCTATAACAGATTTGAAATATTCAATATTCTGCATATGGCTAAATACACCTACAAATTTATTGTATAAAGTATTGGTACCTTGATTTGTAAAAAAATTAGTACTCATATTATTTACTCGAATTCAAAAGTTCTTTAATATCTATATCTAATAATTTGGAAATAACTAATAAAGTCTCCATAGAAGGCTGATTTTCGTTCCTTACCCATCTGGAAACAGTTACTTCGCTTTTGCCAAGTTTCTCAGCTAACCATTTATTAGTTTTTTCTTTTTCAGCAAGAATAACTTTTAATCTATTGATTTTCACTAGTTGTTATTTAATTAACATTAATTGATAAATATACAACATTTTCTTTAATTAATTTCAAAATCAAATTTTAGATATTTTCAAATAATTTCATTTTGTTTTATTTTTTGTTTTTATGATTTTATTTTATCTTCCAAGTTTCTTAATAAACTTCAGATTATCATCTGCCAATACATTACTTCCTTCCAAAATTCTAAAAAAATGATTTTTCTTCTTTTCATCCCCAAAAACCTCCTCAAAAGCAGAAACAGGAATTTGATTTTCTTTTGAAGTTTTTTCCAATATCTCAATAATTTTATCTTTTCGTTCAGCATCGTTTAACCTGTGAAGATTCGGGATTTTTATACTTTCTTGCAAAATGGCTTTTTTAAGTGTATTTTCTACTGAATCCAGATATTTTTTCTTTTCAACAGCAAAAACTTTTTCATTCGTCAGTAGAACGGAGTTTTTGCTTTTGAAAAAGAAAACTTCTTTTTTTAGACTTTCAATTTTGGTTTTCAGTTCCTCAATCTGTTTCTCTTTGGATTCCAGTTCTGTTTTGTTTTTGAGAAGATGAATGTTATTTGTTTTGATTGCCTTGTTGTAGTTTTCAATCGTTTTGTCCGTTTTTATTTCTGAAAACCGAGAAAATCGAATTTTTTTACAATCAACTCTTCAGATTTTTTAGATTCGATTTCGTGTGCATCCATAAGTATCGTTTACGATTGTTTTGGTGCAATATTATAAAGAGATTCCTCTGTGATGAGGATAAACACGCAATCACAGAGGAATCACACAAAAAACACTATGTTTTGTAATTTTTATTAATCAGAGAGATATTCTTTGATTATAATTAGTCCTTTTTTGGGATCATCTTTTAAATGACTTTCTATAGTATCTATTTCAACTTCTTTCAATGATTGAACAAATACAAGTTTTAGAAAATTGGCGATATCAATTTGCTGGCTTACTTTAAAATGATTCCATATATTCCAACCGAAGTGATAAAGGTCTATAGCAGAAAGTGAGTTTGTTTCAACTAATATTGAATCTGAATTATTTTCTTTCCTCGAGTAAGAAGCAACTGCATCACAAATAAAATCTAAATCGAGGTCTTAAACATACAGCGCAAATTTCTGTTAGGTATACTTGATTGCTATTTGCAATTTTTCTTGACCTTGTCGTATTTTTTTCTCTTGCTGAGTTTTACGTACTGAATTGATATCTGCAATCTTTTCAATTGGAATTTCTAATTTTTCTACTGAGCTAAGTATTTTAGTATGATTTGGATCAGATTCTTGTTGTTCCACCAACTTCGATTTTGCATTCTTAGAAAATCGCTTTACTGTGCATGTTACTATTGGGTCAAGAAATATATTTAGAATCGCAAAACTTAAAATTGCAAAACCAAAATAAAACCAAAAAACAAGATTGACTGCAAAATCATGCGCTCCCTTATTTATAAAATGATTTCTACCTAAATATCCTATATAAAGACAAAGAAGTAAGACAGGCAAATATTTTAAAATGTTATCAAAATCCTTGATTCTCATTATTATTTGGTAGCAAAACCAAAATAAGACCTAATAAGGCGCACATATTCTATACTTAACGATCGGTACAAATATGATACAAAACAGGGTAAAAATCAATCAAAAACAAGCAAATAAAAAATGACTAAAAAATAAAAATCGCTGCAAATATTACATTTACAGCGATTTAATTATTGTTATTAATTGATACTAATCAATACTTACTTCACCTCCTCAAAATCCGCATCCTGAACATCTTCCGCTGCTCCTGCGTTTCCTGTAGGATTTCCTTGTGCTTGTTCTGCACCTTGCGCTTGTTGTCCTGCTGCGTAAAGTTCTTCTGAAGCCGCCATCCAAGCTGCGTCTAAAGCTTCGGTTTTGGTTTTCGTAGCATCGGCATCTTTTGCTTCGAAAGCGGTTTTTAATTCTGCAACGGCAGTTTCGATGGCTGCTTTTTTGTCAGCTGAAAGTTTGTCGCCAAATTCTTTCAACTGCTTTTCAGTTTGGAAAATCAAACCGTCGGCTTTGTTGAAGAGTTCAACTTCTTCTTTTCTTTTTGCATCGGCAGAAGCATTTTCTTCGGCTTCGCGTTTCATTCTTTCAATTTCAGCGTCAGAAAGTCCTGAACTTGCCTGAATTTTAATCGATTGTTCTTTCCCTGTTCCTTTATCTTTCGCGGAAACGCTCAAAATACCGTTTGCGTCGATATCGAAAGTTACCTCGATCTGTGGAACGCCTCTTGGAGCTGGTGGAATGTCGGTCAAATCAAATCTTCCGATTTCTTTATTGTCATTAAACATTGGTCTTTCTCCTTGTCCAACTCT
>APMI01014407.1_pt1 | contig 14776 bp, 13 predicted proteins | sample 667938 | NCBI WGS metagenome assembly APMI01 (sample SAMN01084076, study PRJNA167559) | wastewater metagenome | biome: Wastewater | place: Denmark: Ejby Moelle, Odense | collected 2011-11-28 | reverse complement strand
GGGCAGGTGGCCTGGGTCGAGCTCGTCGGTGAGCTCGTCGTCCACGCCCTCAGGGTCCGCGGCCGTGGGGTCACTGGGCTCGATCACGGGCGGTTCGAAAACGGTCGCGACCGGCGAACTCGCGCGGCGCGAAGCGCGACGGGCAGGAGCGGGTGGCGGCGTAGGAGCCTGGAACAGCAGGCCAAAGCTCGGCACAACAACCGGCGGGTATGCCGTGTCCGCGCCGCTGCTCTCGACCGTCGCGTCGACGGCCTCGTCGCTGACATCGGGGACCTCGAGATCGGTGGCCTCTGCGTCAACAGCGTTGCTGAGATCTGCCGCACTCTCATCAGCGCGCGTGGGTCCATCAGCAGCCGAGTCGTCGGCCGGAACAATCTCTTCGACGACCATTGCCGGCTCAGCGGGCGGGACGGCAGCTTTCTTGCGACTGGTGCGCTTGCGTGGCGTCTTGGCTGGAGCTGTGGATTCGGCAGCGACGGATGCCGACGCAGCCTCCTGCGGTTCAGCCGCTGCCGGCACGTCGGCGGCGTGCGGCTCCATCGCAGCGTGGTCGGGGCTCACGGCCGGTTCGGCCGCCAGGACGGGGCTCACGGCCGGTTCGGCCGCCAGGACTGGAGCGGCCGCTTTCTTGCGGGGTCGGCGCTGACGCAATGGCGCGGCAGCTGGCCCCGCAGCCGCCATCGGCTCACCCGCGGCGGTGGGCTCAAGCGACGAGTCAGCCACTACCGTGGGCGGCTCGGTCGAGGCGAACGGCATACCCTCGCCGGTTGGGGTCTCAGCAGCACCGGAGGCGGCGCCGTCGGGTGCAGAAAACAGGTCTTCGGTGGATGCCATGTGGCGTCCTCTCGTCACCCACGCGGCGACGCCCACACCTGCGGAGCCTGCGGCCCCTCGTCACCGCGCGGCGCGCGGTCAGCGTCGTCGTCGCCGCGGACACGGCACGACGGAAGTCGTTTCGCTACGACCAGCACAGTTCGCGCGGGGTGCGCGGCCCTTGCGTCAGTCGCCGACGGTTTCCTCGGCCACGGCCAACGGATCGGCCACAGTCGTGCTGTCGCCTCGCAGCGGGCCTTGGGCCAGCCGGATCACCAGGGGTGGTGTCGGCGGCTCCAGACCGGCGACTGCACGCAGCGCGGTGAGAATGTCGTCGGGGCGTACGGCGGGTGTGGTGTGCCGAACGACCATCCGGAGTATCGCACATTCACCTAGCACGAGCGCGGCTAGGTCCGGCTGCGAGTCTCGGTCAGTGACGTATGCCGTCACCACGGCACTTCGGGTATCAAAAGTCCGCGGGCCGGTCTTGAGCATGCGGGTGACGTCGACGCCGTCTTCGGCGAGGAACCGGGCGACCGCGTCGTGGAGGGCGGCCGGCTGCAACCCTCGGAACGCGACCACCCAATCGCTGGCCTGGAGGAGATCGGCGAGCGCTCCTGTCGGCGCCTCGACCACGGTCACGACGTCCAGGCCCACGGGCAACGCCTCGTCGAGCAGCGCCCGCACCACGTCGGGGTCGCGCCGCTCTGTCAGCGAGACTTCGACGTACTCGGCCTCGCTCGCGGTGCCTGTCGAGGCTGCATTGGCGTAGGAGATCTTGGGGTGCGGATGGAAGCCCGCTGAGAACGCGATCGGCATCTGCGCGCGCCGCAGTGCCCGCTCCAGCGCCCGCTGGAAATCCCGCGTCGACGAAAACCGCAACCGACCGCGCTTGGCGTACCGGATCCGGAGCTTCTGGACTGCTGGAGGAGGCGGCGGTCCCTGGGGTTCGCGTTGTTGCCTAGCCACGGAACCGCTTCTTTTTGAGCGGCTGTCCTGACTGAGCTGTTTGGGCTGCCTGCGCTGCTTGCTCGGCCTTGACCCGCGCGGCTTCACGGCGCTTCTCGGCGTCGGCTCGGTGGATGACGTCGGCTTCTTCTTGCGTCGGCGCCTTCCCTCCACGCACAGCCGGGATGAAATGCGCTTCGCTCTCCGGGATCGGCGGGTATACCGCCCATAGGGCATCTAGCTGCGCCGCCATGGCCGCCCGCCTTGAGCCGAGCAGTCGCCTCGACCGGGTCTTCGTGGGGCGTCACAGTCATAGGTTCGCCAACGGAGATGTAGATCGGGGTATTGGACCGCCCCATGTTCTTGGGTTGGCCCTTGGTCCAGACCCGCTGGGCACCCAGGATGACAGTCGGCAAGATAGGCACCTCAGCCTCCTGCGCCATCCGCGCAGCCCCGGGCTTGAACTCCTTGAGTTCAAAGGACCGCGAAATCGTCGCCTCGGGATAGACCCCGACGATCTCGCCACCGCGCAGGGCATCAACGGCCTTTCGGTAGGCCGCAGCGCCAGCCGTCCGGTCGACCGGAATGTGCTTCATCCCCCGCATCACCGGACCGCTCACGGGATGTGCAAAAACTGACTCCTTGGCCATAAAGCGCACGAGGCGTCGTGCTGGGAGTGCCGCGTACCCGGCATACGTAAAATCGAGGTACCCCGTGTGGTTGATCGCCATGACGGCCCCACCCTTTCGGGGCACGTGCTCGGTCCCGGTCATGGTGAAGCGCAGGCCCTGCGCGAAGAACACGGTGCGCGCGAGCCCGATGACCGGCCAATAGACGAGATCCACGCACCCACCTTAGGCGGCAGACGGCATACTCACGCTGTCTCAAAAAGGCTCACCAAGTCTCGGGAGCGTCCTGGGAATCCTCGGGAGGGGAACGGGCATGTCACTGCTAGGGATGGTGCGCGCGGCGCTGGTCTGGATTCTGCACAGCGTCCTCATCACCATCGCCGCCGCGGGGGTCCCGGTCGTGGTGATGGTGCTGCTGCGGATGCGCACCCATGCCGTGGCCTTTTCGCTGGGCGACTGGCTGCCGTGGTGGGGCCTCGCGGCCGGGTGCCTCATCGTGGTCCTCTCCGTGTATGCCGCTCATCGAGCCCTTGCCCTCGCCGAGCGCACCGGCCGCGCCACGCCCGTGTCTCTCAATCGGGTGCGCACGTTGACCCTGGTGGCGACCGAGGCTGGTGTACTCGACCCCGCGAAGGCACCCGCGTGGTATCAAGCTCCAGGCATGGGCGACCGCCCACTCGTGGTCGATGCCATGAGACACCGGTATGCCGTCGTCCCCCCTCCCAGCTCGCTCGCGCTGGCGGACACGGGGGCCGCCTTCCAGGAGGCGGAGATCGCCCGTCTCGCTGCCCGGGATGTGCGCTCCGGCGCGGCGGCGGCAACGCCGGCCCTCTTCGTGACCGCCTGGTGGCTACGCGTGTGGATCGACCTGGCCTCGTGGCTGGTCGCGGTGTGGCGTCCAAGTTCGAAAACAGCGATCTCGATTCGCGTTTATCTCGGTGTGTTCATTGTCTTGGTGCCACTGGTGTGGGTGGCGATCGCTCTGGCCTACCTCGCCACGTTGGCGTCGATATGGCTGGTCGGGCCACGGCGAGCACGGGCGTTTGCCGAAGCCTGCGGAGTCCGATCGGGTCGCCCGGTCGAGGTCACTGTGCTCGCTGATGAGGATGACCCCCGGGTGGGATTCGAGAAGAAGGACAGCATCGCGCCGCTCGTTGTTCGCAAGGCTCCCGCGGCGCCGCCCTCCGATCAGACCTCGTGGCGCGACGGCCGGTGGGGTATGCCGTTGGCTCTCGCCGCTGCTTTCGGGCCGGTGGGCGGCTGGTGGCAGTTCGTGCTCGTCCTGCCGATCAGTGTGGCCGTGTCGGAGATGGCGACCAACCACGCCCGCCAACCTGGCCGCGGCGTGTTGAGTGACCTCGGGATCGTCGGCCTCGTGGCCGGCTTTGCTCTGGTGGTGGCGATTGCCTATCCGCGGGCGAAGTTGCGCCGCGACGAGCATCGCCACGAGGCGATCGAGCAGCGCCTCATCGCAGCTGCTGGACCACAGGATGATGCTCCTGTCGTACGGGCGCGGTTCGAAGCCGAGGCGGGGCCGCAGATGAGCCGGTTGACGCGTCTGATCAACCTCTGGCCAGTCATGCTGCTAGGCGGCTTGTTCGCGCTCCTCTTGGGTCGCGTCATGGGATGGATCGTCCATAGCGCCTCGGGTGCCAGCGCGTCGGAGACTGCCGCGCTGTTTGTCACGTGGGCCTCTTTGGGTGTGACCTTCGTCTTCTGTGTCTGGGTGGCGCTCTTCCCGAGGAGGCCAGATAGCTACCTCGAGCGCACGATCCGCGGCGGATCCTGAACGCTCGCAGTTCACCCCTCGGGCCCGCGCTAAACATGTTCAGGCTCAGGTCGCGCTTCTGGGAAGATGCTCGGCATGACTAGCACGCCTGCCGCACGTCCCACTTCGATCCCTGAGCGTCCGACGCTCGATGGCCTCGAAGAGAAGTGGGGACAGGTATGGCAGGCCGAAGGCACCTACCGGTTTGACCGTGAGCGCGCCCTCGCCGGCCCTCGCAGCCAGATCTTCTCGATCGACACTCCCCCGCCGACCGCATCGGGCTCGCTGCACATGGGGCACGTGTTCTCCTACACGCACACCGACTGCATGGCTCGATACAAGCGGATGGCGGGCCTCGAGGTTTTCTACCCGATCGGCTGGGACGACAACGGGCTGCCGACCGAGAAGCGGGTCCAGAACTACTACGGTGTGCGCGGCGACGCGGCGATGCACTACGACCCGTCATTTGTGCCGCCGTTCAACGGCAATCGCACCTCGACCAAGGCTGCTGACGAAGTGCCGATCAGCCGGCAGAACTTCATCGAGTTGTGCGACGAGCTGACCGTGATGGACGAGCAGGCGTTTGAGGCACTCTTCCGTCGGATGGGTTTTTCGCTCGACTGGGACATCTCCTATCGCACCATCGATGAGCACTCTCGGGCGACTGCGCAGCAAGCGTTCCTGCGCAATCTTGCTCGGGGAGAGGCCTATTCGGCCGAGGCTCCCGGGCTCTGGGATGTCACCTTCCAGACGGCTGTGGCCCAGGCCGAACTCGAAGCCCGCGACTACCCGGGTGCCTATCACCGGGTGGCCTTCCATGGCGCAGGCGGCCCGATCTTCATCGAGACCACCCGCCCCGAGCTCATCCCCGCGTGTGTGGCCCTGATCGCGCACCCGGACGACGAGCGCTATCAGCCGCTCTTTGGCACGACCGTGCGCTCGCCCCTTTTCGGCGTCGAGCTGCCCGTCCTCCCCCACCCCGCCGCCGAGCCCGACAAGGGCGCTGGCATCGCGATGTGCTGCACCTTCGGTGACCTCACCGACGTCATCTGGTGGCGTGAGTTGCAGTTGCCGATGCGCTCGATCATCACCCGCACGGGTCGCCTCCAGCGCGAGACGCCTGAGTGGCTCCGCGGTGAGGGCGCCGACCTGTATGCCGCGAAACTCACCGGCGCAACGGCATACGCTGCCCGCGAAGCGATCGTGAGCGCCCTGCGGGAGTCCGGCGACCTCGACGGCGAACCCACCCCCACCCAGCGCAAGGCCAACTTCTATGAGCGCGGCGAGAAGCCCCTGGAGATCGTGACCTCGCGTCAGTGGTACATCCGCAATGGCGGCCGTGACTCCGACCTCAATGCGGCACTGGTCGAGCGCGGTCGCGAGATCGACTTCCACCCGGGCTTCATGCGGGCGCGCTACGAGAACTGGGTCCAGGGCCTCAATGGCGATTGGTTGGTCTCCCGGCAGCGGTTCTTCGGTGTGCCGATCCCGGTGTGGTACCCCCTCGACGCCGACGGCGAACCCGACTACGCGCACCCGCTCGTGCCCGCTGAGGGCTGAGGACCAGCTACCGGTCGACCCGGCTGCCCAGGCACCGGCAGGATTCGATGAGGCGCAGCGCGGTATGCCGGGTGGTTTCGTCGGCGATCCCGATGTCATGGACACGTGGGCGACGTCATCACTCTCCCCGCAGATTGCTGGCGGCTGGCGCGGCGACCCAGAGCTCTTTGGGGCGATCTTCCCCATGGATGTCCGTCCGCAGGCGCACGACATCATCCGCACGTGGCTTTTTGCGACCATCGTTCGCGCGCACCACGAGCACGGCTCGGTGCCGTGGACCAATGCCGCGATTTCGGGGTGGATCCTCGACCCCGACCGCAAGAAGATGAGCAAGTCCAAGGGCAATGTCGTGACGCCCGAGGCGCTCGTCATCGAGCATTCGGCTGACGCGGTGCGCTATTGGGCAGCCTCCGGACGGCTCGGCACGGATGCTGCCTTTGACCCCGGTCAGATCAAGGTCGGTCGGCGGCTCGCCATCAAGATCCTCAACGCGAGCAAGTTCGCGCTCTCGTTTGGCGAGGTTGAGGGTGACCTCGCGGCTTCTGTCACGGAGCCGCTCGACCTGTCGATGCTCGCTGCACTTGCTGACGTGGTGCGTTCTGCGACAACGGGTTTCGAGGGGTGGGACTACACCCGCTCGCTTGAGCTCACCGAGTCATTCTTCTGGACGTTCTGCGACGACTACCTCGAACTCGTCAAGGACCGGGCCTACGGTGGGCAGGGCGAGGCGCCTGCGGCATCGGCTCGCGCAGCGCTGCGGATCGCGCTCGATGTGCTCCTGCGGCTCTTTGCGCCGATCCTGCCCTATGTCACCGAAGAGGTGTGGTCGTGGTGGAAGTCCGGCTCGGTGCATCGTCAACCGTGGCCGTCGCCGGGCGATGCCCTCACGGAGGGGCCCTCGGGTGACACCGGGCTCCTGGCAGGAGTGGGCCAGGCCCTCGCCGCAGTCCGCAAGACCAAGTCCGAAGCCAAGGTCGGCATGCGCGCCGAAATCCCGTCGATGACCCTCGCGGGCCCGGCGTCGGTTCTCGATGCGGTGCGGGCTGCAGAAGGTGACCTCCGCGCGACCGGACGCATCGGCATCCTCACGTATGCCGTCTCCGAGGCAATCGAGGTCCGGGACGCGACCCTCGTCCCGGTGGAGAAAACACCTCGCTAACGGGGCTCTCCCCGCCCTGCCACCTATTCGTTGTCGTCGAAGTATGCGTCGCGCGAGCCAGCTGCTTTGGCACGCGCAAGTCGCGCTTCGTGTTGGGCCTGTGCTTCTTCGACGAGCTTGTCCTTGTCGGCTTGGTCCATGCGGCTCCAGACCGAGAAGGTGCGCTGCGCTCGAGGCCTCGTGAACTCCTGGAACTCCGGGTCATCAGACAGTGCGCGCAGGGTCGACCTGCCCTCTAACACGTCGTTGATCTTGCGGCGCAAAGACTCGTTGGAGGTCTGGTCCCGCAATCGCCCGAGCGAGCGCCGCAGCCGGTAATCCGCCCCCGGGTTGTTGGCGAAGGTCGGCAACAGGGGCGCCGGCTGGTCGGTCGAGTCTGCGGTCATGAGGCTGGGATTCCTTCGTTGACGTAGCTGCCCGGCATCCGGACTGCATGGAGACTCTGCAGCGTCCCCAGGCTGGCTGCGATGATCCCGCCGACAGCGTCGGCCAAAAGCATCGCCTTGCCCCAGCCCTCACCGATTGCCAGGACCAACCGGACTCCTTCGGCGGCAGTGATCAGCCCGATGCCGCCACAAATGAGGCTGATGACGACCGTTTCGGCGCCAGCGATCGCGCAGGCGGCCTCGACGTTGAGTGCAATGACGACGTCGTAGAGCGCTTCGATGCTGCTCGCGATCGCCTCGCACACGGACTTGATCCCGAAGGCCGTCTCGCGCAAGTCTGCAGACATGCGGTCAAGCTCCTTCTCCATCTCACCCAAGACCGTCGCAAGGTGAGCGAAGTAGCTCTGGGCGGCGTCCGCGGCATACCCGTCCCAGGCTGCGTCAAGCGGGCGGGCATCTTCCCGGATGCCGTTAGCGGCGGCCGTGGTGAAGTTGCCGAGGTGAGTCAGCGCGTCTGAGGCGCGCCCCACGACGCTCCAGTCACCCGCTGCGAACTTCGCCATGTCAGCCGACAGGTTGGCGCCGCCGAGCTGTTCGACGATCCAAAAGAGCCAGTGGCTCGGTGACAGCCAGTCCGGGGCGCGCAGGACCCGGTCGATGAAGTCCGGCACAATTTCTTGAGCCACAGGGGTGACGAGCAGGGTGCTGGGATCGTTCATCGGGGTCCCCCCTGCCGGATCGGCTGAGGCGCCATCTGTTGCCGCTCGTACTCGGCAGCCGCTTGGTCGGTGGCTTTCTCGTAGTACGTCGCCGATCGGCGGATCTCGTCAGCGCCCCGTCCAGACAGGTCGTAGAGCCGCTCAAAGACGCTAGACAGCGTTGGTTGAACGGCGTGGCAGGCCTCTACCACCCGTTGAAGCACCGAGCCAGACATGGACTGGGCACTCATGTTGGTGTGGTCGGTGTAGGCCACGGCCCTGCGTGAGGCGGCCTCCAGCACTTCAAGCTGCGTCGCGAAATCCCGCAGCCCCTGTTCTTGTACTCGAAAATCGACCATGTGATCCCCCTGAGATCGGATGTTGGCTTCCGCACCCTATCGCCGCCGATCCACCTCTGGATCCAACCTCACCCGACGCGCGCTTGACCAGCTGCGGGACGCACCGAAGCTGGCGTCGGCGCCTGATGACACTTCGCTGTTAGATGGGCCCATGGCACACAACCGCGCAGGGGCGCCTCACCGTCAACCAAGTACGGCGGGGTGGGTCACGGTCTCGGTGGTGCTCCTTGCGGCCGTCGTCTTCCTCGCCGCCGGTGTCTTTGCGCTCACGCTGACGGCCAAGCCGGCCGATCGGGACAAAGCGACTGCTGCCTGCTTTGTCTTGACCGGCGTCGGGGGCGCTCTGTTGTCCTTTGCCTTGATGACCGGGGGCGCGTTCCTCGCCGCGACGAAACCGACCCGGGATCGCGCGATCTCGCGGGTTGATGCGACCCTCCTGGTCGTGGGCGGGCTCGTCGTGACTGCGGTGGCGACGCTGGGCTTCGCGCAGGGCTCCTGGCCCCAGCGGGTCATCGTGCTCCTTCCGCTGGGCGCGGCCGCACTCTGTGTTGCCGAAGCCCGACGCGCCAACCGGGGTTACGCCACCTTGGTCGCAGAGGCAACGGCTGCACCGGCAGATGAGCCACCGACTGAGCTGCCGGATCAGCGCTAAACCGTGGTGTGACTGGGCGTGGCTCCGACGGCAGCCACCGCAAACCAGGCAATCGGCCACCCTGACCCGGCCATCCACGACACGCTGCCGTCCGTGAGATCAAGGAGAGTCACGCCCCCTGTTGCCGGGTTGTAGATCACCGTCCCGCCGTCCGTGGGCACCGCGAGCACGATGTGTCGTGGCAACCATGAGTGACCGACGTACAGCACGCCTGGCTGACCGGGCGTGAGGTGTCGCGCCCAGTGGGCCAACACCTCCTGCTGGCGAGTGCGTGACCTCCCCCGGATCACGACCCAGCGATAACGCACCCGTCGACCGCCAGCAATCGTCTCAAGCTCACGGCATACTGCCCAAGGCGGCGTGCCTAACGCGCGCGGCCACGGAAGCTGCCACCCCCCACCGGGCGCGGCAGCGCGCGTCACCCGGCGATGCACAAGGCGCTCGTATGCCGTGAACCGCGCCGATGGCGAGTCCCCGCTGAGATCACCAAAAGCGTTAGCGGCTGACGCTCCAGTGATAATCCATTGCGCCACAACTGGATCGGCGAGCATCCTGGCGACCGTGAGCGCAGCGGGGCCACACGTTGTCTCGCCGCCTTGAACCGGGCTGCGCTGCCCGACGACAAGGCCGAATGGTGTCGTCATCTCGCCGCCTTTCAGGGACCTGAGGGATGCTAGCAACGGTGCGTCAGCGCCCGAGGATCGGCGTGCTGGTTCTGGACGGCCACGACACCGACCGAGACACGTTCTGCGGGCAACCTGCAAGCAACCTGCAGCGAGGATGGAGTCGTGATGAAGCTAGGCAGTGTGGAGCACTACGGGTGGGATCAGCCTCGCACCGTGCGTCTCGTTGCCGTCGTCGACGGGCCGCATGCAGCTGGCGAGTTCGCGTGGCTGCAGGCTGATGCGAGTTCGGCCGGAGGAGCGCTCGACGTCATGGTGCGGCCGCGAGGATTCCCACGCGTGTGGACTGACCACGCTGACGCTGATCGCGTCGATGTCGAGTCGTGGACCCTCGCGCCAACGGACATCGTGGGCATCGAACGTGGGCTCGCATTGCCGGAGTACGCGTGGCAGCCGGGGAAAGAACTCCCCGATCAGTGGCTCTTTGTCGATCGAGGTCCTACTCCCAAGCGCCGACGCTCGGGGTCAGCCGCGAGGGGTTGACCTCAGGCGGTGCGACGGGGTCGCTTGGCCACCGGAGGCGCGGGGTCGCGACGAACGATCGTGGGCAGGACGTTGTCGCGGACGACTTCGCTTGTCACGACGACGCGCGCGATGTCGTCCTCGCTCGGGACGTCGAACATGACCGGGAGGAGGACTTCTTCCATGATGGCGCGCAGTCCCCGTGCCCCCGTGCCGCGCAACAACGCCTGGTCGGCGACGGCCTCCAGGGCGTCGGGCTGGAACTCCAACTCGACCCCGTCGATCTCGAACATCCGCTGGTACTGCTTGACGAGCGCGTTCTTGGGCTGGGTCAGGATCGACACGAGAGCGTCGCGGTCGAGCGGGGTGACCGTGGTGATGACCGGCAGCCGACCGATGAACTCGGGGATGAGACCAAACTTCATGAGGTCTTCGGGCATGACCTCGCCATAGGACTGGCCTTCGTCCTTGACCGTGTGCAACTCGGAACCGAACCCCAAGCCCTTCTTGCCCGACCGTGCCTCGATGAGCTTCTCGAGCCCCGCAAACGCACCGCCCACGATGAACAGCACATTGGTCGTGTCGATCTGGATGAACTCTTGGTGCGGGTGTTTGCGCCCACCCTGCGGGGGGACCGAGGCAGTCGTGCCTTCGAGGATCTTGAGCAGCGCCTGCTGCACGCCTTCACCGGAGACGTCGCGGGTGATCGACGGGTTCTCGCTCTTGCGGGCGATCTTGTCGACCTCGTCGATGTAGATGATGCCCGTCTCGGCCTTCTTGACGTCGTAGTCGGCAGCCTGGATGAGCTTGAGGAGGATGTTCTCGACGTCCTCGCCGACATAGCCGGCCTCGGTCAGAGCGGTCGCGTCGGCGATGGCGAACGGCACGTTGAGCATCCGGGCCAGGGTCTGGGCGAGGTAGGTCTTGCCGCACCCGGTGGGGCCGATCAACAGGATGTTGGACTTGGCGATGTCGACCGCGTCCTCACCCTTGCGGCCCATCCCCTCCCCCGCCTGGATCCGCTTGTAGTGGTTGTAGACCGCGACCGCGAGCGCCTTCTTGGCGATGTCCTGGCCGACGACGTAGGTGCCGAGGAAGTCGAAGATCTCGCGCGGCTTGGGCAACTCGTCCAGGCCCAGCTCGGAGGTCTCGGCGAGCTCCTCCTCGATGATCTCGTTGCACAGATCGATGCACTCGTCGCAGATATAGACGCCGGGGCCCGCGATGAGCTTCTTGACCTGCTTCTGGCTCTTGCCGCAGAAGGAGCACTTGAGCAGATCGCTGCCGTCACCCACGCGCGCCATCTGGGTCCTCCTGCTGTCGTGACCGCCCAATGCGGTCAGGTCCAAGGCCGACGCTACCTGCCCCACGCCGGTTGCGCTCTTCATTACACGCCCGGATGCACCCGGCGTCAGCGATTGTCCGCTGAGGGCGGACAAACGACACCGGTATGCCGCGCGCCTGGGTGAGCGGGCGGCATACCGGTGCGTAGGTCACTTCTGTGCGGAGCCCTTGCGCGAGAGGAGAACCTCGTCGATGAGGCCGTACTCCTTGGCCTCGGCCGAGCTGAGGATCTTGTCGCGCTCGATGTCGCGGGCCGTCTGCTCGGCGGAGCGGCCGGTGTGCAAGGCCAGGGTCTCCTCCAGCCAGGTGCGCATCCGCAGCACCTCGTTGGCCTGGATCTCGATGTCGGAGGCCTGGCCGTAGTCACCACCGGCGAGGGCCGGCTGGTGGATGAGGATGCGCGCGTTGGGCAGGGCGTAGCGCTTGCCCGGCGCGCCGGCGCCCAGCAGCACCGCAGCGGCCGAGGCGGCCTGCCCGACGACGAACGTCTGGATGTCGGGCCGGATGTACTGCATGGTGTCGTAGATCGCGGTCATCGCCGTGAACGAGCCACCGGGGCTGTTGATGTACATGAGGATGTCGCGGTCGGGGTCCTGGGACTCCAGCACGATGAGCTGAGCGATGATGTCGTCGGCCGAGGCGTCGTCGACCTGGACACCCAGGAAGATGATGCGGTCCTCGAACATCTTCGTGTAGGGGTCCAGGCGCTTCATCCCGTAGGACGTGCGCTCCTCGAACTGGGGCAGGATGTAGCGGCCCATCGGGGCCATCGGGGCCATCCCTGCGTTCATGGTCATGGTCGGTCTCTCCGTCGTCTCGGGCGTCAGTTGCCGGTCACGGGGTTGTCGGCGCGGTGTGCCGCGCTCGAGGCCCGCTCGACGACGTGGTCGACGAAGCCATAGGCCTTGGCCTCCTCCGCGGTGAACCAGCGGTCGCGGTCGGAGTCACGCTCGATCTGCTCGAGGGTCTGGCCGGTGTGCTCGGCGATGAGCGCGGCCATCTGCTTCTTGATGTGCAGCATCTGCTCGGCCTGGATCTTGATGTCCGAGGCCGTGCCGCCAATGCCACCGGAGGGCTGGTGCATCATCACTCGGGCGTGCGGCGTGGCGTAACGCTTGCCCGGCGTGCCGGCCGAGAGGAGGAACTGGCCCATCGAGGCCGCCATCCCCATCGCGACGGTGGCCACATCATTGGGCACCCACTGCATGGTGTCGAAGATCGCCATGCCGGCGGTCACCGACCCACCCGGGGAGTTGATGTAGAGCCAGATGTCCTTCTCGGGGTCTTCGGCCGCAAGGAGAAGCATCTGCGCGCAGATCGCGTTGGCGTTCTCGTCCCGGACCTCGGAGCCCAGGAAGATGATCCGCTCCTTGAGCAGCCGGTTGTAGATGTGATCGTCGAGGCTGCCGGGCATCGGCGCCCCGGCCATGACGACCTCGTTGCTCTGGCTCACCTGTGACTCCATGCGTCGGTCGGTGCGGGACGGCTTGCCCGCTCTCCCGACCCTAACGTCCGGGGTCGCGCCGACAATCCCGGTATGCCGCGTGTTCGCCCTGAGCGCACACCGGCACGGGTCAGCCGGTCCCTCCGACGTCGACCTGGTAGGCCTCGAACACCAAGTCGGCGCCTCGCTGTCGGTGGTGAGACAGCCGACGCAGGAGCTTCTTGACCAGCTCGGGGGCATCGGCCCGGTCGGCGGCAGCGGGTCGATCCAGAACGGCGATCAACTCGTCCGCCAGGGCGACGAGGTCGGGGTGCTCGCCCTGCAGGTGACGCAGCGGCCCGGCCAGCCGGGCGGCCTCCGCGCGCAACGAGTCGTAGAGCCCGCCGTTCGCTTCGGTCACGGCGATGTGTTCGTCGAGGTCGCGACGCACATCCGCTGCTGCGGCGCGGGCCACGTCGCGCCAGTGCTCGGCGTCACCGACGGGTTCGTCGATGACCTCCTGCAGTTCGGCCATCGACTGCCCGAGCTCCGAGCGCCGTTGTTTGACCTTGTCCAGGTAACTCGCGATGTCCGCGTCCATGGGCCACCTCCGCACGTGAGGGAACTCCCATCGTGACGCATCAGGAGCCGTCGGGGAACCCAACCTGCGGTGAGATTTGCGGGAAGTCTTCCTCCGGCGCCGGCTCCCGCACGGCCGGCAGGGCGGCGAAGGCCAGCAGGACGGCCAACCCGACGACGAGCATGGCCCGAAGCACCCCGATGTGGTCGCCGAGGAAGCCCAGCAGCGGCGGCCCACCGAGGAACGCGCCATACCCGATGGTGCTGATGACGCTCACCCGGGCCGCTGCGCGTGCTGGGTCATCGGCTCCGGCGGACATGCCTACGGGGAAGCCGAGGCTCGCGCCGACACCCCACAGGGCCGCGCCGAGGAACGCCAGCCAGGGCCCGCCGAAGACGACGAGGACCGAGCCGAGGACGGCGGTGAGGAAGGTCGCGCGCAGCACCCGCACTCGGCCGTAACGGTCCAGCAACTTCGTGCCGGCGATCCGGCCGACGGTCATGCTGGCCAGGAACGTCGCGAAGGCGAGCACCCCGGCCCAGGCGGGAAGGTGGTGGCCGTCGACGAACGCGATTGCCAGCCAGTCGTTGGCGCTGCCCTCGGTGAAGGCCGCCACGAGGACCACCAGCCCGATGAGCAGGGTCCGCCGCTCGGTCCAGGCCGCACGCATCCCCAGCCCCGATGTCGACGGTTCCGCGCCGGTGGAGTCAGCGGCATCCGGTATGTCGTGCGCCCCCGCCCCCGTGGTGAGGAACCGTGGCGTCGCCCAGAGCGCGGCGAGGAGCACGACGAGCGATGTGCCCGCCAGGTGCGGCAGCACGCCAACGCCCAGAGCGGTGAGGCCGCTGCCGACCAAGGCCGAGAACACCGTGCCGGCGCTGAACGCAGCGTGGAAGCGAGGCATGATCGCCCGTCCCGCCGCGCGCTCGACGGTGGCGCCTTCGAGGTTCATCGACATGTCCCAGATGCCGATCCCCAGGCCCGCGAAGAAGAGCGCGGCCATGGTGAGCGGCCGGGAGTGCAGGATCTCGGTGGTGGCACCGACCGTCGCCAGCGCGAGGACCGAGGCGATGACTCCGGCAAGGACCGTGCGCGCGGCGCCGAACCGATGGACGACCCACCCCGCGGCCGGTAACCCGAGGATCGAGCCCGCCGAGACGGCCAGGAGGGTGACTCCGAGCTCGCCGGCGCTCAGGCCCAGCAGATCCTTGACCTGCGGGATCCGGGCCGCGAACGCCGCGAACTGCACCCCCGCAAGGAGGAACACGGCATACACCGCGATGACGGCGGCGCGCACGTGAGGTGCGTCGGG
>APMI01001457.1_pt1 | contig 14781 bp, 12 predicted proteins | sample 667938 | NCBI WGS metagenome assembly APMI01 (sample SAMN01084076, study PRJNA167559) | wastewater metagenome | biome: Wastewater | place: Denmark: Ejby Moelle, Odense | collected 2011-11-28 | reverse complement strand
CTCGGGGCCGGCTACTTGGCCCGGTTTCCGACGGGTCAGCTCACGTCACGCCGAGTGGTCAGCGCCGTCCCGACGATGGCCATCACCGCGGCATACCCGACGAGGACGAGGGTTCCGCCCCACCACGCGAGGGAGGGGATGGCCCCGGGGGCCGACTCGACGACGGTATCCAGAGCGGCCTGGGTGGCCGCGCTCGGGAAGAAGCGGACGATGCCCCGGCCCCAGTCCTGAGCGGCAAGGACGAAAGTGAGAATGGGTTCGACGATCCACGCCACGCCGATTGAGATGAGCAGCGCGGCGATCTGGTTGGGGATGAGGATCCCCGCACCCAGTCCGATCAGCGCCCAGACGCCGAGCACGAGCAGGCCGAGGGCCATACTTCGCCACACCGAGGCGTCCGGGAAGGGGGAGTGGCCGCGGGCGGAAAGGATCGTCGCGCCCACCGCTACCGAACCCACGGTCGACAGGACGCCGTAGAACGCCCCGATGACGAGCAGGGCAGCGACCTTGGCCCCCATGACGCGAGGCCGTTTCGGGGTGGCCAGGAACGTGCTCGTAATCGTCTTGTGGCGGTACTCCCCGCCGATCGCGATGACGCCGATCGCCAGGGTGAGGAGGTAGCCGACGGCGATGCCGCCGGTGTAGACGTTCTTGGCCAAAGTGGCATCGCTGATCGAGCCCATGCCGGCCTGGCCAGCGGCGTCGCTGGTGAGGAAGAACCCGTTGAGAGCGGCCAGGGCCATGCCGGCCACGACGACGGCGATCGCCATGCCCCACCACATCCGGGTGGTGAAGTACTTGCGCAGTTCGGACTTCACGAGGTTCATCGAGCCTCCCCCCCTTCGACGCCGGCGAAGGCACCATGCTCGATCGGCGCAGCGGGGCCGTGGTCGGACGCCGTGCCGAGATTACGGTTGCGGTGTTCGGGCGCCTCGGTGAGGCGGAAGAAGAGATCCTCGAGATCGGTGGCCAGTTGGCGCAGTTCGTGGACCGGCAGGCCGGCCCGCAGTGCCACGTCGCCGACCCGGGCGAGGTCGGGGGTACGCACCGTGATCGAGCCGCCCTCACCGGGTTCCCAGACCAGTCCGGCGGCGGTCAACGCGCTCCCGAGGGGCGCGGCCTCGCTGGTCCGCACGAGCGCCGAGGCTTCGCCGCGCAACTGGGCGATCGACCCCTGGGCGACCCGTCGACCGTTGGCGATGATGACGACGTCGTCGACGATCTGCTCGGCCTCGGCCAGCAGATGGCTGGAGATGAGGATCGTCTTGCCGGTGGCGGCCAGGTGTCGCAGGAAGCCGCGCAGCCACCTGATGCCTTCGGGATCCAGGCCGTTGGCCGGCTCGTCGAGCAGGATGACGCTCGGGTCACCTAGCAGCGCCGCAGCGAGGCCCAGGCGCTGGCGCATCCCCATGGAGTAACCACCGGCACGAAGCCCGGCGGCGGCGGGAATCCCGACGAGTTCGAGCAGTTCGTCGACGCGGGTGAGCGGGACTCGGGCCGCGTCGGCCAACACCCGCAAGTGGTCGCGTCCGCTGCGCCCTGGATGGAAGTTCGTCGCCTCCAGGGCCGATCCGACGGTGCCCATCGGATCGGGCAAGTCGTGGTAGCGCACGCCGCCGATCGTCGCCGTACCCGAGGACGGGCGGACGAGCCCGAGCAACATTCGCATCGTCGTCGTCTTGCCGGCACCGTTGGGGCCGAGGAACCCCGTGATCCGGCCGGGTTCGACGGTGAAGTCGAGGTTGTCCACGGCAACGAGCGAGCCGAAGCGTTTGGTCAACTTCGACACAGAGATCTGGGCCGCCGGGCGTGCCGGCGCGGTGGTGGTCATCGGTGTCCCCTGAGTGTGTTCACGACTGCCATGCAACCAGGCGAAGAGCCTCGCCGCCTCCTACGACAGGCGGAATCAGCGGATGTTCAGGGTCCCTCTCCGGGAGGACCCTGAACGACCGCGCGGTGTGGATCGGTTGCGGTCCCGACGGCGGGGTCGACCAACGCCGATGACTTAGGGTGGATCGCACCATGGGCGAATGGCTGCTCGTACTCTCGGCCGTGCTGCTCACCGTCGGCACGTCGGTGTTCGTGGCCGCCGAGTTCAGCCTGGTCGCCCTCGAACGATCCACCGTCGAAGAGGCCGTCGCGGTAGGACGCCCCCGCGCCCAGATCGTGCTGCGCTCGCTGCGTTCGCTGTCCACTCAACTCTCTGCGGCCCAGGTCGGCATCACCCTGACCACGCTCGCCGTGGGTTTCCTCGCCCAACCGGCGGTCGGGTCCCTGCTCATGGCCCCCCTGGCGGCATGGTTGCCCGCGGACGCCGTGGAACCGGCGGCAACGACGCTGGCCCTCGTCCTCGTCACGGTCTTCTCCATGGTCCTGGGGGAGTTGCTCCCGCAGTTCCTCGGTATCTCTGCCCCGATGCGCACGGCCGCAATCGTCGCGTCGCCCGTGCGGGCCTTCGCGATACTCGCGCGGCCCCTCATCGCCGTGCTCAACGGGTCGGCCAACACGGTGCTGCGCGTGGTCGGCATTACGCCTCGCGAGGAGCTCAGTGCGGCTCGGACCCCCCAAGAGCTCGCCAGCCTCGTGCGCCGCTCTGCCGAGGTCGGCACGCTGGCTCCGGCGACCGCCGCGATGCTCACGAGGTCGTTGGATTTCGCCGAGCGCACGGCGGCGGACGTGATGACCCCGCGGGTGCGATGCGTGGCCGTCGAGCGCACTGACACGTCCGAGGAGATCCTGCGGCTGTCGCGGCGCACGGGACATTCCCGGTTCCCCGTCATCGGTGCGGACTGGGACGACGTCGACGGGATCGTCCATGTCAAGGCCGCGATGGCGGTTCCCGTGGGGCGCCGCGCCGAGGTCCCGGCGTCGGCGCTGATGGTCGCGCACGTCGTCGTTCCCGAGACGATTCGCCTCGCGCCGCTGCTGCAACAGTTACGGGCCGCCGGCCTTCAGTTGGCCCTCGTCGTCGACGAGTACGGCGGGACCAGCGGCGTGGTGACCCTCGAAGACGTCGTCGAGGAGATCGTCGGCGAGGTCAGCGACGAACACGACCGTTCGCGGTCCACCGGACGACAGCTGCCTGACGGCTCCTGGTCGGTGTCGGGCATGTGGCGTCCGGACGAGGTCCGCGACCGGATCGGCGCCCCGGTGCCGGAAGGGCCGGCATACGAGAGTCTCGGCGGGTTCGTCATGGCCGCCCTCGGGCGGATGCCGGCGTCCGGTGACCAGGTGGCCGTGCCCGGGTGGGACCTCGAGGTGACCCGGCTGGAGGGTCGGCGGGTCGCCCGGGTTCGACTGCGGCCGCGTCGCGGCCCCGAGGACGCGCAGTCGGGGCCGGGCGGCGTGCCGGGACGCGGTGTGCCGGGCGGTATGCCGGGAAAGGGCCGGGAATGAGCCAGGCCAGTGCCTTGTGGCTCTCGGCGCTGCTGCTGGTCGGGAACGCCTTCTTCGTCGGAGCGGAGTTCGCCGCGATGGCCGCTCGCCGCTCCACTCTCGAACCGCGCGCGCAGGCCGGCAGCGGCCCGGCTCGGGTGTGCCTTGAGGCGCTCGGGCAGATGGGATCGATGCTGGCCACCGCACAGCTGGGCATCACCGTGTGTTCCGTCGGCCTGGGCGCGCTAGCCGAGGCCGCCCTGCACGAAGTCGTCCATCCCCTCGTCGAGCACCTGCCCCTGTCGGCACTCTGGGCCGACGCGATCTCGCTGAGCCTCGCGCTGCTCATCGTCGTCTACCTGCATGTTGTCGTCGGCGAGATGATCCCCAAGAACCTCGCCATCGCCGGGCCCGATCGTGCGGCGCTGCTGCTCGTGCCGACGTTGCTGTACATCTCGAGGGCCTTGCGGCCGCTCGTCCGTGTCATGGAGTGGATCGCGAAGGGACTGGTCCGGGCGCTCGGGATCGAACCCAAGGACGAGATCGGTTCGGCGTTCACCGCGCAGGAAGTCGCCCACATCGTCGCCGAAAGCCACCGCGAGGGTCTCATCGGCGAGGTTCGCCAAGGATTGGTGCACAGCGCCCTCGAGTTCAGCGACCACAAGGCGGTTGACGTCGCCGTGCCGACGGAGTCGCTGGTCACTGTCGCGGCCGGGGTGACGCCGCAAGACATCGAACGCCTCGTGGCCCGCAGGGGCTTTTCCCGATACCCCTACCTCGACCACGACGGCTTGCCGGCGGGGTACATCCATCTCAAGGACGTCCTCTACGCCGACGAGGAGCGATCCACGCTGCCGATCCCGCTCAAGCGCGTGCGCGGCCTGGCAACGGTCTCACCCGACGACGAGATCGAGGACGTCCTAGCCTCGATGCAAAGGTCGGGGGCACACCTGGCCCGGGTGGTCGACGGCTCGGGGCAGGTGACCGGTGTGGTGTTTCTCGAGGACGTCATCGAAGTGCTCGTCGGCGAGGTCCGCGACGCGACCCAGAAGGACGCCACCGCGGAGGACCTCCGGTGACCGGCAGTGCCCCCGGCAGGATTCGAACCTGCGCTCCCGCCTCCGGAGGGCGGTGCTCTATCCCCTGAGCTACGGGGGCGTGACACGGCGTCCGCCATACGGACCAGTCCAAGCGGTTTCGCCATTCGGTGTGCCTCGGTGAGGGTAGCAGCCTACGCTGACGCCCATGGAACCGCCGGTTCGCAACGGGGCCGGTCGGCAGGGGACCGTCGTCGTCTGCGACGACACCGAGTCGATCCGGCGACTGCTCGCGATGATCCTCGAGCTGGAGGGTTTCAACGTCCTCGAGGCCTCCGACGGTGTCCAGGCGATCCGCCTGCTCCAGGAGGGGGCGCTGCCGCCTTCGGTGGTCATCGTCGACGCGCAGATGTCTCCCGGTGACGGCTGGTCGGTTCTCGAAGTGATGCGGGTCAACGAACGGCTACGCGACGTCCCGGTGCTGATGGCCTCGGCCGAGCCCACCTGTCAGGACGGAGCGCGGGAACGAGCCGTGGCCCTCGGCTTGGACGCCTGCCTGGCCAAGCCCTTCGAACCGGATCGGGTGCTCGAACTGGTGCGCGGCTTCGCTCGCTACGGCCGAGGCTTCCAGGTACCCGACCATCTCGACATCCACCGGCGGCCGCGGCATACCTGACTCAGTCGCGCTGGTGCGCGGGCCGCCCCGGCACCGGGCCCGCCTCGGCCACCGCGCGATTCGGCGCGGGCCGTCTTGGCTCCTGAAATCGGCCGACCGCAGCGCCCCCGCCCGGAGAGGATGGACCCATGCGCGCACACGTGGCCGGCGCACTGCACGCCGACGGCTACCGGGGACCGACCTGGCTGCAACCGCCCGCGGACGTCAACGCGTTGTTCCCCACGCTCTGGGCAGCCAGCGTGCGGCGCGGGACTGACGGCGTCCTCACCGTGGCAGGGGTGCCCGTCACGGACCTCGCCGGGCGCTTCGGCACCCCGGCGTACGTCGTCGACGAGGCGGACTTCCGAGCCCGGGCGAGGGAGTTCCTCCGCACCTACCACGAGACCTTCGCGGACCTGTGCGGCGGCGCGGACGTCTACTACGCGGGCAAGGCGTTCCTGTGCACGGAGATCGCCCGATGGGTCCACGACGACGGACTCAATCTCGACGTGTGTTCCGGCGGGGAGCTGGCCGTGGCCGTCGCGGCGGGAATGCCGGGCGAGCGCATCGGTATGCACGGCAACAACAAGAGCCTCGCCGAGCTCGAAGGGGCACTCGAGTACGGCGTGGGCCGGATCATCGTCGACTCCTTCGAGGAGATCGAGCGGCTCGCCCGGACCGCCGCCAGGCTGGGCCGGATCGCGCCCGTGCTCGTGCGCGTCACCGTCGGCGTGGAGGCGCACACCCACGAGTTCATCGCCACCGCGCACGAGGACCAGAAGTTCGGGTTCTCGCTGAGCGGAGGCGACGCGGCGGAGGCCGTCCGGCGGGTGCTGCGCCACGCCCCGCACCTGCGTCTGCTCGGACTGCACAGCCATATCGGGTCGCAGATCTTCGACACGTCAGGGTTCGAGGTGTCGGCCCGTCGAGTCCTGCGCCTGCATGCGGACGTCGCCCGCGAGCACGGGGTCGAGCTGCCCGAGCTCGACCTCGGCGGGGGATTTGGCATCGCGTACACGAGCGAGCACGATCCGCTGCCACCGAAGAACCTCGCCGCGGGGATGGCCGACATCATCGACCGCGAATGCCGCGCCGCCGGGCTGGCCGTGCCGCGGATCTCCATCGAACCCGGGCGCGCCATCGCCGGCCCCAGCACCTTCACCCTTTACGAGGTCGGCACGGTCAAACCGGTGGCGCTAGACGGCGGCTCCTCGAGGCTCTACGTCTCCGTCGACGGGGGGATGAGCGACAACATCCGCTCGGCGCTCTACGACGCGGACTACTCGTGCGCCCTGGCCAGCCGGGCCAGCACCGCCGAGCCCGCCCTCGCCCGAGTCGTCGGCAAACACTGCGAGAGCGGGGACATCGTCGTCAAGGACGAGTTCCTTCCCGCCGACATCTCGGCAGGTGACCTCATCGCCGTTCCGGGCACCGGGGCCTACTGTCGGGCGCTGTCCAGCCAGTACAACCACACGCCGCGGCCACCCGTCGTCGCCGTGCGCGACGGGCAGGCCCGGTTGCTCGTGCGCCGGGAGACAGTTGCCGACCTGCTCGCCCTCGACGCGGGTTGACAGGCGATGGCGACATGACACGGCCGGGGAGCGGGCGCAGGCGTAGGGTGTGCGTCGGCCGAACCCCGGCCCGCGCGCGACGCGGAGCCCCGGGCATCGACAGGCGGCAGGATTGCAGACCGTGGTAGCAGACCAGACCCGGCCCGACGGCGGGCCCCGGGCCGGTGCCGACGTGCCGTTGCGGGTGGCGTTGCTCGGTTGCGGGGTCGTCGGTTCGGCCGTGGCGCGGCTGATGTCCGAACACGCCGAGGACCTCGCGGCGCGGGTGGGCCGTCCGCTGCAGATCACCGGCATCGCGGTGCGTCGCCCGGGCCGGGACCGGTCGGCCGGTGGGCTCGACCCGGACCTGTTCACCACCGACGCCACCGGGCTCGTCGAGCGCGCCGACGTCGTCGTCGAGGTCATCGGCGGGATCGAGCCGGCGCGTTCGCTCATCCTGAAGGCCATCGCGCACGGCGCGTCGGTCGTCACGGCGAACAAGGCGCTGCTCGCCGAGGACGGCCCGACCCTGTATGCCGCGGCCCAGGCGGCCGGCGTCGACCTCTACTACGAGGCGGCGGTCGCCGGGGCGATCCCCCTGCTACGCCCGCTGCGCGAGTCGTTGGCCGGCGACAGCGTGCGCCGGGTCATCGGCATCGTCAACGGGACGACCAACTACGTCCTGGACAAGATGGACACGACCGGTGCCGGGTTCGTCGACGCGGTGGCCCAAGCCCAGGCGCTCGGCTACGCCGAGGCCGATCCGACCGCCGACGTGGAAGGTTTCGACGCCGCCGCCAAGGCGGCCATCCTTGCCTCGCTCGCCTTCCACACCCGGGTCTCCGGCACGGACGTCCACCGCGAGGGCATTACCGACGTCTCGGCGGCCGACGTCCAGGCTGCTCGGGACATGGACTGCGTCGTCAAACTCCTGGCCATCTGCGAGCGGGTCGACCCCGGGCCGCAGGCGCCGGCAGGGACGCCTGGCGGGGTGTCCGTGCGTGTGCACCCGGCGATGATTCCCCGGCGCCATCCGCTGGCCGGGGTGCGTGAGGCGTTCAACGCCGTTTTCGTCGAGGCCGACGCTGCCGGGCAGTTGATGTTCTACGGCCGAGGTGCCGGGGGAAATCCCACCGCGAGCGCGGTGCTCGGGGACGTCGTCGCGGTCGCCCGGCACCGGGTCGGCGGAGGTCGGGGCCCGGGGGAGAGCGCCTACGCTGACCTGCCCGTCCTGCCTATGGGCCAGGCCCGTACCCGCTACCACATCAGCCTCGACGTCGCCGACCGGCCCGGCGTCCTGGCCCAGGTGGCCACCGCCTTCGCCCACCACGACGTGTCGATCGAGACCGTTCGCCAACAACAGGTCCACGACACCCTCGGTGCTGACGGAGAGGCCCGGGCGCTGCTCGTCGTCGTGACCCACGCGGCGCCCGACGCAGCCCTGTCGGCGACCGTCGACGCGCTCGCCGCACTGCCGGTGGTCCGCGCCGTCACTTCTGTCATGCGTGTGGAAGGCGTCTGACGTGGCCTATCAATGGCGCGGAGTCATCCGTGAATACGCCGATCGCCTGCCCATGCTGCGCGACGCCCCGATCGTCACCCTCCTCGAGGGCGGCACGCCGCTCATCCCCGCGGCATACCTCTCCTCGCTCGTCGGGGCCGACGTCCACCTCAAGTACGAGGGCCTCAATCCCACCGCGTCGTTCAAGGACCGGGGGATGACCACGGCGATCTCGGTGGCGGCCATGCACGGGGCGAAGGCGGTGATCTGCGCCTCGACCGGTAACACGAGCGCGAGTGCCGCGGCATACGCGACGAAGGCCGGCATGACGTGCGCCGTCCTCGTGCCGGACGGCAAGATCGCCATGGGCAAGCTCAGCCAGGCGATCGCCCACGGGGCCGCCCTGTTGCAGGTCGACGGGAACTTCGACGACTGTCTGGAGGTCGCCCGCAAGCTCGCCGAGGTCTACCCCGTCGACCTGGTCAATTCGGTGAATCCGGCCCGGATCGAGGGGCAGAAGACCGCGGCGTTCGAGATCGTCGACGCCCTCGGCGACGCCCCGGATATCCACTGCCTTCCGGTGGGCAACGCCGGCAACATCACCGCGTACTGGCAGGGCTACCGCGAGTATGCCGTCGGCACGCCGGGCGCCGTCGGGGAGGCCGCCACCGCGGGCCCGGCCAGCCGCCTGCCGCGGATGTTCGGATTCCAGGCCGAAGGCGCGGCGCCCATCGTCCGCGGCTACCCGATCGAGCAGCCCGAGACCGTGGCCACGGCCATCCGGATCGGCAACCCCGCCTCGTGGGCCCAGGCCGTGGCTGCCCGCGACGAATCCGGCGGGCTCATCGACATGGTCGGTGACGTCCAGATCCTCGCGGCGCACCGGATTCTCTCGGCGAAAGAGGGCGTCTTCGTCGAGCCGGGTTCGGCGGCCTCTGTCGCCGGGCTGCTACTGAGCCACGAGCGCGGGCTGATCCCGCCCGGGTCGCGCGTCGTGTGCACGGTGACCGGGCACGGCCTCAAGGACCCGCAATGGGCCCTGCACCGACCGGACGGCACGCAGGTCGCGCCGACGCGGATCCCGGCGGATGCCTTCGCGGCGGCCGTGGCCCTCGGTTTACAGGACTGAGCCGGGTGTCCTCGGTCCCCGTCGGTGCCGCGATCCGGGTGCGCGCCCCGGCCAGCAGCGCCAACCTCGGGCCGGGGTTCGACTCGATCGGACTCGCGCTCGGGGTCTGGGACGAGGTCGACGTCGAGGTCACGGCTGAGCCGGGCCTGCGGATCGACGTCTCGGGGCAAGGCAGCGCCGGCGTGCCCCGAGACGAGTCGCACCTGGTCTATCGCTCGATGGTGCGCTCCTTCGAGCGGATCGGGCTGCCGGTGCCGGCGGGGTTGCACCTGGTGGCCCGCAACGCGGTCCCCCACGGCCGCGGTATGGGCAGCTCGGCAACCGCGATCGTGGCCGGTGTTGTTGCCGCACAAGGACTCTCGGCCTTCTCCGCCGGTGCGCCCCCGGTGCCCGGTGAGGCGATCGCGGTCGATCTCGCAGCCGCCAACACCCTCGCCAGCGACCTGGAAGGCCACCCCGACAACGCCTCGGCGAGCATCTACGGCGGGCTCACCCTGTCTTGGACCGCCGACCCCGGCGATCCCCACGCAGGGTCGACGGTGACCGTCCGGCTGCCCATCCACCCCGACGTCACGGCCGTCGTCTTCGTCCCCGAGACGACCTTGGCCACGCACACCGCCCGCGCCATGCTGCCGGACCGAGTGCCGCTGCGCGATGCCGCCCGCAACTCCGCGCGAGCGGCCCTGCTCGTCGAGGCGGCGTCCCGGCGCCCCGACCTGCTCGTCCCGGCGACCAGGGACTGGCTGCACCAGGAAGCCCGCCGTCCCTCGTATGCCGCCTCGATGGCGCTCGTCGATCACCTGCGCTCGCGAGGTTTCGCCGCCTTCGTCTCGGGAGCAGGTCCGAGTGTGCTCACGCTCGTCACCCGCGACCGGAGCGCCGACGTAACCGCACCGGGACCAGACGGTGTCTGGCTGCGCCTGGAACCCGGCATACCGACGGAGGGAGCGCAGGTGCGGTCGCGGTGAGGGCGCGGCCGCGTGGCGAGGGGAACAGCCGGCGTTCGGAAGGTGTTACATTGGCATTGCGACGTGCGGACCGCCCACCGGCCGGCTCCCGCGGTTGCATCCCCCCTGGACGGCGAGTCTGCTCGCTGTGACGTCTCTGCACGCCAGCCGGGCACGTACGTCATCCGGGGCACCAACGGCCAGCCGTGCTGGCCTCATACCCGGCCGCCTCGTGACGAGGCCGCCGACGAACGAGGGGGAAGGACCTTCGTGACAGACACCATCGAGATCGCGGACGCTTCATCGCGCCCCTCCCGGGGACTCTCGGGCCTCAACGTCGCCGAGCTCAAGGGCATGGCGTCGGGCCTGGGCATCACCGGGACCGGGCGGATGCGCAAGGACGAGCTCGTCGCCGCGATCGCCGCTCGCCGCTCCGGTGGCCCGGGCGGTACCCAGCAGGGGAATCAGGACCGAGCTCGCCCCGCGTCGAACGGCGACGGTTCCGGCGCCGGCGCCTCGGCCACCGCGCCCGTGCGGGAGCACCCAGAAAACGCCTCGCCCGCGCGCGGGCGTGACGAGAGCCCCGCGACCGAGCCGTCCGGTTCGCGTCCCACGACCCGCAACTTCGAGGCGCGTGGGTCCGGTCAGCCGCGCGACTCCCATCGCGCCGAGTCGACGACGGCCCAAGGGAGCAGCAACGGCCAGGGAGCGACCGGCCAGGCCGGGCAGGCCGGGCAGTCCGGAGCGGACGCCGAGCGCCCCGCGCAGGGGGCCCAGCAGGGCCACGCGCGACAAGGTCAACCCAGTCAAGCCAGCCACCAGGGTCAGGGCGGATCGGCGGGCCAGGGCGGCCGGTACGACGACGATGCCGACCCCCGGACCGGACGTCGACGCAGCCGACAGCGCAGCCGGGACCGCAAGCGCGGTCGTGGCCAGGGCGGTTACGGCCAGGCTGGTATGGCGGCGGACTACCAGACGGAGCAGGACGTCCAGCTCGCCGAGGACGACGTGCTCGTGCCCGTAGCCGGCATCCTCGACGTGCTCGACAACTACGCGTTCGTCCGCACGTCGGGCTATCTGCCGGGCCCCAACGACGTCTACGTGCCGCTCGGCATAGTCAAACGCAACGGTCTGCGTAAGGGCGACGCCGTCACCGGCGCCGTTCGGGCGTTGCGCGAAGGTGAGCAGCCGAGCGGCCAGGGCGGCAACCGGGCCAAGTTCAACGCCCTCGTACGCCTGGACACCGTCAACGGCACGACTCCCGAACAGGCCAAGGCCCGGGTCGAGTTCACCAAGCTCACGCCGCTCTACCCGCAGGACCGGCTGCGCCTGGAGACCGTGTCCAACGGCATCACCAGCCGGATCATCGACCTCGTCTCGCCGATCGGCAAGGGTCAGCGGGGCCTCATCGTCAGTCCGCCGAAGGCGGGCAAGACCCTCATCCTGCAGGCCATCGCCAACGCGATCACGACGAACAACCCCGAGGTCCACCTCATGGTCGTGCTCGTCGACGAGCGCCCCGAAGAAGTCACCGACATGCAGCGCACGGTGCGCGGGGAGGTCATCGCCTCGACCTTCGACCGGCCGGCCGACGACCACACGACGGTCGCCGAACTGGCCATCGAGCGAGCCAAGCGGCTCGTCGAGCTGGGCCAGGACGTCGTCGTCCTGCTCGACGGCATCACCCGACTGGGGCGGGCGTACAACCTCGCCGCCCCGGCGAGCGGCCGGATCCTCTCCGGCGGCGTCGACTCGGCCGCGCTGTACCCGCCGAAGAAGTTCTTCGGCGCGGCGCGCAACATCGAGGAGGGTGGGTCGTTGACGATCCTCGCCACGGCCCTCGTGGAGACCGGGTCGAAGATGGACGAGGTGATCTTCGAGGAGTTCAAGGGCACCGGAAACTGGGAGCTCAAGCTGTCCCGGCAACTGGCCAACCGTCGGATCTACCCCGCTGTGGACATCAACGCCTCGGGCACTCGGCGCGAGGACATCCTCATGTCGCCCGAGGAGCTGAAGATCATGTGGAAGTTGCGTCGAGTGCTCTCCGCCCTCGACGAGACCCAGGGCCTCGAGTTGCTGCTCGACCGGCTCAAGAAGACGAAGAGCAACGTCGAGTTCCTCGTCCAGGTCCAGCGCACGTCCTCGATCAAGCTCGACGACGAGGACGACGACTGAGGCCGTCCGAGGCGCTCGGCGCAACGCCGGCGTCTCGGGGGCAACCCAGGAATGCCCGTGGCCCCGACGTGGTTTAGGCCAACGTCAGTGTCTCTGGCAGACTTGCGCCTTGGTCCGGTTCACGGCATCCCGCGTTGCACAGCCGCATTCCACGGCCGTGACGCGCCGACCCGGGCCGACATCCACGAAGGAGACCGCAGTGAAGAAGGACATCCACCCGGCGTACGGGCCGACCCAGGTGAGCTGCACCTGTGGGGCGACGTTCACCACGCGCAGCACGGCCAAGAACGGCGTCATCCACGCCGAGGTGTGCTCGCAGTGCCACCCGTTCTACACGGGCAAGCAGAAGATCCTCGACACCGGTGGCCGGGTCGCGCGATTCCAGGCGCGGTACGGCAAGAAGGCCGCCAAGTAGCTTCCGCGCGCGCCGGTCCAGCGACTCGTCGCCGGGCCGGCGTTCGCCGTCTGGGTGCCGCCTGCCGTACCGACCGAGGAGGGAGCCGACGTGAGCGACACCGTGGCCGATTCCGCGCTGCCGTTGGTCCGCGAACACGGCGAGTTGGAGCGGCGGATGGCCGACCCTGCGGTCCACGCCGATCCGTCGCTCCTGCGCAAGGTCACCAAGCGATATGCCGCCCTGGCCCCGACGGTGGCGGCCCACCGGGCCCTCGTCGCGGCCCGGGCGGACCTCGGGGCGGCCCGGGAGTTGGCTGCCGACGAACCCGCCTTCGCCGAGGAACTGCCGGCGATCGAGGCGACCGTCGAGCTCGCCGAAGAGCGCCTGCGCGCCCTGTTGTTGCCGCGTGACGCGGACGACGACCGCGACGTCATCCTCGAGGTCAAGGCGGGGGAGGGCGGCGCGGAATCCGCCCTGTTCGCCGCCGACCTGGTGCGGATGTACCTGCGCTACGCCGAGCGCAGGGGCTGGGTCAGCGAAGTCCTCGACGCCGCGGAGTCGGACCTCGGTGGGTACAAGGAGGCGCGGCTCTCGTTGCGCGCCAAGGGGGTTCCCGAGCCTGGGGAGGCGCCCTGGGCGCTGTTGAAGTACGAGGGCGGCGTCCACCGCGTCCAACGGGTGCCGGTGACCGAGAGCCAGGGCCGGATCCACACCTCGGCGGCGGGTGTGCTCGTCATGCCGGACGTCGACGAGGGCGACGACGAGGTGACGATCGGTCCCCACGACCTGCGCATCGACGTGTACCGCTCCTCCGGTCCGGGGGGGCAATCGGTCAACACCACGGACTCCGCGGTGCGGATCACCCATCTGCCGACCGGCTTGGTGGTTTCGTGCCAGAACGAGAAGTCACAGTTGCAGAACCGGGAGTCGGCGCTGCGGGTGCTCAAGGCGCGGCTGCGTCAGGTCGCCCGAGAGGAGGCCGACGCCGCGGCCGCCGCGGCCCGGCGATCCCAGGTGCGCACCGTCGATCGTTCGGAACGGATCCGCACGTACAACTTCCCCGAGAACCGCATCGCCGACCACCGCACGGGGTTCAAGGCCTACAACCTCGACGCGGTCCTCGACGGCGAGCTCGACGCCGTGGTCCAGTCGTGCGTCGAGGCCGACGAGGCCGAGCGTATGGTGGCCGCGGGGGACTCGGGGTGACCGGGCTGCGCGAGGCCGTTCGTGCCGCGACGCAGCAACTCGCGCAGGCCGGGGTGGCCTCGGCGCCCGTCGACGCCCTCGTGCTGGCTGCCCACGCCCTCGAAATATCGGTGAGCGAGGCCCGCCGGCTGCTCGTGCTCGACGGGCCGGCGCCGCCCGAGTCATTCGCCGACCTGGTGGCCGAACGAGTCCGACGGGTGCCGTTGCAGCACCTCACCGGCGAGGCGCACTTCCGCCAGCTGACCCTCGCTGTCGGTCCTGGGGTGTTCGTCCCACGCCCGGAGACCGAGACGCTCGTCTCGCTGGCGCTCGCCGCCATCGCCCAGGCGCCGAACCCCGTGGTCGTCGACCTGGCCAGCGGCTCCGGCGTGATCGCCTTCGCCATCAAGCAGGAGTGCCCGCACGCGCGGGTGTATGCCGCCGAGGCCGACCCCGGTGCACACGCTTGGGCCGAGCTCAACCGCTCTCGGCTCGGGCTCGACGTCGAGCTGACCCTCGGTGACGGGCGGGCGGCATACCCGCTGTTGGAACGCACCGTCGACCTGGTCACCTGCAACCCGCCGTACGTCCCCGACGAAGCCACGCCCCGCGATCCGGAAGTTCGCGACCACGACCCCGCGCTCGCGCTCTACGGGGGGCCGGACGGCCTGACCCTTCCGGCGGCCCTGGCGGCCCGGGCCGCGCAACTGTTGCGCGCGGGCGGCGTGCTCGTCATGGAACACGGAGAACTGCAGGGGCCGGCGCTGCTGCGCCGTCTCGCCGCGACGGGGGACTGGCGGGCGGCGACGGACCACGCCGACCTCACCGCT
>APMI01022591.1_pt1 | contig 14783 bp, 13 predicted proteins | sample 667938 | NCBI WGS metagenome assembly APMI01 (sample SAMN01084076, study PRJNA167559) | wastewater metagenome | biome: Wastewater | place: Denmark: Ejby Moelle, Odense | collected 2011-11-28 | reverse complement strand
TTTGACTATTAGTTGTGTAATATTGAACGAGAAATCCACTCATGACCAGTTTCGGCTCAACTACACATAGAAACTGTTCATCTTCATATATTGTGATGGGTCTTTCGTATTCTGTGGCTTATCTATGCTTACGAATGTAGTCTTATTTCATCATATTATTAAGTTCACTAGGGTTTACAGCATGTTCAGCAGCAAGTTGTAATACTACTGATGACTACTTGACTAGATCCATATCAATGTGTATTGGTTCAATATTTTTTAGTATCAGCTCACCATAGTTATCGATACACAACCAGTTTTTAAATGGCAAGTAGTAGCCATTATATAAGTCTTCATTGAACTTTAATTTGGTTCGGATAGCTGTGAAGGGATTATATCTGTCTACAATTAGCTTATTAATAATTTTATCTCGCTAATTTCGAAGATACAGTAGATAAGTAAATACATTCCATGTATACTTGCATGTGATCTCTTAAATTTCATCATCCTCCCACTGCAACACAAGATTTTAGTTTACTTCGTTCTCAATACGACGTAGAAAAAGTTTTACAATAAGAGCATCTAGCTTGTCATTGTATTTTTGAGTGAGGGCATGCTGTGAGCTTTTATAGTCAAAGTTGATGAATTCATCTAATTGATTCATAATTCTGTTCTTCTCTCTTGTCAGTTCCTTCTATTGAATCACGAATAAGGGAGCAATTTTAAGAGTGAATAATTAGGGATTATATTACTGAAGCATTTATTTGTACAGCCCAATTCCTGCATAACTGTGATTTTGGTATGCCTATTTCAAAAGAGATACGAAATATTTCATATTATCGTGGGTAACGCGATCGTGCTCGCTTATTTTGGAGTTAGTGTTCGAGTCTCTCTTTAAACTTTGCTGACTGCTACTGGGAGATAAAGAAATATTTCCCAGTAGTACACTGTTGATTACTTGCGATTTCCTATTTATCGTGCTTTTTCTTCTGTTTTTATATAGGTTATTAACTTCTAACATCCCATCTTGGTCACATAACTCCCACTATTTGTTCAGAGTAATTGCTACCTTTACTGAATTTGGCATGAGATTCTCAAATTTCTTCAAGTCAGTGGAACTTAGTGTTGAAATTTGTCTAGTTGATCTTCTATTTTAACTTAATTACATTAATGTACTATTTTTATAATCGATGCTATCTAGATCTAATTAATTACATTTATCTTTGACCAACATAATATATTGCTGTACATCAGCATCAACAACCGAAATCTGTCCAAAATCAATAGTGACAAAGCCATCATCAGTACGTTATTTAATTTAGCTGATAATAAGTTTGGCCATCCGTATTTTATCAAGTTAACTAATTTTATTATTTTTCAATGATAAATATCTGACAGGAACTCCCTCAGCCTAGATAATATAACTGACTAGTAGATCAGTTTCACTTATTAAATTGGAATCCATTGATAAGTAATTTAAGGAATGCGGGAGATTTTGTAGAAATTATATGAATAACGGATATGATGATGATTTTGATAATGGGATTGGGCTGAATTATGTTGACATTCGCATTGTTGATGTTCGGGATGAAGGGGATGGCTGAGGAGAGGGGTATGCTTTCGATGTGCGGATTAGTTATTTTTATTATCTTTTATATGTGGGGTTCAGCTATAATTTTATTCTGTTCTTATTTAGGCATAGATCTGATAGACTAGGAGTATTCTGCACAAGTTCCCTCAACGCAATAAAACACAAATCCGTTAATTAATTATTACTGAGATCAATCCTGACTAAACTAACATAAGCATTCCCAAAATCCAGTTTAATAGGTAAATTTTATTGTTGCTGTTGTATTTTCCTATTATCTTTCCTGTCTTTGAACATAATATTAAGCACCCTATCAGTAACTCCACAGCCAGCTATATCAAACTATCTGACATTATTGTGCAGTATTTATTAGGGAACTAGCTGAGGTAAATATGATAGTGAGATCTGATCGACTATGTAGTAGCGCAGCCGCAGGGAAAATACAGTTGGGGATTGGGATAATTGTGATTGTGAATTAAACTGTGATTGATTTATGTTGTTTGGCTAGATTTTAGATGATGATCTTAAGTTTGATTTACGGCATAGTCTGTCTATTGCATCTTTTATTATGCTTAACTCAAGCTATTACATTTATACTGTAGATAAAATATGTGGGTCAATCACAATATCTTGATTTACTATTCCTTTGGCCAGTGTCTCCATCATTTTAAGGTTTATTTTTGAATTTTGAAGATTTTTCTGTGATTTCAGCTTTTAATAGCTGGGGTAATGCCGGTTGTACATCTGGTACACAAGCACAGCAGTGTGGAATTTGATAGCTATTGACTTGGACTAAAAAAACATTGGAAACATCACACTTTATTTTGTGTTGCTGAACAAACATACGTACTCGTTTTTGTCTCGGGAAGTGCCCAATTGTTTCAAATATTGATCAATACTGCTGTCTTACGTTGAGGTTTGATATACTTTAGTTTAGGGCACGATTGGAAAGCTTGCTTAGTTATCGAATGTGTACCTAATGGGGTCTAGAACTGGTCAAGAGTATTCAAATTTTGCTTTGCTTATCGACTGAGACTATTGCTAAAGGCTGATGATGTTTATGTATTGCGATAAAGCATGCCTCCACTCAAGTCAATAACTAATGTTCGATCTAGCTTGAGACATTCAATTCGACCTGCTTGATTAGTTAATATTTTTGTCCTGCCTATAAATAATATTTCATTTTTTTATGTGTTTGTCTATGATCTTGCATTCATGATCAATTTAATTTATAAAATTACAATAACAGCTAAGATCAATTCAAAATCATAAATTCATTATGGCAATAGATAGTGTAATCATATAGAGAATGAATGGGAGTTTAAATATGGTGGCATACAAATCAGAGCATTCTTTTGACGAGGTCGTTGATAAGGACTTCACGGTTGCCCCAATCACCTCTTCTTTGGAAGGGATGTCTCTTTTGAGCGAATCCTCCTCTTGGTCCTCGAAGTTTGAAGGCCCAAAGGAAGTTGTTAGCCTCCTTGAAATGGGGACCAACTGTGTAGATTTCATTAATCAAATCTTCGACTGAGCTGATTCCGTGTTTGCCCAAAGCTCCGTCAACAAGTCTGTTGTTGGTGAGAGGAATTCTTTGGTGATTAATTTTTCCGTATCCTCGCTTGTAAACCAATTTTCTGATGGTCTCTCGGGTGGGATATCTAAAATTATTGAATTAATTACCCGTATGTGATGTAAGGCTCAACTTTTCTAAGCAAGTTGCTGGAGGCTTTGTTGATTCTGACGAAAGTGCCGTTATGGAGTTGGCGAAGTCTGAGGAGTCTCAGAATGCGGACTGATCGAGGATCGAGCTTGTTGATACCTCTGATTCTCACAACGAAGGCAACCTTAGGCTGAGCGGGAACGTGGATTTGTCCGCTAACCTTGGCAGCTCTTCTGATTGAGAGCTCGTCCTTGGATGATTTTTGGTGGTCAGCAGTATATTGCTGGACTCTCTTGAGCAATGCTTATCTTTTAGTTTTGTTCTCAGCTCTGCGCTTCTCTCTCAATTCCTTAAGAGAGGCTGCGATTTTGGTATTTCGCTCCTCTTTCTTCTTGAGTCCTTCGGGTTTTGGGGGTACTTTTTTCTCGGCTTGCATAATGCCACAACCTCAATATAAATAATAATTAAAATATTAAAATATTAGACTTTGCAAATATACTCGCCTATTTATATATAACATGCAGGCATATATTTAAAAGCATGAACACTTTTAATATTCAGATAGTCAAATCACAGCCCCCAAATCCTCCATCTGCTCCATCGTGCAGACCTGTACCCAAACTCAGCATTGGAGTGGAGTCCATTGTTTGCATGAACTACCCTATTGAAATTTTAGTTCAAGTTCTCTCTGCACACTTTGAAGAAGATCACTGTGCTGCCAATCTGGTCGTTAAGGCGCTCAAAGTTATTAGTATTAGCTTGAAAGATAAATAACTTAAGAGTCAAATCTAAAATATTTTAACTCAAAATTTGCACAAAAGAGACAAAATTTATACGCTAATTGTGTATTGGGCTAGCTTTTCTACAAACTTGCTTATTGTATTAAGTAAATTAGATGGCAAATTGGTAGATAGTATGATAGCTTGTGTTTTCTCCGCATATTGTTTTACGAAATGCAGTCAAAACTCACAAATTTCTAAGTTTCTATCAAGTGCATTAACAGACTTACCAGGCGAGGACAGTAGCAAAATAAGTCAGCTGATAAAGAACTAATTTTTGTCAATGCACTGTCCGTTATAAGCCTTCCTAAGCTGTGCAAATAAATTCGCAAGCAAAGACTAGAAACTGCAAATAATATTAGATGATATCAGCACATCAATCCTAAAATCAAAACAGACCTAGTTGCAATTCCGCACTCTTCTGCGCTAATACTTCTGCAATCCTGTACTTCGTTAATAATTGGACACATTCCTGTAGACATACCCGAACTGCATCCCAGCATTTGTCAGTAACCTACAGCAAGTGCTTGAACCCGGCTCTATATTTTCAGTATGGCTGGCCTGCAGACAAGGGCAATATCATAGGATGGAGTTTGCTATCAAAGCTGCCATCAAAATGTGGGTCAATGTTAATACTAATAAACTATAATACTGGAATATACTCAACAATAATTATTATAATATTATGACATAGAAGAATTATTAGGGTCTCATTGGGTTACTGGAGTTAGGCTATGAGATTTAGGATGATACCACTGTGCCTAATTTTGTTGCCATCTTCTATTTGTACCAGTATCTAAGCAATCATAACAATAATCTAATTGAAACTGCTAAAATAGATGGACTTGTTATTACTAAAATAGCATAAAACAAATAATCATATAAAAAGATACATGATGCAGGTGAAGTAATACTCGATATGCACAAATCGTACTCCAATATTATCAAAGCTGATAACATACAAGTTCTGACGATTAACAAAATTTATGCTCCCAAAAACTGGGCAAAAAGTGATTTAATGAAAGCAAAGAATCATCAAATTTTGGTTCCTTATGTTCAGAAATTGACTTAAATTGAGGAGAAGACAAATGCTAAAAATAGAGAGAAAGGACTGATTATAGATTTGGTTTTTCATGGAATTGTTATTTAAGTAACTGAGGCATCAAATATTAATAACAAAATAGAGCTGATAGTTACATTAGAGCAATTAATTGCTATTCTAGAAACTCATAAACTTCCACAGAATATAAAAATCAACACGATACAAGTGCAACTGCCACCGACAGTACCAGTTTCAAATGATAAAATATAAGCTAAAAAATAATTGCCCAGCATTGTGATATAAGCTAAAATCGTACGCACAATGAAACGAGCCAAGAACAAACTTAAGTTAGAGCAAATTTATCAATAAGTCAGCCAATAATATTTGCATATTGATAAACCTATGTTTATAGTGGCACTCGAGAAAGTTGTTGATCGAGGGTTTGTGGCAAAAGTTGATGGTTAAGAAGGGAATGAGACATATGAGTATTGTCCATGATTTTATTAATATATTTACGTAATAGATTTATGAAGTTCATAAGAATATAGATGAAGATCGAATGAATATTTCTTTTGTATTTACTAATTATGAAGCAAAATGAAATACAAGCTCATTATTTCATGTTACCAATTTGCCTGTATATTTAGATGTAAGAATATAATAATATAAATAAATGTTATAACATTGAATCCGAAATGATCATCCAAGGCCCCAATCCCAAAATATTGCCTCAATGCCAATAATCATCAAATAAAATACAAATAAGTTCTAAAAATGTACTAAGCCAGCTCATCACCGTTCTACTGCTCACCCGCCAATCGCGAAGTCAAGGATGACTTAGATTTGGAGAAGGAGAAATTTTGGAAATAGTGCGGCATCTGCAGTCAGAAATTTAAGCAAGAATAGTTTGCAAAATTAAGTCTAGACTGTGAACATTAGTATTGCAAGGACTGTCTTAAGTACTATGTCCTGCACAAAGTTAGGAATTAGTTTTCTATTATCGACTGTCCTAAGGACTGCTGTAAAGGTACACTTTCACTTGACAGTGAAATATATCAAAATTTGCCTTAAAATTTACAAACCAGATACAAGAGAATATTGGAGAACCTAAAAGTCTTGAGTGACCGCATCTATAAGATTTGTCCCAACTGCAGCGAGACTCAACTCAACAAACTACAAGGCGAATCAAATCTTTTCTGTACAAAATGCCTTCAAAAATATTGTGAAATATGCCTCAACCCAGCCCATCGTAAATATGCTAAGTGTGATGTCGCCGTGATTGGAATATTGAAGAGAAATTTTTTAATGAAAAGATGCAGCAAATGTCTTTTCCTAGTTTAAAAGAACTAAGGATGTAATCATATGACTTGTATCTGCAAGTACTAATTTTGCTATCTTTGCGGAGGCAACTGGAATCATGGAAATCACTAATGCCCACCACAGCCAGTTTATGTTCGACCAAGATCAGTACACTTAATTAAAAGAGAAATACCCGAACGAAAAATTTTAACAATACCGACTGTGAATATAGCTTATAATCCTGAAAGTTATCAGCAGTCAGTAGCAAAAGGAAGACGTATTACTCCAGCAAGAAGATTCGCATTTTTGCCTCAAATTGCTCCTAAATTTAATAGTTCTCGTGTTTCAACAACAAACACATCAATTGTGTTAGTTGGTAGTATTGCTCAGAATTAGAACTGAATTTCTTGATATTTTTCTTATTGTTTATAATCATATTTTTAATAAATTTTAAATATTTAATCTTGAACTTGAGTACCTTTGAATTTTAATATTGGTTTTCTCATAAAAAATACATATTAGACTGTAAAGCAATATCAATCATCACGCGTCTACATTTCCATCCAAATGAGTTAAGATTCAGATATTGGTATTGAATTTGGCTTTTATCAAATTTTTATCATTATATTAGGAAAATGGGTACATGCGTTGGAAAAGGCAAACCCAGTTAATAAAATTACCGAGTATAAAAAACACTACCAACCACATCTCCAAGTATTATTTATTTTAGCTAGTTAATGAAAATTAACTTAATCTTCTCAGATTGTTGTATTCTGATGTGGCATCGAGAACATCGAATGGTGAAATGGACATGGAAGATTTTTTATTGTTCTTTCACAAAAATGGATATTGGGGAGAACGACTCTTCAAGTAATTTGATACCGGACACTCGAATACTGTAACTTAATAGGAATTTTTGAAAGGAATCGGTAAATATTAAGTGAGTTAGTGAAAATATTTAAAACGACTTAAACGAAAAAAATTGAACTGCTTTATAAGTTTTTCTCTGAGAATAATCCTTCACAAGGTATTACCTTCAATAACTTCTTAAAAATGGTAATAAATTCAGTAATTTAAGCTCTACAATTATCCAAAGGAACAATTTAACAAAATTATTAGTAATAGTGATTTCGTACATAATGAACTCAAAAGTAATTTGATAGGACTAGATAATGAAGTCAAAGGTAGAAGATTAATGAGTCTTACTCCACATGATCTAAAAAGTAGTACTATCAATGGCAAGGCCTTCAGGGTAGAATAGAGCGATAATAACTCTTAAAAGATATAAAGTAAATATGGCACTAAAATAATAAATGAAATGAACAAAAAAGGAGAACGACAAACTACTCTAAAAATTAAGGTTGGATAAAATGATGTGTAAATAAAAACAACTAGTGTGCATCAACTAGTGAAAAGATTTGCTAAGAGTGTCTTCAGAAATTATAAAATAGATTAAGCTACAGGCACACTCAAGATCGAACAGTTTAAAGATTGGATATTAAACCATAAAAATCTATATAATGACTTTTTTAAAGGATTTCATAGCGAAGTATGGGAAGTTAATAAAGTCACCAATTAGCCTTAGTTTGTCAAAGCTCATATGTAATACAGCTCAAAAGCAAGATTTGGGTAAAAGCACGAAAAAGTAGTCATATCTTTATTGCAATCAATTCTCATTGTATGCAGTGAAGAAGACAACTTACATCCGATAAAATTAATTTGTTTATAAGGTCTCTGCGCTAATCCTATTTTCGATGCTGAAAAAGGCTACGGATTTGAAATAACGCATCGAAATGGTATCTACTAGAAGAAAATATTCTATGTGATGAATTAGCAAATACAAAAATAATGGATGTAAACATTAAAGTTCTATAAGGGTCATTCAGCCAATCAAATATACTAATTTAAATAACAAATCGGTATCGGTAAGTTTTCAGTTGTGTATCGGTGTATATAAAAATCAACAGGTGAAAACTATGCAATCAAAGTTATTGAGAATTATAAATTAGATGATGATGCTCGTAAAATTATAGCGTAATTATTCAAATTTATTTCAGCCATGAGAGCGGCATTATGCAAATATTGACACACCCTCTGTTAGTATTTTTCAAAGAAACTATTCTGACAAAAACACATATTTATTTGGTGACTGAGTTAGTTAAAGGCAAAGACTTATTCGGTTTCGTGAAATAGCTACGATATCTGTCTGAACCTGAAGCAGCCTATATTTTGTAGCAAATTATCATAGGCGTCAGGTACATCCACTCAGTAGGTATCGTACATCGAGATCTAAAACCAGAAAATATTATGGTATTAATAAGTGTAACGCAGTTGGAGTTTGATGATAAGACTGATACAATTGGTCGGATTAAGATTATCGATTTTGGGTTCGCTAATTATTTATCCAGCCTTTTAAAATTGAATAAAGATTGTATGTAACATAGACATAATGCAGAACTACTTGCAGGAACACCCAACTATATTGCGCCTTAGATTCTTAGAGAATAACCTTTCACCTAAAAAATAGATAATTTTGCGATAGGGGTTATTATGTATTTCATGTAAAAAATGTTTTATCTAGACTCTCTGGAAATTTACCATTTAATAGCATTGATGTCTCAATTATTTTGCAAAAAACCATTGAAGGAGCATTTGCATTGAACGACAAAATTTGGAAAAACATATCCCAGGAGGCCAAAAATTTAGTCACTAAATTACTCGAAAATGATCCTCATGATCGCATATCTTTAGACGATGCTTTAAAACATCCTTGGTTTACTACAAATAGATCAAAATTTGGCAGTAGCACAAGCATGCATTTATCAAAACCAGTCTTAGCAACTGAGCAATAGAAAGTAAAGAAGAGCTAAAAGAAGAAACTCACTTAAAATGGGGCTTTAATATTTTGATTGTCTTATTATATTTAATATGTTGAATAGGGCTACTAAAATATACTCACCCCTTGTCTTACACTCAAGTAGAAGATTTGGGTCTTCGCACGGTGCTCCCGTAAAGGTCTAATTAGACAAATAAGCGACATGGATCAAGTTCAAAAAAGTAAGAGAAATATAATGTAGAGCCGTAAACTGCAAGCCGTCGAAGGCATTGAAGAAACACACGTCAAACTACCAGAATTATTAAACTTTGATCCAATTTCTCATTACAGATATGCGCCATGGTATGACACTGTTTCATTTTTCTATGGTCAGCCCAATTACCATCCCTTGGATCACGAAATCCATGCAACTTCGACACAGGGTTACGCAATATTATAAGATCCCAATGAGGCAAGATGGGATATGTATGTGCCCAGTATTTACACAGCAGGAGCAGTTAGCGGACTACTCGTACTTTTCTTAATGGGACTCGATGTCAATGTTTCCAAACGCCCTGAGGAACTCATGGTCGAAGCCGATTTTGTCGAGCAACTTGCTGATGAAAAATTGAGAGAAAAAGTAGAAAGAATTGAAGCCTTGAAGAAATAACTTGGACAATGAATGATCATTCTTCATGAAACTGATTAGATATTAATGAAATTTTAAGTTATAGATAATGAAATTAAGATCAAACTTCGCTGATAGAAAAAACCCGAACTAGTCCATCAGCACCTGAGACAGCCAACATCGAATCATCATAAGAAAAATCAATAGTTCCAACTTCTCTTGGCAGATTGTAAATCGCACAGAATGGTTTATTGTTATTACTCTTATCGAACAGCTTTACTTAATTGGCATTTCGTCCTCCTCCCGCCATCATGTCTTTGTGCTTTTTACTAAACTGACAAGTGTATAAGAAGCAAGGTACTGGCGAAACTTTAATGCCATCCCAATCAAAAGTTTAATTGAATTCACAAGCATTTTTACGACCGTCCCATTGTTGTAGCTGATCGTTTTGCCTATAAGAAGCTGTTAGAATGTCCATGCCAGATGTCGCTATTCCGTCACCATAAATATATGGTCCAAATACGTTCTGTATAGGTTTACCAGCTCTCATGTCCCAGGTGATCAAAGTGTTGTCCCAACCTCCAGAGTATATGAGATGCTGATATTCAGGCTCAGTGTTGAACTTAGCGCAGTACACTCTGTTTGAATGCGAGTTATATGGGTCATTTGATTATTTTAACTCACACATAAGTTTTCTTTTGACTTCATCGTAGATTTTCAAAGCTGTGCTAGTACCTGCAACCACTAACTTAGTGCCATCATTATTATAGTTCAGGCTGTACAGTTCGCTGCCGGCATTGATAGTACTTAAACATTTACCAGAATTAATATGCCAGTTCTGAATTTCACCCGCAGTATTTGTTGTCGTTAAAATATTTCTGATCTTAAAATTTTAGCTTTAGGGTCTCCAGCTGATATACGTGAAAGGATGCTTAGGACCTTCTGCGGCTGTGATTGTCGATGTGATTGCTTTCTTCTTCACGTTGAATATCAAAATAGTGCCATCCCGTCTTGCTGAATTACGTAATATTAACCTGCAGCGATATATTTGTCTTGAGGGTCGAATTTAATAGTCGATATTTTGACATCTTCCTCTCCCTCCACGAAGAGTGGGGTCACTTTGATTGTGGAGTTAGGAATAAGTTTAATACTAAGTATGAGAGTATAGGTTACTCTTGGGTGCGTGTGATGGGAGGCTCGAGATTCTTCTCTGTCATAAGTTATATTATATTTAAATAATATTGTGCATTTATGGAGTAGCTCCATCCGATAATAGAAGCCATTGCAGTCATCGACGTTGACTCAAGTTTTGCGCCTTTTACTCAGGAATGTAGATTATTTGCAAATGTAGCTAGAATAGAAATGGCTAACCAGTATGTAGCTCACAGCTGAACCATCTCGAGAGCGGCAAAATACCAAACACTTTGCCATATTTCCAGGCCTCTTTCTGGTGCTCTCCTTCTGCGAGAAGAACAAGGAGCCAATTTACGAAATTTAATTCAATGTCAAGCCCGCAGCTGACTGGCATGTCGTGAAAGCAGCCTAAAATATTTATAGCTCAATTGGGGCCTACTTGTGTTATAAAACTGCTAGTAATTCCGGCTCAGGGCCTGTGTGTGATGTGGATTTGTTGAGTATCGAGCGCAACAAAAATAGACATGGTGAAAATAAAGAGATTTTGAATATGCCGCACTCCTATAAACTTATTAGTCATCAGCTGCCATTCGGATATCTTATATTCCGAAAAGGTACTTACTGCCTTAATTCAAGTCAAGAGTAAAATTTAGCAGACTTTCAAAGCAGTTTTAGCTTAAAAGTATATGACAGCCAAGGCATCGAGAATTAATCTAAGCCAGTTACCTTTATTTTGTTTTCCATAAGGCATAAGAATTGTAAGATAAATTAGAGGATTTTTGACATTTAATTTTATCTTTACTTTGGAGACTGCCGAACGAATTTTTGTAACATGCTTAGTTTTCAAGTAACCTTTAGATGAAGCTAAAAAGTAAAAACTGTAGTTGATTTCAAACGATCAATATTTTTACGAGAAGGCTTTATGCATCATGACGAATCAATGTTATACTGATCAACTGGGCTAATGCCTGCAGCATTTGTATAGACTATCAATGTCGAAGAGCTAAATTCCCTTCTGGAAAGTAATTCAAACATTTGCTCAAGAATTGATCATGCCATCATAAAAATAAATCGGAAATGTAGGACTGGCGTACAATTATGGCGGTATCTCTATAAATTTTCCTACTAACGCAAAATATCCAATGATTTCCGTACTTTTTTACTTACATAGTAAAGAGCCCTATATTCTATCTTCAAATTTATGCGAAACGAAAATATTATCAGCGTGTTTGAGTCCCTGCTTCTTGAAAGGAAAGTTATTTTCGTGTCTCAGTCCAAAACTATACTAGGATATGCGACCTAAGCATTTCTTGGTCTACTTTATCCTTTTAAATGGGAGCAGGTGCTCATACCTATACTTCCTCTCAATTTAAAATAGTATCTTACAGCACCAGTGCCATTAGTAGCTGGAATTTCGCCAGCACTTGTCGACTCGTCGATATAAAGCGATGTAAAATTAATCTTATTTTAGAGTGTAATTGTATATCTTGACAAAAATTAAGTGCTAAATGATGAAGACAATCCTCCATTGCCCGAAAAATTATTCAAGCAGCTTTTCAAAAGATTGTAAAAATATGAAATATATGATCCAGCTGAGGTTACTGAATTTTTATAGAATCCATAAAGCACGTATTTGTTTAAAATGCAAGAAGTATCAGATCCTCAGTTTCACGGACATCTTGTCCGAGACATTTTCTACTAATTTTTGTTGACATTTATGAAAAACTACAAGAAATTCCTTGGAGTTCCTAAGAAATCAAAAGAAGCCTAAGATGCATCAATAATGAGCATGAACGAACCAGCTCTAATGTCTAACATATTTAAAGTTCAGGACTTCTTAAGTGACCTCGGAATGACAAAAATAGGTTCATTTGGATACAAATTTACTTAAAGCAGCATTTTTACTTCTTTTATTGAAAGAAAATTTCAAAGACTCAATGAATCGCAAATTGGTTTTTTCGACTAATGTATTGAGAGAAAGAAGAGTAAAAAATAAGCAGCTTTTATTACAGCTATAACGAATAATGAGTACATAAAAATGAAAAATCCTGAAGTAAGTCCGGATGAGCCTGGTCCATTTTTCTATGCTCAATTTCCTAGTCTTCTCAAAGAGTCTGTAATAAAATAGTAATAGGTTGAGCTAAGTATTGCAGATTAGCGATAGTAATAAAACAGGCTTATCGCTATTATTGAATAAGAATTTCACATAAATAAAAACTTTTTTGAGCCATCTGAATCTGAAGATGAGTTGTAAAGAAAAATGTTAAGTCTTCTCTTAAACAAAAATAAATAAAAGTATGAAGCATAAAATAGCCAAAGTCGACCATACATTTTAGAATGGTTTTTAGCATTTTACAAAAAACAGTGCGCTGAAATCTAATACATTCTGACGGAGTGGCCAGCTGTTATATGTGATCAAGAATTTATACCCATGAAAAAGCACGAATATTTGAAACTAGAAAAGTAGTCTCACAAGCACGCGATAGTAGGAGTTCATGAGGGAGATGACTACCACATACTGATTCGTGATTCGACAAAAATATTGTTCGTTGGAATAGGACATGGAGCTAGCCTCGCCCATCGATCATCAGCTATTATAATTGAAATACTTTCTTACCGAGTTAAAGCGTTCTTGAATCGTGTTATTACAAAACAAGCAGGATATTTTATTGACTTCTGTGAAAAGCAAGCCATGAAGGACTTGAGAGCCAGCACTTTAAAGAAGCCAAGCTAGCAATCCTGGAATATTGAGACAATCATTGAGTTTAAGGACTGGCTACATTTTGAAAAATAGTTTGCCACAGGGGCTACTCACGAATGAATGTTTTTGTTTCGAGTTTTTATATTTTTGTTTTTTATATATAATGCAACAGCAAAGAATTAAAAAGTTAATTACTCAAAACATAAGAAAATATTTTTATCGATTATAAGACTGTGTCTTGAAGAGTTTTTCGAATAATTTAAATCATTTATTCATGTAATTTTCGTAAAAATTAACATTTCTCTATTTTTGCTTATTTGGAGCTAGCTGTCACTGTCAATAAAATAAAGCAAACAATTATTGTTTTTCATAAATATTTTGTTGTTTAAGCAATAGGGACTATTCAGTTTTGAAGTTTAAGAATGAGTTATGGACAGATTTTATTAGATTATACTATATGTATCATAGATTTATAGGCTATGCATATAATCAAAAAATGATTCTTAACTCTATCATTGAAGAAGCTAAGAAAGTTGAGCTCGGTCATTTGATTTCTGGATAGTACTCTAACATGGTGATTCTTTAAACCAGAAATCAAGTGGTAAATGAGATGAGTCAAGAGAGTCTCGTGATTGATCTACCTTCCTCTACCAAAAAAGAGGACGTTCAAAAAATTAACACAATCATTGAGGAAGTCAAGACTAAGTTGAACTCTGATGTAGATGTTGAATTGGAAGTAAAACTTGGAGCTGGTAATCCTCTACCAAACTTTGGTCAAATCAAAAAAGTTTTCGGAGAAGGTACTGCTGAATTAACAGCCAAGCCTGGTCAAGTTCTTCTAATTGACGTGTGGGCTACATGGTGTGGGCCATGTCAAAAACCAATGGGTCACAACCAAGATATGATTGCCAAAAACAAACACATATGGGGTGACAAAGTTAGAATTGTAGGAGTTAGTGTTGATGAAGCTGTTGATACTATTAAAACTCGTGTTGAGAAAAATAAGTGGCATGATGTTTAACATCTAACCTTGAATGGCTGGGATAAGGATCATAGTTTAATCACTACTTTTTCAATTTCTGGAATTCCCTTTGTCTGTCTGGTTGACACTCATGGGAAAATTGTCTTTACTGGACATCCAAGCAGCATCAATCT
>APMI01014777.1_pt1 | contig 14803 bp, 11 predicted proteins | sample 667938 | NCBI WGS metagenome assembly APMI01 (sample SAMN01084076, study PRJNA167559) | wastewater metagenome | biome: Wastewater | place: Denmark: Ejby Moelle, Odense | collected 2011-11-28 | reverse complement strand
TACGACAACGCGCTGGCCGAGACGATCAACGGGCTGTACAAGGCCGAGCTGATCCATCGGCGAGCACCCTGGAAAACCCGGGAATCCGTGGAGTTGGCGACGCTGGAATGGGTGTCCTGGTTCAACCAGCACAGGCTGCTTGAACCCATCGGCTACATCCCACCGGCTGAAGCTGAGGCAAACTACTACCGGCAACTCGCCAGTCAGGCCGTAACGCCGGCCTGACTTGAACCAAATGGCCTCCGCGAAAGTCGGGGCGATTCACTCAGCGTTCAGGACATCACCAAGACTTGCCTTGACATAGACAATGCCGATGTCACAAGATGCATCTTGGCGAGGCTACTTCTCTTCACACCCCGATTTGGGTCCTGGGTGACAGCAATGCTGGTGAGACAGTACCCGCGCTGAAAACGACCCTAGACCAGCTTTGACTACATTTGCGCGCCAGCGCACGTCCTTTCTCCAGACGACCCCCGAGACCCACGGGGGGAATGACAGTCCGAGTTGATCGTGACTCTTGGAGAAATCTGCATGAAATCCCCTGCCTCGAAGTGCGCGCTGGACAATCGCGCCAATCAGCTCAACCCCTGCCACCCTGCCTACCACCACTCTCGGGGTGCTTCAGCACCTGAAGCTCAGGCTCTGGCGGCACAGAGCAAGCCTGTACTCGACAACCGCTCCGGGCAACTCAATCCGAACAATCCTGAATACCCCGGGACTCGGCCGAGTGTACAGCCCGGCAAGTCGGTCCCCTCCCCCTCCAAACAACATCCGTAATCCAGCGGTGGCTTAGTTCGTCTTCCGCATCCTGGCGTTCTGGCGTCGAGACGCGGAAGACTCCTGGAGATATCCCATGAGTGGAAAAATCCTTATCACCGGCTCGGAAGGCTTGGTGGGTAGCGCCTTGCGTCAAAGACTGGAGTCGTCGGGATTTGAGGTTCGTGGCCTCGACATCCGTGCCGGCGACGCGGAAACCGGCGATGTACGAGACCCCGTTGATGTGAGGAACGCAATGCGGGGCTGCATTGGCGTCGTTCACCTTGCGGCCGTTTCGCGCGTCGTATGGGGCGAGCACGACCCAGACCTGTGCTGGAAGACGAATGTCGATGGCTTTCGCAATGTTCTCGAAGCAGCAGATCAACCGGCCATCAAGCCATGGATGGTTTTCGCAAGCAGCCGTGAAGTCTATGGCCAACCTGAGCGACTGCCCGCCGACGAGGAAACGCCTCTCAGGCCGGTAAATGTCTATGCACGTTCCAAAGTGGCCGGCGAGCAGTTGATCGCAGAGGCCCGAGACCGGGGGCTACGAGCCTGCGTCATCCGGCTCTCGAATGTGTACGGCAGCACGCAGGACCACCCCGATCGTGTGGTTCCCGCGTTTGCCCGTGCTGCACTTCTTGGACAGCCACTTCGCATCGACGGCTGTGACCATACGTTCGACTTCACTCACATCAGCGATGTCGTGCAAGGGATCGCTGCGCTCGTGGAGTTGCTGGACCGGGGTGTCGCCCCCCCTCCCCCGATTCACTTCGTCTCCGGCATACCGACGACGCTCGGCCAGTTGGCGAAGCTGGCCATCGAAGTTACGCAGAGTGACTCAACGGTCACACACGCACCTCCACGCAATTTCGATGTAGCGAAATTTCATGGCTGTCCAGTGCGGGCTCAGTCGCTGCTTGGCTGGTCGCCTCGTATCTCACTCCGGCAAGGACTGACGGCCCTGATCAACGACTTCAGCGCCATGCATAAACGGCACGCAGCAAAGGAAGCATCATGAAAATCCTGAAGGTCATCCACGGCTATCCGATGCGCTACAACGCGGGATCCGAGGTCTATAGCCAGACCCTGTGTCTCGGCCTCGCGGACCATCACGAGGTGCATGTCTTCACCCGAGAGGAAGACTCCTTTGCCCCCGACGACCGACTCCGGGTCGAGCACGATCCGGACAATCCGGCGATTACCGTTCATGTTGTAAACAACCCGCGCAACAAGGACCGCTATCGGGTCGCCGGGATCGATCAGCGATTTGCCGAAGTGCTCGACCGGGTTCAGCCGGATGTCGTGCATGTGGGCCACCTCAACCACCTCTCGACGTCCCTGCTTCGCGAGGCGGCCAATCGGGAGATTCCGATCGTTTACACCCTGCACGACTACTGGCTGATGTGTCCGCGCGGTCAGTTCATGCAGATGTTCCCGGAAAACCCCAACAACCTCTGGGCAGCCTGCGATGGTCAGGAGGACCGGAAATGCGCCGAACGGTGCTATGCCCGCTACTTCGGCGGCGGCCCGGAGGACTTCGAGTCCGACACGGGATACTGGACAGATTGGGTAGCAAGACGGATGAAGCACGTTCGCGAGATGGTTGAACTCGTAGACGTCTTCATCGCCCCCGCCCGTTACCTGCACGACCGCTATCGGGATGCATTCGGGCTCCCTGCTCGCAAACTCGTCTATCTCGACTACGGCTTCGCCCGGGAGCGCATGGCAAGCCGCAAGCGGACGGAGGGGGAGCCCTTCACGTTCGGCTACATCGGAACGCACATTCCGGCCAAAGGCATTCATGACCTGATCCGGGCTTTCGGCATGCTGAGAGGTGATGCCCGCCTACGTATCTGGGGCCGCCCCAATGGTCAGGAGACCAAGGCCCTGAAGGCGATCGCGGCCGCTTTGCCACCTGGCGTCGCGGAACGCGTCGAGTGGTTGTCGGAGTACCGCAACCAGGAGATCGTCCAGGACGTCTTCGACAAGGTCGACGCGATCGTCGTGCCCTCAGTGTGGGTCGAAAATTCACCCTTGGTCATTCATGAGGCCCAGCAAGCCCGGGTGCCGGTCATCACTGCCAACGCTGGGGGCATGGGGGAATACGTTCACGATGAAGTCAACGGGCTCCTTTTTGAACACCGCAGCCACGCCTCCCTCGCGGAGCAGATGCAGCGCTTTGTCGATGCCCCTGAGCTCGCCGCCCAGCTTGGAGCGCGAGGGTACATCGATAGCCCTACGGGTGACATCCCGGACGTTGCGGAACACGTCAGGGACGTCGAAGCCATCTACGCTCAGGTGTTCAAACGCCGCGAGAGCGCGCGTATCAGCCGGGGGGACGGCCCGTGGCGCATAACCTTCGACACCAACCCCGACACCTGCAACATGCGCTGCATCATGTGCGAGGAGCACTCGCCGCACAGCCCGCGCCAGCCGGAACGCAGGGCAGAAGGCCTGCCGCGTCGGTTGATGCCGTTCGAGCTGATCGAGCGCATCGTCTCAGACGCAGCACCACGCGGCCTGAGGGAGATCATTCCTTCAACGATGGGCGAGCCGCTGCTCTACGAGCATTTCGAGGGCATCCTCGAGCTCTGCTCGCGCCACGCGATCCAGCTAAACCTGACGACCAACGGCACCTTCCCGCGGCTTGGTGCGAAGGCCTGGGCCGAACGCATTGCTCCGGTGACGTCCGACGTCAAGATCTCCTGGAATGGCGCGACCAAAGCCACGCAGGAAGCCATCATGCAAGGGGGGCACTGGGAGACCCTGCTCGAGAACGTCCGCACTTTTATCGCAGTTCGTGATGCGCACGCAGCAAACGGCGGCAACCGGTGCAGGGTCACCTTCCAACTCACCTTCCTTGAGAGCAACGTGGGCGAACTGGCCGACATCGTGCGCCTCGCCATCGAACTGGGTGTCGACCGGGTAAAGGGACATCACCTCTGGGCCCACTTCAAGGAAATCGAAGGTCTGTCGATGCGACGCGACGCGGAGGCGATCCGCCGGTGGAACAAGGCCGTGCTGGATGCTCGGGAGATCGCCGCAACACATGCCCTGCCCAACGGGAAGCAGATTCTTCTCGAGAACATCTTCCTGCTCGACGAGGATGCCTCGGCGGATCTCGCGCCGGGAGGGCCTTGTCCGTTTCTGGGGCAAGAGGCCTGGGTGAGTGCCGCAGGACGGTTTGATCCCTGCTGTGCCCCGGATGCCCAGCGACGAAGCCTTGGTGGCTTCGGCAATCTCCACGAACAGGATCTGATGGAGATCTGGAACGGCGCAGCCTACCGTGAGTTGGTCTCGACGTATCGCAACCGCCAGCTCTGCCTTGGCTGTAACATGCGTAAGCCCATTGAGGCACAGTCATGACTTGGAGGGCACTGACCGTCGCCGAGGACGGCACCCATCACGTCGCGGAGGGCGTACCCGCCTACGCTGAGCGCTTCGATGAGGTGCTGAAGTTTCACGCGCCGGGGCTGGCGCCGGTAAGGCGACGGGCTGAAGCGTGGCACATCCGCCCTGACGGCAGCCCAGCCTACTCAAGGCGATTCCTGCGAACCTTCGGCTTCTACGAAGCGCTTGCCGCAGTTGTGGACCAAGACGGATGGCACCACATCACGCCTCACGGAGAGGACGCCTACCCCCAACGCTATGCCTGGTGCGGCAATTTTCAGGAACAGCGTTGCCCTGTTCGCAGGCAGGACGGCACTTACCTGCACATCGCCCCTAGCGGCCTGCCGGCCTACGATGCTCGTTGGCGTTATGCGGGTGACTTTCGTGATGGTGTAGGCGTCGTTCAGCACCAGGACGGGCGATCGACACATATCAGACCGGACGGAACGCCACTCCACGGGGTCTGGTTCCTTGACCTTGATGTGTTCCACAAGGCGTACGCCCGGGCTAGGGATGAGGCGGGATGGATGCACATTGACCGCACCGGGAAGCCCATCTACGCACACCGTTTGGCCAACGTGGAGCCCTTCTACAACGGTCAGGCAAGGGTTGAGCGCTTCGACGGCGGACTTGAGGTCATCGACGAGTCGGGGCATCAGCTCGTCGAGCTCCGGCCTGCACAGCGATCCGAATTTGCGGCGCTATCCGCCGACATGGTTGGCTTCTGGCGGACTGAAACCATCGCGGCGGCAGTCAAGCTGGGTGTTTTCGAGGCGCTACCCGGAACCTCGGCCGAGGTCGCAATGCGCTGTGACCTTCATCAGGATCGAACCCTCCGCCTCTTGCGTGCCCTAGGCGAACTCTCTCTGGTCACGATAGAGGGCGCGCAGTGGCGGCGAACTCCCCGTGGCGAGTATCTATGCAGGGATCACCCCCTGACACTTGCCGGTGCAGCAGGCGAGTACGCCCAGCATTTTTCGGCGATGTGGAAATCCCTGCCTGAAGCCATCCGCAGGTCCGGGCAGTGGCATGCGCCGGACGTTTTTGGCGACGTGGCCAACGACATTACCCGGCGGTCGTCTCATCACCGGATGCTGTTCAGTTACGCGCGTCACGACTACCCGATGGTGCCGGCTGCACTGCATCTGCGGGGTAATGAACAGGTCGTCGACCCCGGCGGCGGCTTGGGCGCCTTGTCTCTCGCGTTGCTGGAGCACTACCCCGAACTAGGGATCACCCTGCTGGATCGCCCCGAAGTCATCGACCAGGCGCAGCGCAGCCTTTCGTCGGAACCGCGCATCGAACTGCGGGCAGCAGACCTGTTTCAACCGTGGCAGATTTCGGCTGATGCGGTAATGATGGCTCGCATTCTCCACGACTGGGACGACAACGCCGCCATCCGTATCCTCAAGCGGGCTCGGGAAGCCCTGGCTGTCGGCAACGAGATCTTCGTGATCGAGATGGTGCTGCCAGAGACGGGGGTCGCGGGGGCCTTGTGCGACCTCCACCTTCTGATGGTCACTGGAGGCCAGGAGCGCACGGAGGCCGGATACGCATCCATCTTGACGGCTGCGGGGTTTGATCTTGTCGAGGTACGGCACTTGCCAGCCTTGCCGTCGATCCTTGTGGGGCGAGCACGATGAAGGAAGAGGCCATCTGGCAGATACCACCTTCCATGAAGCGGTGGCTGACGGCAATCCCCCTGGATCGCCCAGTCGCCCTATTGCTTCGTCACTCCGTCCGAGATGACCTCCCTCCGGGAGACGCCGGAAACACGGTTCCCATCAATGAAGCCGGCGTGGAGCTGGGTAAGTTGCTGGGCCATGCCCTCAGAGGGCGATTGAGAACGCTACACGCCAGCCCCCTTCCCCGCTGCATCCAGACCGCCGAGGTCATACGCTCCAGCGCAGGAGTCGAGCGCCCGATCGTGCCCGACCTGCTTCTCGGGGATCCGGGTGTTTTTGTTCTCGACGGTCGCACGGCGTGGGGAAACTGGGTTGCACTCGGCCACGAAGGCGTGATGCAGCATCTGGTGAGCGGCGCAAACTCCTTGCCCGGGATGGCCAACCCTGATGCTGCCGCGCGCCATCTGGTGCACCACATGCTTGCAAGTGCAGCGCAGACGCCGGGGCTGCACGTCTTCGTCACGCATGACTCGCTGGTAACGGCAACTGCGGCACGCCTGTTGGGGAAGGCTCTGGGGCCCGAGTCATGGCCCTGGTACCTCGAAGGGGCGTTTTTCTGGCGTGACGACGAAGGACTCCAAGCAGCCTACCGGGACGAGCACCGGGTCGGCGTACCGGAGCCGCTCTGCGGTCTTCGCGAGATGGACGTGATCGAATTCGCAAGGCGTGAAGTTGCCCGGACGGTGGGGCTCGACAGCGGAGCCCGATTCTTCCTCGCAGGCGGCGCGTTCAAGTCCCTGCTTACGGGCCGCCCTCCTCGGGATCTGGACCTTTGGGCTACGTCCGTCGAAGACAGAAATCTGCTGGTTGAAGCGCTGAACCGACGGGGAGCGCATCGCCTGCCAGCTCGTCCTTTCGCAGACGCGTTCGAGATAGCGGGGCGGATCGTCGAGGTGCCGCACAAGACATCCCCTTCCACTCTGGAGGGGCGACTGGCTCACTTCGACCTGGCGCTCTCGGCAATCGGTGCCGAGCATCGTCCTGACGACGACTGGTCAGCCAGCATCCACGACCTGGCACGAGCATCGGTGGAGCGCCGCACGGTTCTGCTGCTCAAGCCCTTGATCAACTGGAAGTATGCGCTGACAACCCTGGAACGCATGCGGCGATACGCAGCCGAACTGGGCTTCGCAAGCTGCGTTGAGGACGAGGCTGAAGTGTGGAACGTGTTCGAATCCCAGTCTGATGAACTCAGGGCTGGCATGTTGGCTCGCTATGCTGAGACAAGCATGGGAGGCTTCAACGTGCCCGAGGAGATCGAGGCAAGATCGGCGAAGAAACGGATAGGCAAACGTCTGTAACTCGTCGGGCTGGATCCGACTACAACTGCGCGCAGCTACAAGGCCGGGAGTTCGATGTCCCGCCTCGGAATGCAACTGGCCCGAAAATCAGGCAGTGAAACAAGGAAGTTTTCTTTGGCCATTTTATGCTTTGCCAGGCTCCCTGAACAAGCCCGCCCCTTGTTTTCGGCCTCTCTATGTTTGACTCGTAAGCGTCCAACCGGCTCACCTTGCGCGGATCGCCGAACTGTACGCGATCGAGGCGCAAGCCCGCGATGCCGACGCAGCGGTGTGTCTCGCGCTTCGACAGCAGGAGGCTTTGCCGCGCCTGAGTAACTTGCACAGTTGGTTGTGCGCCAAACGGAGAGTGGCCGCCGATGGAACGGGACTGGCCGTGCCATCGATTAGGTGCGTGATGACCATGCTGGCTGTCCGCCTATATCGATTTCAACTATCACGTCGGTTTCCAAGCTTTGCGCGCCTTCCGCTCCCTCACAAAATCTTCATAAGTAGCCTTAGCATCAGCCATTAGCCGAGAGCAAGCGCTTGTCGAAATCGCCCCCCCCCCGTTTTTCCCGATCTCGATCGCAAGAAGCCCGATGATGTACGTCTGCAAGCCCGCAGTCGCGGCACCAGCAGCACTGAGTGCAAAGGCCGCCCACGGCTGCCCCGTACCCCAGGACAGAGCCTTGCCAATCTCAACGAAGAGACTCCGCCCGACAACGTTCAAGCTCCCCACGAAACCGACGGACTCAACAACAGTCCCAACACTGATCTCCTGCCCGAAGTGGCTCGCCAACTGGCTAAGCATTGCGCCAGTTTCGGCAACGACTGCGACAGAGGCTGCAGGAACAGGAACAGCACCAGTAACGGAAGCAGCTAAAGTGTAATAAGCAACAATTTCTTTGGCTCTTTCGACACTGTCGTCGTTAGCGAAGGCTTGCGTGACCATCATGGGCTCCAAAAGGAAGTAGACTCAACTTGCATCATAGTACTGTTTTGCATCACATGCAAATTTACAAATAAACAAATATTCCCGCAAAATGAGATTTACCGCGGTGTTATCGTCGGAGCGAATCATGACCAGCACACCCTTCGCAGTAGCGACTTATCCAGCATTGGTCGGCGCAGTTTTGATTGCAAAACGGAAGGAGCTCGGGCTATCACAAGCGGAAGTAGCTTCTACGGTCGGCCTGACCGTATCGACATGGTCTCGCATCGAAAACGGGGACTCCGCTCTCACGATCGAACAGCTTGCAAAAGCTGCCGACACGTTGGGCGTAGCACCAAGCTCCATCCTGAGTGCAGCAGAAGGCAAGATCACTGAGCTTAGCAAGCTGGGCATCGCCACCAGCCCGGATCGCTTAGACGCCGCGGCCATCATCGCCTCAGGTGCCATCCCTTTAATCGGAGCGTCCCTGCTAAAAGCCATCGGCCCTGTCGGCCCCGTTGGAATGATCCTAGGAGGTGCAGGGGTCGCTGCGTTCCAGTGGTTATCTAAGCAGTCGAAAAAAACGAAGGACTAGAGTCAGTTGACAATCGCATTCTTTAAGGATGACAAAATCCTACCGTCACCGGAACCAGGGTGGGTGCCGCGGGGGCGGCTGGCGCGTCCCTGCTGCCGGCAGTGAGGGCTGGCATGCCCCACCGCGAATCTCCTTGCCCCATCGGCACAGCAGATTGGCATTGAGCCCGTTGGCCAGCGCCACCGTAGCCATCGAAACCCCTGGCTGCAGACAGGCGGCCACCAGCTGCGTCTTGAAATTATCCGGAAGTTTCGGCGATGACGGCCCCGAGGCGCTTTAACGAGATTCGCGTACATGTGTCCACCTGATTTGCGTGGACACCATGCTCATCATCAACGCCAACCCGCGCAAGGTGGGCCGGTTGGACGCTTACGACGGATACGGTGGGGCTTGGTGACGTTCATGCAAGTGTCCACTTCTATGCTTAGTGGACACTATGTTTAGCGAGCTAAACGGCTGGGGACAGAGAGGGCCTTACGACAGTGCTATCAGCACTTGAGTCTTTAATTGGAACGTAAGCCCCTTGCTGATCAAGCTATCACCGAAACAACGTTGTTGCCCGTGAGTCTACGACCCTTGAACAGGCTGGGGAATTCGTCTCGGCGCCCTTACCACGTTGAGAACATCGGTGCGCGCATCAATTTCATAGGACAGAAGAAAGCCCACCTTTATCAACAGTTCTAAGGCCTCCCGAAGCTTGTACCTATACTTCGCCAGCACCGCTATCCGCGAACCGCAAAGATTCTTGATGGTTTCCACCTTGTAACCAATAGGATTCGCGTGCGTGAAATAGAACTGATGCAGCCACTTGGCAAGAGGCGGCAGTTGCAGGCGCTGCGCCCAATCAATTTTCGTATAGGCATCACGCCCAAACAACGCCACGATCTCCGGCTCAAGCCAGATTCTCCAACGCTGAGAGGTGCCTCTGTTCGCGTTATGATCCCACTCGAACTTGCGAATCAGCGATCCCCCGAACCCCTTTTCACCTGGCCCGTTAGGGCCATCTACGGTAATGAGGATAGTGGTCGAAGAAAGCCTGTTTATACTGTCCCGGAGGCGCTCATAGCTCCCCTTCGACGTTGTCCAACCCAGTTCTTTGAGCAAACCGTAGCCTGAAAACTCGACGATTTCACCCAGAGGCAGCTGCCGGGCCAAGTGAGTGATCTGAAGAAAAACATCACCATCATCCACTCGAAGCTCTTCACCGGTGTACAAGATTTCAACCCCACGAAGGGATGCAATCTTCTCACGCTTGAAGTTCTCTCGCTCCATGCTTCGGTTAGCTGAAGTGAAGAGTGCCGAGCGAGCCAGCGTATTTGGCAAGCCACGAACCCTCTCCTCCCACAAGGGTAACTGGACCACATCTGCTATCACCCTTGAGACGCTGTCTGCCTCAGACCTGCTCCGGGCATTTATGCGAAGCTGTTCTACACGCAGGAGCAACTCCGAAACCGGCAGAAGCTCCCTGTCCAGGGCAACCACTTCATCAGTGGCTAATTCTGGGCTTGGGCTCTTTTTAGACTGCGCCATGGAGGAATCCTCGTTCAAAACATTGGCGATTCTAACCCTCATGCAAGCACGTTAAGCTCGTCTTTTCAGAGGCAAACGACGTTGTATGAGTGACACACCTACCCTCAACTGAACAGTTCAGTCCAGCCCTATCACCCAAGGAACGAGCTTTGGGACGTCTCTTGGGTGATAGTGACGACGTCGTTTGAGTGAACTAGATCGTCACTTCGGTGACCAACATCGTATATACAGTGAACAAACCTCGTTCTTTCGGTGAAGAAACGTCGTTGATTCAGTGAACGTTCATCTCGCCGAAACCTGCACAGCACAAGGGATTTGAGAGTTATCCACAAGCAGCTAATCATTTTTAATACTTTTATAAAAAAGAAGAAACATCACCCATAAGACGACCCCCTCTTACGGATGATCGAAATCAACCTTTAACCGGAAAATTTCGACAGGAGTCAATAGGATGCTCTTCAAACTGTTAGGCAAGACAATCCAGATACCAGCTATCACTGGTAGGACGTGCTGTCAGAACACCTGAACCACCTAAAAGCTCGTCTTTTCAGTGACAGTTCACAAAAACGCATCGCAAGAAAACCAGAGAACAGACTGGTCAATTCACTCAAAAAACGACGTTTAACCTAAACCAAAACAGGCAGTTAGTTCCAAACATGGCCAAAAAGTAGGGAGGCTAACTTTCGAGCAAAGATAGGTTTTAATACTTTGTTTACAACAAGTTAAATTCAAAAGTATCACCGTTAATACGAGCTTTTCGTCATAAATCGGGAAGCTATCACTCAAAAATCGAGGATTTTAAATCCAGAATATAGACCATCAAAAACATCGTTTATAGAGTGATGCTAAGCTGCAAAACCCCTGACAAATCTCACGTTTGAGCCCATAAAAAAGTAGCGTCCTATCACTGATAAGACGACCTTCAGTCTATCAGTAGGTATCGACCACCTTGGCGTACCCGACGTAGATCGAGAGGAGCGGCAGGCCCTGTTCTACGTCACCACCCTGCTCGGAGAGACGCAGTGAGCTGCGTACGATAAGGTATGGCGCAGAACGTGCAGCCGGTGATGGGCATGGTCCCCGCGCACCTACTGTCACCTACCAGCCCAACTGGCGACACACACCCGGCGCGGCGCGTACGGCATGCTTCGCTGATCAAGGGTCCGGCCATCGTCACGTAGAAAGAAGCGATCCCAGCACGGGCCGGGGACCAGTTGGTCCCGTATCCGTCTGCGGACGTCCGTCCCGCAAGTAGCGGGCAAGCTCCTCACCCGTCTGCACCAGCATGGGCAGATGCTACACACGCTCACTCTTCATGCAGTGGAGCGCCACGATCCCATTGCGCCAATCCACGGCATCCAGCGTCAGATGCGCGGCCTCGTCGCCCCGCAGGCCTAGATCGAGCAGACAGCGGGCGATGGCATGGTCGCGCAGGCCGACCGGATCAGTTACCCGATCATCGCGTAGAGCAAGCCTGCACCAGGAGCGGAACTGCAGCAAGTGACACGTCGAAAAACGTTCCTTTCCTTAAAGGCCCCTTCAAACAATATCAACTGCACTTACTACACCCCACCGAGCACCCTTCAAATCCTCAGTTCAGTAAATCATTAATTGCTAGGATTTTTCATAAAAACAACATAAAACCATGCAGACAGGAAAATACTGATGTACGATATTAAAACTTAAATTTTAGATAAGAATCTCAACAACGATGATTCAGACTATTTACAAAGTTCAGGCTGCAGCAAAACTATTAGAAACCACAGTAGATTCTGTTCGCCGATATGTCGACGAATCAGGGATTTGTGTCGCACGGCAAGCAAATGGTCCAAAAACACGCCAGTTCACCATCCACAACATCTTCGACATCGCTGCGTGGAGACAAACCAATAAATCAAAATTAAAGGTCAAACAGCGCGGTATCGCCACTGTTTATGCTCCCAAGGGCGGCGTGGGAAAGACCACCTTAACGGCTAACATGGCTTGCGTCTTTTCCTTGATGGGTCTGCGCACGTTGGTCATAGACCTCGATTTCCAGGCAAATCTGACACTTTCCTTTGGCTATGACTCGGAAGTTACAGACGAAGAAGCTACAGAACTGAATATCCCTGAAGATCGCGTCATCAAATACCATTTTGGACATCTTGTACCAGGCTGGCCCGGTGGGCGAATGCCCTTACGAAAAGTGATTAAGATGCCGTTTGGTCCTGCGGGCCCTCATCTGATTCCCTCCGATCTCACCCTAGACAGACTCGACACGATCCTGACCTATGATGCCCTCGAAGGAAAAAAAAGCGATCTAAAAATTGCTGCACTTATCGCCGAAGGCTTGTCGGGCAAGAATCCCGAATTCGATCTATCGTCTTACGATGTAATTCTTTTTGATGCAGCCCCAGCCAAAAACAGGATGACTCGCGGAGCTCTGTTGGCATCGGACTATGTCGTAGCACCTGTCTCCCTTGAGCGGTATTCGACCAAAGCGGTCTCATACTTGGCTTCTGTTTTGCAGGACATGCGCGACGATGTCGGGCGCAGCCCCGAGATGGTCATGATCGGCAACTTCCATTTGCCGAATCGGCTACGTGTATATGGTCAAGTCAGCAAGTTGTCCACCGAGTATCCCGGAGCCCTTTTGAACATCATGGTTCACCGAAGCGAAGAGTTTCCGAAAACCTTATCCGAGGATGAGGAACAACCGCCACTCGTACTGGCACGTCCCTCAGGAAGCGCGGCCGAACAACTTCACAAGGTTTCCTGTGAGTTGCTACAGAAGATGGGAGTGATCTAATGGCCAAAACAAGTAAGGGAATATCGGACGAAGAATTTAACGCACAGTTGCGTGCAGAACGAATGAGATCTAGTCCTGGCATGGTCATGACCAAGCCGCCCACTGGGCCAAGCAAATCTTTAGAAGAAATGCTTAACGAGCAGAATCAAGAAGAAGCCCTCGTCACAACGCCTATTCTTAACAAGGGAAACCCGGAAACTATCCAAGCTACTTACGTTCAGGGGAAGAAGTTGTTGATGGTTGACGTCGATTTAATCGATGCGAATCCTTTGGCTCCCCGGGAGGTTTACACGGCAGAAATGATTCTCGCGCGGTCAGAGGCACTGAGAACACAAGGCCAGCACGACCCCATTCATGTAATACCTAGCCCTGATCATCTTGGCCGCTACATCATCTGCGATGGATGGACTCGGGTACAAGCGTGCAAGAAACACAAAGTACTGGGTCAGCTTTTGGCAGAGATCCACGAAAACCTGACTCTTGAAGAATCAGCCTGGTTTGGTTACCAACAAAACGAGGAGCGTCAGCAGCACTGTGATTTCGATCGTGCCATGTTCTACGAGAAGCTTATTAGCGCAGGTGAAACGGCGATTTCAATTGCCACCAAAGCTCAAGTAAGCGCAACTCAGATGAGCTTCTATAGATCCTTTGCAAAGCTTCCGGCCGATGTTCTGGAGATCGTAAAAGAGTTTCCTGGAAAATTTTCTGCAACGGTTGCCTACCAGATCCAAAAGCTTGTGGTGGCATGTGGCGTACGAAAGGCTGTAAGTCTAGCCCTGAGGTTTGCTAACGAAGAACATACGCAGGCATGGCTCATCAATCAGGTTCAACTGCTCATAGGCCCTTCCATTAGCAAAACGGTGACCCGTACGACCAAGCAAATTCGCTTCAGCAATGGCGTGTACAAGCAGAAAGGGGAGTTCTTCGAACTCAACATCTCAGTCCTTCCAGAGCAAAAAGAAGAGTTTGCAGCAGCCCTTGAACGTCTTCTTTCAACCGTAGGGATCGAGTCACCTCAGAATGACAATTAGCACTCGGCCAATCCATCTTGACCGAGGCCTTCAGAGCGTCGCTTTTTCAGGAGACTTCCATCGATGAGGCAACTGCTCCCCGATCCGACTCTATGGCTGAGTCGACAGGCGGGCAAGGACATCCTTCAAGTAAGCGAAGCCCGGTGGGGATCGTCGGCGTGCAGCACCGGCAAGGCGAGGAGTTCTGCCTTCAACGCATCGACCGTAAGCGCCCGAACCGAACCGTCTTGACGGCTCGTCAGCCTATGGAGCGTTGATCTCGTCGACGAAATCGCCTTCCTCGTGCGCGTAGGCAATCGCCGCATCCAGCCTGAGCAGCAGATCGGAGAGGGATTCGTAAGCACCCGGCAATCCCCTCTTGACTGAGCTCAGGCTGAATCAGGCCTCCACCGATGCGGCAACAACTCCCCGATCCGGCTTTGCGGCTGAGTCGGCAGGCGGGTGAGAACGTCCTTCAGATACACGAAGGGCTCATGCCCGTTGAGACGCGCCGACTGGATCAGGCTCATGATGGCCGCAGCCCGTTTGCCGGCGCGCAGCGAACCGGCAAAGAGCCAGTTCTTGCGCCCGATGGCAATCGGCCGGATCTGATTCTCGATCCAGTTATTGTCGATGGGCACGCGCCCGTCGGTCAGGTAATGGGTCAGCGCCGCCCAGCGCTTGAGGGTGTAGTCGATGGCCTTCGCGCTGGATGACCCGTTGGGGATCTGTCCCCGGCATGCCAGCAGCCAGACCTTGAAGTCTTCCAGCAACGGCTGCGCCTGGGTTTGGCGCAGGGCTTGGCGATCCTTGGTATCCAGCTCACGCGCCGCCA
>APMI01009661.1_pt1 | contig 14805 bp, 14 predicted proteins | sample 667938 | NCBI WGS metagenome assembly APMI01 (sample SAMN01084076, study PRJNA167559) | wastewater metagenome | biome: Wastewater | place: Denmark: Ejby Moelle, Odense | collected 2011-11-28 | reverse complement strand
ATATTGGTTACGGGCGTTGCTGTATGCATTGGATCAGCGTTCTTGAACCTATTCGTCCCCAAGGCTCCCGACTCCATTTTTCTCAATATCGATTCCCTCAGTTATGCCGGTAACTTGGGCAATTTAACCGCGCTCTCTCGTTGTCCGAATTACGAATTCAAACAGCTCGACATCACCGATCAGCAAGCCGTGAACCGGTGTTTTGAGAGCTTTCACCCCGATTGGGTCGTGCACTTTGCCGCCGAATCACATGTAGATCGGAGCATTCTTGACCCGGGGGCATTTGTCCGAACAAATGTCATTGGCACCTATAACCTACTAGAAGCCGCCCTGCGAACTTGGTCTGACTTAACGGGAAAAGTCTTTCACCATGTGAGTACCGACGAAGTTTTCGGCTCACTCGGAAGCGAAGGCTTTTTTACTGAAACAACGGCTTACGATCCAAGCAGTCCATACTCGGCAAGTAAGGCGGGAAGCGATCACATCGCAAGGGCATACCACCGAACTTTTGGATTACCCGTCAAGATCACAAATTGTTCTAACAACTATGGCCCCAGGCAATTTCCCGAAAAGCTGATCCCGCTGATGATTCTGAATGCAGACGAGGGAAAGCCACTACCGGTCTACGGAAAAGGAGAAAATGTTCGGGACTGGCTCTTTGTCGACGATCAATGCCGCGCCATCTGGAGCGTGATTCAACGTGGAGTCATTGGCGAAACCTACAACATCGGCGGCAACAGCGAACGAACGAACCTGCAAGTCGTCGAAGCGATCTGCAAAGCAGTCGAAGAGAAGACTGGAAAGTCCGGACTAGCCGACTTGATCACTTACGTCGCTGATCGTCCAGGGCGCGACCTACGCTACGCCATCGACGCCAGCAAAATCAAGAACGACCTGGGCTGGGATCCTACTGTCACCTTTGAAGAGGGTCTATCCAGGACCGTGAGTTGGTATTTAGACAATCCTGCGTGGGTTAACTCGGTTCGTACCGGTGCATACCGCGACTGGCTTGAAACCGACTATTCCGATAGGAGCCGAGGATGATTCAGAAAGGAATAATCTTGGCCGGGGGAACTGGCACGCGTCTTTGGCCTATCACGCTAGGCATTAGCAAACAGCTTCTGCCTGTCTACGATAAGCCGATGATCTACTATCCCCTGACCACCCTAATGTTGGCGGGAATTCGTGACATCCTTGTCATAAACACTCCGCACGAACAACCGCTTTTCCAGCACCTGCTCGGCGACGGAAAGCAATGGGGACTGAATATCTCTTATGCCCCTCAACCTTCACCCGACGGGTTGGCTCAAGCGTTTATCATCGGCGAGGATTTCATAGGGAACGAAGGATGCGCGCTCGTACTTGGCGACAACTTGTTCTACGGTCAGAGTTTTCAGCAACAGCTACGCAAAGCAGCCTCTCAGCCGACTGGCGCAACCGTTTTTGCCTACCATGTCGCCGAACCAAGTAGTTATGGCGTCGTGGAGTTTGACAGCATGGGCAAAGCGGTCGGTATTGAAGAAAAGCCGCAGAACCCTCGAAGCCATTGGGCGGTCACCGGACTCTACTTCTATGATTCCCAAATCGTGGAGGTCGCGAAGGGAGTAAAACCAAGCGCACGCGGAGAACTCGAAATCACTGCTGTCAACAACGCCTATCTCGAACGGGGCCAGCTACTCGTCGAACGAATGGGCCGAGGGTCGGCTTGGCTTGATACAGGGACTCACGATGACCTCCTAGAAGCCGCAAACTTTGTTAAAGCCATCGAAAGTAGACAAGGATTGATGGTAGCTTGTCCAGAGGAAATCGCCTATCGACTAGGCTACATTTCTCAAGATGATTTGCTCAAGCTAAGTGCACCGCTCAACAAAACGAGCTATGGGAAATATCTCGCTCGGCTGGCAAAGGAACACAATGAAGTTTGAGCGACTCGCAATTCCCGACGTCATCCTGATCCAACCTGATGTCTATTCAGATTCGCGCGGCTACTTTTTCGAGGGTTTTCGCGACACACGATACGAGCCGCTAGGAGTTCCCTGCGATCGCTTTTGCCAAGATAGCGTGAGTTACTCCCATGGTGGAGTGCTCCGGGGCTTGCACTTTCAGAACCCGAACTCCCAAGGAAAACTCATCCACGCTCTGGATGGCGAGATATTCGATGTTGCTGTCGATATCCGCGAAGGTTCTCCGACGTTTGGCAAATACGTTTCAGCTAATCTTTCGAGCGAAAACCACCACCAATTGTGGATTCCAAATGGTTTCGCCCACGGTTTTTATGTATTAAGCCAGTCTGCAACGGTTCACTACAAGGTTGCCGGATCGTATAGCCCTCAGGACGAACACTGTCTCACCTGGAATGATTCCAAACTGAATATCCAGTGGCCAAGCTTCGACCCGCACCTCAGTGAGAAAGACAAGCAAGGATTGGCGCTTGATGACCTTCTCCAGCGAGGCGTTTTGAGGTTTGAGGGGTGAGATTTCTCGTCATTGGCGCCAAAGGCATGCTCGGGCAGGATTTGCTCGAACACATTGCTTTGCGCGGGCACGAGGTTGTCGGCCTTGATCTACCAGAGATTGACATCACGGACCCAACATCCGTTGCTAAGATCATGGCTGGCGAGTGGGGAAAGTTCGATTGGTGTATTAATTGCGCGGCATACACCGCGGTTGACAAAGCTGAGTCAGAAGAAAAACTCGCGACGGAGATCAACGGCTTGGCCGTTGCCTATCTTGGCCGCCTGACAGCCGATGCCAACATACGATTAATCCACATCAGCACCGATTTTGTTTTTGACGGGACCGCAACTGAACCAATCTCCGAAGACGCCCCTACGCATCCGATTGGTGCGTACGGTCGGAGCAAACTGGTAGGAGAACAGGCTCTTGGCGGTCAGCCTCACGCCTTGATAGTCCGAACGGCTTGGCTGTATGGGGCACGCGGAAAATCATTCCCCAGAACAATGATTCAGGCTTTCCGAGATAGAAAGAAATTGAAGGTTGTAAACGACCAGCGAGGTAACCCAACTTACACCGTTGACCTGTGTCGCGTACTCGTCGATCTCGCCGAAAAGAACCCGTTCCCTGGCATCTATCACGCAGTTGGCCCTGAAACGATGACTTGGTACGACTTTGCGAAGCTGGCCATCGAGGTCTCTACCGGCACAGAACCGGAGATCACTCCGTGTTCATCGGCAGAGTTTCCTACGCCGGCCAAGCGACCGGCATACAGCGCTCTTTCAAACGAAAAAACCTCCCGAATGGGAATCGCTCCGATGCGACCCGTTCGAGAGGCCCTCACTGAGTTTTGGGAAAAACTTAGTTTTTGATTAGTTTGTTGAGTAAGTCAGCGAGTCGGTAACCGGCAAGCGTCGCACGTCGCTCGGAAGCAGCTTGTGCGGCAACAATGTAAGGACCGGTAGGAATTGTATTTTCCTGAATGTTGTAAGCGACTTTTCTAGCCACTTCACTCGATTCAACCGCCCAATGAGTGGGGTTGGAATCCTTCTCTTCCGGGTAGGAGGATCTTGGATTTTCCTTGGTGAACTTGGTTGCAAGCGCATCAATCTCGTCGAGCCCTTTCGTGCTCAAAGGGCGCTCGACGAATGGGAAAAGACCGACTCCACTATCCCAAGCCGAGTGAAGATTCTTCCACGTTCTTTTCTTACCATTCACGTTGGCTGGCCCTTCAAGGTGGAAGTCATTACCGCCTCGGTCACCTTTGGGATGCTCGTCGGTATCCCGAGCACTACCGTGCAACGGCTGATGAATATCGCCAACGAAATGAATGATATAGCGAAGAGCCTCTGCCCGTTCTAAGTCAGATTTGGTCTTGTCCGAAAGGATCGCACTGAATTTCGCGATTGCTGTTGAAGCATTTTCCTTGTCTGGCGCATTTGTGCTTGGCTTGCCATCCGCTCTGAAATGAATATCCATGTAGTGCCAAGTCGCGCTCTCCGGACGGTCGCGGCGAACATCATCGGCCCACGAAGCCGCGCTGATGAAGTCTGGAGTCTTTTCCGTTGCGCTCAACTTAATGAGCCGTTCTGCTTCGGCTAAGACGCCTGGTTTCAGCTCTTTCTTGGCAATCGCCGCGATGGTCATATGTCCTGCATCTCCCCATCCAAAAACGCTCACTGCCACTGCTGAACCTAACATCGAAAGCCAAAATCTAAGCTTCATATCCCTTAATTTACCTATCCTACTGAGGCTTTGGCCGACACCCAAAGGTCGTCCCACTCTTGCGCCGAAAGCTCCCGCAGCTCTTTCTGAGCATGTGCTTCCATGTGCATGAATCTAGCCGTAAATCGGTTGAGCATTTTGCGTAGAGCGTCTTCCGGCTCCACCTTTGCCCACCGAGCAATATTGACGACGGTAAAGAGCAGATCGCCTAGTTCTGATTCGATTTTGTCTTGAATTCCTGATGAAATGGCCTCATGGAGTTCCTGTTCTTCTTCGTGCAGCTTGTCAAAAACCGCTTCAATTTCGGGCCATTCAAACCCAACACGAACCGCCCGTTTACTGACTTCGTGCGCGCGCAAAAGCGAAGCCATCCCTTTCGGAACGCCGGCCAGAATTGATCGCTTCTCGGCAGGATTCTTCTCTCGCTGCTTGATTGCATCCCAGTTCTTCAGAACCTCGTCGGCATCGGCGACCGAAACATCTCCAAATACATGAGGGTGTCTCCTCACCAGTTTGTCGGTGATGCCCTGAGCTACGGCATCAATATCCCAGTTGCCTTTCAGCTTCTCCATTTGCGTATGCATGAGGGGCTGAAGCAGTAGGTCACCTAACTCTTCTTTCAGGGTTTCCATGTCGCCGCTGTCGATGGCGTCGAACACCTCGTAAGACTCTTCCAACAGATACTTTTTAAGTGTCTCATGGGTCTGCGCCTGATCCCATGGGCATCCTCCCGGGCCTAATAGCCTGTCAACGACATACACGAGTTCGTAGACAGGTGAGACTTCGACAGATGAAACCAGGATCGTCCCTTCTTGGATGCCAGTTTCTGGAATCGGCTCGACTAGAACACCTCGCTGGCGAAGTCGTTGAAAGCTCGAATGCGAGGAATCTGAATGAAAGAGAGGCCCCTCGGGGAGTTCCCCTTCGATGAGATCTCTTGGCTGAAGCTGATAAACGCGAACCAAGATTCGAGTTTAGCGCCGATGACTGCTACAATGCACCCCAATGATCGCCGCGCTCGCTTTTGTAATTGCCTCCGCGACCTCTTGGGATGTACGAGTCACTGCTGATCGGTCGATGGCTCTTTCCAGCATTAGTGAATCTCGGATGCGTGGAAACCTCTCCTTCCTCGCATCGGATTTATTGGAAGGACGAGCGACGCCATCTCCGGGACTTGATATTGCAGCGACTTTCATTGCGTCCCAGTTTCGTGCCGCAGGTCTCAAACCACTAGGCGACGACGACTTCTTTCAGACCACGACATATCGAGAGGCGAGGGTCAGAAATGTCATTGGATTGCTGGAAGGGAGCGACCCCACCCTTAAGAATCAGTACATCTTCGTAACTGCTCACTACGATCACCTGGGTAAGAAATCGAGCGGTGAGGGCGACCTCATCTTTAACGGTGCCTGCGATGATGGGAGCGGGACAGTTTCGGTGATCGAAATAGCCCATGCATTGAGCCAGATGAAAGTCAAACCTAAACGAAGTATCGTGTTCCTAACTTTCTGGGGAGAAGAGCGCGGCTTACTTGGTTCTCGATACTACGGCAAGAACCCAATCATCCCAATACGCAAGACGATAGCCGACGTCAACATCGAACAGGTCGGACGTACGGATGACTCGGAAGGCCCAAGAGTTAATGCCGTCTCCATCACGGGTGAAGACTATAGCGATGTTGGCAAAGTGTTTAAAATGGCTGGAAAACAACTCAAGACCGGTGTCGAGAAGCATCCGCATCTCAGCGATTGGTATTTCGGGGCGAGCGACAACCAGGCTCTCGCGGACCTCGGGGTTCCTGCTCACACTGTTTGCACCGCATTTCAATTTCCTGATTACCATAGGGTTGGCGACGAATGGCAGAAGATCGACTACGCCAATATGGTCAAGGTCAACAAGCTAATCGCCTTATCTGTTTTGGCTTTGGCAGACAGTCAGTCAGAACCAGAGTGGAGCAAGGACAACCCAAAAGCAGCGAAGTACAGAAAAGCAAAGGCAGATAGAATTGCTTCGAATGGCTAAGCAAAGCATAACTGTTGCAATCATCCTATACATCGCAGTAGAAGATTCTAGTCAGCTGTTCGTAAATAAACACAACGGAAAACCAGCCTAGGTACGCTGGTTCTGACAATTTGCATCATTTGGGCGAATGAGTTTGCCCTCTAATCGCGTCATACTTGGCGTACAGGAATCGTTAAACAAATGAACGTCATCCTATTGGCTACCGCATTTATAAGTCTTCTCGCGCCGGCGAAGGCTCCGATTACGATCAACTTAAACATCAAAGATGGTGATGTTCTGACTGGGGACAAAGTATTGAGAGCAACGGTGAATTCGCAAAGCGTTGTTTCTCAGGTTGAGTTCTACGTTGATACCGAACTTCGAGACAGTGCAACCAGCACTCCCTACGAGTTTCACTTCGACACCCTCAACGAAACAGACGGTCCTCTCAAACTGAAGTTCAAGGCTTATAACTCGGACAGTCAGAACGCTGAGAAAGTGATTAGCGTCGTCATTGATAACGGTCTCAGCAAGGGTGCAGCTTTCCACATTGAGAAAGGCCAGAACCTCCTAACGGATTCTAAGTTTAGTGACGCGATTAGTGAGGGCAGAATAGCGCTCAAGATCGATCCGAAATCGAATCCTGCAAGAGTTATTCTTGCTCGGGCGAACTTGGGACTTTTCCAATACGACAAAGCTCAGAAATACGCGGACGATGCGACTCAGCAGGATCCAAATGACGTTTCGATTCTTAGCCTGAAGGCTGTGATCGATCTTCAGAGAGCGTTTCGAACTTTGGCAAAAGAGGGCTCTGACTCAACTGAGATTCTAGCGACAATCAAAGAAGCTCAGAAGAATGCAGTTGAGTGCAGTCGAAAGGCTCTTGACATCGAAGTCGACAAGTTACCTGCTCCGACGCCTGAGAACCTGATCAGCCAAGCGGATACCATGATTCGGGCTGAGCGATATAGTTTGGCCATCAACACACTTCGAGACGCTTATGAGGCTGATCAGAAGAATCTGAAAGTAGCCAATCGCCTTGCATTTGCTCAACTGCGGTCAGGTCGATTAAGCGATTGCTTGATCACGTTGACGAAGCTGAGGAAGTACGGTCAGCCAGACGCATACGCATATGCGCTCCTTGCAGTAGCTAACACCGATGCTGGCAATACGGAAGTTGTGGACGACATGATGCGGGAAGCACTTCTCGCAGATTCCGAAAACCTTGATGTACGAACTGCACAAGCCTATATTGCGCTTAAGCGCAATCAGACCTCTGTTCTCGCAAAGCTCGCTGTGGGTCTTGCAAAAGACGAGGGACAACGACCTGAGGTCAACTACTTCCTCGCAGCCGTATCCAATAGCTTGCTGCGCTATTCAGATGCTCGAAAATACTTCGAGAGAGCCGCCCTTGCGGTTCCTGCAAATTCAGACATCTATGTCGAACAGGCAAACACTTCGCTCGGTCTTTCACAAAAAGGCAAACTTGAGCAGAAGGATCTTGACCGACTTTACGAGAATGCCAAAATGATGTTCGAAACGGCCCTGATCGCACGACCAGAGTCTTCAGAAGCATTCTCAGGTCTTACGGTTGTTAACCTCCTTCAGAAGAATCCAACCGAAGCAATCAAAAATGCGACTGCAGCCATCGGAGCCAATCCAAACGATGCTGGCGCTCAGTACGCCTATTCTGCGGCTCTACAGGCCATGGCTGCCGTTAACCGCGCTCAAGCTAGCCAATACCTCTCGCTTGCTCAACAAGCTAATTTGAGAGCTGGCAAACTTGACCAGAAGAACCTGCAGGGTCGGGAAATCCCTAATGCAATCGCTGTATGGCGGTACTTGGTAGGTGCTGGTCGACGCCCTGTCATCGCCGCACCGAGAGACTAATCTAGGGGAACTTCTAGTCCAAAAAGTCTCAGTCTCTGAAAGACTGAGACTTTTTTTATGCCGGTTCTTCGCCGGGAAGCATGCCTGGAATAAGCTTCACCGTAATCTGCTCTTCATCCCAGTCAATCATCAAAATAAACTCTTCGACGAGAGGAATCATGACCTCACCTACGACGATTATCTCGTGAGCAGGACTTGTCAAGACATCCTCGACTTCGCCAAGGTTTTTGCCATCATCGGTGACAACGGAAAGCCCAATAAGATCTGATAGGAGAAACTCGTCTTCTTCTAGTTCCGGACGCTCGTCAGGAGCTTCAAGATAGGCCCACTGAAGCGCTTGAGCCTGATCAGGATCGTTGACCCCAATGAACTTGATGATATATCGTCCTTTGTGCATTTGGACGGTTTCAATCTCAGCCCATTCGTTTCGAACACGAAGGCGAGCGCCTTTTTTGAAACGAGCTGAGATTTCGGACAACGGCTGGACTTTGACTTGTCCACGGATGCCAAAGGCACCGACGATTTGACCGATGTGGATATACCCGGGTGTGGGCTCTGGGACCCGGGCCATTACAGAGACACCTCGACGACCATTTTCGTCGACGAGGTCAGTCCGTCACTACGCGAACGAAAGCTTTCTCGCGTGATTTCGCAGCCACCGCACTGACCACGATTCGAATTGAGGTGATCACTCGGCCGCTTTTACCGATGACCTTACCGACATCTTCCGGGTCGACTCGAACATAGAACGTTCGGGCACCACCCTCCTGCTCTTCCTCAACCTCAAGGTGATCGGGATTCTCTACGACCGATCTCACCAACGTCTCAACGAAAGGGCGATAACTCCTGTTCTTCTTAGTTTAGCCAGCTTACTCAGCTACGGTGTCAACTGCTGTTGCTTTTGATACAGCATCGGTTCGCTTGTCAAGAAATGCATAGGCTTTCTTTTGTGCAGGGCGAAGCTCGAGGAACTTAGGAAGTACGCCAGCTTTCTGGAGCAGGTATGCAGTCGTCTCGGTAGCCTGAGCACCGTTCAGAAGCCAATGGAGAGCGCGCTCCTCGTTAATGTTGAGTTGCTTGGGGTTCGCGATTGGATCGTAAGTTCCAATGTTCTCTACGAAGCTGCCATTGCGGCCAGCTTTGCTCTCTGCTACTACGACGCGATAAAACGGTGCGCCCTTGGTGCCTGTTCTGCGAAGTCGAATCTTTACCATCTAGTTTCCTTAGCGTGCGGTTTCCTTGTTCTAAACTCAGGAACCATTCATTCTACCCACGTTGTGCTGGCATTCGCCAACGGTGTCCTGTTCGAGGGATAGAAAGTTTACTCTGTTACTAACTAATGATGTGTATCAGGTATGATTGAGCTTCTGCCGTCGTGGCGAAATTGGTAGACGCACCGTCTTCAGGTGGCGGCGCCCAAAAGGCATATCGGTTCGAGTCCGATCGACGGCACCATTCCCTCAAATCCTGTTCTTTCAGGCAAATGACAAGCAGCAATTATAGTTGCTCTTGCCTTATAAGCCAGTAGTAATACCTAGCTATTGAGAAAGCCCCGTATATCTGCCAGATTTTTCTAGAATTCTGAATTCAGGTTCAAATTCGGCCCATTTGCGGCTTGGGTTCATCCTAATGAAAATGCTAGTTGGTCCAACAATAGGGTTTATGACCCCGCAAGAATTGGGGTGATAACAATGCTGGCCTTACCAAAAAGGGATCTCCAAACCCATTCATCTTAGTTATGATTGAGACAGCTCAGAAGATAAGAACGGTGTATTTTTCAGCCCGAAGGCACCAGGGGATTGCAGCGCAGAAGAAACGTGAGACAACTGCATTGCTTGTTGGAATGTTGCCGTTCGTTGGACTCTTTGTCGTTCAAGTTTGGATAAACCGAAATCCATTGCTCGATGTCTTTTTTGCAGTGCCACCATGTATCGCAGCGCTACTTGGCGGGCTGCGACCAGGACTTGTCATTTTCTGCATTGAGTGCTTGGCTTATCTCGTTGACGGAGGGCACAGCTTGATGACAACCAAAATGCCCTTTTTGGAATTACTGAAGGGATTAGGCTTCCTTATTCCTACTATTTTCGTGTCTCTGCTTTATCAAAAGCTCGATTCAATGAGCAACATGGCCAGTCATGACCCATTAACGGGTTTGTTAAACCGCAAAGCTCTGGAAACCGCGGGTGAACAGGCATTCCATGTTTCCTGGCTAAACTCCAAACCACTGACCGTTATTCAGTACGACTGCGACGGATTTAAGGAAGTCAACGATAAATATGGGCACCAGGCAGGAGATCAGGTTCTGATTTTGCTTTCGGTTACTATCAAGAAATACGTCGGTGAAAACGGACTCGTCTTCCGGACCGGAGGCGACGAGTTCCTGGTCCTCATGGAGGGTCTGGAGCCAGACGAAGTAGGTCTACTTGATCACCTCATTAAAAGCGAGTTCAGGAAAACGGCTTGGGAGCAAGGCTTTGAGGTCGGTCTTTCATCCGGTTGTGCGCAGCGAAAACCAACCACAGTCTCGATCGATCATCTTGTCAACGAAGCTGACCGACTCATGTATCAGCAAAAGAAATGGACCAAGGGAATCGCGGCAGTCAATCCGGCAGCCTCCATCAGATCTCACCATCCGTAGGATCCTGTCGCTAGAAGGGTGGCAAGAGTCGTCGAAAACCGAACGCCAAAATCAGGGGTAATCCCAACCCGTGCTGACCGAGTAAACGCAGGTAAGGAACACGCAGGCTACCATTCATATGTTCAGGTTGGGGCCAACCCACCCATGCCGGTAGCGGATTCGGTAGTATTTGCCCCCGAGCAGCCAAAACCCCGCCGGTCATCGCTGCAACAGTGTCTGTATCACCGCCTAATCTCACAGAATGCTCGATTCCTTCCATGACGGAATCGGCACAAAAGACGGTAGTAATCACTGCGTTCACCGAGTGAACGACATATCCAGTCGGCCCTTTCGAGGGAAGCGGTTCATCAAACGGCCAATCATGGAACTCCGATTTGATGTCGGAAAGGGTTGCACCGGCTGCCAACTCGGCGATGATCTCGGCACCCATGATAGCAAGCGGGTGCGTATGAGTTACAGTTGCACCAGCTACGGCAAATTTGCGTCGATCCTCTCTAGAATTTGGAAACCACGCGCCAATAACTGCGGACCGCATCGCGGCACCGTTTCCCGCAGACGGTAAGCCAGATCGAGTAGGTGAGATTCCAGCCGTAAGGCGAGAGCAGGCTTTCACAGTATTGAGCCCGATCCCGGGCGGACAGCTTAAGAACCAAGTTCTGAGGCGTCGGCCCAAGGATTTCTGAAATTGGGCGATATCTCCACCGGATTCATTTAAGGATTGAGCCACAAATATAGACTGAATTGTGTCGTCACTTATCAAACCTTTGCCAAGCCACATTCGCTGACGGACTGGTCCCGGCAGAAGCTTGGGGGCTCGAAATGCAGAGAGCCCCTCATAGGGTAGCCCTAGGCTATCGCCAAGAGCTGTTCCTATGAGCGTCGACTTTACTCTGAGGTTCATTGATCTCTAGACGTAAACTAAAGGCCCCGTTGGCAAGAACAATCACTTAGCTCTTGAGTGAATCTCATACACCTTCGAGTGAATTTCCTTCGCAGCTTTGATAGCTTCTGGATACGGAGTGTCCGTAACATCGACCATTCCAATCTGATAGTTTTCACCGTCAAGAGTTCTCCCAGTTAGAGGCTCATCCACATACTGGAACCAATGACAGCCCACAAACGCTGGGTTCGAGGCAACTGACTGGACGTATTCATGATACATCTTGGCCCGACCAGCTTGGGTCCCGGCATCCACCAGCCCAGGGTGGAACATCCCGCGATCTGTTGCTCCAAAGTGAAACTCACCGATAATAATGGGCTTATTCAGAGCTTTGACCCAACCCCACTCTTTCTGATTGAGAGCTGGCTTATAGATGTTGAAGCTGATTACGTCAGTGTATTTTGAGGCAGCTTCGACAGCATCCTGACCGTACCAAGCGAATCTGCAACCGAGATACAAGTGATTCGGATCTACCTTCTTCAGCTCCTCCCGAACAATTCGGTGATAGGTCTCCGAAAGAAGAGTCACAAAGGAGGATAAATCCTCCTTCTGCTTCGCCGAAAAGGAAAGAGCCGTCTTGTAAGGCAATTCAAGATCAGCCCAACTCACAAAGTTCGTTTTCCACGCTTTGTTAAGTTCGATGATCGAACTGTATCTCGATTTGAGAAGTTGAACGAACGCTTGCTTCGCTGGGGAGTCCTTCGCTTCGTAACTCAGTGCACCAATGCCCAAACCGTACCGACCGTTTTCTGGCCCTTGCCCCGACCAGCTTAGTTCGTTATCAATAAAAGTCCCGAGGCAGTAAGGATCGTTCCTAATTTTGGCGGTACCTGCAACCGCCTGTTGAACTGAAGCACGAAACTCGGGATCAAATGGATCATGCATCTGCCCCCAGTAGTCGCTTCCTGACGCAACATGCTTATGTTTGCCCCCGACCGAGGTCGTATACACGTACGGCACCTTACCATTGCCATGAAACATGGTGTCTGACCAGTTTCCAATCGTGTTGAAGCCCCATGAGTTCATTCGGTCCAGCGAGATCGATCGCCATTCTTCTCTCCAATTAGCCCCATATTTTCGGAGGAGGTTTGCTTGGTAAAACCTGAATGACTTCCCTTCTCTACGCACCCCGCCGTGGTTGGTTGTGTCGAATCCAGCAAACTCCGACAAAGGGTCACCGGTCTTTGGAAGCCAACTGAACATTTCTTCTCTCCCAGATGTGAAAGTGGCTCCCGAGAGCGATAGGCAATCGCATCCGTTGGAAAAGAATAGGTTTCCGGCTGGATCGACGAACCACCACTTGCCATCGACTTTTGCCGTTCGAAAGAAGCCTGTCGCTTGCTGCTTAGGACCACCCAGCCAGCCGCCGTATTGGTCTCGACCAGCCAGCTTCGAATTACGCAACAGCCCCCGTTCAGCGGCCAAGCGCTTCCTGAACTCTGAGTCTGAGCCCAGTTTGCCCGGCCATGATTCTTGGGCGTATTGACCGTACTGATCGACTATTCCGACCATCGAGACAGGCGGAGTCAGGCTAATCTCTTTTAGGATGACCGTTGTTGCCTTTTCGGGTTGGTGCATGAACATTTGCAGATCGACGACATTTCTCGGATTCCACCCTGGGCCACCGCTGGAAGACATCGAGTTAAGCCCTTTTCGCCTTGGTATTCCATTCATTCCGAAGCTTTTTGGATCTTGGCCGACGGGTAAAGCAGCAATGTAGGTTTGGTGGGCTGGAATGACAATTTGGCCTTGCTTCGAGTGCAAATAGCCGTTTGCGGTCGGATCATCATCGCATCGAACACCAATTTCGACCGAAAATGGATTGGGGTTTGTGATTTTGAGAGCCAGCGCCCCAAACTTGGAAAAGTCATAGACTAATTTCGGCTTCAAGTGGAGCGATGGCCATTCGCTGGTTCCGAAAACCAGTCTCATGCCTCCCGCAGTAGGATCATAGGTTGCGACTACGTCTCCAGTCGTCCAAAGCTTGACTTTTTCAGAACTATCGGCAAGAAAGAACGGCGTGTCCCCGGCAAGACTAAGCGCAACCATGAGCGAAGCTAGCATGTCTTCATCATAGGCATATTAGGTTGTATTAGGTTTCGAGCTGGCTCAAAAAAGAGATAAAGGCTTCTTTTTGAGTTTCGAACTGAACTTGAATTGTGCAAAGGGCAAGTGAGCGTTACTATCGCCTTCTGCTTTGGAGAACAGCCGAACCCTACAAGCTGAATTATTCGTCACTTTGTTAGGTGCGTATAGTTACCAGGTTTGGCTACTATATAGGGTAGGTCGAGCAACTAGAATGGGATTCGTCACAGTCGTATTAGGGTGTTGTGTCTGGATCCCGCTTTGCGTGTGGATCTGGTCAATCATTGGCTGGATGATCACCGGGGAAATGGACGTGATCTCAGGGATCGCCGGAATCTGGATCGCGATTGGTCTTGGTTGGGTTTGTCTTCAACCACCTCGTAGCGTTCCGATTGCTTCACCGCTGGCTTTTGCTGCGGTTGTCGGCACTGTTATTGTTTATCCATTTGTTCGAGTGGGTTGGGCAAAGCGAGAGCTAAAGAGTGTTGAAATTGATGCCCTGCAACGTGCTTATGACGCACTTTCGCTTAAGCCGGGCAATCCGGCGTCGAAGATAAAGATCGCTCGCCAAATATATGGCTTGGGAATGCCTGGGCATGCACTCGTCATTGCTGAAAATGTGATCGGTCAACTTCCTGAGCAGTATTTCCGAGACGAACATCGAATGCTCAAATCATGGCGACAAGTCGTTAAGCAACCCGACCATTTTCGCCCCATTGCATGCGTTGAATGCGGCACGATGAATCAACCGGGAAATATTCATTGCGCAGCATGCGGTGCACCTTTTCTACTAGATCGCGCCAAGGGAAGGTTTGTGGGCAAGACCCAAGGTCGCAAATTGATGGCAGTCTGGTTTACGCTTGTCGCAATTGTCGGCGTGATGCCAGCGACGGCGGCCCTCCCACCCTATTTAGCAATCGTTGCCATTATCACACTCTTGTGTGCAGGATTTGGCATGGTTTTTTATGCATTTTTCGGCGCTGGGAGCCAAGATTGAGCCGGCTTGACCGAATGCTGATTCGGGAGATGATCGTACCGTTTTTAACAGGCACCGTCGTGCTACTGTTACTGT
>APMI01023029.1_pt1 | contig 14818 bp, 8 predicted proteins | sample 667938 | NCBI WGS metagenome assembly APMI01 (sample SAMN01084076, study PRJNA167559) | wastewater metagenome | biome: Wastewater | place: Denmark: Ejby Moelle, Odense | collected 2011-11-28 | reverse complement strand
CGGGGGTTTGCCCGATGAATCCCGAAAGGATGGAGCGCATCGACGCGATCCTCCGCCAGGCCCCAGTCGTACCAGTGCTGGCCGTCGCCGACGCCGGCGACGCCATCCCTCTGGCGGAAACGCTGGTCGCCGCCGGCCTGCCGGTGCTGGAGATCACCCTGCGCACACCGGCCGCGCTCGAGGTCATCCGCCGGATGCGCACCGTGCCCGGTGCGATCGTCGGCGCCGGCACCGTGCTCCCCCCCGCCGACCTCGCCGCCGTGCAGGACGCCGGCGCCGCCTTCGCCATCTCGCCCGGCGGCACCGACACCCTCTACACCGCCGCGAAGACCGCCACGATCCCGCTGCTGCCCGGCATCGCCACCGCCAGCGAACTCATGCGCGGCCTCGAACACGGCTGGACCCGCTTCAAGTTCTTCCCCGCCGAATCCAGCGGCGGCATCCCCGCCCTCAAGGGCTTCGCCGGCCCCTTCGCCCACGTGAAGTTCTGCCCCACCGGCGGCATCGACGCCGCCAAGGCCCCGGCCTACCTCGCGCTGCCGAACGTCATCACGGTCGGCGGGTCGTGGATGGTGCCGGGGGATGCATTGAAGGCCAAGGATTGGGGAAGGATCGGAACACTGGCGAGGGAAGCGGCGCATCTCTCAGCCTGAGCCGAGCCCCTGGAAACATCACAACCAGGCGGCCTGCCAGTGCATGCCATCAGGCTTCCGCCAACGGCCGCCCCAAGTCCACTCTTCCGCGGCGAAGGCATTCAGTACTTGAGGGATCGTCGCGAAATTCGGCGTCCGATCACCGAAGTCGTTGCGTGCAGAATCGAAATCAACAGCACAACCCCAGCTGTGCATCGACAGTCGAGTACTGCCTCGCATCAGCCGATAATTGAAGCCTCCAGCGTAAAGATGCATGCCCCATTCATTGACCCGCTCCTGCTTATGCCCTGCGGCGTCCCAGATCGCATCGAAGACGCGAGCCAGGCTTTCCGAGCACAAACGGTGGATCCTGATGGCCTTCACCGGCTGAAAGTCCCACGCGGTCACCAGTTTCCACGGCGGTGAAAGCCGCACGATATTGTCCGAGACCCAGGCAGCACTCTCCTGACCGTCCAGTCCTCTCGGGTTTCCATAAAACGCATCGACATCATTCTGATGTGGCCACTTCGCCATCGTCATGCTCCTTTTGGGCGGATTTACTGTCCACCTCTCGGACAGAGTCATCCCTGCATCTTCTTCCGGACATGCCAATTCTGCGGCCGCTGATCCGCCGCATTTCGATATCAGTTGTTGCCGCATTACCTCCGCCGCGGCTCGCACCCCACCCCATCCCCATCGCGATCCAGATGCGGGCCATAGCCGGGATCACCGCGACGCACGGGTGCGGCGCCGGCGGCAGGGGCCTCGGTGCAGTTGGCGAAGGGTCGGGACGATCTCGTGCGTGGTGGGGCACTCGCGCCGTCATCGGACGAAAGATCGAATCGCAGCGGCGATGCGGTTGAAGGTGCAGGTCCGCCGCCGCGATGGCAGTGATAACCGCCGTGTTTGCGGTCGTGGTGGCAGCCGTTCGCATCAAGGCCGCCGCCATGCGCCTCGGCGGTCGTCATGCAAAGCGTCGTGAGCGTCAGCAGTGCGATGAGGGCCGCGACTGCGGTACCGTCCCTGGCCATCGGCATTCCCCCTGTGGAATCGACCGGCTTCGTTCCTGCAACGAGATTCGAGTCTGTTGTGCGCTTCCTGCCTGCGTCAATCACTTCGCTGCATCCGCCAGCGACAAGGCGCAAGGTGAATCTCGCTCTCGGTGCAGGAAGTCACTGAAACGATCGATCCATGTGATCGCCATCGGACTATCGATTCACCTGGCGGAATCGAACTGCGGTTCCCCTCACATCACCACGACGCTCGGCGGTGAGTCGGTACCTGGCGTCTATGCCTTGATCTATGCCTTGGCCTTTGCCTTCCATTTGAACCACGCATGGAGGGCAACCCAGTACACCATCCACAACGCCAACCACATCTTGGTGCTGACGATGTCGCGGGTGATGGCCGCGAATCCGAGGCAGGCGATCAGCCACAGCGCGAAGCAGGATGCAGCGGCCTTCGCCGCCGCCGCGACTCCGGAAGCATGGAAACGCCTGAAAACGATGACGAACGCCGCGAGATAGCACAGCAGCATCACGAGATTGGGAAAAGGATGATCCATGCTGACGTCGATGGACAGGATGTCGTCCCGGCAAATGAAGACCAGAAGGGTCAAGCGTACCGATGGACACTCGGACCAGCACGTGACGATACCGCACGCGCACGCGCATGCGCAGACGGAAACGCACTCACATTCCGTCTCGCCCAAAGAAAAGGCCCTTGTCCGGCGGGGAACCGGACAAGGGCCAAGCTCGCCTGTCGAGAGTGTCGCGACTCAGAACCGATAGGTCGCGCCGAACAGGTAGGTCCGGCCGTAGCCGAAGTACTGGCGCGGACGATCGGACTGGCCGTCGTAGCTCGAAGTGAACGGTTCGTTCTCGAGGTTGTTGACCTGCAGCAGCAGCGAGAGGTTCTGCAGCGCGCCGCTCTGGAACGAGTAGCCGAGCTGCACGTCGGTGACGGTTTCGGCGTTGAACGCGATCTTCTCGCGGTCGCCGCCGAAGCCCTGCACTTCACCCAGGAACTTCGAACGGTGGCGCTGGGCGACGCGCGCCGAGAAGCCGAAGCGCTCGTAGTACACCGTGATGTTCGAAACGTACTTCGACAGGCCCGGCAGCGGCTCGCTGGTGCCCGGACCATTCGGCTGGATCGAGCTCTTCGTGTCGGAGTAGTTGGCCTGGATGCCGAAGCCCATCAGCGGCTCCCACAGCAGGTCCAGCGGCAACGAGGACGAGAACTCGTAGCCCTTGACCGTGCCACCCTGACCGTTGAACGGCAGTTCGAACAGCGCGATCGGGTCAGGCGGGATCTGGCTCGGCGGCACCGAGGCCGGCACCGGCAGCTGCGAGTAGTCGAACGGGACGAACTGCTTGTAGATGTACGACTTCAGGTCCTTGTAGAAGTACGCGAGGCCGACGTAGCCCTTGTTCTCGCCGAAATACTTCTCGTACGACAGATCGTAGGCGTTGGCCAGCCACGGACGCAGTTCGGGATTGCCGCCGTTGCCGCTCCACAGCTGACGGGTGCGGTCGATGCTGAAGGTGGCATTGGCGCGCAGGTCGTCCATGCGCGGACGGGCCATCTGGCGACCGGCGCCGAAGCGGACCATCTGATTGGCGGGCAGCTCGAACGAGAGGTTCATGCTGGGCAGGTAGTCGGTGTACGACGCACCACGGCTGCTCGGCTGGCTGAGGGCGACGCCCTCGAACGTGGCCACGCCGGTGGAGCTCTGGTCGACGTTCACCGCCTGGATGCCGACGTTGCCGCGCACCGGGATGGAGCCGATCTCGGTGTCGATGTTGGCCTGCACATAGGCCGTCGTCACCTGCTCCTTCACTTCCCAGTTCTTGTTGTTGATGTCGCCGTTGACGTTGCTGCTGCGGTTGTAGATCGAGTGGTAGGCGTCGAGCGCATCCCAGCCCAGCAGCCCGCCGAGACCGGCGAAGCTGAAGCGGCTGGGGGTGGAGCTGAAGCGGCTGGTGGTGAACAGGTTGGTCGGGACCGGCACTTCGGCACCGTCACGGCAGGCGTTCAGGCAGAGGAACGCCTCGTTCGACGAACGGCTCTTGGTGCGGTCGGTGATGTTGGCGCCGAACTTCACGCTGCTGACCCAGCCCTCATCGAAGCTGCGTTCGAAGTCGAGGCGGAACGCGGACAGCGAGTCGCGGACCTCGAAGTCCTTGATGTAGCCGTCCTGTCCCCAGCCGCCTTCGTCGGTCAGCCGGATCAGCGCCGGGTCGGCGTAGTTCAGGTTGAAATCGAAGTCGAAGTAGCCGTCCGAGTTCAGGGAGATACCGACGCCGTTGTCGCGCAGGCCGCCGGCGAGGCCGCCGTAGGTCTCCAGGATGTGCTCTTTGCGCACGGCCCGAGACCCGCTGATGTCGGCAGTTGCCTTCCAGTGGTCGTTGAGCTGCAGGGTGTGGGTCCAGCCGATCGACGTCAGGTCGTCATAGGCCGCGTTGAAGTCGTTGCGGATGACTGGATTGAAGTTGTCGAACGTGGCCTGGACCGCCGTGCCGTTGGCGTTGTTGGTGCGCGTGACCGGCTGGCCAGCCGACCCCCAGGCGAGGCCGAATTCCATGCCGCGCTTGATCTGCTCCTTGTCGAACTTGGAGTAGAACAGGTCGAGCACGCTCGTGTAGGTGTCGTTCGGCTTGAACTCGAGGGTGGCCATGAAGCCGTCGCGGACGTTGTGGTCCTGGATGTCGTAGAGCTTGCCGCCGCCGAGGACGCCGTTGTCGTAACCCCAGGCTTCGAACTGCTGGCCCTGGACCTTGCTGTCGAGGCGGGCATAGCCCAGCGCCAGGCCGACGGTGTTGTCGGCGAACTGGTCGACATAGGACAGGCTGAAACGATTGCCGTCCTTGTTCTGGTTGTCGAGTTCGTTGAAATCGCCGCGCACGTTGGCCACGATCGCGCGCTTGCCGAAGGCAAGCGGGCGGATGGTGCGCAGGTTGACGGTGCCGGACAGGCCCTGGCCGACCAGTTGGGCGTCGGGGGTCTTGTAGACCAGCACCTGGCTGGACAGTTCGGACGGGTACTGGTCGAACTCGACGCCGCGGTTGTTGCTCGGCGTGGCCTGTTCACGGCCATTGAGCAGCGCGGTCGAGAAGTCGCCGGCGAAGCCGCGGATGTTGATTTCCTGCGGACGACTGCCGAAGCGCTGCGCGGTCAGGCCGGGCAGGCGCGCGATCGAGTCGGCGATCGAGGTGTCGGGCAGCTTGCCGATGTCCTCGGCCGAAACCGCTTCGACGATCGACGTCGCCTCTCGCTTGGTTTCGGTCGACGCTTCGATGCTGCGCCGGATGCCGGTGACCTTGATCGTGTCGAGGTCGCTGGCGTCGGTTGTCTGGTTCTGGTCGGCCGTTTGCGCTTGCACGGCGCTGGCCATCATGAGCGCGGCAGACGCCAGCGCCACACTCAACAGGTTTCGCTTCAAAGGCTGCATGGATCCCCTCCACAGCAACTGGAATTCGTTGGCGGGGCCATGCGTGTCCACCATCGTCGGGCGACGGCGCCGCGGTTCCCGGCATGTCCAGGGTCCAGCCTGTCCCCGGCACGCAGCGGCGATGGTAGTGCCTGCCCGACCGGCGAAAAGGGAATTGCATACGTATTCATGCAAAAACCCCGCCAAATCAGCGTCATGGATGCGGGATCGCCGGAAATGCCGCGGGTTTTCGCGAATGGCTCGCGGATGGCCCCCGGAACCCGGGCTTCAGCCTCGCATGGCGCAGGCCACGGCCAGCCCGGCGAACACCGCCATGCCTACCCAGTGGTTCGCGAGGAAGGCACGGAAACAGGCCTCCCTGGCCCGGGTGCGGGCAATAGTGAACTGCCAGACGGTACATCCGGCCGCCACCGCCAGCCCGACCCACCATGCGGGTCCCAGTTCGGCTTTGCGGCCGACCAGCCACAGGCCGGCGAAGAACAACGCGTACAGCACGCCGAGCGCGACCAGGTCGAGGTCGCCGAACAGGATCGCGGTGGATTTGGCGCCTGCGCGCAGGTCGTCCTCGCGGTCGACCATCGCATACCAGGTGTCGTAGGCGGTGGTCCACAGGATGTTGCTGACGTACAGCAGCCAGGCGATCGCCGGCACCTCGCCGCGGATGGCGGCGAAGCCCATCGGGATGCCCCAGCCGAACGCCAGGCCGAGGTACACCTGGGGCAGATAAGTATGTCGCTTGAGGTAGGGATAGGTCGCCGCCAGCAGCACGCCGACGACGCTCATCGCGATGGTCAGCCGGTTCATCGTCAACACCAGCGCGAATGCCACCAGCATCAGCACCGCGAACACGGCCAGTGCCTCGCGGCCGCGCACCGCACCGGACGCCAGCGGGCGATCCTTCGTACGCTCGACCAGCGGATCGAGCCAGCGGTCGGCGTAGTCGTTGATGACGCAGCCGGCCGAGCGGGTCAACCAGACGCCCAGCGAGAACACCACCAGCGTCCACCACGGTGGCACGCCGTCGGCCGCCAGCCACAGCCCCCACCACGTGGGCCACAACAGCAGCAACCAGCCGATGGGGCGATCGCCGCGGACCAGCTTCCAGTACTGGCCCAGGCGCTCGCGCCAGACAGGATTCTCGGCGGCAGGATCGGCAGTTCGGCTCATCTCGGAACGGTCACGGACGGGGGAGGCTCGCGCCGACCGCCCGAATCGGGGACAATGGCCGCCACGCGCCTGTAGCTCAGCCGGATAGAGTAGCGGCTTCCGAAGCCGTTGGTCGGGGGTTCGAATCCCTCCAGGCGCGCCATTTTCCATGGAACGGACCACCGGTGGTCCGCCAGAGGGTTAGCTGGAGGATTCTCGCTAAGTGATGGTTCAAGTCGAAGTGAAGCACTTTGGCCTGCACGAGATGCAAATAAAATCATGCACTTACAGATTCGCTCAGACATGACCCACAGGTTTGTAAGAATTTGCGGGATCGTGGTACCGAAGAAGTTCTCAAAGGCCCTTGTTCCTCCGGGCCAGCTTTAGCCCCCGCCGACTACGACACGGTGCCTCGACGTTGCCCCACCACAGACGGCGCGGTCGTTGAACGGGCCGGAGCTATCGTGTCTCCATGTCCGGACAAACGGACAATGTCTGCGCGCCGAGGCCACTCGTCTCATCTCACACATCCGGCTCCGACTCGGGAGCGTTGACCAACGCATCGGTCTCGGCACCGAAGCCGCCGGTCATCATCTGATGCGTCATGTTCGCCTGCAGACGGGCAGTTGTATCGATGCTGAGGAGATCGATTCGGCCATTCGGCAATTTACGCACCTGTAATAGCGAATCTGGGCCGCGCAGGCCGTGCGCAAAATGCATCTTGCCCAAGCGCACATGCTCGCGAAGAACGTTCATGCGTTCTTCGAAATCGGCACGCGTCACGGGAGTGGACATGGAGCTGATATTGCGGGGCATGGCTTTCAGTACCTGGTCAATGTGACTTGATTTTTCCCGTTGACGCGCAAGCTCCACGCCAGACTCCAACCTGATGGCAGGTTGAGCGCTGTGCGCCGCACGGCGAGAAACGCATGCTCGAAAACACGGCTCTGGATTCGTTGCATCACGGTCGCCGTACTGCCGTCGCGCCAATGATGACGGACGCATGCTGACGAGTCGGCGCCGATCAACGCCAGGAACTGTGGCGCCGCAATCGCCGGGGTCAGCGAACCAAACGTGGCGGGAACCGGATGAACCCTGCCGCAGACATCCGTAACCTCGCTATCTGGAAAAGCCGGCAGCTCGGTGGAATGGAACACCGGGCCGGCTATTGGACCTGGATACCGAGAGCCTGGTGCGATCAACCCGGGAACCAACTCGACATGAACGAGTTTCTCATTGATCTCCGCCATGCACTGCATGTGCAAGTAGACAAGCTCAGGGTCCGACGGTTGGTAGGAGTCTTCATTCCCCGCAATCAACGCATCGATCAGGCGCGACGTGGGCCGCAGGCCGACTGGTGGCTCCACCAGTGACTCCGGGTTGCAGGTTCTCAGAATGAGGTCGGCCGCCCGCAATCCATCGAGCGACAGATTGGGGAAGATGGCTACACACAATGCATGACGCACCTTGCATTCCCAGCGATCCAGGAAGTTCACCCGCTCACGGAATCCCTCGGAGACGCAACGCTCCAGCAAATGACAGTCTTCGATGCTCAGCGGCAAACAGGCGGTTGCAAGCGCGGCAGTGAATCGCTCCACCGTCGCAGCGTCCAATAGGCCAAGTTCGCTCAAGTCCTCCCAAGCATCGCTGAGATGTTCGGGAATATAGGCTGGTGGCGTCGGCGAAGCCTGCGTAGAAGGCAGTGTCTGCGAGTCGCTCAGCTTGGTTTCCAGGGCGCGCGCGAGTGCGGCTGCGCCAGTCTCCTCCTGCTTTCCTGCCCGATCGGCCAGGCGGAGGAGCGTCGCGTACCGACCGACGTGGCTGACTTGATCCGGCAGAGCCTTCATGTCCAGATGGGGGGCGATTCGCGACCACAGGCCCAGCGGATCCTCTCTGGACAAGACATCCAACGCGCCGGCTGCCACATCGGCCCTGTACCGGGGATCGTGCGAGACCATGAGCCGCACAGCTGGTTCGATCCACCTGTCTTCCGTCCGCAGCAGCCAAAGCAGCATGGATGCCGCCGTGTCGCGCCGTTCCCAACTGGGATGGTCCAGCGTCCAGAGCAGGAGTTCCAGCGCCGGCGGCGTACCCTCGTCCAACGCTCCGTTGCCGATGTAGGCAAAAGGCGTGGTCGATGCGTCACCGACCATCAAGCCGACATGGTCGATCGCCACGCCAAGCATGTCGGCTTGCGCTTGCGCAGCCAACCCAGGGCTGGTCAGGTGGATCAGGCGAGAGGCCACTTGCCAGCGCTGAGTGTGCCGTTCCTCGATGGCAAGATCACCATAGGCTCGCGCCAGCGCATCGCCGTCCGGAATGAGGCTTTTCAGAGTTCGATCCGCCTCGACGGCCGAGTGCAGGTGATTCCACACCGACCACTCCCCTTGCTGCAACGCCTTCAGCGCATCGAGGCTGCACGCGATCGCCTGGGCGGAATTGCGTCGCTTGAGATGGGCTTGCGACGCTTCCAACGCCCTCGCCGCGTTCTGAAGCGCGGAACGCCGCCCGAAGGTGCCCGGCATGAACATCCCGTCCTCGTCATCGGCTTCGTCATCGGGCCTTGGCTCCACGGCAGTAACAGCAGGCTTCGCAGATTCCGCCACTAGCTTGTCGGCATTCTTTCGGGCACTGCTCCCCCGCCGATCCCTAACGCCGAAGTTGGACCGGATCCGATCGATCTGCTCCTCGGAAAATTCACCCTCGATCTCGTCGATCAGGGAGCCCAGCACCGCTAACGCCGCGGGCTCCACGGCCGACACTAGGGCTTGCAGCAGGAGCCATGCCCTTTCGCGATTCATCGACAACGCTAGCATCTTGATTCGGGCGCATGCCGATGTCAGCTCGGGCGGACGATCCCACAGCCGATTGATGATGTCGGCGTAGGCTCGCCCCCAATCGTCCAGATGGCGGTCGTCGCCGTGCAAGTAGCTCTCCAGCAACGCCCATCGGATCCGCCAGCCAAGGGAGTCATCGATGTGCTTGACGAACTGCAGCATCGCTGCCTGCTCTTCCAGCGCACCGCCTGGAAACCGCATGCCCACGAAGGGCGATACGCGGTCCAGGTCACCCTCCGCGACCTGGTCGAACAACTGCTGGTTCGTCCCGCATGACTGATGTTGGAAGTACCTGACGGCATCGGCACTCAGTCCTCGCCTACACAACTCGCCGATGAACGTCCCCTTGTCGGCACGCACGTAGCGCCGAAACGTCATCTCTCCCGTCGCCCGCTCAAGATAGGCCGCGACCTGCGCGAGCGATGCGGGATCGATCTCGGTATCGGGAGGTAGCGCCGCGAGCGTTTCCGACATCAACGAGAGCTGATCTTCCTTGTACCATCCGGGCCCCATCGAAACCGCAAGTACCGAGCGATACGTGCGTAACGCCTCTTCGGAAGCGCCAGTTCGAGCGAGCAGCGATACGATCTTGAGCAACTCCGGCACCAATTCGTGCCGGTTCTCGACGTTATTCAACGTGAAATCGCGCCATGCGACCAACGTGTCGAATACCGTGTCCGCCACGTCGTCCAATCCTCTTGCCCGGGTGAACGGCTCAATCAGGCTGTCCAACGCGCGGCGGAATCCTTCGTTGTAGAGTCCGAGTTGTCCGTCGAATCCACTTTTCAACAAGGTAAACAAGGCCTCCGCGCGCGCGCCGAAACAATCGATGTACAACCGCGCCAGATGTCGGTAGAGCCACGGCACCACATGCTCCGGCATGAAATAGCTGTCTTCCCACCCAATACGTGACTTGAGCGTGAACTCGAACACGGGAAGCAGATTGTCTTCGATGTCCTTCTGGATCGCGTCGAGCGCAGCGGCATCGTTGAGCGCGTGCGCGCGGCGCGCGAGCCCGTCATGGCAGGCCACCACGCGTGCGAGGGCTCCGAGGTGAGTCTCCCAGTTGCCTCGATCGGGGAGTTGGGCCACTGGCCGCACCCGCTGCTGGTCGAGGAAATAGCTGGCGCGCTGTCGTCGATAGGCATCTTCGAACGCCTGTCCGTCGGCAAGTGCCCTGTTCTTGGTGAACAAGGGGATGTCGGCTGCACCAATCTGCATCTCGCCCGCGTATCGCATGACGAGTTCAAGCGTCGCGCCGACTTCGATCAGGGTGTCGACGACGAAGAAGGTCCTGTCATCGGCGGATAGCGCGTCGTCAAGCTTTTCCTCGATGTCGGAGAGCAGCAGCTTCACCGGCGCCTCCTGCAGCTCGACACCGTACGTCAGGCTGTACAACCTCGCATGCGTCAGAATGGAAATGAGCGACCTCGCCTGCGCATGGGATGGTACGCCGTCGGGAAGCGGGATCTTGGCGATGGGCTTGTATGTGCCTCTCAGGCACAACACAGCACCGAGCATGTCGCCAACGATGGCCTGCATGATCTCTTGCCGCTGGTCTTCAGGCAGTTGACTTCCTTGAGCCATGACTATCTTTCTGGCGAGTTCGAGAAGCTGCATAGTGGGAGGATCACCTCCCGCTTCCTCGGCAAGCACGTAAAGATGGATTCTCAGCTTCATGAGAAACGTGAATTGGTCCCAGGTCATCCCTTCCAGCGTGAAGGCCTCTCTCAATACCCGCTCCACGGTCTCTAGGATTTTCCGCGCATCGTCGTATTGGCTGGCCGCAATGAGACTTTGGGCGACGGCAAAGGCTTCCAGTGGATCCACGATCAACGTGCGATAACGCAGAATGTGCCGCAGTGCCTGTTTAGTCTTGCCTAATGAGATGAGGGCCTGGGCCACCAACTCGGCAGACTGCGCAAATAAGGTGTTGTAGCGAAACCTCAATCGCTGCGACAGCAAGAGCAGTCGGACGATGTCGATGGCCGTGCCCTCGACCGTCGCCGCGGCAAGTGCATCGTCGATATCCGTGAGCAGCACATCGGGCTCGGCTTCCAGCAGGACCGCGTGGTCAACCCATGCTTGATCGCAGGCCTTGACCGCTTTGTCTCTGGCATCCCGATCTCCGAGCAGACCGTGATAGATCCGGTTCAGTGCGCCGTAGTCGCCGCTTGCGGCACTGGCGCAAAATTCCGCCAGTCGTCCGTGCACCCAACGGCCGGAGACCGACGTCTTGTGGACGACAAATTCCGAAAAGGAAGGATGGTAGATCTCCGTCTCATCGGATCGCGACAAGAGGTGCCGGATTCTCGCAAGCGTCGACACATAGACGGCAAGCTCGCCCGCATTCAACAAGGGCATCAGCGTGTCTGTTGGTACGCCCCATCGAAATCGCACGATGATGGCGAGCAGGTTGACCACGTCGTTGTCCGGAATGAGCCTGGCCCAGATCGTCTCGTAGTAATCCTCGATGGCGCCGCTGAACGCGGGCAGTGTCCGGATCTCTTCATCGCTGGCGCCGGCGTTCGCCAGGTCGATCAGGTAGCGCAGATACAGCGGGTGCCCCAAGGCCCGCTCGCACAGCAGGTCGACCAGCGCCGGCGTGGCCCGGTCGCTTTCGAGCGTGGACCTGCAGATCTCAGCCTGCGCCTGGCCGTCAAGTGCGGGCAGCGTCAGACGTGTCGCGCCGCGCGCAAGCTCACCGAGCTTTCCGGACAGGGCATCGAGCCCGACGCCCGTGACGACGACCTTCAAACCTGCAGGCAACACATGGGGAAGCAAGCCGATGAATCGTTGCAGGGCTTCGCCCCCCAACCGATCGGCCTCGTTGAGGCCATCGATGAACAATACCCCTCGCCTCCCAGATTGGACGCAAACCGAAGCAAGCTCCTGCAATGCACGCGTCGTATGCTCGATGAGCTGCGAGTACGACAACTCCGTGAGCCGCGCGGGGCGTCCGGAGGACCTCGCAGAGCGCAACGAGTTGAGCCAGTCGAAGAAGATCTCAGGCTGCACCTGGTGTGCAGGTGTGGAGCCACGGGCCCGGTCCGTGAACGCATAGACGCCCAGGACCTCGATGCCTTCATCGTCGGGTTCGAAGGTCTGGCAGTAGGTCGACTTTCCGATGCCGTGTGCGCCGTCCAGGAGCACATAACCTGATTCGCCCTCACGCAGGCTGTCAGAGAACTTTTCGTCGAATTGAGGACGCGCCCCTGTCCCAGAGAGATCCGCATCCTGCGCATCAAGCTCATTTGTCGGAAGTACGCCGTGACGCTCCAGAAACCCTCTGAATCGGGTGGTTGCCACCGCTCCCAGCGTGTTGTCCACCCGGATCCGGATGATTCCCTGGCACACATCGTCGACGATGAGCGCCGCGCCGGACAGGCCCTCATACTGAGACAGGACGGTCTCCGGATCGACCGTCAAGTCCAGATCGATGCCATGGACGGGGGTCGCGAGTACCTGCTGCACGGTTCCCTGCGCGCGGTGCCCCACTTCGAGTTTCACGGCCGGATAGCCGAAGGCATGCCAGCGCATGCCCGGTCGCACCGGATCACTCGCAAGGGCGACGGGGCGATGGGCAAGCGCTTGCGGCAATCGCAGCAGGCACACGTCGAGGTCCGCATCGACCGCGAGCACCATCGCTTCGAGCTCCTGCGCTGCGTCGCCGCCACTGAAGCGCACCGCGGCATATTCGAGCTGCCCGCCGTCCACATCCTCGATGGTGTGCAACGCTGTCAGCACATGGCCGGGCGAGACCAGCCAACCCGTGCCGGATTTCTGGCCCGCCAGCACTTGGCAGGTCGCATCCTTGATTTCTTCCTCAATCACGCTGTTCTCCCCCCGATGTCGATCCAGTCGCGCTGTCCGATATGCACACTGAATGGCGCGCCGGATCTTGACGCATGTTGCGCCAGCCGCCTTGCGGCTGGCGTGTCGTAATTGAAATAGATGTGGCGCGAGAAGTCTGCCGGACGGTCGACGATTTCGGCCAGCACTTCGAAATCCGGATGCCCGTGGCGCGACCCGTCCGAGGACACCAGAAAACACGGCGCATCGATGCGTTGCAGCAGATCGACATTCGAATTATGCCGGCTGCCGTGGTGTGAGACTTTGATCGCATCGAATATGACCTGCCCGGCCCCGCTAGCGTGGACGCCGGCGATGACGTCATCAGCCCATGCATCGCCGAGAAACAACAGTCGCGCCCCCTCGCCCTGTACGATAAGCGCGATCGAACTGCCGTTGGTCAGAGACGTATCTGCGGCGTACATGTCATCTAATCCGCTCAGAGGACGGGCAGCGACAGGCGTTCTAGCGGTGACACTGGGTGGCACCTCCGACGCCAGCCACATCTCGTACGCGTCCTCGGCCAGATCGCTGACTTGGCCACTTCCCTTGTAGCTCAGACGCCGCAGCTCGGACAGCCACCATCGGCGCAGGGACTGGAGCCGTTCAATCGGCGGGCCGATGACGTGAAGCTCAACGCCGCCGGTAAGCACTGCTAGCGTGGGCTGCGCCTGCACGCTTTGCATGCCGTTGCCGCCGTTCCATCGATACCCGTGCTGCGCCAACAGCCGGGCCAGCGAGCTCCCCTGACGTGCGCTGATTGGCTGTGCGGCAGGCGGCAGGCCGGTCCGGGTCGGAAATCCGCGGCGCTGGATCGCCTGAAGCAGGCGCTGGTCCGCATCGCGGTCTGCCACACCTGCCGTCGGAGGCAACGATCGCAGGCTGTTATGCCAGACCTCGTCGATCTCGATGATCCGTCGGGCACCGGGGGTACCGTTCGATGCAATGAACTCAAGCATCCCGCCGATATGGTCGGCATCGATGTGGGTGCAGACGGCAAGGCTGAGGTGTTTTCCGTCGCAGTGCAAGGCAGACAGGTCAGGCGCGATCTCGTTGCGGAAGGTGGACGCATATCCAGCATCGATGAGAATATGCTGCCCGGCGACCTCGATGAGGAACGCGTCGCCATTCTTGGCTGGATACATCTTCAATCTAGGCATGAAGTTCGCGCGCAGGAACGTGGCTCTGCATGACTTTACTGCCTACATCGCCCGACCGCACGACGCCATGCGAACTGGCACAAACAAATTTGCACTTTGTTCTGCCCCGGTCTGCGACGTCATGGGGTGGATTAAGCCTGAAGAGCTATCCCCTCTGGCCTGCGTACGGATTTTGTAGCCACTCGGGCGGTGAGTCCTGTGGTGATGGTATCGGGTTCGGACCAGTTCCGGCGGATGCTTGCCGGAGGCTTGTAACCGTGTGCGCTGTGTGGCCTGCGCTCGTTGTAGAACTGCCGCCAGCGGCTCTGCACGAAACCGTTCTGCCACGGACTGCCCGGGGCGATGAACGCCGGGCCGATAGCGGCATCTCGCAACTAGCGCTTGACCCTCGCCGCAGTGAACTCGGCACCGTTGTCCGAGCGCACGAACGCCGGCTTGCCGTACAGCCGCATCGGCCGTGACAGGGTCAGGACCACGTCCTGCGCCCGCAGGCTGGCCCCGAGCTCGATGGCCAGACATTCCCGTGTGTACTCGTCGATCACGCACGGAAACTTCAGGCTGCGACCGTCCACCATCTGGTCGTGCACGAAGTCGTAGCTCCACACGGCGTTGGGCGTTGGGCCGGACCGCGCCGGGCAGGCGGATATCGCTGCCGCTGCGCCGGCGCCGCGGACGCCGACGCGGGATGTTCAGACCCAGCGAACGCCACAGGCGCCGGACCCGGGCCTCCCCCACGCCAAG
>APMI01052328.1_pt1 | contig 14828 bp, 11 predicted proteins | sample 667938 | NCBI WGS metagenome assembly APMI01 (sample SAMN01084076, study PRJNA167559) | wastewater metagenome | biome: Wastewater | place: Denmark: Ejby Moelle, Odense | collected 2011-11-28 | reverse complement strand
ATCCGACTCCACTTCGATGCGCCCCTGGCCATTGCGTTGCTGCACCACCGGGCCCTTGTCGATGAAAAGGCCGGTAATTTCCACCGCCTGCCGCAGCGAGCCGCCACCGTTGTTGCGCAGGTCAACCACCAGACCTTCGACCTTGTCCTTCTTCAGGTCATCGAGCAAGCGCGCCACGTCGCGCGAGGCACTGCGAAACCCCTTGTCGCCCTTGCGACGACCATCGAAATCCTCATAGAACGAGGGCAGCGCAATCACGCCGATGCGGTGCTTGATGGCGCCCTCGCCGACCTCGATGACGGACTTGCGTGCCGCTTGCTCTTCCATGCTGATCTTCTTGCGCGTGAGCGGAATCAGGGTGCGCTTGCCGTCGGGCCCCGCGTCGGCAGGCAGCACATCGAGCACCACCACCGAATCGAGCGCGCCGCGGATCTGGCCCACGACGTCATCAAGCCGCCAGCCCATGACATCGGTCACCGCCCCGTTCGCGCCCTGCCCCACGCCGACGATTCGGTCGCCCACCTTGATGCGCCCGGATAGCGCAGCCGGACCACCGGGCACCAGCTCACGGATCACCGTGTAATCGTCTCGCGCCTGCAGCACCGCACCGATGCCTACCAGGGACAGCCGCATCGAGATATCGAATTCCTCCGAGGCGCGCGGCGACAGGTAGTTGGAATGCGGGTCCACCGCGTTCGCGTAGGCATCCATGAAGGTCTGGAACACGTCGCTCGCCTTGACCTTGTCGAGGCTCTTCAGATAGCCCTCGTAACGCTTGTCGAGCGTGGTACGGATCGCTTCATCGCTCTGGCCGGCGAGTTTCAGACGTAGCCAGTCGTTCTTGACCCGCTTGCGCCATTCGTCGCGCAGCCGTTCGATGGTGCGCGCCCACGGGAGGTTCTTGCGATCCAGGGTCACCGATTCCTGCACCGTGAAATCGAACGGTTCTTCGAGCAAACGCCGTGCATAGGTGAAGCGCTGCGTCTGCCTTTCACGATAGGCGTTGTAGAGCGCGAACGGCACACGCAGGTCTTCGTTCGCAATCGCACGGTCAAGGCGACTGCGCGCAGTCTGGAAGAGTTCGACCTCTCGCTGCAGAAAGAGCAGCTTGTCGCCATCCAGCGCGTCGAGGTAGTTGTCGAAGACCTTCGCCGCGAGCGCCTCATCAAGCGGGGGCGAGACGTAGTGATAGCGCGACAGCAGGGTCGCCACCACCTTGGCTGTCGAGGCCTGATGGGCCTCAGGTGCCAGCGGCGTCGGGTAGCTGCCTTCGAGCGCCCACGCAGGCACACCGAGCAGCGCGACGAACAGGATAACCGCAAGGAGCTTCTTCATTCGCCGACTCCACAGGCGTCGTGACACGCGCGCTGGAAAGATTTCGCTGCACCGCTGCCGCTCCCCGACTGATTGGGGGCGGCAGCGGTGATCGGGGGGGTGAATTCACTGCAAAGCAGTACAGCAGGCCGGCGCCACCGGTCGCCACCAGATTGGGTTGGCCGCACCCACGGCTGCCGTGCGCAGAGTTCCAGGACACGTTGCCTCCGCCTGTACGGTCGAAGTGGCCGACCTGCACCGAGCCTTCGGCCGCGCTACTCGTGTAGTTCTTGCAGGTGTGATCCGCCGCATCGGCGAAGGCGCGACCATCCGGCTGCGAGCCGGTGAGGATGTCGTGCTCGTTCGGCGAATCGCCAGCGCCTTTGACCGGCTCGTTCTTTTCGCTGATCGCGGTCGTACGGCTGAGGTTGTTGCCAAGTCGCGCACCATCCAGCGTGTCGCCATGCAGATGTGCGACATCGCGGGCGATCTGCGCCCCGCGCGCGTTGAACCAAGGACCGGTGCCGATACGGTCACGTGCGTTGATCGCAGGTTTGCCATCGGCGGCCTGCGTGCTCAGATACGCGTGCCAGGTGCGGCCACCTGCGCCAACGGCTGCTGCGAGCTTCTGGCAGTGGGCATCGGCCCCGGCGAGGCCGCCCAGATCTGCCCCCTTGCCCGCCCCGGTGCTGGTCACAAAGAAGGTGAAGGGTTTGGCGGGATCGGTGGATCGCGCGGGTTGCTGTGCCGCGACAGGTGCTGGCGCGCTGGCAGCCGGCGAGCCGGTCTGCGCGCAGCCGCCAAGTAACGATACGCAGGCAAGGCCGATGCCGGTTAGGCAGGTTGATACGGAGCGGACGTGGCTCATTGAGTCCTCGAAGTGTTTGGATGGAGTGCGCGGCGTCGCGGGCTGAAGCCGCGATCACCGCACCGGGGGGCTCAGTTGCTGGCGACGCGGTAGTCGTCGTGGCAGGTCTTGCAGGTGCGGGTGAGCTTGCCGTACTGCGTCTTCACCGCCGCAAGTTCGCCGGTCTCGATCACCTTGACCAGTTCAGCCGATTCAGTGCCGAGGTTCTTCGCAAGCTGGCCGAAGCGATAGGCATCGCCAACGAACTGCGGATTCACCGCCGTCTCGTGCCAACCGACGCCCTTGTCGGTGTTGCTCGGGAACAGCGAAGCGAGGCCGCCGTTCGCCAGCGCAGAGATGACCTTTGCAGCCTTGAGCGCCTGTTCCTTGTCGTACTGACCATCGATCGTGGCCTTGATACGACCTGAGTTCCAGGCGATCAACTGAAAGGCCGACTGGCGCCACTTGATCTGTGCCTCCGGTTTGGGCGCTTGTTGCGCCATGGCCCCCGAGGCAATCAGCGCCAGTGTCAATGCAGTAATCAGTGTTGGGGTTTTCATGATCATCGACTTGTTCTGATCTGGGTTGCGATGGCCGCTCTCTGCGGGGTCGGCGCGCCGGGAGGTCGTCGCGCCACATCGATCACGCCTCCCGGTCTGCCGATTGATCGTTTATTCCTTGTTCTTGAATTCGTCGTGGCAACCCTTGCAAGTACGGGTGAGCTTGCCGTACTGCTCTTTCACCGCTGCGGCATCGCCGTTGAGCGCAACCTTCTCCAGCTCGGTGGATTCCTTGCTGAACGCACCGGCGAGTTCGCCAAGACGCTTGGCATCCTTGAACAGTTCCGGCTTCGCGGTGGTGTCGTGCCAGCCCTTGCCGGTTTCGGTGCCGGCAGGGAAGAGACTACCGAGCCCTGAATTGGCGATCGCAGCGATCACCGCCGAAGCCTTGACCACTTCCTCCTTGTCGTACTTGCCGTCGAGCGACGCCTTGATGCGACCGGAGTTCCATGCGACGACCTGGAAGGCCGACTGACGCCACTTGATCAGCGTCTCGGGCTTGGGCGCCTGCTGCGCCCAGACACCGGCAGATGCGGCGAGCACCGACACGCCGACGAGCGGCAGGAGAAGCGTCTTCAATACCTTGTTCATCTGACTTCCTTTGCGTACCTGAAATGAGGCCCCAGCGTTGGAGCGGATAGAGAAACTGAACCTGCCTGACAGCCCTTTGTGCCCTACTTCGCGCGCCCCTTGAAACCGTCCGCCAGCAGCGCAATGCGGTAAGCCGCGCCACGCCCGACGACGTACAACGTCTTCTTGTCCGGGCCTGCAAAAGCGAGGTTCTGCGGGGCCTTGGGCAGCTGGATGATCCCGAGCGCCTGACCACTCGGCGCGAAGACCTGCACACCGACCGTCGACGCAACATAGAGGCGGCCCTCGGCGTCCACCGCGAGCCCATCGGCACCGCTGGTCGGGCCGTTGTCCGTCTGGCGGAAACCTTCGAGCCTGGCGAAATTGCGCTTGGGCCCGATCGTTCCGTCGGCACCGATATCAAAGGCCAGCACATGCTCGCCGGCGGTGTTGGCGACATAGAGCGTGCGCTCGTCGGGGCTCAGCTGGATGCCGTTGGGCCGGGTGATATCGGCCGCAATCCGCTCGAAGACCCCGCTCTTGCTGATGCGATACACCGCGGGCGGCGCGGGCGTCGGCTGATCGGGCTTGGGTGCTGTCCCCGAATCGGTGAAATAGACGTCGCCGGTGCGTGAGACCACCAGATCGTTCGGACGACCGAAGGGCTTGCCTTCGTACTGATCAACGAGGGTCTTTACCTTCTCTGGCGGATACACGATTCCGACGCGGGGATTGAGCACCTGCACGGAGTACAGCGCGCCATCCGGGCCAAAGCCGAGGCCGTTCGACCCATTGCTGTTCTCGAGAAAGTTCGAGGTGCTGCCATCGGCCGCAATCCGCGTGATACGGTTGGCTTGCGTCTCGGTGAAAACCAGGCTGCCATCGGCCAGGGCCAGCGGCCCTTCGGTTCCGGTAAAGCCTTCCTTGATCAACTCGATGCGTGTGCCCGCGGCGATCACACCCGGAATCGCCTGGTTCACTGTGGCGGCCGTTTCAAGCGCGTGGGCGCTCGTCATCGTCGCCAGGGTGCCGAGCACTGCGAGCATCAATGGGCCCGTCAGTCGTTTCATCAATGCCCTCCCTCCATTCGTTGTTCGATATTCCGTTGGCGGCGGTATGAAACCGCAGCCGCCCTCACAAGCCCGACATGTACTGCGCAAGACCGTCGATCTCTTCGTCGCTCAATCGCTTTGCAATCAGGCCCATCACATTTCCCGATCCGCTTTTGCGCAGTCCCTGTCGAAAAGCCAGCAGTTGCGCGCGCAGGTAGGCGTGCTGTTGCCCGCTTACCACCGGCACCGTATCGGCACCGACATACGAACTTCTTCCATTCGCGCCGTGGCAACTCTGGCAACCGAGTACATCCCGCGCCGGATCACCCTTGGCGTAGAGCGATTGCCACTGCAGCGCAGTGTGGGCACCGCCACCCTTCATCGCGCGTTGCGCCGCGAAATGCGCGGCGACATCGCTCAAGTGTTCGGGCTGCACACCCGCCCCAACGCCGGCATGCGAGGCATGCACCCGCCGCCCAGCCGCGAACGCCGCCAGCTGCGCCACGATGACATCGGCGTATTGACCATCGAGCCGCGGCACTTCCGGCTGCGAGGGTTTTCCGGTGTCGCCATGGCAACTGCTGCAACCAAGCGATGCCGCCAAACCAGCACCACGCAACGGATCGCCGCTGCCGATGCGATCAGCGACTGCGTCCGGGCTGTCGAAATCCAGCTCGGCAAGCACGCCTCTCGCAAACAACATGCCAAGCACGAACAGCAAACCAGCAAGGGTGACGACACGCCTGCGCGGGACCACCAATTCATGAGTCATGTCTAGCGCGCGCCAGCGACCGCCTGAAGCTTTTTCAGCGCCTGCAGTACGTTCTGCTCCGGGGTGAGGTCGCCCACGGTGGCAAGCACCTGGCCGTCTGTGCCGATGACGAAGGTGGTCCGTTCCACACGGGGGCTGGTCGCCTCATTGCCACGCCGATCCTTGCGCGCGGTGTTGCTGCTTTCCACCTTGAGCTGGTAGGCGCGCGAGATCGCCCCATCGACATCCGACACCACCGGGAACTTGCCCGCGCAATAGTCCGGGTCCGCCGAGAAGTCCTGCAGTCGGGCGAGCGAATCGAGGGTGACGCCGACAATGCTGGCGCCCGCGGCCGCAAATCTGTCGTAGTGCTGCGAGAAGGCGTGGGCCTGTACGCTGCAGCCGCCGCCATACGAAGTGGGGAAGAAATACACGACCACCGGCCCGCGCTTGCGGGCCTCGCCCCGCGCATAGGCCACGGCCTTGCCGGACAATGCGGCCTGCGCCTGAAAGTCCGGCGCCTTGTCTCCTTCCTTGAGTGCCGCGCTGACATGACCAACCAGCAATGAGCCCAGCATCCATGCGGCGATGCGTTTCTTCATGGTGTTGCCTCTCTGTGAAGGGGTGTGCCGCGTGCTCGATGCCGCGGCCTCAATTGATGTGCGCGGCTATTGCGCAGAGATGTAGTCCGCCAGTTCGACGATTTCGTCTTCGCTGAGCTGCCCGGCAATTCGGTTCATCACTTCGCCCTCGCTATTCCTGCGATCGCCCGATTTCCAGTCGCGCATCTGCTTGTCGAAGTAACGCCACTGCTGGCCGGCGATGATCGGCGCCACGACATTGCCGGCGGCTGGCGCACGCTGTTCGAAGTGGCAGCTCACGCACGCCGGAATGCCGCGCGCAGCGTCCCCCTCGTGATAGAGGCGCGGCGCTTGCGGAACGCGTGGCCGCCCCTCGCCGCTCATGCGGCGCTGACTGCCGAAATAGGCGGCGATGTCGACGAGATCGGCATCCGCCACGCTGCGCGCCATGAAGGTCATGATGTCGTGCTTGCGTGCGCCGCTGCGGAAGTCGCGAATCTGCTTGATGATGTAGTCGGGATACTGGCCGGCGAGTTTTGGAAACTTGCCCTCGCTGCCGACCCCCTCACCCGAGCCATGCCCCTCCACGCCGTGGCACTCGACACAGCGCTCTGCGTCCGCCTTGTCGCGACCAGCAACCGGATTGCCGGCACGCAGAACGGGGCGCGTTTCAGCGCTGCGCGCACCCGCTGTCGACTTTTCCTTGCCCGCGGCAAAGGCTGGCGAGACACCTGCCGTGGCGAGCACACATGCCAACCAGACCCTGCACAACCACTCCGCCGACCGTTCGACATTCCACCGCGCATCGCTCGCGTGCATCCGCGCTCCGCTACTTGCGTGCGGTGCGTGCAATCGTCTGCACCGCTTCAAGCGCCTTGTCGACATTCAGCGCCGGCGCAAGACCACCAATGGTCGCGGCGATCTTGCCGTCTGGCGTCACGACAAAAGTGGTGCGCTCGGCGAAGCCGTGGTCGATCTCCTTGCCGCGGGTGTCGGTGCGCCCGGTGGCGGCTTCGCGCACCGACAGGTCGAAGGCACGTGCGACACGTCCGTCGGCATCCGACGCCACCGGCAACTTGCCGGCGCAATAGTCGGGATCTGCGGAAAACTCGTTCAGCCGCGCGATGCTGTCGAGCGATACGCCTACCACGCTGGCACCGGCCTCACGGAACTTGTCGATGTTCACGGCGAAGGTGTGCGCCTGGACATTGCAGCCGTTGGTGTAGGCGGACGGATAGAAATACACGACCACCGGGCCGCTCTTGAGTGCGTCCTTCAGCGAATACGCGAATGCCTTGCCTGCAAGCGAGGCTTGCAGCTGGAACGCCGGCGCGGGATCACCTTCCTTCAGCGCCGCGGAGGCAGGGAAAGACAGTGCGGCGGCGAGCGTCGCGAGTGCGGTTCTGATCATGGGGAGTGCCTCAGGATTTCTTGTAGAAGGTATGGCAGCTGCGGCACGCGCGCGACAGATCGGTCGCGTGATTGGTCGCGGCTTCATAGTTGCCTTCGGAGACAGCCTTGCTGATCGCAGCCGCCAGCAGACGGCTCTTGCGCGCAAGTTCGACCGCATCTTCCGCCCCGCCCTTGTTGGCGAAGTAGGTCTCAACGGTGGTGAAGAGCTGTTCGAGTTCCTTCGCATCGGACTTGCTGCCGTTCGCATTCTTGGTCGCAACGTTGGAGGCAAGGCTCTTGTTCAGATCCTCCACCGTCTGCATCAGGTCCATGTCCACCTCGGCCTGTGCAGAGAAGACACCGTTGGCCAGCAGGAAGAACGCAGCAAGGAAAAGCAGAAACTTACGCATCGTGTAACAGCCTGAAACGCGCGGCGCCATGCCGCGGAGTTGGAATTTGGAGTAATACGCGCACGTGGCTTCAGCGGTGCCGACCACGCCGGCCGACCGCGACGCCACGCTCGTCGCGCAGCGTGGGCTGACACAGGAACCCGCCGGCGCGATGATTGCCCGGCGGGTTTCTCGTTACGCCGAAGGGACGCCGGTCAGGCGAGCAACTCCTTGATGACCTTGCCGTACACCACGGTCGGCCGTTCGGAACGCCCGTTGTTGAGGAAGGTCGTCTTAAGGTGATCGAGACCGAGGAGCTGCAGCACCGTGGCCTGCAGGTCGTAGGTATCGACCGCCAGTTCCTTGTCGGCAACCTGCAGCCCGATCTCGTCGGTTGCACCGTGGGTATAGCCGGCCTTGACACCGCCACCGGCCAGCCACTGGGTGTAGCCCCAGGGGTTGTGGTCGCGGCCGTTGCCGCTTTGACCGTAGGACGTGCGGCCGAACTCCGAGGTCCACACCACCAGCGTCTGATCCAGCAGACCACGCTGTTTCAGATCTTCGAGCAGCCCCGCGATCGGCTTGTCCACCATGCGGGCTTGCTGGCCGTGGTTCTTCTCCAGATCGTTGTGCGCGTCCCAGCTGGTGACCTCAGTGGCACCATCGGGTGCACCTGACACAACCTGGATGAAGCGCACGCCACGCTCCACCAGACGGCGCGCACGCAGCAGCGTAGTGCCGTACGAAGCGCTGATCGGGTCGTTCAGACCGTACAGTTCCTTGGTCGCGTCGCTTTCCTTCGACAGGTCCACCGCCACCGGCGCGGCCGCCTGCATCCGCTCGGCCAGTTCGTAGGACTGCAGCCGCGCACGCAGCTCGCTGTCCTGGGGGTACTTCGCGGCGCCGTTGGCGTTGAGCTTTTTCAGCAGATCCAGCATCGACCGTTGCTGCGCCACCGCGCGATCATCCGGACGATCCAGGTAGAGGATCGGCGAGTTGCCGGGGCGGAAAGCCGTTCCCTGATACACCGCCGGCAGGAAGCCGGAGCTCCAGTTCACTGAACCGGCGGTCGGCTCGCGATCGCCGTTGTACAGCACCACATACGGTGGCAGATCCGGGTTGGCTGAGCCCAGCGCATAGGTCACCCACGCACCGAGCGACGGGCGGCCCGGGTTCAGATCGCCGGTATTGAGCTTCAGGATCGAGATGTCGTGGGTCGCACCGACCGTCACGCTCGACTTGATGAAGGCGATCTTGTCCGCATGCTTGCCGATGTTGGGCACCAGATCCGAGAACCAGGCGCCGCTATCGCCATACTGCTTCCAGCTCCGCTTGGGGGACACGAACAGCTTGCCGACGCCGCCCTGCGTACTGGTCTTGATGCCTTTCAGGAACGAGGCCGGCGTGTCCGTCCCTGCGTACTTCACCAGTTCCGGCTTGTAGTCGAACAGATCGAGCGTGCTCGGCGCGCCGTTCTGATGCAACCAGATCACCGACTTCACCTTGGCCGGGAAGTGCGGCGCCTTCGGCGCAAGCGGGTCGACCAGATCGGCCGCGTAGGCCGCCGAAAAGCCACCCAGTCCGGGAATCACGCCGCTCAGCGCGGCGCCGCCGGCGCCAACGCCTGCCTTGAGGAGGAAGTCCCTGCGAGAAAATGAACTCATATTCAATTCCTTCTTATCAAAATATTCCTGTCGGTCCGCTTGCTTAGAAGCGATATGCGAAGTCGTTCGAGTTGGTAACGGTATGCACCAGGTCCACCAGCGCTGCTGCGCGGACCGGGTTGATGGCGAGCTCCTTCTTCACACCCGTCGGTACCGTCACTTCGAACTTGCCGTCCGTGCTCTTGGTCTCGATCACGCGCTCCTGCTGCGCCAGGAACTGCTTCAAGGCAGCCTTCTCCTCCTTGTTCGGCTCACGGGCGAACAGCACTTTGTAGAGTCGATTGACCTGGGCGGTCTCATCCTTGCCGGCCTCGTTGATCACACGGCCAGCCAGCGCCTGCGACCAATCCTGAACGATGTCGCTGTTGAACAGCGCAAGGGCCTGCAATGGCGTCGTGGTCACGTCGCGCTTCTGGTGCGGCTGCGAAGGGTTTGCCGGGTCGAAGTTCTGCGTCAGCGGATACGGCACGCTGCGGCGGACGAAGGTGTAGATACTGCGGCGACGGTTATCGACCGGCTCCTTCGTCGACGCTTCCCACAGGTTGCCCGCATTGAAGTTCTTCGGCACCTTCGGGAACACCGCGGGGCCACCTACCGTGTCCACCAGCAAACCCGATGCATACAGCAACGAGTCGCGGATCTCTTCGGCTTCGAGGCGCTTGCGCGGATACACGGCCAGCAGCTTGTTCTCAGGGTCCGCCTTGATCACATCCGGCCGCTCGGCCGACGACTGGCGATACACGTTCGAGAGCAGGATCTCGCGCTGCAACTTCTTCACGCTCCAGCCGTTCTTCACGAAGGAGCTCGCCAGGTAGTCGAGCAGCTCCGGATGCGTGGGCTTCGCGCCGGCACGACCAAAGTCACCCACGGTGCTGACGATGCCGGTGTTGAAGAGCTGGCTCCAGACACGGTTGGCATAGACACGCGCGGTCAGCGGGTTGCTGTCGCTCGCGATCCAGTTCGCCAACGCCGAACGGCGGCCCGACGTCTTTTCGCCTGGCTTGACCTCCACCTTGGCGCCTGCAGCCCACAATGCCGGAATGGCCGGTTGAACTTCCTCGATCGGGCGTTCGTGGATACCGCCGAAACGCAGGAAAGTCGGCGGGGCGTCGCGACCGAGTTCCGTTGCGGCGGTCAGGTTCGCCGAACCGCGGCTGGGCTTGAGCTTGTCGAACTTCTTCAGCTCTTCAGTGAGCTTCTGATATTCCTTCCATCTTTCGACATTGCTGGCGTCGTACTCCGGGCTGTCCTTGTCTTCCGCAGAGAGCTTGAGGTAGCTCGCGATGTCCTGATCGGTACTCACCGCCTTCAGGCGCCAATTCACCCAGCGGTCAAGCGGATTCCAGTCTTTTTCAGGCTTGAAGATCGACTCGCGGCTGTCGGTGAGGTAGCGCTCCTTGTGGTACTTGGTCCCCTTCTCGCGCACCGTGTCGAGAATCGCCTTCTGCTTGTCTCGGATCTCCTTCGTGGCATCGCGATAGGCTTTCTGCTGCTTCTCGAAATCGAGATCGAATTGCGCCTTCGCGGCCAATGGCACCTTCTCGTCAAAGGCGGTGTTGGCGAAGAAGGCCTGCAGCTGGAAGTACTCCTTCTGGCTGACACGGTCCGACTTGTGGTTGTGGCAACGTGCGCAACCAATCGTGGCGCCGAGCACCGCCTCGCCCACGAGGTCGGTCATGTCGGTCTCGATCTGGTACTTACGCTGTACGAGGTCGCGCGAGTTGCTGTTGTCCGGATAGCCAGCGAGGAAGCCCGTTGCGATCTTGGCCTCCTGGCTGTCCGGGAACAGCTCGTCTCCGGCGATCTGTTCCTGCAGGAAACGATTGAACGGCTTGTCCTGGTTAAATGCGTTGATGACGTAGTCGCGATAACGCCAGTTGTTCGGCCGGGTGTTGTCGTTCTGGAAGCCAGCGCTGTCTGCATAGCGCGCAAGATCCAGCCAGCGACGAGCCTGACGCTCGCCGTAGTGATGCGATGACAGCAGACGATCCACCAGCTTCTCGTAGGCATCAGGCGACTTGTCCTTGACGAAGGCATCGACCTCCTCCGGCGTCGGCAGCAAACCCCAGGCATCCAGCGTCGCGCGGCGGATGTAGGTTGCCCGGTCAGCCTCCGGCGACGGCTTGATCCCCTTCGCTTCAAGCTGCGCAAGAACAAATGCATCTACCGGCGTGCGTACCCACGTCTTCTGCTTCACCGACGGTACCTCGACCGTTTGAACCGGCTGGTAGGGCGACCAGGCCTTTTTGGCAGGCGCTGCAGCCGCTTGGGGGGCTGCGGTTGGCGCCGGCTTTTCATCAGCCGCGCGCGTCGCTGCAAAGGGCAGCGTCAGCAGTACCGCGAGATACAAGGTTTTATTCATCGAGACACTCCAAGAGCCAGATACCTCGGGCAAAGGCTGCACGCCGCCCGAACCGATTACCGAGGCGAAGATCACCTCTCTCACCGCAGATTCAGCTAATCGCTCTGCATCGGGCGACGACACGTCTTCGCCCGCCAGCACGGATTTACAAGACCGATAGCAACTAGCAGGCCAGGCCTCAAGGAGCACTCATAAACCGCCAGCAAATACGCTGTAGTTCTTTGTTTTATCGATGTTTTGTCCAGCACGCCCGACAACCCGAATCGCTGGATGGAACGAATTAAACGCGGGTAACTGCTGCCCTGCAGCCAGCACTGGACGGGTAGTGCTTCGGATGCAGCACCGCAACAACTCTGTTGATGTGTTGGCGAACGGGACGAATGCGGCGCATGTCTGGAGAGCCGCGGATGCGAGACGCATGAGTGTCATCCACGCCACAGAGAATGAGTACGCTCTCGCGTAGCAGACATCTGACGCATGGCGGCAACGCGAAGTGTCCTGTATTGCGCATCAGCAACATTCCGCTGTTGCCATTGCTCCAGCTACAGCAACTGCGCCGCCATGCGACAAAACATTCCCTCGTTGCAGCCGCCGCCTATTGCGTACTCAGACGCGACACAGCGCTCAATCCGCAGCAACCCTGTCTGGCATATCAATTGCTGAACGGCGTTCCACCAATACATCTCTTTCCCGTTTGACGGAGCCCGTTCAAAAGTGAATCGCGAAAAAAACATCAGCATCAGTCCCCGCAGCAGCGCAGCGCGCCACGCCCCGTTTCGCCTCACGCCGATGGCGGCGATCGTTGGCAGCCTACTAATTCTTGGCGCGGTCCCCGCCATCGCGGCGGAGAGCCCAACAGTCGAAGAACTAGAGGCCGAGATCGCGCGCCTCAAACAACAGCTCGCAAGGCAAGCTCAGGGCGATGCCGCCGCCGCGCCAGCCGTTGCACCGGTTACTGCAGCAGGGTTCGAACCCAAGAGCGAACCCACCACAAAGGACGACGAACCTCAGTCGCTGGATGCCGTTGTCGTACGCTCGCGTAGCGGTCTGGAAAAGCTCAAGGATGTGCCGCAATCGGCGTCGGTGGTCACCGGCAAGGAACTCGACGCGCTGGGCGCCACCACGCTATCGGACTTCACCCGCCGTGCCGCCAACGTCACACGCAATAGCGGCAATCCGCGCACACTGAGTCTCTCGGTTCGGGGGGTAGGCAAGAAGGGCATCACCGAGGCACAAGACCCGAGTGTCGGCACCTCGGTAGACGGTGTGAGCTTCGCCTACAACTCGCTGGCAACCTGGGACTTCATCGACGTCGATACTGTTGAGGTAGCGCGTGGTCCGCAGGGCAGCCTCGGCGGCAAGAACACGAGTTTGGGAAGCATCAACATCAGCACCCGCAAGCCCACCTTCGCCCCCACTGCCGAAGGCACACTGCGCTTGGGACAGAACAACGCGCTGTATGGCGACACCGTGATCGGCGGCGGCTTGGTCGACGACCTTCTGGCGTGGCGCGGCACCTTTTATGTCCACAAGCAGGAAGGTGACTTCATCAACGCTTACGATCTTGCTGGTGGAGACAAATACCGGGAAAGAACCTACATCGACACGAACAAGATTTCTGGGCGCCTACAGTTCTTGCTGACCCCCACTGTCGATGTGACAGCCCGCGTCGCAATCGATATCGAACCGAAGACCGCAGAAAACTTCAACGGCCTCAATTTCTTCCACGACGAACCGGCCACGTATTCGAACGGCACACCAGTCAACCTGGCCACCTCCGCGCAAACAAGGTTGGCGCGCCGATGGTTCACGCAGAATCCAAGCTACACCTATCGCAACAACTACGTTAACTACGACACCGGCATCCAGAACAACGATGAACAGCGGCCGTTGGTCACGGGAATGAAGGGGATTCAGGCGAACCTGGACTGGAACGTGAGGGGACACACGCTGAGTTCCATTACCGCGTGGAAGGGCTTCTTCTTCGATGCACGAAACGACGAAGGCACACCGTACGACATCTCGCTGCAAGGCGGCGGTGGCGTGCGTTACTCGCAGTTCACGCAAGAGCTGAAGATCACCTCACAACCGGGTGGCCTGGTGGACTATGTCGCCGGCCTCTACTACCTGCGCTCATCGACCGATGTCGACTCGAAATCCGGCTGGGGTTCTGACGCCGGCGCCTGGTTCGCCAACGCCGCGCAGTACAAGGACCTCGACGCTACGGCAGCGGGCCGGAATCTGCTAACGAACTCGCTTGCCGGGCTACGCAAGAACGGCTTGCTAGAAGTGCGCAATACCAGCCCCGCAATCTATGCCAATGCCAACTGGCACTTAAGCGAACCCATAACGCTTGCAACCGGTTTTCGGCTGACGAAGGAGGATCGCAAGTCGCGCGCCAGCGCCTACATCACCGACAACGGCTTTGCACCAGAACTCAACGCGTCGATCTCGAGCAACGGGCTCGCGATGGGCGGCTTCGATTCCTACTTCAATTCAGGCACGTCAGACGTCTGGGTCAAGAACGGCTACAAGGTCGCGAGCTCAACCGCTGGCGCCGTAAAGGTTGGCGCCGGCCAGACCGCGCTGACGACGGACACCACTAATGCCGCGTTGCTCGCTCAAGCCAACGCGCAGGCCAACAACGCCGCGAAGAAGTACTTCAACGCGGCAAGCTGGTCTGCACTCACTGACGCACAGAAGAAGTCTCTCGCCTATGCGCAGCAGATCCGCAAATCGCAGACCGGTCAGCTCTACAACCCGATCGTCGCCGAGCCGTTCCAGAAGACTCAGAAGTACTTCACGCTGAGCCCGTCGTACAAGTTCAACGAAGAGGTCACGGCCTACGTAACCGGACAGTACGGTGAGAAAGCTGGCATCTCGCAGGTCACCAATGGCTTCTCGGCACCCGCCGACGCCGAAAAGACCACCTCCGTCGAGCTCGGCCTCAAGTCGTCCTTGTTCAACAACACGCTGGTGCTGAACGCGGACGTCTTCTACAGCAAGATCCGCGATTACCAACAAGCTGTTCAGGTTGTGGATGAGTTCACCACCGCCTTTAACAATGACGGGCAGATCTACTATGTCAGCTCGGTCGGAAACGTTCCCAAGGTGCGCGTGCGCGGCCTGGAAGTGGATGGCGCCTACTACGGCATTCAGAACACATCGATCCGCTTCTCCGGCGCGCTTAACGATGCGATCTACGAGGAATTCACGAACGCCGGCCAGCCGCCCGAGAACGGCTATGCCGGCGCGGCGCCCTACCGTGATCTCAGCGGTCAGCGCTTGCCAGGTGCGGCTCGCTTCACTGGCAACCTCGGCGTCGACTATCGGCAACCGGTATTTG
>APMI01008549.1_pt1 | contig 14828 bp, 17 predicted proteins | sample 667938 | NCBI WGS metagenome assembly APMI01 (sample SAMN01084076, study PRJNA167559) | wastewater metagenome | biome: Wastewater | place: Denmark: Ejby Moelle, Odense | collected 2011-11-28 | reverse complement strand
GCCATCGTCTTCCCCGGTTGTTCCCCACGATTTGCTGCATCTTTTCATGCCACCTGTCAAACGTCATCTGATGGCGCATAAAGGACAGGCAAGGCCGCGCCGCACTATCGACACGGCGAAAAGATAACCGAAATTCTCATGTTTATTTTCGCTGCAAGCCCTGAAAAACCGGCATTTCTTTTGAAATTTTACCGTTTGATAAAAAAATAAACCTGAGTTACCGTTCTCCTATTCAAAAAGCCCACGCGAATGGGAGATAACGATGGGAACGACGCAATCTGGGATTCATCGGGGGCGTCTTGCGCCTGCCGAATACGAGACGAACTTCTCCGACCTCCACCCGCGCCTCGACGACCATGAGGCGCTGGTCGCAGCCGACCGCTGCTACTTCTGTCACGACGCGCCGTGCATGACGGCCTGTCCCACCTCCATCGACATTCCGATGTTCATCCGCCAGATCTCGACGGGCAATCCCATCGGCTCGGCCAAGACGATCTTCGACCAGAACATCCTCGGCGGCATGTGCGCCCGCGTCTGTCCCACAGAGACGCTCTGCGAACAGGCCTGCGTGCGCAACACCGCGGAACACCGCCCGGTCGAGATCGGCCGCCTGCAGCGCTACGCGACCGACGTCGCGATCACGGAGAACCAGCATTTCTACGAGCGCGCGGCGCGCACCGGCAAGGCCGTGGCGGTCGTCGGCGCTGGTCCCGCGGGCCTCGCCTGCGCCCATCGCCTCGCCATGAACGGCCATGACGTCGTGGTCTTCGAGGCGCGCGAAAAGGCCGGCGGCCTCAACGAATACGGCATCGCCACCTACAAGGCCGTCGACGATTTCGCCCAGCGCGAGGTCGACTACGTGCTCGCCATCGGCGGCATTGAGGTGAAGAACGGCCTGAAGCTCGGCCGCGACTTCACGCTGGCCGACCTCACCGCCAATTTCGACGCCGTCTTCCTCGGCATGGGCCTTTCCGGCGTCAACGCGCTCGGCGCGGAAGGAGAAAACCTTCCCGGCGTGGTGGATGCCGTCGATTTCATCGCGGAACTGCGGCAGGCCGAGGACAAGGCCACCATCCCGGTCGGCCGGCGCGTCGTCGTCATCGGCGGCGGCATGACGGCCATCGACGCCGCCGTGCAGGCAAAGCTTCTCGGCGCGGAAGAGGTCACGATCTGCTACCGCCGCGGCAAGGAGCACATGAACGCCTCGCCCTTCGAGCAGGACCTTGCCGCCTCCAAGGGCGTGATGATCCGCCACTGGCTACAGCCGAAGCGCGTCATCGCCCGAGACGGCCAGGTCGCCGGCATCGAGGTGGAATATACCGAGATGCGCGACGGCAAGCTCACCGGCACCGGCGAGACCGGGGCGCTCGTCGCCGACCAGATCTTCAAGGCCATCGGCCAGACCTTCGAAGCTGCCGGCCTCGGTGCGCTCGCCATGGCCTCGGGCCGCATCGCCATCGATGCGGAAGGCCGCACCTCCGTTCCCAATGTTTGGGCGGGCGGGGACTGCGTGAAGGCCGGCGAGGACCTGACGGTCACCTCGGTCGCGCAGGGGCGCGACGCCGCCGATTCGATCAACCGCATGCTGGCTGCCGGCGCGCAGCCTTCCGTTGCCGTCGCTTGAGGGAGATGAGACATGGCTGATCTTCGCAACAATTTCGTCGGCATCAAGTCGCCCAACCCGTTCTGGCTGGCCTCCGCGCCGCCGACCGACAAGGCCTACAATGTCGAGCGCGCCTTCAAGGCAGGCTGGGGCGGCGTGGTCTGGAAGACGCTCGGCGAGGAAGGCCCGCCGGTCGTCAACGTCAACGGCCCGCGCTACGGCGCGATCTGGGGCGCCGACCGCCGGCTGCTCGGCCTCAACAATATCGAGCTGATCACCGACCGCGACCTCTACACGAACCTGCGCGAGATGAAGCAGGTCAAGATGAACTGGCCGGACCGGGCGCTGATCGCCTCGATCATGGTGCCCTGCGAGGAGGAGAGCTGGAAGGCCATCCTGCCGCTCGTCGAGGAGACAGGGGCGGACGGCATCGAGCTGAACTTCGGCTGTCCGCACGGCATGTCCGAGCGCGGCATGGGCGCGGCGGTCGGGCAGGTACCGGAATATATCGAGATGGTCGTGCGCTGGTGCAAGCAGTATACGCGCATGCCGGTCATCACCAAGCTGACGCCGAACATCACCGACATCCGCAAGCCCGCCCGTGCGGCGAAAGCCGGCGGCACCGACGCCGTATCGCTGATCAACACGATCAACTCCATCGTGTCGGTCGACCTCGACAGCTTCGCCCCGAACCCGACGGTCGGCGGCAAGGGCACCCATGGCGGCTATTGCGGCCCGGCGGTCAAGCCCATCGCGCTCAACATGGTGGCCGAGATCGCCCGCGACCCGGAGACCTACGGCCTGCCGATCTCCGGCATCGGCGGCGTGACGACCTGGCGCGACGCCGCCGAGTTCCTGGCGCTCGGCGCCGGCAACGTGCAGGTCTGCACGGCGGCCATGACCTACGGCTTCAAGATCGTGCAGGAGATGATCTCCGGCCTTTCCGACTGGATGGACGCCAAGGGCCACCGCAATCTCGACGACATCTGCGGCCGCGCCGTGCCGAACGTCACGGACTGGCAGTATCTCAACCTCAACTACATTGCCAAGGCCCATATCGACCAGGATGCCTGCATCAAGTGCGGCCGCTGCCACATCGCCTGCGAGGACACCTCGCATCAGGCGATCACACAGTTCGTCGATGGCGTCCGGCATTTCGAGGTGATGGAAGACGAGTGCGTCGGCTGCAATCTCTGCGTCAATGTCTGCCCCGTCGAGAACTGCATCACCATGGTGGGCCTGGAACCCGGCACGCTCGACCAGCGCACCGGCAAGCCGGTCGATCCGAACTACGCCAACTGGACGACCCACCCGAACAACCCGATGGCCCGTCAGGCCGCCGAGTAAACAGCCTTTGCCGGGGCCTCAGGCCCCGGCAAACTGGTCGTAGGCGCGCATCGCGTCGGCCGCATACATCAGCGCCGGCCCGCCGCCCATATAGACGCACATCGCCATCACCTCCGCGACTTCCTGCCGGGTCGCGCCAAGCTCGATCAGCGCCTTGGCGTGGAAGCCGATGCAGCCATCGCAGCGTTGCGTCACGCCGATGGCAAGCGCGATCAGCTCTTTCGTCTTCTTGTCCAGTACGCCCTCGGCGCCCGCGCCCTTCGCAAGGGCGGAAAAGCCCTGCATCGCCTCCGGCGTCAGTTTGCGCAGCTCGCCCATATAGGCCGAGATATCCTTTGTGATCGCCTTGTAGTCCTTCGTCATGGCTCGCTCCTTGCGGCTTTACATTTCATATTTTCTTGATATCATAAAAATATAAATCGTAAAGAGGTGCCCGTGACGATTACCGAAGAGATGCCGGCGAAGGCCGAGACGGTGGCGAACTTCCTGAAGGGGTTGGCCAATCCGCACCGCCTGCTGATCCTCTGTGCGCTGGCGGGCGGCGAGCGCAGCGTGAGCGACCTCATCGAGGAGACGGGCATCGCCCAGACCTCGATGTCGCAGCACCTCGCCAAGCTGAAGGAAGAAGGGATCGTGCGCTACCGGCGCGATCACCGCACCCTCTTCTACGCCATCGACCACCCGGCCGTGATGGAGATCATGACCGTGCTCTACGCCCGTTTCTGCGCAAAGGACTGACCATGACCGCAACCGTATCCCCCAGGAACGCCGCCCTTTGGCTCGCCTCCGGCGAAGCCGTGCTGATCGACGTGCGCGAGCCGGATGAATTCCGCGCCGAGCACATCGCCTGCGCGGCCTCGATTCCGCTCTCTTCGCTTGGGAATGCTCTTTCCGGCACCCAGATACCCGCCGCCCGCAAAATGATCTTCCAGTGCCTGAAGGGCGGGCGCGGCGAAGTGGCCTGCCGGACGGCCGAGGCCGCCGGCGCGGGGCACGCGATCTACAATCTCGAAGGCGGCATCGCTGCCTGGAAGGATGCGGGCCTGCCTGTCGTCGGCAGCGGCGCGCCGGCCGCCATCCCGCTGTTCCGGCAGGTGCAGATCGCCGTCGGCATCATGATCGCAACGCTGATCGCCCTCGGCTTTTCCGGCCTGACAGCCGCATTCGCCCTCGCCGGCCTGATCGGCGTCATGCTGGTCTTTGCGGGAACCACCGGCTGGTGCGGCATGGCGATGCTGCTCGCCCGCATGCCCTGGAACCGGCGCCCCGCATGACGGCCCTCAGCCGAAGATGTTGAGGCCCTGCCCGGCGCTATAGGCCAGGAAGGCGAGCGCCGCGAAATACACGATCGTCAGCACCACCATCACGTAGCCGGCGATCACCACGAGGCCGTCGCGCTGCGAAATGCCGGCGGCGAGCAGCAGGATGGCGACGCCCGGCAGCGTGTTGGAAAAGGGAATGAGGCCGAGTGGGGCCATCAGCAGCAACCCTGCGCCCATCAGCACGAGGCCGTTCACGCGGTTCATCACCGCGCCGGAGGTCACCGACCCCATGCGCGGCTTGAAGAACCGGTCGATCTTGCGCAGGAACGTCACGCCGCGCTCCAGCACCGGACGCAGCTTGCCGCTCTCCAGCCGCCGGTCGGCGACCTTCGCCGGCAGCCAGGGCAGCCGGTTGAGCGTGATCGCCGCGCTGATCAACACGATGCCCGCACCGAAGACGGTGGAAACGCCGGGGATCGACACCGGGAACAGGAAGGGCAGCGACAGGAAGGCGCAGAGCAGCAGGAGGCCGCTTTCGCCCATCATTCCCAGAAGATCGCGCAGGGTGACGTGCTCGCCCTTGATCGAATAGAGGATGTCCTCGAGCAGTTCGCTCGTCTTGCGGTCCGTATCCTTGAAGCCGATGGCCGTCGTCATGAAATGTCCTTTCGAATGCCGCCGGCCTGTGGGTGGCGATTGCGGCTTTCCTGTGGGAAGGCCGCATCACGAAACGGCTTCGCACTTTCGCGTAAATTGCTCTATGACCACAGCACGTCGCAGACAATAGGGTGATTTTCTTGACGAAACGTATGCCGGCCCGGGCGGGCCTCGCCGTTCATGCGACGGGCCGTGAAAAGCTGAAGGGCCATCTCGCCATGCTGCTCTTCGCGGTGCTGATCGCCGGTTCCTTCTCCTTCGGCGGTCTGGCCGCGCGCTTCATGAAGGCCGAACCGCTGATGCTCTGGCGCTATATCATGACCATTGCCGTCATGGCCGCCCTCGCCTTCGGCTTCTTCCGCGTGCCGGCAAGGTTCCCGAAGGAGGCCTGGCGCTTCCTGCTGCTCGGCGCCCTCATCGCGATCTACATGCTCACCATGTTCATGGCGCTGGAATTCACCAGTCCCGTCGCCACCGGCGCGGTCTTCACCCTCATGCCGCTTCTCAGCGCCGCCTTCGCGCTGCCGGTTCTCGGCCAGAAGACCCGGCCCGGCGTGCTCGCCGGCCTGATCATCGCCGCCGCCGGCGCGGTCTGGGTCATCTTCCGCGGCAATATCGACGCCATCCTGTCCTTCGATGTCGGCACCGGCGAGATGATCTTCTTCATCGGCGTCGTCGCCCATGCGCTCTATGTGCCGCTCATCCGCCGCTTCGACCGCGGCGAGCCCGCCGTCGCCTTCGGCTTCTGGGTCACGGTCGGCGCGACGCTCTGGCTCGTGCCGCCCGGCATCCGCGACCTGCTGCAGGTCGATTTCTCCGCCCTGCCCCTCGCCGTCTATGCCGCCGTCACCTATCTCGCGGTCGTCACCACCGCCGGCACCTTCCTGTTGCTGCAATATGCCTCGATGCGCCTGCCGGCCTCGAAGGTGCTCGGCTACGGCTACCTGACGCCGAGCTTCATCATCCTGCTCGAAGGTCTTCTCGGCCACGGCTGGGTCAGCCTGCCGGTGCTGGCGGGCGCCCTTGCGGCCTCGCGCTGATGGCGCTCCTGCCGGACTGACCGTCAGGCCGGCTCCTCGCTGATATCGAGGCCGGTCACGAAAAGCTGTTCGAGGAAACGCGCCGCATCCTCGAAACGCCCCTCGCCGGACTGGTCTTGTCCCAAGACCGCGCGCACCTGCACGTCGAAGTCGGCATAGTGCTGCGTGGTCGACCAGATCGAGAAGATCAGGTGATAGGGATCGCATTTGGCGATCTTGCCCGCCTTGGCCCAGGCCCGGATGACCGCCGCCTTTTCGTCGACCAGCGATTTCAGCGGCCCCTTCAGCTCGTCCTCGATATTCGGCGCGCCCTGCAGGATTTCATTGGCGAAGAGCCGGCTTTCCCGGGGGAAATCCCGCGCCATTTCCAGCTTGCGGCGGATGTAGCTGCGGATTTCCGCCACCGGATTGCCCGCCGCATCGAACTCGCGCAGCGGATCGAGCCAGGTGTCGAGCACGCGGGTGATGAGCGCCCGGTGCATCGCCTCCTTGGTACGGAAATAATAGAGCAGGTTCGGCTTGGACATGCCCGCCACCTCGGCGATCTGGTCCACCGTCGCGCCGCGAAACCCGTGCAGCGAAAACACCTCCAGCGCCGCTTCGAGGATCTGCTCCTCCTTCGCTTCCTGGATGCGTGTGCGCCGCTGTGTCTTCGCCGCCCTCGGTAATGCCATCGTGCCCCCTCGGCCATTCCGCTTCCCGAAAACTGCCGTCAAATTCACCAGTTTAACCAGCCGCCATTTTCTTGGGCGCTCGCCCATGGTTTTTGGTTTTTCGGCTTGAGTGCCGCTACGGAAGCTGTAATGTTTACCAACCGGTCAAATTATCAGACAGTTATCAAGTAAAGGCAACTACGGAAGCTGTAATGTTTACCAACCGGTCAAATTATCAGACAGTTATCAAGTAAAGGCAACTGCTGATCGGACGGCGCAAAACAACAATCGCGCTGCCAGCCGGTGGGAACAAATCGGGGCTGCAAAAGCCCAAAGACGTGGGAGCATACGACATGGCCGCACCCGGCGAGAACATGCGTGTCAACGCGGACCGCCTGTGGGATTCCCTCATGGACATGGCGAAGATCGGCCCCGGCATCGCCGGCGGCAACAATCGCCAGACCCTCACCGATTCCGATGCCGAAGGCCGCCGCCTCTTCCAGACATGGTGCGACGCGGCCGGCCTCACGATGGGCGTCGACACCATGGGCAACATGTTCATGACGCGCGCGGGCACGGACCCCGACGCCCTGCCCGTTTATGTCGGCTCGCATCTCGATACCCAGCCGACCGGCGGCAAGTATGACGGCGTGCTCGGCGTGCTTGCAGGCCTTGAGGTCGTGCGCTCGCTCGACGATCTCGGCATCCGCACGAAGCACCCCATCGTCGTCACCAACTGGACGAACGAGGAAGGCGCGCGCTTCGCCCCCGCCATGCTCGCCTCCGGCGTCTTTGCCGGCGTGCATACGCAGGATTACGCCTATGGCCGCAAGGACCCGGAAGGCAAGACCTTCGGCGACGAGCTGAAGCGCATCGGCTGGATCGGCGACGAAGAGGTCGGCGCACGAAAAATGCACGCCTATTTCGAATATCACATCGAGCAGGGTCCGATCCTCGAAGCCGAGAAGAAGGATATCGGCGTCGTCACCCACGGTCAGGGCCTCTGGTGGCTGGAATTCACGCTGACCGGCCGCGAGGCGCATACCGGCTCGACGCCCATGAACATGCGCGTCAATGCCGGCCTTGCAATGTCGCGCATCCTCGAAATGGTGCAGACGGTCGCCATGGAGAACCAACCGGGGGCCGTGGGCGGTGTCGGGCAGGTGTTCTTCTCGCCCAATTCGCGCAACGTGCTGCCCGGCAAGGTCGTCTTCACCGTCGACATCCGCTCGCCGGACCAGAAGAAGCTCGACGGCATGCGCGCCCGCATCGAGGCGGAGGCGCCGAAGATCTGCGAAGCGCTCGGCGTGGGCTGTTCCGTCGAGGCGGTCGGCCATTTCGATCCCGTCACCTTCGACCCGACCCTTGTCGCGACCGTCCGCAAGGCCGCCGAAGATCTCGGCTACAGCCACATGAACATCATCTCCGGTGCCGGCCACGACGCCTGCTGGGCCGCCAAGGTCGCCCCGGCTACCATGATCATGTGCCCCTGCGTCGGCGGCCTCTCGCACAACGAGGCGGAAGACATTTCGAAGGAATGGGCCGCCGCCGGCGCGGACGTGCTGCTTCATGCGGTGATCGAGACGGCGGGAATCGCCGAGTAATGCTGCTCGCGGGCAGCCCTCGCGAAGCCGACAAGCCAACACGATTTCGAAAATTCAGGGCCTGAGCATACACGGCCTGATGTGATCGGGAGAACCAGCATGGCAGGCAAATCCGTTACCTTTACCTTCACCGGTCCAAAAGCCGAGGAGGCTGCAGAAGCGTTGTGGGTTCAGTATCTGGACGGGGGACTCGATCAGGAGATCGAGGCACGTCTGGCTCAAAACGGAATTGAAGATACCGATTACACATGGGTCGATGACACGCGCATAGTTGTCATTTCGACCAAGCAGTAGGAGGCAGCACGATGAGCACTGTCATCAAGGGCGGAACCATTGTCACCGCCGACCTGACCTACAAGGCGGACGTCAAGATCGAGGGCGGGAAGATCGTCGAGATCGGCCCGAACCTTTCCGGCGACGAGGTGCTGGATGCGGCGGGCTGTTATGTCATGCCGGGCGGCATCGACCCCCATGTCCATCTCGAAATGCCCTTCATGGGCACCTATTCGGCCGACGATTTCGAAAGCGGCACGCGCGCCGGCCTTGCCGGCGGCACGACCATGGTGGTCGACTTCTGTCTGCCCGATCCCGGCCAGTCGCTGCTCGATGCGCTGAAGCGCTGGGACAACAAGTCGACCCGCGCCAATTGCGACTATTCCTTCCACATGTCGGTGACGTGGTGGGGCGAGCAGGTTTTCAACGAGATGAAGACCGTCGTGGAAGAGCACGGCATCAACACCTTCAAGCATTTCATGGCCTACAAGGGCGCGCTGATGGTGAACGACGACGAGATGTTCGCCTCGTTCCAGCGCTGCGCGGCGCTCGGCGCGCTGCCGCTCGTCCATGCGGAAAACGGCGACGTCGTCGCCGCCATGCAGGCCAAGCTGATGGATGAGGGCAACAACGGCCCCGAGGGCCACGCCTATTCGCGCCCGCCGTCCGTCGAGGGCGAGGCAACGAACCGTGCCATCATCATCGCCGATATGGCCGGCGCGCCGCTCTATGTGGTGCACACCTCCTGCGAACAGGCGCATGAAGCCATCCGCCGCGCCCGGCAGAACGGCATGCGCGTCTATGGCGAGCCGCTGATCCAGCATCTGACGCTCGACGAGAGCGAATATTTCAACAAGGACTGGGACCACGCCGCCCGCCGCGTCATGAGCCCGCCCTTGCGCAACAAGCATAATCAGGATTCGCTCTGGGCCGGCCTTGCCAGCGGCTCGCTGCAGGTGGTGGCGACCGACCACTGCGCCTTCACCACCGACCAGAAGCGCACCGGCGCCGGCGATTTCCGCAAAATCCCGAACGGCACCGGCGGCCTTGAAGATCGCATGCCGATGCTCTGGACCAACGGCGTCAACACCGGCCGCCTGACCATGAACGAGTTCGTGGCCGTCACCTCCACCAACATCGCCAAGATCCTCAACGTCTATCCGAGGAAGGGCGCGATCCTCGTCGGCGCGGATGCCGATATCGTCGTGTGGGATCCGAAGCGCTCCAAGACCATCTCCGCCAAGAATCAGCAATCCTCGATCGATTACAACGTCTTCGAAGGCAAGGAGGTCGTCGGCCTGCCGCGCTATACGCTGACGCGCGGCATCGTCGCCATCGAGGAAAGCACGGTCAAGACCCGCGAGGGCCATGGCCAGTTCGTCAAGCGCGAGCCCTTCGCTGCCGTCAACAAGGCGCTGTCGACGTGGAAGGAAATCACCGCGCCGCGCAAGGTGGAGCGCAGCGGCATCCCGGCGAGCGGCGTATGAGACGCGCCGGCCGCCCACTGATCGCCCTTCTTCTCGGCCTAGCGCTCACCGGCCCGGCGGGGGCGAGCGACATCGTCGACGGCAGCTACGGCAATGCGGAAGGCTGCCATTACTCGGAGACCGGCGAATCCTCCGGCGCCGACGTCTTCTTCCTCCTGAACAAGGAAGGCGTCACGACGGCCGCCTCCTATTGCGAATTCAAGGGAGAGGGAAAACAGGTGGACGGCGCGACCAGAGTAACCGCCGAATGCCAGGAGGAAGGCTCGGAGCAGGCCACGCCCTACGAACTGACGCTGACGCCCGACAAGGACGGCTACACGATCAGCTTCCCCGACGGCACGCGCTGGGGGCCGCTGGCGCGGTGCAAGAAATAATGGGTGGGCGATTACACACTCCCCCCCATTCTGAAGGGCAATTGCCTCGAAAGAGCGGTGCACCCCGCCGCCTAGCCCGGAACCAGCGCCTCGAGATGCGGCAGAAGCACCACGCTCTCCTGCTCGTGGGGATCTGTCCGGGCGATGACGGCAGAGGCCGGCACATCGGAGAGATTGGCGGGCAGGTGCGGCACGCCAGCGGGGATGTAGAACATCTCGCCAGCCTTCACGATCACATGGTTCTCCAGCCGCTCGCCGTACCAGGTGTGTGCCTCGCCCGAGAGCATGTAGATCGCCGTCTCGTGGCTCTCGTGTTTATGCGCCTTGGCCCTGCCACCCGGCGGGATCGTCAGGAGATGCATGCAGATGCCGGAAGCGCCGACACTCTCGCGGGCGATGCCCTCGAAGTAGCTGAACCCCTGCTTTCCATCATAAGTGCTGCCCGGCCGCACCACCCGGCATTCCGCCGCCCCATTCGTCGCCATCGTTTCACGTTCCCCTCTTCGCGTGAGAATTCCGTGCCCAAAGTGATAATGCAGACAATGCCGATTGCAATGCTGAGGACGGACATGCAGTCTGCCGCAACCCGCGCCGAAAGATGACCGCCATGCCCGATGCTTCCTCTTCCAGCACCGTTGTTTCCGCCCGGGACCTCGGCCTCACCTTCCAGACCGCCGACGGGCCGGTCACGGCGCTCACCGGCGTCAATCTTCAGGTCGAGAAGGGCGATTTCGTCTCCTTCATCGGCCCCTCAGGCTGCGGCAAGACGACGTTCCTGCGCGTCATCGCCGATCTCGAAAAGCCGACCTCCGGCACGATCACCGTCAACGGCCTGTCGCCGGAAGAGGCCCGCCAAAAGCGCGCCTACGGCTATGTCTTCCAGGCCGCAGCGCTCTATCCCTGGCGCACCATCGAGAAGAACATCGCCCTGCCGCTCGAAATCATGGGCTATTCCAAAGCCGAGCAGCAGGCGCGCATCGCCCACACGCTCGACCTCGTGAACCTCTCCGGCTTCGGCAAGAAATATCCCTGGCAGCTTTCTGGCGGCATGCAGCAGCGCGCCTCCATCGCTCGCGCCCTCGCCTTTGACGCTGACCTTCTCCTGATGGACGAACCCTTCGGCGCGCTCGACGAGATCGTGCGCGACCACCTCAACGAGCAGCTCCTCAAGCTCTGGGCCGCTACCCAAAAGACGATCTGCTTCGTCACCCACTCCATTCCCGAAGCGGTATATCTGTCGACGAAGATCGTCGTGATGAGCCCCCGGCCCGGCCGCGTCACCGACATCATCGAATCTCCGCTGCCGAAGGAGCGCCCGCTCGGCATTCGCGAAACGCCGGAATTCCTCGAAATCGCCCACCGGGTCCGCGAGGGCCTGCGCGCCGGCCACAGCTACGAGGAGCACGCCTGATGAAGCTGCCCTTCGTGCTCTGGCTATTCGGGGCGACCGCCGTGTTCATCGGCGCGGCGACGGCCTCGCGGGTCTATGTCGGCACCACGAACATTCTCTACCTGCTGCTCTCGCTGGCGCTCTATGTCGTCGGCAACCTGATGATGCTGAAGCTGATGCGTGAAGGCGGGCTTGGCCTTGCCATCTCGCTTTCCGCCATCACCCAGCTGCTGCTGATCAACGTCATCGCCTTCATGTTCTTCGGCGAGCGGCTCTCCGGCACGCAGCTTGCCGGCGTCGGCCTCGGCATCCTCGCCATGGGGCTGATGCTCATGCCCAATCCGGCGCGGAGCTGAACCATGGGAGAGGCAAGCTTTTTAAGAGACCGGCTTCTTCCTATAAGCACCGTCGTCGTTGCCCTCGTCGTCATCTGGTATGCCTTCGCCATCCTGCTGAACGCGCCCTTCGAGCGCGACACGGCCGCGCGCGCGGGTACGACCATCGGCTTCATGGAGCTTCTGCCGAAGACCATGGTGCAGGAGCGCCCGGTGCTGCCGGCGCCGCACCAGGTCTTCGCCGAACTGTGGGATACGACCGTCAACAAGGCGATCACCTCCAAGCGCAGCCTCGTCTATCATGCCTGGATCACGCTTTCGGCGACGCTGCTCGGCTTTGCCATGGGCGCGGTGCTCGGCATCCTGCTGGCCGTCGCCATCGTGCATAACCGCGCCATGGACCGCTCGCTGATGCCCTGGGTCATCGCCAGCCAGACCATTCCCATCCTCGCCATCGCACCGATGATCATCGTCGTCCTGAACGCCATCGGCATTTCCGGCCTGATGCCGAAGGCGCTGATCTCGACCTATCTCTCCTTCTTCCCCATCGTCGTCGGCATGGTGAAGGGCCTGCGCAGCCCCGAGCAGATCCAGCTTGACCTCATGCACACCTACAATGCCTCCGCCGCCCAGACCTTCTGGAAGCTGCGCTGGCCGGCATCTATGCCCTACCTTTTCACCTCGCTGAAGGTGGCCGTCGCCATCTCGCTGGTCGGCGCCATCGTCGGCGAATTGCCGACCGGCGCCGTCGCGGGTCTTGGTGCACGCCTGCTGGCGGGTTCCTACTACGGCCAGACAGTGCAGATCTGGGCGGCGCTCTTCATGGCGGCGGCGGTGGCGGCGCTGCTCGTCATCGTCGTCGGCTTTGCCCATAGCCTCGTCCTCAAGCGCATGGGGGCCCGGGCATGAACCTTTCCATCCTGATAGCAGCCATCGTCTTCTGGCTCGCCGCCTGGGCGTTCAACGAATGGCTGGTGCGCCAGAAGTTCCTGAACCCGACGGCAGATCGCGCCGCGCGCATCGCCGTGCCGCTGATCTTCGGCGCGACCATCCTCGTTCTGTGGGAAGGCATCGTGCGGGGCTTCAGCATCCCCTCGGTGCTGCTGCCGCCGCCGAGCATGATCTGGGCGCGGCTCATCAATTCGGTGCCGACGCTCTGGGCGGATTTCCGCCAGACCTTCCTCAAGTCCGTATTGGTCGGCTATGCGCTCGGCTGCGGCCTCGGCTTCCTCGTCGCCATCCTCATCGACCGCTCGCCCTTCCTGCAGAAGGGCCTGCTGCCGCTCGGCAATTTCGTCTCGGCGCTGCCGGTCATCGGCATCGCGCCCATCATGGTCATGTGGTTCGGCTTCGACTGGCAGTCGAAGGTCGCCGTCGTCGTCATCATGACTTTCTTCCCCATGCTGGTGAACACGGTCTCCGGCCTCGCCGCGACCAGCCACATGGAGCGCGACCTGATGCGCACCTATGCCGCCGACTGGTTCCAGACACTGGTGAAACTGCGCCTTCCCGCCGCCTGGCCTTTCATCTTCAACGCGCTCAAGATCAATTCCACGCTGGCGCTGATCGGCGCCATCGTCGCCGAGTTCTTCGGAACGCCCATCGTCGGCATGGGCTTCCGCATCTCCACGGAAGTGGGCCGCATGAATGTCGACATGGTCTGGGCCGAAATCGCGGTTGCCGCGGTGGCTGGCTCCGTCTTCTACGGGGCGGTCGCGCTTATCGAGCGGATCGTCACGTTCTGGCATCCGTCTGTCCGCGGTGGACAGGCGTAACAAGAAGAAAGAGGGAACTGACATGAAAACGAAGATCGCATCGCTGCTTTTCGCAAGCGCCTTCTCGCTTGCCGCGTTCCAGGCCGAGGCCGCCGACAAGGTGGCGCTCCAGCTGAAATGGGTCACGCAGTCCCAGTTCGCCGGCTACTATGTCGCCAAGGACAAGGGGTACTACGAGGAGGAAGGCCTCGACGTCGAGATCAAGCCGGGTGGCCCTGACATCGCGCCCGCACAGGTGATCGCCGGCGGCGGCGCCGACGTCATCGTCGACTGGATGCCGTCCGCCCTCGCCTCCCGCGAAAAGGGCGTGCCGCTCGTCAACATCGCCCAGCCGTTCAAATCCTCGGGCATGATGCTGACCTGTCTGAAGGAATCCGGTGTCAAGGGACCCGAGGACTTCAAGGGCAAGACGCTCGGCGTCTGGTTCTTCGGCAACGAATATCCGTTCCTCTCCTGGATGGCGCATCTGAAGATGCCCACCGATGGCGGACCGGACGGCGTGACCGTGCTCAAGCAGGGCTTCAACGTCGATCCGCTGCTGCAGAAGCAGGCCGCCTGCATCTCCACCATGACCTATAACGAATACGGTCAGGTCCTCGATGCCGGCATCAAGCCGGAAGACCTCATCACCTTCAAATACGAGGACCAGGGCGTCGCGACGCTCGAAGACGGTCTCTACGTGCTGGAAGACAAGCTCAAGGACCCGGCCTTCAAGGAAAAGATGGTCAAGTTCGTGCGCGCCTCCATGAAGGGCTGGAAATATGCCGAGGAGAACCCGGACGAAGCCGCAGGCATCGTTCTGGAAAACGACTCGACCGGCGCCCAGACCGAGGCACACCAGAAGTTCATGATGGGTGAGGTTGCCAAGCTGACCGCCGGCTCCAACGGCACGCTCGACGAGGCGGACTACAAGCGCACCGTCGCCTCGCTTCTGGCGGGCGGTTCGGACCCGGTCATCTCCAAGGAGCCGGAAGGCGCCTGGACGCATGCCGTCACCGACGAAGCCTTGAAATATCCCTGCCGCGATG
>APMI01011955.1_pt1 | contig 14833 bp, 7 predicted proteins | sample 667938 | NCBI WGS metagenome assembly APMI01 (sample SAMN01084076, study PRJNA167559) | wastewater metagenome | biome: Wastewater | place: Denmark: Ejby Moelle, Odense | collected 2011-11-28 | reverse complement strand
AATAGGTGAAAATTTTATTGATTGTTTAAACATAATTATTTTTTAAAATTCTGACGATGTTATTTAAAAAATAAGATATTTCTGATTACAGTATAATCAATCTTAAGATCAAATGTCTACAGGTAAATTAGTACTTCTTTTTGGAGCGACTGGTGAAACTGGATTTCATGTGGTAAACAGACTCATTCAACAAGGCTACAAAGTGAGAGTTGTTGTAAGGAACAAGGCAAAAATTTTATAGATGTTTAAAGGCAAATAATCCTCATTCTAATAAATCGTTTAGGGCAAGCCGACAAACGAGCAAACAATGAAATAAGCTTTTGCACCTTCGACTACTCATGGAAAGGTCTCTTACGTGATCTCAGCGCTGGGAACCCCATTTAAAGATGGTAAAACAGCACAAGAAGTGTAGTATACTTCTCAACTCAATATCATCGGCAAGTGTAAATAAGTAGGAATATAAAAATATGTGCTTTGCAGTTCGGCAGTTGCAGTAACTCCTTGGAGTCCCTTCACAGTATTTATGAATGCGTACATGTCAAATATATTTGCATGGAAAAATAAAGCTGAAAATCATTTACGGCAATCAGGAATAAACTACGCAATTGTCAGGCCATCAATTTTGACAGGCGACCAGAAGTCAACAGAGGTCACTAACTACAAGACAAGTCAAAATGTAGGACTTTACAGCAAAATAACGCGACCCACAGTAGCAGTAGCCTTAGTGGACGCTTTAGAGTAGAAATCATTGCCACCAAAAATATCATATGATATAACTGGTTCAACTGGTACAGCTAAGCCTGACTTCTCCTCTTTAAAACCAGATACTGAGGCCTCAGTTGTGCAGTTGAACTATCAAACTCCGAAAATTGTGTATGGCACTGTACTTGCAACTTTGTTAGTGAGTGGACTGTATGGAGCATTAGGAGCACTAGGAGCATTCTGATCAGAAAGGCGAATTATGATCGTTTATTAAGTTTTACATTAATTCACATATTAAGATTTGTGCATTTATTGTACATTTATTGTGCTATGATATAAGTAAAGTGTGGTAATTTAAAATAGTAAGCAGGTTAGCAGCATCGTTATAATGAAGTATGGAGTCAGCTTGTATCTTCTGACTATACTTTTCTTACAACTCACACATCAACAGTTCGATGTGAGCCTGCCAGTGACCACAAACGGCAATAACATTTAATCAAAGATCTCGCTATAGAAAAAATAAGTGTATGGTATGCAAGCATTAATGTAGTCGACATCGATCTCACTCAAACTTATCTGCAAATATGTTGTAAACCCAATCGTGATATATTCGAAATTGTGCACAGTTTCCTATCTAACCCCTTCTTCCAAATTAATTAATACACTTGTCCTCAGACAACCGATGGATTTAAACTCAACCAAATAACTTTGCCATCACTAGGTTACATATAGATGAACCATTCAATAGTAGCATATCCGAAATGTACAAACAACAAAGGCATGTTGGGATTGAATAAAAATTCGATATTTCTCAATTATTTGCCAATTAATGCCCAGACTATCCGCATCAGTGTCAACGATTTAAATGATCTATCAAAGAATAAAGTATCAATGTCATTCGGAGGAATACAATAGAAACTTGATAATGCATGGATATTTCCGACAAAAGATCAAAATAATTGGGATATTACTGCAAAATCGATATAGCTTGGACGTTTATCGGTGCATCAATAAGCAAAGATTGTGTTCACTTCGATGGGTGCACCATTAAAAATATCCAATCAATACTATTCAAAAATATCTTTGTACTTTGCTTCCAATCAGACCTGTCGATTCTAAGGTGAGAAACTGTTATGTTTATGTTAATCAGGAATTCCTGTATCATTCCCTAGCTTTGAAATAAAGTTGTCTGATGAGCACACTCTGACTATTAGCCCATAAATGTACATGTCATTAGACTCAAATATATGCACAGTGCAGTTTGAGCAATCCCCAAATTAGAACTGGTACTTTAATGTGATAATATTTGGGAATACAGTATTCCATTTCAACAGAAACAACGCTTCGATTATAATCCAGCACAAAGCAGCACAGAAGACTTCACCGTCTTAGACTATCCATTTGCCCATCCAACTAATCTTGAACGTGTCGGTTATATTACTGCTGTGCATATTTGCATCATTGGTCATTATTTAAATTACTAAGCGTATCACCGGGCTCAATGATATGCGTGAAGAGGATGTGAGGCAGTATATTATACGCAATGTTGTCGAAGATGCATGAACCATAACAAATAATATTTATTAATTTCAATAATGAGTTTGCCTGACTATTTTAAAGTGATCAAAATGATGATGATTACTCTATTTTCTATTGATTGGTCCATAAAATAAAATAGTTATCACATATATAATATGATTGATGCAAACGAATAACGAATACCTTGTTAAGCTAATCATCATCGGCGACAGTGCTGTGGGCAAGACCAACATACTCATGCGTTTCTGTGAAAACACATTTAAGACTAATTACACTGCGACAATTGGCGTAGACTTTAAGGTTAAAAGCCTACAGCTGGGCCATACAAAGCTAAAAATGCAGATTTGGGACACAGCAGGTCAATAAAGATACCGTAACATTGCTCAGACTTACTACAAAGGAGCCGCCGCAGTCATTCTCACGTACTCAGTCGCCGATATCAAATCATTTAACAATGTTTGCTTTATATTAATATTAGGTAGAGAAATGGATCAAGCAGGTTAGTGATCATGGACCGCATAATGTGATCAGAATGCTTGTAGCCAATAAATGTGACGTTAGTGCATAATAAAGATAAGTAGAGACTTTACAAGGGCGTGCGCTTGCTGATCGATTTCAAATTCCATTTCTGGAAGTTAGTGCGAAAACGGGCGAGAGAATATAATAAGTTTTTAATACAGTCGGTGATAAGATACTTAGCTAGTATATACCCAATCTTTAAAAATAATAGGCTCGGATGCAGCTCAAAACTTCAAGCGATAGCAAATCCAAGAAGAAACACGACTGTCAGTGCTGAATCCCAAATATGCATCCTAAATTTGATTAGTATTACTGTAGATTTGCAATTTAGTTAATATTTTATAATCAGCCTGGTCAAATGTTTGATGACTTCGTCTCAACAGTGGACATTCACGAAAACTATGTCTTTAAAGAAACGCTGGGTGAGTAATAAATGCATAATTCAGAGGCGCATTTGCTGAGGTTAAAAAAGCTATTTACATTTAATAAGACAAAGCAGTTGCCATCAAGTGCATCGATAAGTAATCAACAACTTAAACTTAGAAATAGGATGAGCTAGTAAGACTTAAGAATATACAAAAATTAATGCGAAATCATGTTTCAAGTTATTCTTCACTAAATTAGTTAGAACACCCGAATATCATTGAGGTGTATGAAGTTTACGATAACCCCGATTATCTGTACATAGTAATGGAATACATGGAGGGCGGCGAGCTCAACGATGCACGAAATACATACCGATGTAGAACTGAGTCGCAGATTAGCTAAATTGTGAAAACTTTAGCAGATGCGCTTGACTACTGTCATAGTAATAATATAGTGCATCGGGATATCAAAGTACTCTTGATTGCTAGCTTAGCCTGAGAATATATTGTGGTCAACTAAAGATCAATAAGCCATTTTGAAAATTGCTGATTTTGGCTTTGCTAAGCTTTCAACTGGGTCTTTAATGACGACTGCTTGTGGCACACCACTCTTTATTTCCCCATAGATTCTAAATGGAGAACCTTATGATCGATCAGTTGATTTCTGGTCTCTAGGAATAATTCTATACATTATGTACGTACCACTTTTAGATTAGGTTAAGTGGAAAAAGCCCTTTCGAAGCTGAAGATTAGGGCGAGCTTTATGCTCATATTAAAAAGGGGTCAATTCAATTCAATGACAACTCATGGAATTATGTGTCCACTTCTGCCAAGGACCTCATCTGTAAACTTTTATAGAAAAACCCCAAGAAGCGATATCGCGCTGAGGATATTAGGCGTCATCCGTGGGTAAATGGCGAGCATGCAAATAATTTGGGATATCCTGACAGATAATCAAATTTACAAAATTTCGATATGGGTAGGAAAATAAATAAACTACAAACAATTATAGGCATGACACTTAATGATATCAAACAGAATAGTATTCTTGAAGCCAGTAATGAGGAAGATAAATGATGTGATAGTCGATGTGTAATATTTGTAATAAAAATAAATTATAAAAGCAACAGGCACGGATATGCCCAACAAATAAGTCGTTGAGTTACTAAAGTCCACTATATCGAACACGCCCAGAGTTGAATAGTTTCATTTGGACTATATGTAAGACATATGTTGAATTATTTAGGCACATCAATGATCTGCTCCCATACATGGATCTACTGGGGCAGCTGAAATATTTAAAAAGCTTGAGCTTGTATGGTAACAGACTCAAATAATTACCTATGGATATGAGTGCATTAAAAAGTGTAGAGATTTTGGACATTTCTAACAATATGATCAACGACATCGATATGCTTGTAGTCTCGTTGCAGAGTCTGTCCAACCTGAAAGTGTTGAAGTTCCCAGTTAAAAAATAGAAATAAAATATAATAATTGAAGGTCTTAAAACGTTATTGCAGCTAAATGATATGCACATAGTCAGACAGTCAGCTAAACAGACAATGAAGCTGAAACATATGACAGAGCCCAAATTGTATGAATTCAAAGGACAGATGGTAAAACAATTCAACAAAGTTCGATAAATCTAACAAACTTATCTTAATTAAAAGCCATCGTAGCAGAATGAAGAGAAATTTATTACATAAATGTAAAGCATAATAAAATAATCAATGAAACGTATTTTATAACGAGAAGGCTAACTCACAGAGTCACTGGAGTTGCTGTACTTCAACAAAACAAAATATTAAATTTACGATTATATAAAGAACAGGTACATCAACATTGCGATGGATGTGTACGGGGAACTTGGTAAACAACTTAAATAAATATGGGATGTGCAGCACTATATATTCTAGTCTGTGCTTAAGGAAGGGCTCAAAATGGTTAAGTATGAGTATGAAGTTAAGGAAATGGAAAAATAAAGAATTGACGGGCATAATATGACTCTTGAAAATAAGATATACGTTAAGAATTAAAACTTGGAAAAGTAGATTAAGCGAATAAAGAAGCAGAAAGATGAGCTTATCATATAAATAAATCAACTTTAATCATAAAATAGAAGATACTTGTAATCACTTGTCCGATACGCAAAAGGTGATAAATCAGGATTTATTAACTTAACAATGGGTCAGCCATCGCACTTTGCAAAACAATCTAACAATAATCAGTCTTCATTCACTAACAATTTCATCCCGCAGGCTTTGAAACCGGACCGAGGCAATAGATCAGCCAATGTTACTAAATAGTCTTTGCCTTCAAATTATTTATCAAATGGAAGAAATCTGACACTGAAACAGCTGAAAGATACAATATAATAAATATATGAATCAAAATAGAAATTCGACCAGAAGAACTTCGATGGCAAGATCCCTCGTGAAACCATGCACGAGTATTTGTTCACGCACCTTAACCAGAAATACGGTCTCAAAGTACAAAGATATTTATTTAGAATCTTACGATATAAGCGGCAACTAGTATCGTGGGTGGAATCCAAGCGTACTCTGCTGAGGATAATGATGTGGCTGTGTTCGGGAAAATACTACGCAATTAAGTCTAAGAATAATTTAGAGATGTTCAAGTTCAGTTAAAGGCTACGATTAACAGTCTGCTTAAAATGTATGTTAAAAATCAGGCTCCCTTTAAGAGTGCAAGTGAAATAGATGCAATATATAAGTAAAGAATTAATGGTGAGATTTCATCATAAGAAATAGAATAAATTATTAAGTATCTCTATAGCAAAGTTGATTCCGATCGAATTCTATCCAAAATATAGCTGCTGTACAGACTTAATAAACCGAAGTAGTAGCCATCGCATAGACGTTTCCATCGTGACGAGAGCATGTCAGCAGACAAGTAAAAGAAGAGACTGAAATATTCGATATTCTTGCAAACTGTTCTTGATTTTCAGCTAAAAAATCACTAGAGACATCTTAAACCGCTTGTGGTAGTCTTCAAAGCTAGAGATCATGATGCTGATGGTATTGTTACTGAAGATGAATTTATTGCCATCGTAGAGGAGTTATGTGACTAAGCTAAGGATATATTACCTTAACTATTGATGATTGTAGATCCCTACGAAACTAAAGCAATAACTTTCACTCAGGTGGTCAGGCTTATGTCAAATTATCCCGAAAACAACCCGATTCTAAGCAGATTTATTGATAAATAAGCCTATGATGATGACTGATTCCTATTTTATTTATTATGTCTATATTTGATATAAAAGATCAATGAGATATTTTATATGATTTCAATTTATCAGTCAGTATTAATTAAACAGATGATTTAATAAAATAAAAGCTCCGTGGCCGAGTCCCCACTTTAATATATCGTCTCGGCATTGCACAAGAAGAAGAAAAGAAATGGCATTGAATAAGTACAATAAGAAGTCTCACTTAAGAAATTGTATGAAACTATGAACTCTGTTGTCACAGGGCTTGATGAAAGCATCAGCAGTTGTAAAAAATATAATTAAGCAAAAATACATCGTAAATATTAAATACTTTTGGCTTAACAAGCAAAAAGAATCAAGTTTCTAGAGGAAAAAATTAAAGAGTAGCAAAAAGCAAGATCTCCATCAAAAAGGTACGTAGAGGACTTATTGAACAAATTGATCAACTTTAAATTTGAAAATGAGACGCTCGTCAAACAAAATAGTGAGCTAACTCAACTAAATGCATAAATGAAGAAGAAAATACAAATTTATGAAAGCGTGGGATCAGTTGATCAGAAAAAATAAAAAGAAGAAATTAGACAATAAAATAAAGTATCATAGACCGACGTGAATTAAATATCGGGGTATGCAATCAAATCTTAAGTCATGTCTTACTTACACTTGAAGAATGAGCTTAAAAAACATGATAATCAGCCTAAGACAAGATTTTAAAGATTTTTAAAGAAAATATCAGATAAAGTACATCTTTGGAATATGAGACAATTTTTACAAGCTGTCGACAAATGGTCTGTTGAAGTGGCAAAAGAAGTGGATCATCCTAGCTCTCCTGAGTAATTTCGACAGAAAATACAGACCGGATACAACCCAGCGCCAAATTCAAGTTCTGTTACAAAAGCTCAGATCCGCAGTCGTAAAACTTTTAGTTTCAGACATTTCATAAATAACAAATCTCTATACGAGAATGCATTAAGATGATATATTTCTTTTGCTTTCTGTCTATTTAATTCTACGCAAAATTATTAAGCATTGTGAATAAATAGGAATTAATTTTTATATTTTTAGATGTTTATTTAACATAATATACCCTTAATTGCAGTGATGTCGATCTAATTATCATTTAGAACCCTGTAGATAAATATATAGAGAATTTGTGTAATTTTGTTATAAAATGAAGATCGTTATAATTATAATAGTAATATGCAGCTGCCATCTTCAGATGTAGACTTCTACTAACGCAAAATTTTTAGGCTAGAAACCGATATTGCAAGTTTAAACTAATAGCTCACTAATGTGAGATCGAGGCTACGATCAGCAGAAGATTTTCAGATTAAATATTAGCTACTACTTCGACAATCACAGCAAGAATCCCAACGCATTCGTAAAATAGAGTAATCAGAACGCATGAGACTCACTGAGCTCATCTCTTCATAGGTGGAGATTGTCAATAAAGAATGGACCACAAAACTTATTTTACTTGAAGAAGACATCCGGCAATAACATAAACAACAGAGGGACAAGCTATAAGCCGAAATCGCTCAGCTCAAAGAAAAAAACAGATAGATTTCATCCAAAGGGGAACAAGTCGATGATCTGCTGTTCAAGAATAAGAAGATAACCAAAGATTTATAGGTTCTATAGTCAATCGTCGAGTAAAACAAATTATTAGCTGAGCGGCAACGAGCTGATTAAGTTAAACAATGCAAGTAAGAGGTAACAAAAAAATATGCTGATAAGATGAATGAATAAAAACAACATTATTAATAAGCAATCAGCAAATTGGAGTAAAGATATTAAGATTTGTAAATCAAGTTAATGAAAACTGAATTAATGATTAGATAAAAAAATGAAACTCATCCTGGACTATCCCGATTTAATGTAGAAACTCCGTATAAAAATTTAGCATAACAAATTAAAAAACTGTAACAAATTATAGAGTAGAAAGATCGTGAAATAAGTAATCTCCAATCTGAGAAGCTATATCAATAGTAGAAACAGAAGTAAAATGATCGGTATTTGAAAGACTACATAAAATAATTAGAAGATAAGTTGTTTGAGGTGCAAGAAGGCCATCAGATTTAACTTATCAATTTAAAATCACGGATGGATGAAATCAGAAATGAAGAGCTTAAAGCTAAAGAAAAATAATGTTAACAAATCTAAAAGCAACATATGAATGACATTTAATTATACAATTAGAAAATCATCAAATAGAAAGCAGAATTATAAATTATTAGAAAAATGGAATAGGCTGAAATCGCTAAACTTAAATAATAAAAGTAGAGACTACAGAAGAAAATAGTATAACTCAAAAATAGACTCAAAGATCATGAAGATAATAGAGATGCTGGCGACACACAAATTCTAATTAATAGTTTAATTAATATGGATAAAAAAGATGATGATGCTGAACAGTATTAAAACGGTGTTACTTTTTTAGAACGACAATTAAGGAAAGCAAACATAAAAATCGATAAGAAAAATCAAGAAGTTAGCGATCTTGTTAATAAACTTAGCCGTCTTAGTCAGTAGTTCTAGACTGAAAGCCAAGAAACAAAGTAAAAATATTTGGAATAAATTAAGACTTTGAATGATAAGATATTAGGTCTATAAGAAGACATTAAGTAGCTAAATGAGCATTTACGTAATAAGGATAAATAATTCCGGGATCAAGATGCCTAATACATTAAGAAAATAAATCAAATAAATGCAGAAAATAGATCGCTTCATAATTTGAACAATGATCTGCAAAGAGATTATAATAGAATTCTCGAAAGTAAGAAAGTAATTTAAAAATCATTCAGATAGGAAAGAGAAAGAAGCATCACGAGCAAGTCAGAAATAGCGGTCACTAAGAAACAGAAGTGGATTGAGTTAGAAAGACAGAAAAATGAAATATAAATAATTTACAAAGAAAAATAAATTCAACTCAAAACTGGATATTAAAGCTTGTTATCGTAAGTTAGAGTAGAAAATGATAAACTTAAAAGAAGCTTATAACTAACAGAGCTTTAACTCAACAACCTGAAAGATAAATTGAGAACTTTACAATCCAAATAAGAAAATGAAAAGCAGAAAGAAAATGTACACTCAGATTTCAACAAAAAGCTAGCAACTGTTGATTTGGAGATAGCATTGACTGAAAATCTATATAACTCTCTAATAAAAGCGAAATCGCGTATAAAAAGACCATAAGATCCATAAATAATCAAAAAAGAATAACAAAGTGCACCTCGAGCTCAAAAATTAAATTTGATTCCTGCACAATCGAGAAAGGAATAAAAGAAATATGGGGTTGAAGATTTTGAGTAATATATAAGAAGGGTAGAGTAAGCTAGTTCAAAGCGGGGAGAAAAGGAAAGAAGAATTACTGAGGTTGAAAAATTGAGCTCAAATTCTTCTCATGAAATTAAAGGATAAAAATAAGAAGTTAATTAAAATCCTCTCAGCTTCTATTCAGATGAAGACGGCAACGCTTCGCCAACTTTTAACATGTTCCAAAGTTTCAATAAGAAAGGAGCATGATTTGTTTTGATGTGTGAATAAAATATTTAAAAATAAGGTTTATTAATAACAATCTTAAAATTTATTCGACGATGTTCAATAAAGAGGAAGTTCGAGAGCAAATAATTCAGTACTTCAGAGCAGTAGGCTCGGGCTAAAATATTGTGCAAGCCATTAAAGAAGCACTCTTTCTCAATGAACAATTTAGTCCATTGACCCTATTCGAAATGTATTAATTGTGTGATGTAGGCTTTCGCAGGGTAAACAGAAGATCACTCGAGGTGATTGGAAAAGATACTTAGGTAAGAAGAATATTGGTTTCTCTGACAAATAGATACGATACTTTTTTAGGCACAATCATTTTGGGTAGGAAATTACTCTCAATGAATTTCTATAAGCCATAATCCCGCATAATGCTGATGTAGTTAGAGAATTCAAGTCTAAATATTTAGAATCTCTAGAAATCGAGGAGTTAGATCCTTAAGTTGATTTCATTTTCGCAGAACTCATGAAAAATTGGATTGATTTCTTAAGAAATCTAATAGAAATTAGATCATAAATAAGTCAGAAAGTCACTAGAAGACAAATTTAACATTTAGTTAAATAAGATTTAGTATTGTACTCAAAACCAAGAGAAGCAAGGAAGTTTCATGAAACTTTTCAATAAAGCAAATTTGACTTATCTTTCCATGAACTTAGAAAATTTTTAGAATTGTGGGTCAGTTCAAAAGAAATTGTACATGAATTTTGTTTGCTAAATGTTAAAAGACACATAAAGCATGACAATCCATTCGTTAAAATAACGCACCGATATAAAAAATAGTCTAAAAATAGATCGCGATCAAGATCTGCATCTCGATCACTTTCAGCATCTCGTTCAGTGTCTAGAAATAGAGACACTGAGCCAAAGCGAAGACCGATTTCTACGGATAAAAAACCCCCAAGGACAAGTGAGCAACCAGCGAATCAATACCCTAATGAATAATAAGAAGATGAGTATTTGAGTGGGCAGAAAAATTTAAAAGGTTAATCAGGAAAATCAGCGAATGGACAATCTAAGTACGAAGAGTATAGAAGAGAGCTATGGGGTAATTTGGCAAAGTAGCAACTGAAAGAGAACGCGTTAGTACAGGGAAGCAACTCAAAACGAGATTACATTTCTCACAATTAGTCACATAATAGTGGTGCAAAGCCAAAATATCAAAATGGATAATAGAGTAATCGAAAATAGTATAGTAATCACAAATAACCTTTCTATAACCCTTTCACACAGAAATAAGCTCAAAAAAGCTCAAAAAAAGAAAAAGAAATACAATAGCCAAAAAATTCTTTTCCTAAGAATGACCAAAAAAACTAAAAATAGGTAAACGATCCCAAAAGCAAATTCCCAAAGAGTGAGTAAGGACAGGTAGTCACAAAAATGTTTCAATAAATCATAATAAAGCAGGACAGACTTGAAAAATTAAGAAAACAACTTGCCAAATCAAACGATTTTAGTATTATTAATTTATTCAAACTTGTTGACAATTCAAACAAAGGGTATATCAGCGCTTAAAGTTTGAAAGCTTTCACTTCATAAAATGTGAGTTATTCAGGACTCGTCAATAACTACGCGAGAGAAAAAGATAAATTACGGTTTCAGTAGTTCAGTTCCATATTCCGACCACTTTCCAAATAGCTTAACTAAGCTCTAGATAGCCGACCATAACATAAAGTTCCTGTAAATTGTTTGTTTATATAGAATCCTTTCAAAAGAGAAACCATGAGACTAATCCTATAAATAATACAACTGGAAAATTAAATGCACTTAAACTTGAGTTCATTGAGAAATAGAGTCAGACAGGAGGGAATAAGCCCAAAATCACTATTTTAGTACGTTGATGTAAACAAAAAAGGATATATTGATTCCTAAAATGTGAGAGAAATGTTATAATAAAGTAACATAAATTGTGAACCGAAGGATTTGAAGTGTTTTATGAAACTATTCCATAAGAAAATTGACGAGAGAATATCCCTTAAGGAATTTTTAAGTTTTATTGATTTTTGATTATTTTACATTGAATTCTAGAAATAAGATAAAATTCATTCTGTAACTTAAATTACAAATTATAAAACAATGCACGAAGGCAAGAAGCAAGTCAAACGTTCCTACGAGCAGATGTAGAGCGAGGTGATGGCAACTAATGTGCCTATCCAATAAATCAGAACCAAGAACTAACAATTGCAAAAGAACTCAAAACTTTTCGATGAAAGACGGGCACAATAGAGACTGACTGCAATTCAGCAGGAAGCAATTGTGGCAAATAAGAAAAATACAGCACTTTAAATCAAGTGGTCTGAACTTAAAGAGTATGAATAATGTGAGGCACTCAATAAAGTACATGAATTATTATTAAGTCCATTGAATAACAAAAAGAGTCATTCAAGCAAATAATAAACGCTAAAGACAACCTGATTAAAGAATTTCAGAACGAGTTGAAAAAGAAAGATGACCAGTACACAAAAACACTAAAATCTCAATCTGAGGATATTGAACAGCTGGTTGACAAAATGCGAAAACAATACAGTGCACTCCGAGATCAATGTTTGAAGGAGCTGGATGAAATCCAGAGTAAGTTCAGTGCTGAGGTATTTTTATATATAATCTTTAGAGAAAAACTTATATCGAAAACTCAAGTAAGTAAATAGATTAGTGCTTCAATCAGCATATTGCAATGGAAACTGATTTCTCCAGAAATAGAAAGAAGGCTGAAGAAGATTTCGACAAGAAAATTGAGGAATTAAGAATTCAAGGTATGCAATTGTACACAAGCACCAAAATCAAGATGGAGAATGATATTCAAAGTTTGGAGAAATGTTATTAATAAATGAAGGCTCTCTATCAGCTTAATACTGAAAAACTAGACTACAATCTGAAAGTTTTGAAATAAAAAAGAGACTAAAATAATCACACTCATGAAGAGTACAAGAAAAAGCTAAGACTTCATAACATAAAACTTCGCAATCTGCGTGATGAGTACGAGAAGGCAGACCAGGCATTCAAAGATCAAAATAAGCTACTGACAACAGAGTACAAACGCATAACTAGACAGTTTAAAGAACTACAGAGAAAATTCAAGCACTTCTAAAAATCCGACCTCGAGCGATACAACTAGATCCAGTCAATGAACTAAGTATAAGTGCACTAGCTGAAATAAAAAATAATAAAATGCGATGTCGTCATCCACAACCAACAGCTGGGTGTCGACTGGGCTGGCACTCCCCAATAATAGGACAAAGACAGAGAGAAAGAGAATGTGCTTGGCAAGGATGATGAATAAGATGAGGAAGTGCAGCTGCTTGTGTCTTAAGCTAAGCTTATGGAAATGATTTAGATCTTGATTTAAGAAGCTGATTTCATTTTTGATGACAAAATGAGGGAAGAATTGGAAAGAGCTAGCCATGAACAAAAACTTAAGGAAAAATTAGATATTCTCAAGAAAACACTGCAAATTGATAGCACTGATGAACTCAACATTTTCATCGATGAAATGGCAAACAGATGCAGATACGTTAGCGAGAAATAAAAACAGAGAAAGCTTGAGGAAAAACTTAAAAGAGAACAATAGGCAAGATAATAATAAGAAAGGCAGCAGAAAAAGAATAAAAGAAAGGGTGTTGAAGAGAAAAAAGTAGAAAAACCGGTATAAGTTGCACCTGTAGAAGAGGAAGAGCCACGAGTTGACTTGAAGAGCGATTTTAAAGTTGATCCAACTATGGTTGTTGACTTCTTAGTCGATTGGATGAATAACCGGGATGAGAGAAAGAAGATGTTAGAGAGATCTGCTAAAAAATCATTAAAGCAGTTATCAGAAAGGGAAAAGAAATAAAGAATTGCCAAAGAAGGTAAAAAATATTGGTAGAAATTAACACAGGTATTACCAGAAAGAACTTTTAGAGTATGGAAAGTTTTGGACAAATCATTTGGCAAATACTATGATTTGTTACTAGCAAGACAGAAGCTGATCAACGAGACTGGCTAGATGCACAGCCAAAATGAAGAGCTTAAAAATTTATTAAATCAGTACTTGCAAATAAATCATGAACTAAAGATTCCACCTACTAGATTCATGGAAAGATAAGAATGATTAATCTTTGTCATATTAGTCAATCTTTATTAATGTTTACATTTTTATTTATATATTCCGTTGTAGAAGAATTGGAATGGAAAAATTAATATCATTTATTGAAGCTACTAATAACTGTCAGATTAGTTAAGTGTTAAACTATATATTCGTATCTTATTCTGCACGACTTCTTTAGATTTTTTGGCTTAATGAAGCTTATTTGTGGGTTCTTTTTGGGTTCGTCTATTCCATAACATAACTTTCACACATGGATTGCTTCCGTTCATTTGGAGAATGCATTGAAAGTCGATGCGTGCACTAAGATACAGTCTGTTAGTTCAGCCCGTGCTTTTAAGCAAGTTTTTGTAAATTGCAAGCGATAAATGTAAAATTGATGTAAGGGTTGTTTTTGAGCAAGCTGAGCCAAAATTCAATAAATTCCTCACTGTTGATCAACTTCTCGCCGATTTCCGACATGGCTTCAGGAATGAATCCGTTAACAAATTTAACATGGCTTTTGAGGATCCGTGATGATACAAAACACATCCATTGCTATTTATTTATTTTTTGCCTACTAATTTAATCTCGTAGTTGATCCAATATAGTTTTGACAGACTATTTTTCAGATACCCGCCAATTGGTGTGAAAATTTATATCCTGTTTTTTGTTTGAATTTTGAACAGGTTTAGACTCTGGCTCCATCGAGTTGTGGCCAGTGAACAGACCCTTGTTCGATTTAGAATGAATTGAATAAGAATAATACATTATACAGCTAGATTGTTTCATATTAATGTATTTAGCATCATCTTATAAACATTTCTATTATTTATGATCTAATAATCATTATAATAATGAATTCTACAATT